>Ga0213872_10002511_pt1 | contig 10719 bp, 10 predicted proteins | sample VelepicomBERX_R2_FD_160071 | JGI IMG/M metagenome (GOLD analysis project Ga0213872, IMG submission 160071) | Rhizosphere microbial communities from Vellozia epidendroides in rupestrian grasslands, the National Park of Serra do Cipo, Brazil - RX_R2 | ecosystem: Host-associated > Plants > Roots >... | reverse complement strand
TGATCCCTGTCCGCATTGATGAAAAATTGGCTATCGGGCGGGCTAAATACGATCCTGATGTTATCCATTTGTTTAAAAATGGTTACTGCCTGGGTCAATGCTTCGAAAATATCCATGCGTACTATCCTGGTATCAGGCATTTTTGCAAATGCCGAAAACTCGGACGCAATAGATGACAGACTTTCTATCTGCTCGACAAATGATTTGCTAAAGCGCTCGAATTTCTGATCGAATTTTGGGTCTTTATCTCTCCACGATTTTTCCAATAGCTGCAAACCCAGTTTTAACGGCGTAAGCGGATTTTTGATCTCATGTGCAACCTGTTTAGCCATTTCGCGCCATGCGCTTTCCCTTTCAGATTGGGCGAGCTTTTGGGCGCTTTGCTCCAACGCGGCAATCATATTATTATATTCAGTGATCAGCGCGCCGATCTCATCATTCCGCTGCCATTTTATAGGCTCGTTCTTTTGACCATAAATAGTTTTACTCAGGCTCATTTGAATAATGTTTAATGGGTTGGTAATCTGCCGGGCTATAAATACGGCCAGCAAGCCTATCGCAATAAATATTAACGCATACACATTGATCATGGCGTTTAACAGCGCACCGGCCCGTTGTTTATAATCGGCTTCATTCGAAAAATAAGGTAACTGCAAATAACCCAATGTACGCTTAGAATCCTTAACAGGAACGTACGCAGCTTTATAGTTCAATTCACCGATAATCTCGTTGTGAATATATTCTGATTTTTGAAGTTTGTTAAGGTAGATGAACGCCTTGGCATTTATCCGTGGTGCGAGCAAGCCATAGTCGTATAGTTTGGGCTGTGTTGAAACGATTTCTGCACCGTTTGTATTAAACAGCGCCAGATCAACCGAATAGGTTTTGGCAAACTCGCTGAATTTGAGTTGAAAACTTTCGATTGAATTGTTATTGAATGCCTCGTAAATAAGGTCACTGCTTTCGAATGCTTTTGCAATATGCGATGCCTTCTCGCTAATCGTTTGCTCCTGCTGGGCATTGTACTGGTCAACAATAGACAAATAGGTTATTATGCCGACCATAATTAGCGTTATCACCACCGCAAAAACTATAGATAACTGGATACGGGTTTTGTATAATACCTTGTCAAAATTTAGTTGAAGCACCCAATGCAGGTAATTGTCCTTGATGTACATTATCCGTATGCGCGCCCACAACCATCTGACGGTAATACAAATAACCGCGAAGAACAGAAATACAATAAAGAAGAATGTAATGGATGTTATTGTATTGATAAGGATATCGTTCTCTTTACTTACAACAATGAGCGTTCGTTTTGATGGCTCGTATATAAGATGGTTATATCCTTTTAATATTCCGAATCGTTCCGATTCCGTACTTCTGGTATTAGCAAACACATATTTCTTTAAATTACCCTTCAAATCATGGTTAATAAGACTGTAAACATAACGGCCATTTTGACTGAGCAGTTTATTATCAGCGTAAAATGCATAGGAATAATCTTTAAAAAGATCGTTTGATTTGTAGTTCCCGTCAATAAGCAATGCAGGGAAGGAATTTTCACCATGTAAAAATTTCGATTCCAGTTCGACGACTATGGTGCCAATATTCGCATCGCCCTTAAATATGGGTATCAGGGCAAGGTATTTTAATTCGCCAAATGTGCCTATGTTGCGATAAAAATGATCAGATTCTTTAAAGAATGACTCGAACTTGATCATGTCTTTGAACATATCCAGTTCATAGGCTTTATCGCCTAAAGCTTCTCCTTTGTAGTTGTATTCGTGTATTTTAAATTCATATTTTCCCAGGTAGCCATCAAAATATTTTCGTTGTATATGGTCGGCCAGCGCGGTAAGTGTATTGTGCACTGTGTCGGAAAAATATCGTTGTATCACCGGGTCGGTAACTATCCGTTTATCAATATCCTTGAACATATTATTGGCCACAGCATCATTCGGGGCTTCCAGTTGTTTGACAAGATCTTGACGGGTTGCTTTTTCTTTGATCGACTGGAAATGATTAAGCTTTATGGCAGATAATATAGCGCAGAGTAAAATGATAACGACGAGCGAATAGGAGGTTATTTTACCCTGATAATAGCGGTACGCATATCCCCTGAGAATAACCCAAACCGCCCAAAACATGTAAAAACTTGTAAATTCATGATCCTGGTAGCCGGCTATAATGGTCGACACGATCATGCTTAACATAAGGATGACCAACTGATGCGTGGTGGGTATCGCCAGCCTGCTGCAAACTGTCAGTGCCACCTCTGTTAGCAGATAAAATATCAGGAAACTGAAACATAGCATTATCACGCCAAGCACACTAAACCCCGACAGGTTGAGGACGTTATTGACGTCGAAATTGATATCGGAATATCTGACCAGGCCGTAAAACAAGCGCAAAAGTGTCGTTGAACTTGCATCCAGTAGCAGCACAAAAGCAATAACTATGATATAGCCAATAAACTTGTTATAGCCATTGGTAAGGACCTTATCCTTGTGACGAAAAACAAATGTGGCAAACCACGCGCAATACAGTATGTTGATGCAGAAATCACCCAATGACGGGAATAGTGGCCCGGTACTATAATGTTGCGGATTGAAAATTTCGGGTTGATGGGAAAATCCAGGCCAGCCGTAATGCAGGTTGATAATTCTTAGCAGGATTATAAAAGAAGCTAAAAGGAGGAAGGATAAATAAATGTAGCCTTTAAGAGCGATATAATTGCAGATGCTGTGCACAAGCAGGAACAGAACAAGCGCACATAATACCCATAGTACAACCTCGAAATAGAAGAACTTATGACCAACCTCATTGTCCTTTACCTTGACAGAGAATAGCAGCGTGTTATCCAGGCTGTGTACCTCATAAACGTTTCTGTCTGTAAAATCAGCTATCTCGATGTTGTTATCTGTTAATAAATTGTTTGAGAAACCATTATGCAAATACTGATTTTGAACCTTATAGCCGCTTATTACGGGTATAAAAAAGAGCGCCGAAAAATTGCCTTCGCTCTTTTTTATGACATCATAACTGCCGTTTGGTTCTCCAACAAATGAATATCCGTTATGTATGGAAGCCGGGCGTTGCGGTATGACTTTAACCCCGCTCCAGAATGCAAGGCGGTTGTCTTTATAAGTGAGTACCCAGATATTCTCGTCGGTGGTGAATTGTTTGATAACTTTCAGCGCTTCCTGTTCGTCAGAGCCCAGCGTTTTAAGCTTGTTGAAGTTGTACTTGTCATCAATAAAGTTTTTTACAAGGGTCTCCTTCGTGTGAAGATTGTCCTCAAGGGTTTGCCCGGTTTGAAAAAGATTATTTCTCGGGGTGTAGGTTTTCTGGACAATAACTGCCGTGAGCAATAAACTGGCAAAAAGCAAAGCCAGCAACAATCGTATTTTAGCGGATGTTGTCAAGATGCTAACAAGGTAACGTAAAAATACAATACAAAAAACAAAGCCATCCGGTTTGGATGGCTTTTAATATTTAATTTAACAATTTCTATTCAGGCAGAACGGCACTGCTGGTTGGCATAGCCCTGTCAACTTTCTTCACCAGGCCTTGAAGCACATTACCAGGTCCTACCTCGGTGAAGGATGTAGCCCCATCTTCTATCATGTGCATCACGGTTTGTGTCCAGCGTACAGGCCCTGTTAACTGGGCGATCAGGTTATGTTTGATCTTCGCCGGATCAGTATAAGGTTTCGCGTCGATATTTTGATAGATCGGACAAACCGGTTCTTTAATTTCGGTATGAACTATAGCGTGTTCTAATTCCACGCGTGCTGCCTCCATCAATGGTGAGTGAAAAGCGCCGCCTACATTCAGTTTAAGGGCGCGTTTAGCACCTGCAGCTGTCAGTTTTTCACAAGCGGCATCAACACCGGCGATGGTACCCGAAATAACCAGCTGGCCAGGGCAGTTATAGTTAGCCGGCACTACTACGTCAGTCAGTTCATGACAAATATCTTCCACCGTAAAATCATCCAGCCCTAAAATGGCCGCCATGGTTGACGGTTGTATCTCACAGGCCTTTTGCATGGCATTGGCGCGAGCAGCTACCAAACGCAGACCGTCTTCAAACGACAGTGCTCCGGCTGATACAAGTGCTGAAAATTCACCCAAAGAATGCCCGGCAGCCATATCAGGTTTAAAATCATTGCGCAATACTTTGGCTAATATAACCGAATGCAAAAAGATAGCCGGCTGTGTTACTTTGGTTTGTTTAAGGTCTTCATCAGTACCGTTGAACATAACATCAGTAATGCGAAAGCCTAAAATCTCATTGGCCTTTTCAAATAATTGACGGGCATCTTCCGATCTTTCATAAAGATCTTTACCCATGCCTACAAACTGGGCGCCTTGCCCTGGGAAAATATATGCTTTCATGTGGTTTATTAGTTGATTGGGTTGATTGAGTTAAGTGGTTGATTGAGTTGATCGACAGTTGAAATAACTTATTCAACTTAATCCAACCTAATCAACTCATTCAACCTAACTTCGCCGATATCAAATTTAAAAACTCTGCGCGGGTTTTTTCTTTTAAAAATTCGCCGGTAAATGCAGAGGTAGTGGTTACTGAATTTTGTTTTTGTACACCACGCATACTCATGCACAAATGGCGGCACTCAATTACGATACCAACACCCAATGGATGCAACGTATCCTGAATACAATCCCTTATTTCATTAGTCAAACGTTCCTGAACCTGTAAACGACGGGCAAACACATCTACGATTCGCGGTATTTTGCTTAAACCCACTACGTGTCCGTTCGGAATATAAGCTACATGGGCCTTGCCGAAGAATGGCAGCATATGATGCTCGCACATCGAATAGACCTCAATATCTTTCACCACCACCATCTGGCTGTATTCTTCTTTGAACATGGCTGATTTCAGGATCGCTTTTGCATCCAGATCATAGCCCTGGGTAAGATATAGCAGGGCTTTTGCTACCCTTTCAGGGGTTTTTTGCAGGCCTTCCCGTTTAGGGTCTTCTCCGATATGCTGTAAAACCTCGTGATAATGGTTACTCAGGTTGTCGATCAAATCAGAATTATATCTGTCGATCTTTACATAGCCTTCTATATTGTCGTCGTCGTCCTGGATAAGATGGTTTTTGCTCATTTGTCAGGTTTAATCGCCAAAGTACTCGGCTGAATTGTTTTCGGTTTCGTAAAGCTTTATGGAATGCAAAAATACGCCCTTATGTGCTTCGATGGGGCCTTTTAGCTGGTTAAATATCTCAATGCAAAGCAACTCTGTCGATGCCATTTTGCCGGCCATAAACGGAACATCCAGGTTGATGTTCTTATGGTCCAGTTTTTCGATCACATGCTCGTTGATGATTATTTTTAGCTCTTTCAGGTCGATAAGGTAACCGGTTGCATGTGTTACTTCGCCCTTAACCGTTACAAACAAATTATAATTGTGACCATGCCAGTGTGGATTGGCGCATTTGCCAAAAACCTCCGCATTCTTCTCCTCGCTCCATTCCTCACGGTACATTCTGTGGGCAGCATTAAAATGCTCCTTCCGTGTCATGTATATCATCATAGTAATAATTGGTGCAAATATACAAAACAAAAACAAGGGCTTTGTTCTATCTTAGCTGTCAAAATAAAGCCATTTATTTATGCGGATATTGGTTGTTTCTGCTACGGAGTTTGAAGTCGGAGATTTGAAGTCGGAAGTCGGAAGTCAGAGTCAAGAGTCAAGAAGCAAGAATCAAGACATAGATTTTCTGGTTACAGGTGTCGGGATGGTGGCAACCGCATTTGCTTTGGGAAGACATTTGGCTACTCATCAATATGATCTGGCTATAAACCTGGGGATAGCTGGAAGTTTTGATCGGAATATAACTCTTGGGGAAGTGGTAGAGGTTTTGGAAGACCAATTATCTGAATTAGGTGCAGAGGATGATGAGACCTTTTTGCCGATTGAAACTTTGGGTATTGGTGAAAGTATATTGAAAACAGATGCACGGCTATCATCTTATACTGATCAGCAACTAAAACAGGTGACAGCTATTACCGTAAATACCGTTCATGGGCACGAACTCAGCATCCAAAAACTAACAGCCCGTATCCAGCCACAATTGGAAAGCATGGAAGGCGCTGCTTTTTTTTATTCCTGCAAACAGGCGGAGGTTCCTTGTTTACAAATCAGGGCAGTGTCAAATTATGTAGAAAAACGCAACCGCGATGCCTGGCAAATAGGGCTTGCTATTAAAAATCTGAATAGTTTTGCGTTGGAGTTGTTGGAGAAGTTGTAGAGGTTAGAAAGGTTGTAAAAGTTGTTTGACAGCTTTTATCCTTTTTTGCAACGTCTACAACTATTACAACCTCTACAACCATTACAACTAAAAAAATGAAACTAACGCTCGGCTTTTCGCCATGCCCCAACGATACCTTTATTTTTGATGCACTTATTCATCACAAGATCGACACAGAAGGTTTAGAGTTTGAAGTGTTTTATGATGATGTAGAGACGCTGAATCAAAAAGCTTTCCGAGGAGAGTTGGATATTACCAAATTGAGTTATCATGCCTTTGCTTATGTGGTCGATAAATACGTGTTGTTAGATGCAGGCAGCGCTCTAGGCTTTGGGGTTGGACCGCTGTTGATTTCGAATGTCGAATTTTCAATTTCGGATTTAAATAATGTTGAGCGCAGAATTGGAATACCGGGAAAATACACCACGGCTAACTTCCTTTTAGGATTAGCTCTTCCTGAAGCAACTAATAAACAAGAACTGGTATTTTCTGAGATCGAGGATGCAGTATTGAGTGGCAAGATAGACGTAGGGCTGATCATTCACGAAAATCGTTTTACTTACCAGGATAAAGGTCTGAAGAAAATTATCGACCTGGGGGATTACTGGGAAAAACAAACCGGTTGTGCTATTCCGCTGGGGGGCATTGTGGCTAACCGCAAACTACCATTGGATGTTCAGCACAAGATCAACAGGGTTTTGAAAAAATCTGTAGAGTTTGCTTTTGCTAATCCAAAATCAGGATTAGAATTCATCCGTTCGCATGCACAGGAGATGAGTGAAGAGGTGATGTATAAACACATCGAACTTTATGTGAATAAATATTCCGTTGATTTGGGTGAGGAAGGTCGCAAAGCCGTTCAAATTTTGTTTGATACTGCCTGCGAGAAGAATATTATTCCGGAGATAAAGAAGGAGATATTTTTAACCTAGTGGAGGGCTTGATGGAGCGAAGTAAATTGCAAAACTCCTATTGCTTTTTTCTGGGTTTAGATATTTTGATTACTTCCTTATCAAAGTCGCTTTCAAAGCTGTGATCTTGTATCACCCTGAATCTTTCATATTCTTTTTCTGCTAACCGAATAGCCACCTCATGGCTTACTTTTCCTGAGTCTTTTAATATTTGATACTCATTGAACTGTAAAAAAGCATCTAATCGTATTATCCAGTCTGCCATTTTCATTGGAATTTGTCGGGATGCCTGAAGTTCGGCGTAGTCAAGATACATCGTAACAATTCTTTCCAAGTCTTTAGTTTCCTTTTCTATCAAATAATTCTTAGCGATTGCTATGTCGCCCTTTAAAATTTTACCTTGGGGTGCATTCTTCCATGTTTGCAAACCCATATTGGGTTTCTGAGCATCAGCTCATTGCCTTCCTTTTGAACTACTCGAATTTTTCGAGTAGTTGAATTTTCATCAAGCTCAGCTGTTTTGAAAATCTCCTTTAGATGGTAAGTAATTGTATGGCTTTCAACACCGAAAAGCTCCGCCATTCGTTTTTGAGTGAGCCAAAAGGTCTCATCATTAAATATTACTTCAACTTTAATATCACCAGTTGGTGTATTGTAAAATATTATATCACTATGTTGCGGAGATTCGTTCATATAGTCCGGAATATAATCCTAATACAACAACTTATCATACGGATACCTCGCCGTATGTATTGCTTTAATATGATCATAAAGCATAGCCCTGAACTCATCCACATTCTCCTTTTTAAGGGCTGAGATAAATATCGCCGGACTATTATTCTTGGCCATCCAGCTTTGTTTAAAGTCTTCCAAAGTCATTTGGTGAGCTTCTTCTCCGGGATGATGGTGTAATGGCTCATAAGCGTCGATCTTATTGAAAACGGTGATCATCTGCTTATCAATAGCGCCTAAATCTTTTAGCGTTTCGTTTACCGTCCTGATCTGGTCCTCGAAATTTGGATGCGACACATCTACCACGTGTACCAAAATGTCAGCTTCGCGCACCTCGTCCAGGGTCGACTTAAAACATTCCACCAAGTGGTGAGGTAGCTTGCGGATAAACCCAACTGTATCGGACAATAGAAAGGGTAAATTCTCAATCACCACTTTGCGCACTGTAGTATCCAGCGTAGCAAACAACTTATTCTCGGCAAAAACCTCCGACTTGGAGATCATATTCATGATGGTTGATTTGCCTACGTTGGTATAGCCCACCAATGCCACACGCACCAGTTGATGCCGGTTTTTGCGTTGCGTCTCGTTCTGACGGTCTATCAGCTTTAGTTTTTCCTTTAAAAGGGAGATTTTATTCAGGATCAAACGACGGTCAGTTTCTATCTGTGACTCACCTGGCCCTCTCATACCGATACCACCCTTTTGGCGCTCCAAGTGCGTCCATAAACGGGTTAGTCGTGGTAATAAATATTGTAATTGGGCCAGTTCAACCTGTGCTTTTGCCTGTGCCGTTTGGGCACGGTTGGCGAATATGTCCAGTATCAGGTTACTGCGGTCGAGTATCTTTACCTGCAGTTCATTTTCGATGTTACGGAGTTGCGAAGGTGAAAGCTCATCGTCAAAAACGACTATGTCGATCTCTTCGGCTTGCACATATTCTTTTATTTCTTCCAGCTTACCTGTGCCGACAAACGTAGCACGCTCGGGACGCAACATTTTTTGGGTGAAAGTTTTTACCGTTTCACCGCCTGCGGTCTCCACCAAAAACTGTAACTCTTCTAAGTATTCTTTCTCTTGTGCTTCGGTTTCATTGGGTGTGATAATACCCACCAGCACTACTCGTTCCTGCTTCACAGCAGTATCATAAAACTTTTTTCTCATTCAAATAATGATCTATCAATCAAAGTGCCAAGTTAAGTATAATGAGGTAATACAGTTAAAATGGCAGTAGTAAAATTATTTTCCGTAACTTTATACTTATGAACAACGAACAGCAAAAACTGCTTGAGCGCGTTACCCTTGTACCTGACTTACTGGGTGGTAAACCTACCATCAGAGGGCAACGCTTTTTAGTCAGTGATGTGCTCGAACTCTTATCTACTGGAATGTCTGAAGAAGAAATTCTGGAGCAGCACCCGGTTCTACAAAAAGAAGACATACAAGCTGCCCTTTTGTATGCGTCACTAAAAATGAAAAACACTGTAGTGATCCATGCCGCCTGAAAATTGGGAAATTTGGCTTGATACTCAAATATCGCCAATCATAGCAAAATGGATGTCAGAGCATACAGGCTTTACTGTAAAATCATCTTATAGTTTAAATCTAAATAATCTTACTGACACCGTTATTTACAACAAGGCCAAATCACAAGGCAATGTTATTCTTGTTTCTAAAGACGCAGATTTTCCAGAATTAATTAGTCGGTTAGGCTCACCGCCTAAACTGATCGTTGTCAAAAAAGGTAATTGTACCAATCGATTACTTTGGGAGTTTCTAAAACCCAATATTTCAAAAGCAATTAAACTATTGATCACGTCAGATACGGATATCGTTGAATTGGAGTAATTAACCGTTATAGATCTTTCACAAACTCCCTCATCGCTGCTCCTGGGTCAACCTGCTTCATAAAGTTTTCACCGATCAGGAAGCCATTAAAACCTGCTTTTTTCAATTGTTTTATTGTTTCCGGATTGCTGATGGCGCTTTCGGATATCTTCATAAACTCAGCAGGTATGTGCTCTGCCAACTGGTATGATGTCTCCACCGACACGGTAAAATCAGCCAGATTGCGGTTGTTTACGCCGATTGCATCCAGTTTGGAGTTGATGCTGCGCTGCAATTCTTCCATGTTATGCACTTCCAACAACACATTCAGCCCCAGACTTTTGGCTTGCGCTGCCAGCTGATCAATCTGCGCAGGGGTAAGTATTGCGGCAATCAGCAATATTATATCCGCTCCCCAGGCTTTTGCTTCCAACACCTGGTACTCGTCGATCATAAAATCCTTGCGGAGGATGGGGATATTGTTCACCCTGCGGGCTGCTATCAGGTCTGCTTTTTGTCCCATAAAAAACTCCGTGTCTGTCAACACCGAAAGCGCTGATGCACCTGCCGAATTGTAGCCAGTAGTAACTTCTTCTACAGAAACCTTGTCGTTAATAATCCCTTTTGAGGGCGATTTACGCTTAAATTCAGCTATAATGCCTGTCCGGTTAACATCCAGCAAAAAGTCCTTAAACGAAAGCGGCTGTCTGTTAAAAAACTCCGTCGACTCTAATGTTTTATGGGAAATGAGCTTCTTCGCTTCCTCTATTTCCGTTTTTTTATGCGCTACAATTTTATCAAGAATGGTCATAAAGTATCAGGCACTACTCATGCCTTAATTAAATTAAAAAATATCAGCTTAAACCACCTCAGCAAACTGATGCGCAAGCCAGTTTTGCATCATTTGCCTGCCATACTCTGTCAGCACCGATTCCGGGTGAAATTGTACCCCGCGGACATAA
>Ga0213872_10002510_pt1 | contig 10720 bp, 9 predicted proteins | sample VelepicomBERX_R2_FD_160071 | JGI IMG/M metagenome (GOLD analysis project Ga0213872, IMG submission 160071) | Rhizosphere microbial communities from Vellozia epidendroides in rupestrian grasslands, the National Park of Serra do Cipo, Brazil - RX_R2 | ecosystem: Host-associated > Plants > Roots >... | reverse complement strand
GTACCGGAATGGCGTGGTCGCGACGAACAGGGAAACGAGATATTCGAACACATAGAAGGCGAGGTGGGGAACTATCCCTTGCCCGAATTTCTCAAGAGCAGTACGGCGGTTATTACTGCTGGGCTAATATTGCGAAGATTTCATGATGTGACGGCTAAACTCATCGGCGACGATGCACTGCACCTGCAGTTGAGCCCATTGGATCCAGTAGAGGTCGTTTGTCACGGTGATTTTGCGCCATATAACTGTGTATTTGATCGTGAAGGCCGCATCAAGGGAGTCATTGATTTTGACGGAGCACGCCTAGGACCAAGGACTTGGGATCTGTCTTATGCAATCTACCGTTTTGTGCCGCTGGTCGACTTTGACGGCCCCGATGACGGCTTTGGTGATCTCAGCAATCGACTCCATCGGCTACGCGCATTTTTTGACGCGTATGGCGCCAGTCGTGAGGAGATGATTGCTTCAGTAAAACTGCTGCCGAGACGCCTGCTTTCTCTGCTTGACTGGATGTATAAAGAGGCAGCGGCAGGGAATGAGGGTTGCGAGCAAAACCTACGTGATAAACATCATGAGCTCTACTTGAGAGACGTTCGCGCTCTCACGACGCTTCACGAAACAATTTAAAGTTGCAAGCCTTAAGGCCGTTTCGATTATTTATGCCGGTCACTTCTATGTTCGAACTAATGCCCGCAGGCAAAGCTGCGGGGAAGGGGTGGTCGCATCGCTACAAGGCTATTCATCAACGGACATGGAGCCATTAAGCTTTCGAACAACGCCTCCGGAAGCCTCTCTTTGAGCTGATACACTACGAAGGCGCCTTAATCAACGCTCAGGCCAATCCCTGATCGGATAATGTTACTGAGTATCGGGGATATGAGGAAGCTCGAGCCATTCAGAGTCACGAATGCCAGCTCTGGCAAATATCCTATTATCAGACCTTAGCGCATACAGAACAGCGCAGCCTTCAGCGGTATCGAAAACGGCCGCAATCGCCATCACCACCTTCTTCTTAGTCGACTTCGATCCGAGGCCTGTCGCTTGAAGCTTTGCAGAATCGTCAAGGGTTCGAGTGCTTGTTTTGTTCATATGTTTGCTTGTTTGCTTTGGATGGTGTTTACGCCGTCGAGTGGCGCGGGCTGTGCCGGCTGAATAATGGGGCGTAGTTCGCTTGGACCTGGCTTTTACCAAACCTTTTAGTCTTCAAGAACGCCTTTTTACCCATTACGACGAAACGTAAAAACCGCTTACCTTCATCTTTTCGCATCAAGTGGCTACTTAGGATGCAATTAACAAATTCCGGCGTCGCGCTAACGGTCAGCGGTTTGAGTTGCTCTTTTCTAAGCCCGTTGCCTGCGCTACCGGCTTTGGCTCGCTTATAGGTCGGTCCGAGGTGACCGTCAAAGCGGTCGAATTAGGACTGGTGGATCGAGCGCGCCACGTTCTCGGGCAACAGGAGCAAGAAAAGCGATGAGAAGCACGAGCGCTGCCACCGTAAGGAGCGCTCGATCGAGAGGCACGACGTTGGCTAGTAGACCGATCAGTGGAGACCCTATCGAGAACCCGGTGTAACCTAAGGTAGCTATAAGCGCGATTGCACGAGAGCCCCGGTCAGGCACTTCGCCGCCGGCCGAGATCGTCGAGGGGAAGACTACCGATAAGCCAATTCCCCATGCCAACGCTCCGAGGATTGCGGCGGGCAATGCGGGCGCCAAACACAATATTGTTACCCCGGCACTTCCCAATGCACCGCCGACTCGCAAGACAGGCACTCTTCCAAATCTTTGAATGATGGCGCCGCCCATTAGTCGGCCCAATGCCATTGTTATATTGAAACCAGCATAGGTTACCGCACCAAACGCCGCAGGCGCACCTCGATCGTCAACCAGCATGAGCGCGAGCCAACTGTTCGCGGCTCCTTCACCAAATGTGGTAGCAAACGCTATCACTCCCAGGAGGATTTCGTCTCTGCTCGCGCGGGAGCGAACGAGTCGCGGTGCAGACACGATTTTCGACGACGACGGGTAGACCTGCGAGACATCAAGAAGGGGCTCTTCAGCCGTTGTCGACGCGTCGCGAGGGCTCGACGGTGAAATGTAACCTCTTGTTGCAAGCCACATCGGGATGAACATTGCTGCCGATACGACGGGCAGATGCCAAGTCACGGGCACCTGTAACGACGCACCGAAGCCGCCGATAAACGCTCCAGCTGCTGCCCCAACAGAAAACAGCCCATGCCAGAGCGGCATCAGAACCTTTTGGCACCGATTTTCCACCGAATGGCCCTGCACATTCATCGCAACGCCTGCTGCCCCCGTGCCAATGCCCGTAAGGAAAAGCAGGAGAGCCAAATGCATGACCGAGTTTGCGATCACAGGAAGGACTCCCCAGCCGCCGAGGAAAACGCACGTTGCCAATCTATTTACCATCCGCGACGAGTAGCGCTCCAGGAGTCGACCCGCGGAGGACATCCCGATCATCGATCCCAATCCCAAGGAAACAAGAACGAAAGTTAGTTCACTCGGAGAGGCGTTTAAACGGTCTCGTATGGCGGGCAAACGCGAGAAAGAAGATGCAACAACGAAGCCACTTGTGGCGAACATCGTTGCGACCGGGAGCACCGAATTCACAGGCGACGAGTTGCCCATTTGTTTTTCTCGGCGGATAGATGCGGTGCGGCTCATGTCAGAAATCCATGTACAGGGAGCCTTTTGAATCAAGCGTCCACGCGTCCCGATATGGGCGCGATGGTTATTTTACCCCTATTATTTTCCCATTAGACTAATGGGAAAGTAAAGGAATAGGTTCTAACTTTCTCTCGATTGGCCCGCCGGCGCTCATGCGGCGAAGCACCAGAAAGTAGCGGGCGCGAAGCCTGGGGCTTGGATCATGTGGATCCCAACCCCTTGGAAAGGGAAGCATCGCGGCTAACATTGCACATTCAGACCGGCTCAGATGTTTTGCCGGGACGTGATAGTAGTGTTCGGCAGCCTCTTCAATCCCGTAAATGCCGTCCCCCATTTCGATCGTGTTTACGTACAACTCGAGTATCCGTTGCTTTGTTAACAGGTGCTCCATGAGGAACGTGTAGTATGCTTCCAAACCTTTCCGGATCCAGGACCTCCCCTGCCAGAGAAACATGGTGCGCGCACACTGGTTGGAGATCGTTGAGACACCTCGCACGGGTTGATGCTTACGCTTAGCCCGCTCTATGGCTACTTCCATCTCGATCCAATCGAAGCCTTCATGGTTAAAAAACCGGCTATCTTCCATTTGCCAGACTGCGTCGAGAAAATCGTCGGGAACCTGGTCGAGCGGAATCCACCGATAGTGGATATCGCCGTGATATCGTTTCGCAAAAATCGCCTCGATACGCCGAAAGATCATGAGCGTGGTAATCGGCGGATTGAAAAAGCGGACGTAGAGAACTTCCAGGACGGGAATGAGTGCGATGATAACAATCAGCAGGATAACAATCCGAAACCAAGGTGGACGCTTCCGCGTTTTCCGCGCCATGACATCGTCCTCATTCGAAGCGAATCGTGACGGATTTTCCGTGCGCGTCCAACTCTTCCACGCGGCTGAATTGTGAGATGATCGAGGCAGATCGGGCCAGAGCTTCCTGGTCGTATCGGACAATGCTTGTCCGCCGCTGGAACTGGTCGACCGTGAGTCCGCCAAATGATTTAGCGGCACCGCCGGTGGGAAGTTCGTGGCTGGGACCGGCCAGAAAATCGCCCGCCGCAACGGGCGAAAAATTGCCGATGAAAATAGCTCCGGCGGTAAATATCGCCTCAGCGATTTTTTCGGCATGCCGGGTTACCAACGATAAGTGCTCCGGGGCAAACTCGTTCGCAACCTGTATGGCCTGCTGTTCGTCTCTGGCGATGGCGAAAAAGGCATTCTGCTCCAACACTTCCCGCAAGAAAGCTCTTCGCGTGAGGTCTTCTATCTGTCGCGCGATCTCGAGTTGCACCGTTGCAAGTATCTTTTCATCCAAGGCGATGAGGCAGATCACACTTCCATGGCCGTGTTCTGCCTGTGCCAGGAGATCGGCTGCGACCCAACGCGGGTTAGCCGTGTCATCAGCGACAACGAGGATCTCACTCGGACCAGGAACCAAGTCCACGGCTACATAACCGAAAACTTGTCGTTTCGCTTCGGTAACGTAAGCGTTCCCCGGACCGAAAACTTTGGCGACAGGTTGCACGGTCTCGGTGCCGAAGGCGAGAGCTGCGATAGCCTGTGCCCCACCGATCTTATAAATTTCTGTGGCTCCCGCCAATTGCAAAGCTGTCAGAAGTCCGGGATTCATCGCTTTAGGCGAACCGACAGGGGAAGTGACCACGATGTTCGGAACCCCGGCAGCTCCCGCCAGAGTTACCGTCATAATGGCTGTAGACACCAGGGGAGCAGTTCCAGCCGGCACGTAAACGCCGACTCTGTTGAGCGGATCGAAGCGTTCGCCGACGTCCGCTCCTTGTGCATTTTTGCACATCCAATTAGAGCGCACACTCCGAAGCGCAAAGTCTCTGACATTCGCGTAGGCTGCTTGCAGGGCATCGACGAGTTCCGGATTGACAAGCGCTGTCGCGGCCTCAATTTCGGTCTGCGTGACTGCTAGCTCTTGGGGACTTAAGTCGGCGTGATCAAAGCGTTGTGAAAACTCAGCCAGTGCGCGATCTCCCCGCAGCCTAACCTCAGAAAGAATTGTTGAAACCTGGGTGACCAACTTCGCGTCTGGCGTATAGCGGCGGCTAAGGAGGCTTTTCCATTGGCCGGCTTGGTCGTCACGGAGATCGATGACTTTCATGCGCGCCGCACTTTGCACCGCACGGAGAGGGTACGCAAGAGAGCGGTGGCCAATCAGAGGTAACATGGGCGTCCCGCCCGTGCTCTTACGCTACATGTGGCTCGGCTGTCACGCTGGGATCGCGGGCGCGATGCGGACGTAACTGCACTCTTCCGTTGATTTCCCTGCCTTGTTGCGTAAACGACTGGATGCTCTCGACGCGGTACTAGCCTAAGGTGTTTTTATCGAGCTTATCCTTCCGATGAACAAAGCGATCATCCGCACCTTCCAGGCAGTTTTTACAATCGCCATCTTGATCTGGCTTTTTCATAGCCCTGAAAAGCGCGCGCATATGGCGTACGCTATCGCCAGAGCGGACAGCACATGGCTCTGGATCGGTTTACCGGTAGCGTTATCCGGCGAGGTCGCGAACATCGTGCGCTGGCAGATTTTGATGCGCGTTCAGGGCATGTACATGAGCTGGCGACGCGCAATCATGCTTTTCTTCGTCGGGCTGTTTTTTAACCTGTTTATGCCGGGTTACACTGGCGGAGACTTTGCGCGCCTATATTATCTCATGCGCGAATTTCCAGATAAGAAAAAGGAGGCGATTCTTACGGTCGTCATGGATCGCCTTATCGGAATGGGAGCCTTGGTTTTGACGGCCGTAGTGACCACTGTCCTTCGCTGGAATTGGCTGCAACGTACTCCTCAAGCGACGGTGCTTCTGTGGGTCCTGATCGCCATGCTGATTGGATTTGTTATTGTCACGGTCGGGTCGTTCGCAATCACAGGGTTTTTCCTGAATAGGTTGCCCGAACAATTCCCGTTTCGCGATCGTTTGGTCGAGACCTCGGAGGCCTATCATTTGTTTGGGAAGGCTAAGAAATCTCTCTTGTACGCGTTCTTGCTCTCGTTCCCTGTCTTGTTCTCGTTTTATGGAGCTTTCTACTGTACGGCGCAAGCGCTGCGGGCGCCCGTATCCGTTTTGGATATGTTCTCGATCATGCCGATCGTAACCTCGATAATCTCGTTGCCGATCACACCCAGCGGTATCGGTTTTCGAGAGTCGCTGTTGGAAATCCTGCTGCAGGATTTGTGCGGCGTACCGAATCAAGTTGGAGTTTTGATCTCGCTCCTCGGTTTCGCGTATTTCGTGCTTTTCGGTATCGCCGGCGGAATCACCTATTTGTTCTACGCTCCGAAACAGCACTCCCGCTGGCGCGAAATGCAAGATGAAGTCCGCAGAGCACATGGTTACTTCGATTGAGGCTAGCTATCAGTCGGAGTAGCATGTGCTCTATGGATTTTCTCCTTGGACATTCGCCAGACCCTGATGACGCGTTCATGTTCTATGCACTGGCCCAGCATAAGATCGATACCCGCGGCCACAGGTTTGAACACATCCTTCAGGACATCGAGACTCTGAATCAGCGCGCCCTCCGTGGCGAACTGCATGTTTCAGCTGTGTCGATCCATGCGTACGCTTACCTGGCGGACAAATATGCGCTACTCCCTTGCGGCGCGAGCATGGGCGATGGCTATGGTCCGATGCTAGTCACGCTTGGGGAGTCCCCTAGTGACCTCCAAAAGCTCGCAGAATGGCTTCGCTGCAAAAGTATAGCAATACCAGGGCTGAAGACGAGCGCGTATCTCGCGCTGCGTTTGTTCGCGGGAAAAGTAACGACCGTTACAATTCCATTTGATGAGATTTTCGACTCGGTGAAGGCGGGCAAAGCGGACGTTGGGCTGATCATTCATGAAGGCCAGATCACTTATGCCGATCAAGGCTTCCGATTAGCCCTTGACCTCGGTTCGTGGTGGAAGTCGGTCACTGGATTGCCACTGCCGCTGGGTGGGAATGTCATCAGGAAGGACATTCCGCTCGAACTGCAGAAGGAGGTTTGTGGAATTCTGAAAGAAAGCATCGAGTATGGGCTCAAACACCGGAAAGCTGGGGTGGAACACTCGATGCCCCTGGCCCGCGGACTGGACCGGGAGGAGGCCGATCGCTTTATTCGGATGTACGTGAACGATTTTACGCTCGACTATGGGCCGGTTGGTCGACGCGCTATTCGAGAATTTCTAGGCAGGGCCGGTCGGGAAGGGCTGATTCCTGAGCCTATTGAGCTGGAGTTCGTGGAATAGAGGTGGATGTGGCCAGGGTCTGCTGTGTGGCTATCTATGCGGCGTGCTGCGGGTTTACCACAATGGGCCGCTCCGGGCGTAGGGCGAGGACTTCGGCGAGCTCAGTCGAGCCTCTCTGACCGAGCCGCGCGAGGAAGACACGGTCTTGGCCTTCGGGTCGTCACGCGCCATGGCTCGGGCGGAGCGGCTCGACTGAGCCCGCCGAAGTCCTCGCCCTCCTACCGCCCGGAGCGCGTCCACGTCGTTGGGACGTGCAACGCCGGTCGCGCGGGAGCGCGACCCTACCTACGGAAGAAAACGTTGGCTTCGTGCTGTTCCGGCGGACATGGAGCATTCAGTGGAACATCAGTGGGAGTGGCATCGGCTTGCGCGAGGCCATTGGCGATAAGGTATTGCTCCACTTCCTCACCGCTGATGTCAGCGAGCATGACTCCGTCAATTTCGATGCAGGGCGAGAGTGGCTGGCCACTCTTTTGCTCCATTTCCCATCGGAATGCCGGGTTCTTAATGATGTCCTTTTCTTCGTAAGGCAGATCGTACTTTTTCAGGACTGCCCGGACGCCGTTGCTCCAGCCACAAGAGGTTTTGAGATAGGCGACAATTTGCGGTTTATCCATAGTGCTTGAACCGAATGATCATACGATAACGACTTGTTGCAAATAAAAAAGGCGCTTTGCTGTCCGTCAAGCGACTCGCATCTCGACAAAACTACTTGCGCCGATCGCTTGGGCGATACTCCTCCTCGGCCGCCTGAAACGCCTGTTCCAGACCGACCATGTCTTCTCCGGGACGCAGGCTGTCGAAGGCTTCGGTTTCTCGGCGGAGTTCCTCGTCTGAGTAATGGGCCGCTTTGATCGATAGGCCGATGCGACGCTCCGTTTTGTCCACCTTAATAACTCGGGCTTCTACCTCCTGTCCGACCTTAAGCACATCTTTGACCTTTGCGACATGCTCCTCGCTGAGCTGGGAAATGTGCACGAGACCATCGATATCATCCTGGAGCTGAACGAAGGCGCCAAAGCTGGCGAGTTTTGTGACTTTGCCGTGAACCAGATCCCCGATTTTGTATTTCTGATCGATTTCTTTCCACGGATCCGAGTCAAGCTGTTTAACCCCTAGGCTGATACGCTGGTTGACTTTATCAATGTCGAGTACAATTGCCTCAACTTCGTCGTTCTTCTTCAGCACTTCGCTCGGATGATTGATTTTGCGTGTCCAGCTGAGGTCCGAAACATGGATCATTCCGTCGATGCCCTCTTCAAGTTCAACGAATGCACCGTAGGCCGTCATGTTGCGAATCTTGCCTGTGACACGCGACCCGATGACATACTTATGCTCGATCGCGTCCCATGGATTAGGCTCGAGTTGGCGAACCCCGAGAGAGATTTTTTGCTCTTCTTTGTTGACGCCGAGGACAACCGCCTCGACCTCCTGGCCTTGACTGAGGACGTCTGAGGGGCGGGTGATCCGTTTGGTCCAGGAAAGTTCTGAGACGTGGATCAACCCCTCGACTCCTTCCTCGATTTCAACAAAGGCTCCGTATGGAACGAGGTTTGTAACCCTCCCGCGCACCGTAGCACCGACCGGGAATCGCTCCTCGATCTTATCCCAGGGATTACGCTGAGTCTGTTTAAGCCCGAGCGAAACACGCTCTTTCTCTTTGTTGATATCGAGAACGACGACATCGATTTCCTGGCCAATCTTGAGAAGTTCACTAGGATGAGTCAGCCGGCCCCAAGTCATATCAGTGATGTGAAGCAAGCCGTCCATGCCATCGAGATCGATAAATGCACCAAAATCGGTCAGATTTTTTACGGTGCCCTTCACGGTGTCGCCCACTTTAACCGTCTCAAGGAATCTGGCCCGTTTTTCAGCCCGCTCTTGTTCGATGATTTCCCGGCGGCTAAGCACCACGTTCTTCCGCTCGTCGTTGATTTTGACAATTTTAAAGTCGTAAGTATTGCCGACGAACTGCTGCAGGTCCTTGGGCGGGACGATATCGATCTGAGAGCCGGGCAGGAATGCCTCGACACCGATATTTACGGTCAGGCCGCCTTTGACCACGCCTTTCACCTTGCCTTTGATCAGGCCGTCGCCCTCAAAGACCTTGACAATTTTGTCCCAGTTTTGCTTGTGAGCAGCTTTTTCCTTGGACAGGACGACCATGCCATCCTCGTTTTCAAGCCTTTCCAGCAGCACTTCAACTTCATCGCCGACCTCGACGTCGTCCATATCGTCGAATTCGGAGGCAGGAATCACGCCTTCAGATTTGTAGCCGATATCTACCAGAACCTCGCGGGGCCGGATCTCCAATACTCGGCCTTTAACGATGCTGCCTTCTTTGAAATCGCGCAGGGACTTCGCGATTAGCTCCTGCATTTCTGTCATAACGTTTACAAAACCAACAAACCACGGTTGCCTTAGGGTTGATCTGATCCGGGCTGCCAACAAATTGGCCTGCCTTCACGAAATCAGAGGGAGACCGAACTTAGCCAGAAAAAGGCGCTCCGCAAGGGGGGAGTAGAAATCAGTTTTGGGTTTTGAGTTTGGAATTTTCGGTTTTGAGTGGATCACGCAAGACTCAAAACGCAAAACGCAAAACCCAAACTTGATTTCTACTTCATTAAAAGCACCGAGCGAGCGCGCTTAATTTCGCGAGTAATCTTTCGATGAAGGTGTGCTGGCATACCGGTGACCCGTCGAGGAAGTATTTTTCCGCTTTCGGTCACAAATTTCTTAAGCAGATCGGGATTTTTGTAGTCGATTGCCTCTGTGGCGATATCGATTCGACGGCGCGGCATGACTCGGTTGGCTCGCCGAAAGTTTGATCTGCGTTTGGCGTTTTTCGGTTCCATTGTCTACTTCACTTCCCGGTGGAGAGTGCGTCGGCGCAGGAAAGGATTGTATTTCTTTTTTTCCAGCCGACCGGGTGTGTTGGGGCTTTTCTTGTTACGCGTGCTGACGTAACGGGATACAGGTTTACCCTCCGCTCTCGCTTCCGTGCACTCGAGAGTAATGAGTTCTCTTGGCATAGCGATTACTCTTTCGAATCGGTGATCGTGTCTTCTTCTTCACTTTCGCCGCCTTCCTCTTCGGTCAAGCCAAAGAGAGAAGTGACCGGTTGCCGAACCCGCATGGCTTTCTTCTGTTTCTCGATTTGAGTCTGGCATTCGACCGTGAATCTGGCGAATGGGATGGCCTCAAGGCGGGCGTGTGGGATAGGTTTACCCGACATTTCGCAGATACCATAGGTGCCGGCATCGACGCGCTTAAGAGCCTCTTCGATTTCGTATAGAGCGTCCTGCTCTTGGGAGAGCAGACTCAAGGCGAAGTCGCGATCGTAAGCGTCGCTACCGGCATCGGCCTGATGCATGCCAAACGCGGACGCCTCGCTGCCCTCAGCCCGCGAGCGGAGCGTGTCTCGCGAGACGCCCATCATCGAGTCCAGGAGACTATCGCGGAGCTGAAGCAACTTACTCTTTTGCTTACGCAGGAACGGAGGAAGCTTTTCGTCGCCATCTTCTTTGCTCGGCGAGGTTAGCTCCTGTTTTTCTACTTCGGCCGCATCGACGTGCCCGTTGTCGGACAATGCGTCCTTCTTTTGTGCTTTTGATTTCGGCATACGTTCAACAAACCAGTCTGGTTTTCCGCCAACCGTTCCCAACGAGGCGGGCGAACATATACTGGCAATTGGATAACGGTGCAAGGGGAAAGATGCGGGTTTTAGGAACTTGCGCTCGAGTAGCGGTTTAGCGCGAATCGCCAAAGGATTCTGGAAGC
>Ga0213872_10002509_pt1 | contig 10725 bp, 8 predicted proteins | sample VelepicomBERX_R2_FD_160071 | JGI IMG/M metagenome (GOLD analysis project Ga0213872, IMG submission 160071) | Rhizosphere microbial communities from Vellozia epidendroides in rupestrian grasslands, the National Park of Serra do Cipo, Brazil - RX_R2 | ecosystem: Host-associated > Plants > Roots >... | reverse complement strand
GTAGGAACTCGGTCAGCGCCAGCACGATGTCGGTGGCGGTGATGCCGGCCTGGCGCTGGCCCGTCAGCTCGACGCCGACGATCTCGGGCAGGCGCATCCACGAGGCGCGGCCCAGCATGACGTTCTCAGCTTCCAGGCCGCCCACGCCCACCGCGATCACGCCGAGGGCGTCGACGTGGGGCGTATGGCTGTCCGTGCCCACGCAGGTGTCCGGGTAGGCGACGCCGTGCTCGGCGTGGATCACCGGGCTCATCCGCTCCAGATTGATCTGGTGCATGATGCCGTTGCCCGGCGGGATGACCTCCATGTTCTTGAAGGCCTTCTTGGTCCAGTCGATGAAGTGGAAGCGGTCTTCATTGCGCCGGTCCTCGATGGCGCGATTCTTGGCAAAGGCGTCGGGGTCGAAGCCGCCGCACTCCACGGCCAGCGAATGGTCGACGATCAGTTGTACCGGCACGACCGGGTTGACGCGCGCCGGATCGCCGCCTTCCGCTGCGATCGCATCGCGCAGGCCGGCGAGGTCGACCAGCGCGGTCTGGCCGAGGATGTCGTGGCACACGACGCGCGCCGGATACCAGGGGAAATCGCGCTCGCGCTTGCGCTCGATGAGCTGGCGCAGGCAGTCGTCCAACAGCGCCGGCTCGCAGCGACGCACGAGGTTCTCGGCGTGGACGCGCGAGGTGTACGGCAGGCCGTCCCAGGCGCCGGGCTGCAATGCCTCCACGGCCGCGCGGGCGTCGAAATAATCGAGCGCGGTGCCGGGCAGCTTCTTTCGGTACGAAGTGTTCACGGGTTCAGGCATTTTCGATCCGGACAGGCTTCAGCCGCGTTGGGCCAGGGGCACGAAGGCCTGGTCCTCGGGGCCGGTGTAGTTGGCACTCGGGCGAATGATCTTGTTGTCGATGCGCTGCTCGATCACGTGCGCCGCCCAGCCGCTGGTGCGGGCAATGACGAACAGCGGCGTGAACATCACAGTGGGCACGCCCATCATGTGATAACTGACGGCGCTGAACCAGTCGAGGTTGGGGAACATCTTCTTGATATCCCACATCACGCCCTCGAGGCGCTCGGCGATGTCGAACATCTTGGTCGTGCCGGACTCCTCGGAGAGCTGACGCGCGACCTTCTTGATCACTTCGTTGCGCGGATCACTGACGGTGTAGACGGGATGGCCGAAGCCGATCACGACCTCCTTGGCCTCAACGCGGCGGCGGATGTCGGCCTCGGCTTCGTCGGGGTTGTCGTAGCGCTTCTGCACCTCGAAGGCCACCTCGTTGGCGCCACCGTGCTTGGGGCCGCGCAGCGCGCCGATGGCGCCGGAGATCGACGAGTGCATGTCGCTGCCGGTGCCGGCGATCACGCGGGCCGTGAAGGTCGAGGCGTTGAACTCGTGCTCGGCATAAAGGATCAGCGAGGTGTGCATCGCGCGCTCCCAGCTTTCGGACGGCTTGACGCCGTGAAGCAGATGTAGGAAGTGCGCGCCGATGGAATCGTCGTCGGTCTCGACCTGGATGCGGCGGCCCTGCGTGGCCCAGTGGTACCAATAGAGCAGCATCGAACCGAGCGAGGCCATCAGGCGGTCGGCGATGTCGCGCGCGCCGGGCAGGTTGTGGTCGTCCTTCTCGGGAAGGACGCAACCCAGCGCGGACACACCCGTGCGCATCACGTCCATGGGGTGCGCGGCGGCCGGCAGCGTCTCCAGTGCCTGCTTGACGTTGGCCGGCAGGCCACGCAGGGCCTTGAGCTTGGTCTTGTAGGCGCGCAGCTCGGCCGCGTTGGGCAGCTTGCCGTGCACGAGCAGGTGGGCGACTTCCTCGAACTCGCAGGATTCAGCAAGGTCCAGGATGTTGTAGCCGCGGTAGTGCAGGTCGTTGCCGGTGCGGCCGACTGTGCAAAGCGCCGTGTTGCCGGCCGTGACGCCGGACAGGGCCACGGATTTCTTCGGCTTGAAGGCGGGGGCGGTTGCGGTATCGCTCATGATGTCTCCAGATGACTTGATGCGTGGACTCAGCGCACGGCGGGGGCCGCCGAAACGCCGGGATCGGACGAGGTTTGAAGGGAAGGATCGAGGGACGCCGCATGGGTGCGCCGGCGCGGCGTGGCGGCCGCTGGCCGGCCTTGCGCATCGACGGCCACCATGACGAAGCTGGCCTGCAGCACTTCGGTGGCGCCAGCGCCGGACGCGTCGTCCAGCAGGGCACGCACCTCGACGGTCATCGAACAATGCCGCAGGGCCCGCACCTTCGCATGCAGCCGAACCAGGGCGCCAACCGGAGCCGGCGCAAGGAACTCGACGTTCTTCGCCGAAGCCATGACCACCGACTGCTCGCAATAGCGCGCTGCCGCAAGGTAGGCCGTCTTGCCGAGCATGGCCAGGGCCTCCGGCGCGTACAAGGTGCCGTAGTGGTTGGACTGCCGGGGCAGCACGAGCTCCGTCTGCTGCAGCTCGTCGAGCGGCGCATCGGTGAGGCTCTTGATCCAATCCATCGACGGCTCCATACTCTTGAACTTCGCAATGTTTGCAGAACACCCCGCCGCAAGCAAGCACTGAATTAGCGATTAACTGCAAATCAACTTCGCCAAAATTGCGAAGCTTGCAAACAATATTTTCATGCGCAAGACCTTTCTCGGCGTCAAGCTCAAGACTCTGCGAGAACAGCGCGGCCTGACCCAGGCCGCGCTGGCGCAGACGCTCAAGCTCTCGCCCAGCTACGTGAACCAGCTCGAGAACAACGAGCGCCCGCTCAGCGTGGCAGTGCTGCTGCGGCTGCAATCGGCGCTGGGCGTCGATCTGCAGTTCTTCTCCGAGGACGACGAAGCGCGGCTGTTCGCGCAATTGCACGAAATCGTGGCCGAGACCGCCCTGCCCGGCGGCGTGCCGGACGCCGAGCTGCGCACGCTGGCGCAGCAGATGCCGGCCATGGCGCAACTGCTGGTGCGCCTGCACGGCCGCGCCCGGGGCGCCGAGCAACGCGTGGCGAACTTGGGACTCGGCGAGCGCGACGGCGCGTCGGCAACGGGCCAGGCGTCTCACGAGGAAGTGCGCGACTTCTTCTACGCGCATCACAACCACATGGACACGCTGGACCGCGCCGCAGAGGCGCTCTCCACGCAGCTCGGTGCGAGCGACAGCGCGCAGGATCTCGCACCACGGCTCGAGGCCTACCTGCTGAGCAGCCATGGCATCCAGGCGCAGAGCCTCGCACAAGATCTCCTGGGCGACCGGCTGCGGCGCTACGAGCCGGCGCAGCGCCTGCTGATGCTGGCCGACTCGCTCACGCCGGCCCAGCGCGCCTTCCAGATGGCGACACAGCTGGCCTACCTCGAGGCCGGGGCCGAGATGGATCGGCTGGCGGCATCGTCCACCTTCAGCAGTGAAGCCGCGGCACTGCTGCGCATTGGCCTGGCCAGCTATTTCGCGGGCGCGCTGGTGCTGCCTTACGGACGGTTCCTGACTGCGGCGCAGGAGCTGCGCTACGACATCGCCCTGCTCTCGCGCCGCTTCGCGACGAGCTTTGAGACGGTGTGCCATCGGCTCTCGACCTTGCAGCGGCGCGAGGCGCGCGGCGTGCCGTTCTTCTTCATCCGAGTAGACCGCGCGGGCAACATCTCCAAGCGGCAATCGGCAACGGACTTCCACTTCTCGCGCGGCGGCGGCACCTGCCCGCTGTGGAACGTCTACGAGGCCTTCGCGCAGCCCGGCCGCGTGCTCACCCAGGTCGCCGGCATGCCCGACGGCCGCAGCTATCTGTGGATCGCCCACTGCGAAATGCAAGCGACCGGCGGCTACGGCTCGCCGAACCGGGAGTTCGCCATCGGCCTGGGCTGCGACCTGCGTCACGCCAGCCAGCTCGTCTACGCCAAGGGGCTGGACCTGTCGGATCCCGAAAGCGCAACGCCGATCGGACCGGGGTGCAAGCTGTGCGAGCGCCAAGGCTGCGCACAGCGCGCGTTCCCGCCGCTGGGCAAACAGTTACGCATCGATGAGAACGAGCGTTCGGCCGAACCGTATGCGGCGCGCTGAGGCGCCGCACGACATCCTGAATACCGACACCGCCCCCACCAGTTGCCGCGCCTGATTCCTCTGGCTCTCGGTCGCCGCAGCACTCTCCTCGACAAGCGCCGCGTCGTGCTGCGCGACCTGGTCCATCTGACCGATGGCGTCACCCACGCATCCGCTCGGTGCTGCCGCTCTGCCCGGCACTGGCCGAGCAGATCTGGCCCACGATGTCGCGGACTTGTTTGATCGAGCCGACGATCTGGTTCAGGTCCTGCCGGCCTGGCCGACGAGCGTCGCGCTCGCTCGACTTGCTCGACTTGCTCGACTTGCTCGACTTGCTCGCCGGCGCTGCGACTTCAAGCGGCCATGTGCTTCCACTGCGTCCGCTGCGGCCAATATGTTTCGCGAAGGAACACAGGAAGCGACCCGAGAGCAAAGGACCTCGGACAGGTCCCGACGACAGGACGTCCGCACCGATGCATCCGCGAGCGGGCTATGCCCGCACGCGCAAGCGCGCAAAGCTGGCCAATGCCGCCAGCCCCGCCGTGACGCCACCCAGGGCCAGCGCGGCCACCGGTCCCTGGCGCATGCCGGCAAGGTGAAAGCACAGCGCCACGAGAGCCGCGCCGCTGGCCTGCCCCAGCAGCCGGCACACGCCGATGACGCCGCTGGCACCGCCGCTGCGGTGCGGCGGCGCGCTCGACATCAGCGCCTTCAGGTTCGGCGCCTGGAAAAAACCGAAGCCCGCGCCGCACAGCGCCATCCAGAGCACGACCGTCAGCATGGACGGCTCGGCCGGCAGCAGCGCCAATGCGCTCATGCCGGCCGCCAGGAGGGCCAGGCCGATGCCGCCGAGCAGGCCCGGCGCGTGCCGGTCCGACAAACTGCCGGCCACCGGCGCGGCCAGCGCGACCACCACCGGCCACGACGTCATCAGATAGCCGGCGTGCGCGGCGTCGCGGTGCATCACCTGCTCGAAGTAAAACGGCAACGAGACGAAGGCCAGCCCCTGCGTGACGAAGGCACAGACCGCCGTCACGGCCGAGAGCGCGAACATCGGGCGCCCCAGCAGGTCGACCGGCAGCATCGGCGTCGCGTGGCCGCGCTGGCGATGCAGCAGCGCTGCACCGGCGGCGAGCGTGAGCAGCACCGCGGGCAGCACCTGGAGCCAGGACGAGAGCTGCGCCATCGAGCCGAGCGCGAAGATCAAGGCTGCGAAGCTGGTGGCCGTCAGGGCCGCCGTACCGACATCAAAGCCGTGCGGTCGCGGCAGACTCGCGGGCAAGGCCGGCCAGGCACAAGCGATCGCCAGCAGCCCCAACGGCACGTTGATGCCGAACAGCCAGGGCCAGCTCGCCACAGACAGCAGCAGCGAGGCCACCGTCGGCCCGACCGCGAAGCCCACGGCCACGACCAGCGCGTTCAAGCCCACGCCGCGGCCCAGCCGCGACGGCGGGTAGATCTGGCGGATCAGCGCGATGTTCACGCTCATCATCGCGCCCGCCCCGATGCCCTGGAACGCGCGTGCCGCGGCCAGCAGCGCCACACTGCCGGCCGCCGTGCACAGGGCCGAGGCGACGGTGAACAGCATCAGGCCGCCGAGGAACACGCGGCGAGGGCCGACGCCGTCGCCGAGCGCCGCAAAGGGCAGCATGGTCGCGACCACGGCGAGCTGGTAGGCGTTGATGACCCAGATCGCCGCCGCCGCTGGCGAATGCAGATCGGCTGCGATCGTTGGCAGCGCGACGTTGGCGATCGCCGTGTCCAGGGTCGCCAGCACGACGCCCATCAGGACCGCGACCAGGGCGCTGCGCCCACGCGGGCCGAGCCCCTGCCCTTGTGTCTTCTCTTCGTCGGGCAACATCGCCGGCCACACCTCAAAAGCTCGCGATGGTGCCAAGCCGTGCCCGCCCTCGCCGAGGTCGCCGCCAATGACCTTGCGGGGCCCTTGGGCATCCGCATTCATCCGCTCAGGCGCGGAATTCGAACATTCACCACTCCACTGGTGGTTGCACTGATATATTTCACTTGCTCAACTGATATCTTAGATGTGACACCTCGTTGGGCCTGAGGCGCGCGGATCGTTGCAATCAATTCAGCTGTTGCAAGACGCTCGCCACTGCTGGTGAAAAGCAGGCCCGGCCCCCTGACCCAGGGGAGGTTCGCGGCTGCACTTCCAGGTTGTCCGGCAACCGAATGCAGGCGTGTCCAGCAGCGTCACCCCGTGCCCATCCCGAGGGGCGCCGGACGCGGATTCACGCGGAACATCGAACGACCACAACAAGGAAGAGACAAGCCATGAAGCGCATTCAGACCCTGATCCGAACGGCCGTTCTCGGCCTGCTCGTCGGCGGTGCCAGCCTGGCACACGCAAGTACCCAAACCTGGACCTTCTCGAGCGTCGCGTTCGATGACGGCACGATCCTGTCGGGCAGCTTCTCCTATGACGCTGCCGTCGACAACGTGCTGTCCTATTCGATCAGCGTTCAGTCGGGCAGCCTGCCGGCCTTCACGTACGACATGACCGATTCAGGCGTGTACACGTACTCGTCCACCAGCCCGAATCCCATCGCCGCCGGTTTCTACGGACCGAATGAGTTGTTCATCGCGAACAACGACGGTTCGAGCAGCATTCTTTTGGACTTCGCCGCCCCCCTCACCGATGCCGGCGGCTCCGTCGCACTGCTGACGGGCAACGCCAGTTCCGACATCACGGCCTCCTCGTACGAGACCAATGGCGATTCGTCGGTGACCCGCTACGTCACGCAGGGCAGCGTGACCACCGGCTCGGTGACGGCCGTCCCCGAGCCCGGCACTGGCACCTACGCGCTGTGCGGCCTGGCCGGCCTCGCGCTGATCAGCATCCGTCGCCGCCAGCGCGGCTGATTCAAGCGGCCGCCAGTGCCGCCGTTCCCGGCTCGGTGAGCCTGTTCTTCGCTGTTCGCAGGCGCTTGATGGCGCCGGCATCGACTCGCTCACTCGATGGCCGTTCCCGTAGACAGAAATCGACAGGAGACAGACATGCATTCGAAACTTCACGCCCGAGGCCATGCCCTCGTTGCCCTGACCCTGCTGGCCGCTGCCGCGGCATCGCAGGCCCAGACCGTCGCCACTGGCGACAGCCGCGTGGTACGTCAACCGATGGTGCCGCCGGTCTGCATGACGCTGACCGCGCAGTACGACGGCAGCTTGCGTGCCACGCCGCCTGCGACCGCGGTCGACGACACCGCCTCCATCCAGAACGCCTTGAACGCCTGCGCCAATACCGGCAAGGTCGTGGCGCTGGCGGCTTCCTCGACGGGCAAGAACGCCTTCTATTCTGGCCAGCTGACCGCCTCCGGCGTCGGCATCGTCGTGCGCTCGGGCGTCACGCTGTACGGCAGCAATTACAACAAGGCACTGGGCGCGCTCATCACCTTCACGGGAACCAACGCCTCGCTGATGGGCCCCGGCACCGTGGACGGACGTGGCGACCTCGTGGGCAACACCTACAAGAACCGTCTCATCCAAGGCAGCAATATCAACAACTTCATCATCTACAACGTGAAGTTGACGCAGTCGATCTACCCAAACATCTACGTGGAGGGCGGCAACGGTCTGACGATCTGGGGCGTGACCATCCGTACGCCGTCTGACCGCGCCAATGCCGACGGCATCGACATCGACAGCCTGACGAACGCGACCGTCACGAACTCCAGCATCGAAGCCGGCGACGACGGCGTTGCGGTCAAGACGAACTCCAACAACGCCAGCAACGTGACGGTGTCGAACAACTACCTGTACGGCACGCACGGTCTCTCCATCGGCAGCGACTACGCCAACACGGTCTCCAACATCCTGTTCCTGAACAACTACGTCGACTCGATGGACCTGCCCACGACGATCGGCGGCACGGGCACCTACACCTCCGACTCCAATGGCGCGCGCATCAAGACCGGTCCGTGCGCGCTCAACATCAACACCGTCAGCTACGTCAACACCTGCGTCACCAACTCCAAGCACCTGATCGTTGTCGACACGCAGTACCTCAGCTCCTGCACCACGGGAACCGCGACGCCCGGCGATCCGGTGATGAGCAATATCGTCATCAACGGCTTCTACGCGACCAATTCGCAGAAGAACTCGTACTCGACCTTCCGCGGCCAGGCCCCCACCGACACGCCGCTGGGTGTCTACCTGGGCAACGTCAATGTCGACCTGAACAAGCAGCAGAACGACCAGTACGCCAACGTCACGCTGTTCAACTCGAACGACGTGCCGACAGCCACGGGCCCGGGCGTGAACGTCACGACGCTGACGACCGAACCGCTGCCGGGCAGCGTGCCGAGCTGCAACTTCGTGGTGCCCGCGAATTGACGAGCAAGACGAGCAATGCGCCGGCGAAGTCCCTGGCCGGCGATGGCGCCAGCCGTCGCCCGGTCGGGGCCGCAGCACTGGCCTGCGTGGCCGGTGCTGCGGCGCTGTGCTGGGCGCTTTGCACCCCCGCTGCGCCCGACGCATCACCGCTTGCCCCGCCGTCAAGCAGCGCCCCGGCCGCGCCCATCTCGCCGCGCACAGGCGCCATCCAGCCCCTCGCAACGAGTGCCGCATTGCCCTCCGCGCGAACGCCCCCTGACTTCCCCGATCCGGAAGTCCAGCTGGCCGTCACGGCCGACCAGCATCTGGTCGTCAATGCCGCGCTGCTGCTCGCTTTCAATCACTACCTGGTCGACCTAGCCGGCCGCGGCAGCAAGGACGATCTGCTGGCCTTCCTGAAGACGACACTTCCGTCCCGCGCGTTTGATGATGCGCGCCCCCTAGTTGATCAGTACCTCGACTACATGCAGGACCACGACCGGCAGCTCGCGATCCAGTTGCCAGCGCAGGTTGTGGGCAGAGCGCTCGACCCGGCCAGTGTCGCCGCGTGGCTCGCGCAGCGCGACCGGCTGCGCCAGATCCATCTGGGCGTCGTCGTGACACAGGCCTGGTACCAGAACGATGACTCGCAGCTGCGCCAGGCCCTCGACGAACTCGACGCACGGGCGCAACTTGCCGCTGGCGGCACGGCACTGGGCGCCACACCCGTGCCGCACTGGGCAGATCCGGCCGCGGAGGCTCGACACGTGCAGTCTCTGCGGACCCTGGTCGCGCAGGCGGCCACGAGCTTCCAGGCGTTGCAGCAGGCACGCAAGCAAGACGTCGGCACGCCACCGCCAAACCGGTCTCCATCATGAAGCTCCCCGGCTCCGCCATGCCTGGCTTGAGGCTCGCCGTGCTTGCAGCACTCCTGTCGACCTTGGCTTCCTCAGCGCAGGCGCAGGAGGACGGCATCCGTCAAGTGCTGAGCGCGCGACTCAAGAACCTGCCGGAGATCACGTCGGTCATGCCCTCCCCGATCCCCGGCCTGTACGAAGTGGTTGCCGGGGGCGAGATCTTCTACAGCGATGCCGACGGTTCGTACATCGTGCAGGGCGCGATGATTCAAACGCGCAACCTGCGCAATATCACGCAGCAGCGCCTCGGCGTCGCCAACGCCATTCCGTTCGACCAACTGCCCATCCAGAACGCGATCGTGACCAGGATCGGCTCGGGCGCGCGCAAGATGGTCGTGTTCGCCGACCCGAACTGCGGCTATTGCAAGCAGCTGGTCCGCAACACGCAGTCCAAGCTCACGGACGTCACGATCTATACGGTCGTGATTGCGATCCTGGCCCCCGATTCACGGACCAAGGCCCGCGACATCCTCTGCTCCAGCGATCCTTCGGCGGCATGGACGGCCTGGATGGGCGCCGGCGTGCTCCCGCCTTCAGCACCGCCGAGTTGCACGCCCAAAGCCCTGGACGAGAACATCGCCTACGCCACGGCCAAGCACGTGTTCGCCACGCCGACGCTGTTCTTCACGACGGGCCGACGCGTCGCCGCAGCCATCGGCGCCGAGCAGGCCGAGGCCTTGCTGAAGGGCCAGCTGTAGAGTGACAGCGGCGGCGACGCCTCTTGCGATCGGCAAACCGTCCCGACTCAGCCAGAGTGGTTCTGCCAGCACCTGCGACCAACCGTCTCGATCCCCGACTCCCTCGTCAACAGGGTCTAAAGCGGGCCCGACGGCCACCACCGCGGTCCACGCGACGCGGCCAGATTGACCCGAGCGTGAATGCCTTCAGGGTCGCCATGGCGCGCGTGGAGCATTCGAGCTTGCGAGGGGCGGTCTCGCTGTGCGTCCGCACGGTGCTCGGGCTGATCGCGAGCACGCGGCCGACTTCCTTGTTGCTCTCGCCCAGGCTGATACACCGCACAACGTCCGCGTCGCGCGCGGGCAGCGACACGGCGGCTTTGACCGGTGGCTACGGCCGTGCGCCAGCGTGCGCGGCGATGGCGGCCTCTAGCACCTCGGCATCGAAGCGCCCGAGCTATGCCTCGTCGCGCAGGATCGGCGCGGGCATCGCCGACCTCGAACGCGGGCCGCCAGGGCCCTGCCGAGCGCAGCGCAATGATGGCACTCACGGTCGCGATGACGCGATGGCGCGATGCGGCACCATCAGTGCCACCCCGCCGAGACTGCGCAAGCGTCCAGAACCGACCAGGCGCTCAAACGCATAGGAGGCCAACTCGGCGGCCGCCTTCGGCGCCAGTACGAGTTTGGCGGCGCGCAAAGTCCAGTAGGGCATCAAGCGGATGCGCTTGCGATCGGCGACCAGCAAGCGCCCGGGGCGCTCCCCCAGAGGATTGGGCGGTTCGGCACGGCCCCC
>Ga0213872_10002508_pt1 | contig 10731 bp, 11 predicted proteins | sample VelepicomBERX_R2_FD_160071 | JGI IMG/M metagenome (GOLD analysis project Ga0213872, IMG submission 160071) | Rhizosphere microbial communities from Vellozia epidendroides in rupestrian grasslands, the National Park of Serra do Cipo, Brazil - RX_R2 | ecosystem: Host-associated > Plants > Roots >... | reverse complement strand
GCACCTGGGTCTCCGGCAGTGCTGCGGCCCAGGATCCGCGGTCGACATTGCCGCGCACGGCGGTCAGCGGTGCCAGGCGGGCAAGCGCATCGAGGATCGTCGGATCGCCGACGTCGCCGGCATGAATGAGGCAATCGCTGCCGCTGAGCGCCTCGAGCGCCTCCGGCCTGAGCAGGCCATGGGTATCCGAGATCAGGCCGATGGTGAGTTTGCCGCCCATACCCGATGCTTCGCCCGCGCCGCGACCGAAGTCAAATCCCGCCCGCGGCCTCATGGCACTCAGCCGCAGCGCGACAGCCAAATCTTGCCCTGCCGCCCCGGCCCCGGCTAATTAGCTCCGGCCTCGGCACCGAGCGAGGCGCCGAGGACCCTGCATGAACCTGTCGCCTTCCGTTTCCTCCGATCTCAGGCTGCGCCGCGACCAGGGCACGGGCCGGCTCCTGACCCTGGCGCTGTTCCTGCTCGGGCCGCTGGTCTATGCGGCGCCGCTCTCGACCGCGATCCTGCTGCCGATCACGGTGCTCGCGGCCGGCCTGGTCGCCCGGCGCGAAGGCGCCATGGACTGGGCCGGCATCGGCCGGTTCCTTGCCCTCTGGCTGCCGTTTTTCACGCTGATGCTGGCCTCCGCGCTCTGGGCGCTCGACGGCGCGGCGGCGATCGCGCTCGCGCTGCGCCTGATCCTGGTGATGGCGCTCGGCATGGCGCTCGTCCGCTGGAGCCGCGACCTCGGCCCCGCCTGGCCCGGCCGGCTGCTGCCGGTGCTCGCTTGGGGCCTGATCCTGGCCAACCTGTTCGTGCTCGCCGACATCCTGCTCGGCGGCGCCATCAGCCGGCACACCCACGGGCCGCGTGTGAATTTCGACTTCGTCGTCTATTACGGCCGCGGCGCCACCATCCACGCCATCCTGCTGGCGCCGCTCGGCTGGGGCCTGTGGCGCGGCGGCGCCCGGCGGCTCGCGATCGCCCAGTTGGCACTCGCCGTCGTCTGTATCCTCGCGACCCATGATCTCTCGGCCAAGACCGCGCTCGGCGGCGGCATCGCCGGCGGGCTCGCGATCCTGGCCCTGCCGCGGCTGCGCTGGGCGTTCCTGGCGCTCGTGGCATTGGTGGCCCTCGGCCTGCCCCTGGCCTTTCCAGTCCAATTAGCACCCGCGCAGGAATGCTGGATGTTCGCGCACAAGAAATCGGCGCTGCACCGCATCTATATCTGGGATTTCGTCACCCAGCAGATCGCCGAGCGGCCGCTCCTGGGCTGGGGCCTCGACGCCGCACGCCGGATGCCGGGCGGCCAGGACACCGTGACCCTCGGCCAAGGCTGCCCGGAGGCGAGCCCGGTCGTTGGGCAGAAGCTGCCGCTGCATCCCCACAACGCCATCCTGCAGACCTGGCTGGAGCTCGGCGGCGCCGGCATTGTGCTGGGCTTCGGCGCGCTCGTCCTCACACTCGGCCGCGCCTATGCCGGGCGGCGGCGCGTCGCCGCGGCGGCCCTGATGGCGGCGAGCGTCGCCGGCACGCTCGTGGCGCTGGTCAGCTACGGCGTCTGGCAGGAATGGTTCCTGTCGGCGCTGATGCTCGCGGCCGCCGTCACGGCGCTGGCGGTCCGCCAGGACGAGATTGCCGCCGCGGGCCCGCTGGAGGGTCGCCCCGGCTGATGCGCACGGCCCTCCTCTATCGCGACCGGCTGATCCCGCGCTCCGAGGCGGCGTTCATGCGCCGGCAATATTGCGCGTTCGAGACGCTCGCGCCCTATTGGCTCGGCTGCCGGTTCGACGACGGCCTGACGGACCTGGGGGCACCCGGCCATCTCCTGGGCGGCACCGGCGCGTTCGGCAATCTCGAGCGCACTTTGTTCAAGCAGCTGGGCCGCCTGCCCTCGACGCCGGACCTGGGCGCGCTCAACCCGGTCGTGATCCACGCCCATTTCGGCCGCGGCGGCGCGCTCGCCCTGCCGCTCGCCCGCCGGCTCGGCCTGCCGCTGGTCGTGAGCTTCCACGGCGGCGACGCGACCAAGGACAAGCATTACCAGCGTCGGCTCGTGCCGACGATCTATCAGCGCCGGCTCGAGGCGCTGAAACGCGAGGCGAAGCTCGTCGTCTGCGTCTCCGACTTCATCCGGCGGCGCCTGATCGAACGCGGCTTCCCGCCGGAGAAACTGGTGGTGAACCGCTATGGCATCGAGGTGGACGGCGTGCCGCCGCCGCGCCCGCCGGACGCGCCGCCCACCGTGCTGTTCGTCGGCCGCTTCGTCGAGAAGAAAGGCATTCCGACCCTGCTCGATGCCATGGCGCTGTTGCGCGCCCGGAACAACCCGCTGCGGCTGGTTCTCGTCGGCGACGGCGCGCTCGCCCCGCTGGTCGCCGGCCGCGCCGCCGATCTCCACGGCATCGAGCAGACCGGCTGGCTCGCCAACGACCAGGTCAAGACGCGCATGGCCGGCGCCTTGGCGCTGGTCGTGCCGAGCGTCACCGCCAAGGCGGGCGATGCCGAGGGTCTGCCCAACGTCATCCTGGAGGCAATGGCCGCGGGCGTGCCGGTCGTCGGATCCGACAGCGCCGGCATTGCCGAGGCGATCGCCCATGGCGAGACCGGCCTGGTGGTGCCGCCCGGCGACGCACAGGCGCTTGCCGAAGCCCTGGCCCGGCTCGCGGCAGAGCCGGCGCTGCGTCAGCGCATGGCGGCCGCCGGCCGGGCCCGCGCGGTCGCGGAATTCTCGGCCCCGGCGCAGTCCCGCCGGCTCGAGCAGATCCTGCTGTCGGTCGTGCCGTGAGCTCGAGGCAGCCGCTCTCCTCGGCTTCGTTCCGGCCGGACACGCCGCTCTGGCGCTTCTTTGCCTGGAACGAGGCGCGCGCCGGCCAGGATCGGCGCCATCGGGCGCTCCGCGCGATCTGGTCGATGGAACATGCGGCGGCGGTCGCCCATCTCGTCGGACCGACGCCGACACCCGCAGCAAGCAGCGCAGCTGAGCAGGTCGTTGCCACGCTCGAGGCTGCGATCGAAACCGGCGACATCGAGCGGCATGCCGCCCTGTTCCGGGCGCTCGACGCGCTCGAGGATCATGTCGATCTCGCCGTCCTGCCCGCCCATCGCCCGTCGCGCCGGCGCGCGGGGCCGAAGCGCATCCTGGTCATCAAGCTGAGCGCGCTCGGCGATTTCATCCAGGCGCAAGGACCGATGGCGGCGATCCGCCGCCATCACGCGGCGGACCGCATCACCTTGCTGACGACCAGGCCCTTCGCCGGCTTCGCCGAGCGCACGGGCCTGTTCGACGCCGTCCGGGTCGATCGGCGGCCGCGCGCGCTCGACATCGGCGGCTGGCTCGGCCTGCGCCGGATGCTGCGGCAGGGCCGCTTCGACCGGGTCTATGACCTGCAGACCTCGCAGCGCTCGAGCTCCTATGCCCGGTTCTGGTGGCCCGGCCCGCGCCCGGAATGGTCCGGCATCGCCAAGGGCTGCAGCCATCCGCACGCCTATCTGGAGCGCGACCCGCAGCACACGATCGAGAAGCAGGCGGAGCAGCTGCTGATGGCCGGCATCCATCCGGTGCCGCTGCCGGCCCTGCCCGCGGACGGCGGCCCCCTGCCGGCAGAACTCGCCGGCCGCCGCTTCGCCCTGCTCATCCCCGGCTCCTCGCCCAGCCATCCGGGCAAGCGCTGGCCGGCCGAGCATTACGGCGGGCTCGCCAAGGCGCTCGCCGACCAGGGCGTGCTGCCCGTCGTCCTCGGCGGCAAGGGCGAGCGCAGCCTGGCCGAGTCGATCGCCGCCAAGGCGCCCGGCACGCTCGACCTGACCGGCCGGACCGAGCTTGCCGATCTGGTCGCTCTCGCCCGCGCCGCGACCGTGACGATCGGCAACGACACCGGCGTCAGCCATATCGCTGCAGCCGGCGGCGGGCCGCTCGTCGTGCTGTTCTCGGGCGAGTCCGAGCCCAGCCGCTGCGCGCCGCGCGGCAAGGCCGTGACCGTGCTGCGCCAGATCCCGCTCGCCGACCTGCCGGTGACGTCGGTGCTGGCCGCGGTCGAAGCGGCGCTCCGCCAATGACCCCGGCGCCGGTCAGCGGGACCGAGGGCTACGCCGCGGAGGGCGAGGCCTTCATCCAGCGGGCCGAAAGCATCTCCTTCGAAGACGTGCACGGGCCTGTGCTGCATCTGCTGCCCGGCACGCCCTGCCATGTGCTCGATATTGGCGCGGGCAGCGGACGCGATGCGGCCGCCTTCGCCGCCATGGGCCACCGCGTGCTCGCGGTCGAGCCGGTCGAGGAATCGCGCCGCGCCGGCCAAACCTTGCATCCGGCACCCGCAATCGAGTGGCTCGACGACCACCTGCCCGACCTCGCCCGCGTGCGGCGCCGGGGCGGGCAGTTCGACCTCGTGATGCTGATCGCCGTCTGGATGCATCTCGACGCCGAGCGGCGCCGGCAGGCCATGCCGGTCGTGGCTTCCCTGGTCCGGCCGGGCGGCACGATGATCATGTCGCTGCGCCATGGGCCGGTTTCGCCCGGGCGGCGCATGGACGATGTCTCGGGCGCCGAGACCGTGGCGCTCGCCGCGCCCTGCGGCCTCCGCTGCGTGCTCGATATCGCCACACCCTCCGCCCTGCCGAGCAATCGCCTGGCCGGCGTCACCTGGACGCGCCTCGCCTTCGTGCGGTCGTGAGCGCCCTCGAAATCACGCGGATCAGCCAGCACCGCCCTTGACGCGGGCGCCGGCGCGGGCTTACTGCGCGCCACCCGATCCCATGTCAGGCCCGCCGATGCATTTCCTGCCGAGTCATCTGTCCGACCTCGCCGGTCTCGCCCAGATCCTGCTGGCGTTCCTCGCCATGGCGCTGGTCGGCCGGTTCGCCGGGGGCCGGCGCGCCCAATTCGAGATCGATGCGCTCGCCGGCTGGGGGTTGCTCTCGGCGTTGCTGACGCTCTGGGGCGTCGCGACGGCGCTCTCGCTGCGCATCCCGGCGACGGCGTTCCTGGCCGCGGCCGCCCTCGTGCTCGTCTGGCCGGCGCGGCGGCCGGGGCGCCAGGACGCGCGCGAGGCCTGGGGCGAGGTCGGGCGGCTGGCGGTCCTGACGCTGCCGATCCTCGCGATCATGGCGACGGTGCTGCCGTCCCAGTCCGACATCTTCATGAACCTGATGCCGAATGCGGCCTATCTCAGCGACCACGGGTTCTTCCCGACCGCCGGCGGGCCCGATGCGCATTCCTATCTGCCGGTCGCCCCCTACAACACGCAGTTCGTGCCGTTCCTGGGCTCGGTCCTGGTCGGCGGCTTCCAGGGCGGCGGGCTCGCGCTCTTCACGGTCGTGCTCTACCTGATGGCGGCCCTGTTGTTCGCCCGCATGCTGGTGACGCCGATCGACGGCGCCGACCAGCGGCCGGGCTGGGCCGCGATCGGCTGCGGCATCCTGCTCGTGACGCTGCTCAATCCCGGCTTCGTGCCGCGCGTCGCCTTCGCCGGCTATGGCGAGGCTCCGGTCGCGATCACCCTGCTGTTCGCCGGCTGGCTCGCCTGCCGCGCCATGGTCGCCATGACCGAGGGTGCGCGCCGGCCCGCGAGCCTCGTGCAGCTGGCGCTCGTGCTGGTAGCGCTCGTCAACGTCAAGCAGCAGGCGATCGGCATGCTGATCGCCTTCGCGCTGGCGGCGATCCTGGTCTCGGGCTACGAGCGGCAGATCGGCTGGCGCCGCGCCGCTCTCGCCTTCGGCGGAGCCGCACTGCCGGCCTTGGCGCTCTATCTCGTCTGGCGCGTGTTCGTGCTGACCCGCTTCCCCGACGGCGAGCTGAAGCCGCTGCCGTTCGACACCTGGGAATGGGGCAACCTGCTGCCGATCTTCGCCAGCATGGGCAAGGTCGTGGTCGAGAAGATCACGTTCTTCGCCTGCGTCGCCGTGCTGTTCGTGTTCCTGCAACGGCGCCTGCGCCATTGGCGGCTCGACGCGACCGGCAAGGCGCTCGGTTTGGCCGCAGCGACCTTCCTGCTGTACAACAGCTTCCTGGTCGTGACGTACATCGGCCATTTCCCCGGCGTCATGAGCGTCGAGGCGCATTCCTACTTCCGCTACAACACGCACCTGGCGCTGCTCATCGAGTTCGCGCTGGTCGTGACCATCCGCAATCGCCTGGCGCCCTGGCTCGCAGCACGACCCGGCCTCGGCCGCAGATGCGCCGCCGCGGCGATCGTGCTCGCGGTCCTCGTGCCGATCGGGTTCACCCAACGCCTGCGCTTCGACTATGACCAGCCTCAGCCGGTCGTGCGCCAGCTGGCCCGCGAGCTGGCGCCGGAGCTCACCGACCACGACAGGCTCGCCCTGCTGCTGCCCGGCGACAACGACAGCATTGACTGGATGCTGACCAGCCTGCTGCATTTCGCGCCGCCGCGGCGGCCGGATGTCGAGGTCAAGTCATGGGATCGCGGCGATGCGGCCGCCTTCGGCGAGGCCGCGGCCGAGGGCTATGAGCTTGCCTTCCTGTCCTGCACCAAGGGCAACAGCCTGGGCCTGCCGCCCGACGCCGCGGCGCTCCTGCGCCATGGCCCCGACGGCTGGCAGCCGGTCAAGGTCTGGCCGTATCCGCCGGTCGACCCGAAGCAGCGCTGGCAGCCGGCGCTGGCGCCGGCGCCGCTCTGCCGGTCCTGATCGGTCAGGCAGTCGCGCGCTGCCACAGCGCGATGGCGGCCGCTTCGACCGTGTCGACCGTGAGCCCGTCCATCAGCGTATCGGTCGTCTTGGGCTCGAAGCCGGGCTTCGACCAGTGCTCCTCGAAGCTCTCGGGGGTGCGCGCGGTGGCGGTCAGCGGGCCCCAGGGCGCATAGATGCCGGTCGGGCTCGGGCCGAACAGGCCGAGCGTCGGCACGCCCATGGCGGCCGCCATGTGCATGAGGCCGGAATCATTGCCGATGAACAGGCTGGTGCGGGCGAGCAGCGCCGCTACAGTCAGCAGATCGCCGGCGCCGATCAGGTCGAGCCGGCGGTCGGCTGGGATCGCCGCCAAAAGCGGCTCGGCCTGGGCGCGCTCGTGACCGGCGGCGAGCACGGCGACGCGCGCGCCGGAGAGCACCGCGCCCTCGGCCGTCAGCCGGGCGGCCAGGTCGGCGAAGCGTTCGGCGCGCCATTGCTTGCCGCGCCAGTTGGCCGCCGGACCGATCGCCAGCACCGGGCGGCCGCCGACCGGGATCAGCTTGTCGGCGAGCACCTGATGGTGGAGCGTCGGCCAGAGCCGGGGCGCCGGCGGCGGGTCGAGCCGGAACAGCCGCGAAAGCTCGCGAACCTTATGCTCGCCCTTGCCGCCCTTGCGCATGATGCGGCGGTGGCGCGCCCGGAGCAGCCAGGGCAGCGCCGAGCCCTTGAGGTCGACGACCAGGTCCCAGTGCACCGGCGCCACCTGCTGCCAGAGGTCGAGCCAGTGGCGGGCGTGGCGCCGCTTGGACAGCGCGATCAGCCGTTCGAGGCCGGGCACGCCCTGGAACAGGGGCGCTGCGACCGGGCCGGCCGTGATGGTGAAGCGCGCGCCCGGGTAGCGCTCGACCAGATGCGCGAGCAATCCGGTCGACAGCACGGCATCGCCGATTCGGGTCGCCGTCACGAAGAGGATTCGGGGTTCCGTGCCGAGGATCGGCAGCGAGCGTCTGGGGCGCAACATCGGGAGCGCTTATACGGCGCGCCGCCCTCGCTTGCCAAGCGGTGCCGCCGCGCAGCTGCCTCCCATGCTTGCCAAACGTCGGCAACCGCGCCACCTATGGAGGCGACCATTTCGCCAGAGACGGCCCCTATATTGTGACGGCGCATCGTGACTGAACGCTTCTATGCTCCCGCCGACCCGGCCCGCGGGCTGCTCCTGCTGACCGGCGAGGATCGCTCGAGCTTCCTGCAGGGCCTGGTCTCGAACGATGTGCGCAAGCTCGGCCCGGCGCGGGCGATCTGGGCGGCGCTGCTGACGGCCCAGGGCAAGTATCTCCATGATTTCTTCGTGGCCGCGCTTGGCGACGGCTGGCTGATCGACGGCGAGGGCGCGCGCATCGCCGACCTCAAGCGCCGGCTCGGCATCTATAAGCTGCGCGCCAAGATCGCGCTCGAGGACGTGAGCGAGCGGTTCGAGGTGCTGCAGGCCTGGGGGCCCGAGGCCGGGCAGCCGTTCGGGCTTACGGACGCGGGCCAGGCGATCGAGGGCGAAGGCGGCGTCGCCTTCCTCGATCCGCGCCTGGGCTCCCTCGGGCTGCGCCTGATCGCGCCCAGGGGCAACGGCGCCGCCCGGCTCGCGGCACTGGGATATGCCCCGGGCGACATCACCGCCTGGGACCGGTTGCGGCTCGGCCAAGGCGTGCCGGACGGCAGCCGCGACATGGTGCTGGAAAAGGCGATCCTGCTCGAGAACGGCTTCGACGAGCTGAATGGCGTCGCCTGGGACAAGGGCTGCTATGTCGGCCAGGAGCTGACCGCACGGACCAAGTATCGCGGCCTCGTCAAGAAGCGGCTGATGCCGGTCGCGATCGACGGGCCGCTGCCCGAGCCCGGCACGCCGATCCTGCGCGACAGCCAGGAAGCGGGCGAAATCCGCTCCGGCCGGGAGGGAATGGCGGTGGCGCTCGTCCGGCTCGAAGCGCTCGAGGCCGGCGGCCCGCTGACGGCGGGCGATGCCAGGGTCAGGCCGCTGAAGCCGGACTGGGCGAAATTCTAAGCGATGGGTGGCCGAGCTCCTCAAGCCAGTGGCATCGCCAAGGAGGAGCAATCCCCATGACCAAAGTCACCGGGATGGGCGTCCCTGGAATGGCCGTCACCGTGATGGCGGTCTATCGCCCGAAGCCGGGCCAGGCGGCCGAGCTCGACCGGCTCGTGGCCGAGCATCTGCCGATCCTGCGCGCCGAGGGCCTGGTGACGAATTACCCGTCGACCGTGCTCAAAGCCGCCGACGGCACGGTCATCGAGATCTTCGAATGGGTCTCGGCGGCCGCGATCGACCAGGCGCACGGCAAGCCGGCGGTGATGGCGCTCTGGGCCCGCTTCGGCACCGTCTGCGATTACCTGCCGATCGCCGCGCTGACCGAGGCCCAGCAGATCTTCAGTCCCTTTACCCGGATCCAGCCATGAAAGCGAACTTGCGCCTCCCCGCCCGGCCGGTCGTCGGTCTTGCGGTTTTTGCGCTGTTGACCGGCGTCCTCCCGGCCGGCATCGGTGCGGCCGACGAGCCGGCGCCGACCGGCAAGGCGTTCTGGGGAAGTCCGCAGGCCGCGGGCGGCACCTGTTGCGACAGCCTCGGCGAGGTGCGCAGCAATATCGATCGGATCGACCGGCAGATCGTAGCGCTCATCGCCGAGCGCGGCAGCTACGTACGCGAAGCCGCACGCTTCAAGGCGAACCCGGCGGCGGTCGAGGACAAGGCGCGGGTCGAGCAGATCATCACCCGGCTGCGCGCGCTCGCGGTCGAGGACAAGGCGCCGCCCGACGTGGTCGAGGCGACCTATCGGGCGCTGATCGCGGCCTATACGGCGGAGGAACGAAAGGTTTCGGCGGAGCACGGCGCCGGGCAATAGCGCCCAGCCGCCGCATCAGCGCCGGGCGGCTGCGCCACAGGCTCGCGCGGGCGGCGCTCGCGTCAGCTCGGCCGCCTTCCTTTCATATTCCCTCGCCAGCAGGCACAATGTCCCGGCGGTCTGCCGATCGCCCACCGCGGCGGCCAGGCGGCGACAGCGGCTCGCCTGGGATTCCAGGAATGCGGCCTGCCGGCTGTCGGTCACGTCGATCAGGATATTGACGCCGCCCAAGAGCGTGCCGTCGGCATCGAACAGCGGCGCCGGATATGGCTCGAACGTGACGCGCGTGCCGTCGGGCCGCTCCGCCACCGCGATCACGCCCCGGACGGGCCGCCTACCGTAGATCGCGACCGCCATCGGGCATTGGTCGTGCGGCAGGAACTCGCCGCGGTCGGTATAGAGCTTCCAGGTGACGCACCAGCGATCCTGCCCGATCGTCGGCATCCGGCCGGAGAAATCGATGCAGGCGCGATTGAAATAGGTGATGAAGCCGGCGGCGTCGATCACGTAGATCGGTGCCGGAAGATCGTCGAGTGCCGCCAGCAGGGCATGGTCCCGCTTGCCCGCGATCTCGACGGCCTTCTGCACTAGCTGCTCGGCTACTGACTCGGACGCGTACATCGAAATTGCCTCTGCCTTGCCACCGCCACAATTGCCTTTGAGATAAAAACGATTCTTATTCGAGAAAGATCCTGGGCAGCGCGGCACCGGATCCCCTACGCAGCCGGTTCGGCGTATGATGGATCCGCTTCACCAGCTCGAGGTGCCTGATGACGCCGCCTGAGGAAGCGGTTCTCGTCCGCATGTTCATCGGCGAGACCGACCGTCACCGGGGCCATCCACTCTATCGCGCGATCGTCGAGGCGGCGCGCAGCGCCGGCCTGGCGGGCGCCACCGTGCTGCACGGCCCCGTCGGCTATGGCCAGACGGGCCATATCCATAGCGAGCTCGATGTCGACGCCCCGGGCAACCTGCCGATGGTCGTCGAGATCATCGATAGCGAGGAACGGGTCCAGGCCTTCCTGCCGCGCCTCGACGGCCTGATCGGTTCCGGCCTCGTCACGATCGAGAAGGTGCGCGCTTTCCACTGCGGGCGAAGGGCGGCGGAGCAGCCATCCCTGTAGAGGTCAGCCCCGTTCGAACGCCAAAGCCACTCCGCTCAGGCGTCGGGGAAGCTCGCGAAAGTGGAGACCGGCTCGCGGTCGCTCACGAG
>Ga0213872_10002507_pt1 | contig 10738 bp, 2 predicted proteins | sample VelepicomBERX_R2_FD_160071 | JGI IMG/M metagenome (GOLD analysis project Ga0213872, IMG submission 160071) | Rhizosphere microbial communities from Vellozia epidendroides in rupestrian grasslands, the National Park of Serra do Cipo, Brazil - RX_R2 | ecosystem: Host-associated > Plants > Roots >... | reverse complement strand
GTCAGAAGATTCGAAAATACCTGCCGCAACTCGCCCGCAACAGCCACGGTGTTTACGTCTGCACGCCATTCATTCTGAATAATGGCGCGTTTACTGCTGATCTTGCCTTTTAACAAGTCAATCGCAGATTCCAACAATGCATTGATCGAAGTGAGCGCCGGTGCATTGGATTCTCGATAAAAACCCAGTGACTGGCGCGTGATGTGCGCTACTCGTTTGAGCTCAGCTTCAGCCATCTCCAGGTTCTGTCGTGCGGATTCTGGCAAATCACTCATGTTCAAGGCGATGAACACCAAATTGGTCAGGGCCTCGAGCGGGTTATTGATTTCATGCGCAATAGTCGCAGCCATCCGTCCCAGAGAAGCCAGCTTCTCACTCCGGATAAGCGCCTCCTGGGCCTGCTTGCGAGCCGTAATGTCGGTTGCAGCACCAAACCATTCGACGAGTTCACCGCTTCCGTCCAGCAGCGGGACGGCACGCGAATAGGACCACCCCTGGCTGCCGTCCACTCGCAAAACCCGGTGCTCCAGTTCGAATACGCTCTTGGTGCGAATGGATTCTCCAATTGCCGCCATCACTCGCGGCCGGTCATCCGGATGAATGTATTTCTGCAGCCATCCGCAGTCTGGTTCACCTTCATCGGCCATGAAATCCCTTCCGCGCAATTGACGCATCTCCGACCAATCCGGGCTCATGCGATAGTGCACATCGGAACTGGCTGCCGCCAGCGCGCGGAAGCGCATCTCGCTCTCGCGCACCTGATTTTCCGTCTTGCGGCGCAGTCGCGAAAGTGCCAGATGACTTTCCACACGCACCAGCAACTCACGCGCTGAAAACGGCTTCACCATGTAGTCGTCCGCTCCGGCTTGCAATCCCTCAACACGCGATTCTTCTCCGGCGCGCGCCGAAAGCAGAATTACCGGTGTGCCGCTAACATCGGTATTGCCTCGAATTGCTCGCAAGACAGCGAATCCATCGAGACCGGCCATCATCACATCCGCAATCACAAGGCTGGGGCGGAGTTGTTTTACCGCCTGGATGGCCCCGAGGCCGTCGCTGGCCGTGTACACCCGATAATGCTTGTCGAGCAGGCGCGACAAGTAGTCGCGCATATCAGCATTGTCGTCCGCTATAACCAGAACTTCTTTGTCGGCGGTGGGCTCCGTAAGGAGGGTCGTCTCTTCAAAGGTTCCATCATCGGTCGCCGACGGCGGTGCGTTGGCCAGCCACCGTTCAGCTTCGTGTACATACGCTTCCGCGGTAAGGGCCGTCGAACCCGGCGGACGCGCCCCTCCGATCCGGTCCGCCGGCAAATGCGAAATCCCGAGGGGAAGGGACAGAATGAACTTGCTGCCTCGACCCAGTTCACTCTCTATACGGACGCTTCCGCCATGCAGCCGGACCAGTTCCTGCACGAGCGCGAGCCCGATGCCACTGCCTTCGTAGGATCTTCCGCGCGCCCCGCGAATGCGGTGGAACCGCTTGAACAACTCGGGGACCTCCTCAGGTGGAATCCCCGTGCCGGTGTCGCTCACCGTAACTTCGACTGCGGAGTTCCGAAGCTGCATCGAAATACCGATCTCACCTTCAAAGGTGAACTTAAAAGCATTGGAGAGCAGATTGAATACAATCTTCTCCCACATCTCCCGATCGACGTACACCATCTCTCCGAGCGGCGGGCAGTCGACCGTCAGCTTCAAACCGGCGCGCTCGATGATGGAGCGGAAAAGGCTCGCCAACTCTGCCGTCAGCAAGGAAAGATCAGCTGGCTCGAACGAAGCCTGAATGCGCCCCGCCTCAATCCTCGAAAAGTCCAGCAGGGTGTTTACGAGTTTCAGCAGGCGCAAGGAATTCCGATGAGCGAACTCCAGGCGCTGGCGGCTGGAAGCCGACAGCTCTTCCTCTTCAGCCAGCATATCTTCCAGCGGACCCATCATCAGCGTGAGCGGTGTGCGGAATTCGTGGCTCACATTACTGAAAAATGCCGTCTTGGCGCGATCGAGTTCAGCGAGCGCTTCGTTCTTCCTGCGCTCGTTTTCATACGCCTGCGCGCTGGCAATGGCAGTAGCTATCTGCGTTGACGCCAGCTCCAGAAAGCCCCGGTAATCGTCGTCGAACTTGAGTCTTGAGCTGATGCCCGCCACGAGAAAGCCGGCGAGTTGATGCGGCAAATTTGATTTGAGCGGAACCACAGCCGCGCTGTCGGGAGGATCCCTCCAGGGACCAGGGGGCAGACGATCAAACCTATGTGCCAAATCATCAACAACTACGATATCCTCCCGCCGCCTGCACAACTCGAAGGGCCAGATTGCAGATTCATCGCGCAAGCTGATCAATTCCGGACAAAGAGCATCGCAGCCCTCGGTTCCCGCTTTGCCTGCCAGGTGTGCAAATTCTCCCTTCCCATCAAGCAGATACACCATGGCGAACGGTGCATCTTTGCTATAGGAGGCAAGGGTTGTGACGGCATTCGCGCATGCCTCTTCCGCTGTGCCGGTTTCTGCTGACCGCGAGCCGAGGTCACGCAGAACGAGGGTGCGGCGGTCACCCACGATCTTCTCGCTGATTTCGTGAACAATGGCTATTACCCCACCGATTCCGCGCGGTGCCGTGGCATCCGGCACGGGGCTATAGGAGATGGTGAAGTGCGCTTCTTCCTGGTAGCCGTATCGGTTCACCTCGACCGGTATGTCCTCGATCCATGTGGCTGGTCCGCCTTCGAACGGCGACTCCGCCAACGGCCCGAGGACGCGATAGACCTCCGACCAGCATTCGCGGAACGGTTTGCCCAGGGCTGCGTGAGGGTGCTTATTGCCCAGTACTGGAATATATGCGTCGTTGTAAAGCTGGATAAAATCCGGACCCCACCACAGCAGAATAGGAAAGCTGTTCGCGAGCAGAAGCTTAGTCATCGTCTGCAGCGTCGGGGGCCAGTCGAAAGGATGCCCAAGCGGAGTGGACGACCAATCGAAGGCGCGCATCAGCGCGCCCATTTCTCCCCCGCCGGCGAAAAACTCATCGTGCATGAACGTGTCGGCATTCGACGATTGTCGGGACGTCTGCCCGACGGGCAACGTTGCAGATCTCAATCCCTTATTCTCCAAGTGCGGCCCGGCCTCATCGATTGTGCCGCCTCGGACGATTCCACGGAAAAGTCCTATAGGCTCCCAGGTGACACCAAGCTGGATGTGACTTAGGTGATTTTCGTTGTATCGGCAGGTTGTGATAACTGCCAGTTGATGCGGTACGCGTTCACATGGACTGGTCGCGCCCAGGTCAGACGACACCGCGTGAGTTGATATTCGCATTTAGCATCCGACTCAGTCGTTGCTGGAAAGCAAATATCTACTTCCTGCCGAGCAATCAGATGGTGAGAGCAGTGAACGCCAGGTGAGCGTGCTGGAAGACGCTGCAACGCGGTTGATTGAAACAAACAGCCATTGACAGACAAGAATTCCTGACAAAGGGTAATGAGAGTGCTACATTGGGCCGCGTAGGGGTCTCGGTGCTCCATGAGCATTTCCCCCACATTCCCTTGAGCGTTCTGCTACTGTGCCGGGCAATGTGATCCCTCTTGCTCATGCTCGGCTCCCTTTGTGCTGTGAGCGAGATCACAGTTGGTTCTTCGTTTCTTGAGGTACACCAAACTGATCAAATCTGAGCCGGACCACGGCGACCATGCTGTTGGGCTGCGAACATGGGAACGGGCCGTAACAGAAGTCCAATGTGCGCTTGTGCCAATCGATGAAAAAGTGGGGAAATCGCGAAGTGGCGCGAGGTCGTAGATGAAATCTGCTCTTGCAGTCATTGCGGTTGCCACGCTCACGTTTCTGTTCGCTCCTTCTCCCGTTCTGGCGCTCAATCCCTCGCTCAACATCAGCCAGTACGCGCACACGGCGTGGACCTCCCGGGATGGGTTCTCGACTGGCAATATCTTCAGCATGGCTCAAACACCTGACGGGTATTTCTGGCTCGGCGGGGAGTTCGGCCTCTTCCGATTCGACGGTGTTCGCGCTGTGCCCTGGCACCCTCCTGCGGGGCAAGAGTTACCTGAGAAGTTCGCATTCCGACTGGCTGCCACACCCGACGGCACGCTTTGGATTGGCACGTTCTCGGGCCTCGCAAGCTGGGACGGCGTCAAAGTGACGCGTCACCCCGAATTGGCCGACAGGTTCGTGCAATCGCTGTTTGCGGACCACGAGGGCACGGTTTGGGCCGGCACCCAGGGCGGTGTAGATTCCTACGCCCGGCTTTGCGCCATGCGCCGCGGCTCCAGCGAGTGCTTCGGGGATGATGGCTCGCTCGGCAAAACGATCTGGACTATTTCGGAGGACCGTTCCGGCGCTCTATGGATCGGGGCAGACTCCGGCCTTTGGCGTTGGAAGCCCGGCCCTCCGTGGCACGCGGCGCCGGAGCCGCGGGATATCAGCGGCCTGGCGGAAATGGAAGACGGGCATATTTTAGCGTCGACATTCGGGGGCGGACTCATACAACTGGAAGACAGGTTGGGCGCGCATTCGATGCCCTATCCAATGCGGCCGCCGATTGGCTGGACGCGGCCGCTTGCCGGCCACGAACTCAACGCCAACAAGCTGCTGCGGGATCGCAAATGGCGGTTTGTGGATTGGAACCATGGAACATGGGCTCGTGCATTTGTATAACGGCCGCACCGATGTCTTTACGAAAGAACAGGGGCTTTCCGGCGACATTGTCAGTTGCCTGTTCGAAGATCGGGAAGGCAATGTCTGGGTGGCCACGACGGGCGGGATCGATCGCTTTCGAGAGTTCGCGGTAACGACGATTTCCTCCAAAGAAGGCCTGGCGAGCGACGCGGTTGTATCCGTGGCCGGCGACAGGGATGGGAGTATCTGGATTGGCACCAGCCAGGGTTTGACCAGGTGGGCGAGCGGGCAACCCGCCACCTTTCGCAAGGCGAACGGATTACCTGGCGATTCGGTGGAATCTCTCTTTCAGGACGACGCTGGACGGCTCTGGCTGTACGCGGCAGGCGAACTCGCGTATTTCAACGGAAACCGGGTCATCTCGCTGCCGCGCGCGTTGCCCAGCGAAGAGGTGCATTCGATCACGGGGGACATTCAAGGCAACCTGTGGCTTGCGGGAAACGAGGGCTTGTACCGCATACGAGCGGGACATGTGGTCGAAAAGCTGCCATGGCCAGCACTGGGAGCGTCCGAGAGGGCTAAAGTGATTGTCGCGGACCGGGGCGGAGTGTGGGTCTCGTTCTGGGGTACACGGACGGTATCGTATTTCAAAGACGGCGCGCTCAGGGCTTTGTACAAGACCTCGGATGGGCTCGGCAAAGGGCGTATCGCTGACCTTCAACTCGACGGTGAGGGAGCACTATGGGTGGCAACCGAAGAGGGCGGTCTCAGCCGGATCAAGGACGGTCACATTGCCACACTCACAACCGCGAACGGCTTGCCCTGTGACTCAATTCACGTTTCGATCGAGGACGACGATCGCTCGCTGTGGCTGTACACGGCATGCGGCCTCGTGCGCATTACGCGCTCCGAACTGAACGCATGGATCGCCGATCCGCGGTACAGGGTGGTAACCGCGGTGTTGGACGCGGCCGATGGCGTACGGCTACGCGCACTTTCGCCCAGCAGTTTCAGTCCTGTGGCGGCCAGGTCGCGCGATGGCAAGCTGTGGTTCGTGACGGGGGACAGTGTTCAGGTCGTGGATCCACGCCATCTGCCTTATAACGACTTGCCGCCGCCGGTTCACATCGAGCGAATTGTCGCCGATCACAAGACGTATTGGCAGCGCTTGACCGGCGCGGGAAGCTCGAATGTTCGTCTTCCGCCGCGGATTCGCGATCTGTGGATCGACTACACCGCAGTAAGCCTGGTAGCGCCCGAGAAGATCCGTTTCAAATACAAGCTGGAAGGCCAAGACAGCGAGTGGCGGGAGGTCGTCAACGATCGTGAGGTGCAGTATTCGAACCTTGCGCCGAAGCATTACCGCTTCCGCGTGATTGCCTCCAACAACAGCGGCGTGTGGAATGAGACTGGCGACTCGCTTGAGTTCATCATCCCTCCGGCCTGGTACCAGACGATGTGGTTTCGCGGGGCTTGCGTAGCGGTGTTCCTGCTGCTTCTCTGGGGCATCTACCAGCTCCGGGTGCAGGAACTCAGGGCGCAGGAGAGGAAATTCCGAGAAGCGGTAGAAAACATGCCGGCGCTGGCGTTTGTTGCCGATACTCAAGGCAATCGGCCTTTCGTGAACCGGGGATGGCTCGACTACACCGGCTTTACCGCCGAAGAGGCTAAGGGTTCCGGATGGCAGGAGGCGATTCATCCGGACGATCTCAAACGCGTCCTCGAAAAGTGGCACGCCGCGCAGTCCACTGCGCAGCTCCTGGAGTACGAATCGCGGATTCGGCGAGGATCCGATGGAGCTTACCGCTGGTTCCAGACCCGCGCCCGGCCTTTGTTCGACAGGCGCGGCAAACTTGTGAAATGGTGTGGCGTGGCCACCGATATCGAAGATCGCAAGCGCGCCGAGGAAGAGCTTCGGAGAAACGAGACCTGGCTGGGGGAGACGCAAGCGCTGGCTCACACGGGGAGTTTTGTCTGGGATGTTTACACTGGGCAGGCCTTATATCTCTCGAACGAGTGGTACCGGGTTTTTGGGTTCGCTCCCGGGGAAGAGAATGCATGGGCGGAACGGTGGAAGCGCGTCCACCCAGAAGATAGATCCGGGTGGCAGACAGCGGTTGGGCGGGCGATTGGCGAGAAATGTGATTATCGCCTGGAAGAGCGTCTTATTCTTCCCGATGGCACAATTAGAAATGTTCGGGTTATAGGGCATCCCGTCCTCGATGCATCCGGGGACGTTGTCCAGTTCATGGGCAGCGTCACAGACATCACGGAGCGCAAGCGCGCCGAACAACTCCAGGCCGACCTGGCCCATGTGAACCGGGTCAGCACCATGGAAGAGCTGGCGGCCTCTATCGCGCACGAGCTGAAACAGCCCTTCACGGGGACCCTGGTCAACGCCAGTGCAAGTCTGGGATGGCTGGAGCGCGAGCCGCCACGCACCAAAGAAGCCTCCAACGCGATCAGGAGGATCGTAGAAAGCGGAGAGCGCGCTATGGAGATCATCGACCATCTGCAGGCGCTATACAAAAAGGCTCCTCCCAAACGAGAGCCGGTCGTGGTGAACGAGATCATCGGGGAGATGGTCGGGCTTTTGCGGGGTGAGGCCACACGGCACGCAGTTTCTATCCGTGCAGATCTCGCTGAGGACCTTCCAGCCGTTGTCGCAGACCAGGTGCAAATCCAGCAGGTGCTCATGAACCTGATGTTGAACGGCATTGAGGCGATGAAAGACACGGGCGGCGTGCTTACGGTCAAGTCGGCATCAGGCAAAGACGGCCAGGTGCTGATCTCCATAAGCGACACCGGAGTGTGCTTACCGGACGGCAAGGCCGAGCAGATCTTCGATGCCTTCTTTACGACGAAGCCGCAAGGCAGCGGCATGGGACTGGCTATCAGCCGCTCCATAGTCGAATCTCACGGAGGACGTCTGTGGGCAACCGCCAACAACGGGCGGGGGGCAGAGTTCCATTTTACTCTGCCGGTTGCAATCGAGGGGTGAACTACCCGCTACGCCAGCCCACACACATGCAGAACCCTAAAGAGGGACGATAAATCTCTCTTTTTGGGGTTCTGATTCACCGACGAAAAGTTAGAAATTAGAAGAGAATGTGAGAGCCACATTCAACGGCATAGGGAATGCTTTTTGTGAGCGTCCCGAGTCCACTTAGAGACTTTGCTAGAGACATGGGAAGGAGCCGTGGAAGAAGTTCGATGCACGCTTCCGGCAACTATGATTATGAGCATCGGGGAGTCGTGAAGTGGCGTGAGGTCGTGAATGAAGTCTACCCTGGCAATCATTGCGATTAGTACGCTCACCTTCCTGCTCGGTTCTTCTTCCGTTCTGGCGCTGGACCCGTCTCTGGAAGTTAGCCAGTATGCACACACCGCGTGGACCTTCCGCGACGGGTTTTCCGTGGGCAACATCTTCGCCATCGCGCAGACGTCCGATGGGTATCTCTGGCTCGGCGGTGAAGCCGGCTTGTTCCGCTTCGATGGAGTTCGAGCTACCCCTTGGCAGCCCCCTGGTCTGCAACCAGCAGACAGATTCGTCTTCAGGTTGCTCGGCGCGCGGGACGGCACTCTTTGGATTGGCACGTTCCACGGCCTTTTATCCTGGAATGGCGCCACATTGACCCGTTACCCAGTGTTGGATGAACGAGTTGTAGGATCGCTGATCGAGGACCATGAGGGAACCATCTGGGCCGGCACCTGGCCCGGAGCGACTCCTCCCACCCGACTCTGCGCAATTCGAGGCGGCAGCATCAAGTGCTACGGGGACGATGGCGCATTCGGCAAGGCAGTTTCGGCTTTGTATGAGGACTCTGCGGGCACTCTCTGGGCGTCCGCAGAGACGGGTCTCTGGCGATGGAAGCCCGGTCCTCCAAAGCGCGAATCGACAGAACCACTAAATGTCAGCGCGATTTCAGAAGCGGACAACCGACAGACGTTAATAGCCACCTACGGCGCAGGACTCGTGCAGCTGGCCGGCGACAAATTCCAGGCATATCCAGTTCGAGGCGCAACCGATTCGAATCGACTGCTTCTTGCGCGTGAAATCGATTCCAATAAGCTGCTCCGGGACCGCGATGGAGGCCTGTGGATCGGAACCGTCGCCCATGGTTTAATTCACGTGCACCACGGCAAGACCGATGTGTTTACTAAATCAGATGGCCTCTCCGGCGACATCATACTCAGCCTATTCGAGGATCGTGAGGGCAACGTCTGGGTGGCCACCGCGGGTGGACTCGACCGGTTTCGGGAGTTTCCCGTCACCAGTGTGTCCTCGAAACAAGGGTTGGCCAGCGATCAAATCGCCTCGGTGCTCGCAGCTACAGATGGAAGTGTTTGGGTCGGCACTCACGACGGTTTGACGAACTGGAAGAACGGGCAGACCACCACCTTTCATAAAGCAAGTGGTTTGCCGGATGATCATGTGCAATCCCTGTTTCAGGACGGTCGTGGGCGGATCTGGGCGTTCACCGATCATGGGCTGGCCTATTTCAGTGACGGCCGATTTGTTGCCGTAAATGCTCGCCTACCGAGCCAGGAAGTGTATTCCATTACCGGGGACAACGCAGGCAACCTCTGGCTCTCGGGAAATAACGGCCTATCCCACTTAGTCGAGGGACGATTGGTCGAACATTTCCCCTGGTCAACGCTGGGACGCCGACAACAAGCCAAAGTCATAATCTCTGACCACGGTGGAGTTTGGCTAGCATTCTGGATCGACGGCGGAGTGTTGTATTTCAAGGATGCTCAGGTTCGCGCCTCGTACACAGCCGCGAGTGGGCTGGCTAAGGGACTTGTCGCTAGCATTCGACTCGATCCGGATGGGGCCGCGTGGGCCGCAAGTCAGGAGGGGGGCGTTAGCCGCATTAAAGACGGTCACATTGCAACGCTGACAAGCAGGAACGGTCTGCCCTGCGATACGATTCACTGGTCGATAGAGGACGACGATCGTGCGTTATGGTTGTACACGGCCTGCGGCCTCGTGCGAATCGCGCATTCTGAACTTGACGCGTGGATTGCCGACCCTCAGCACAGGGTTCAGACCACGGTTTGGGATGCAGGCGACGGCGTGAGGCTCCGTTTCATTGCGCCTAGCGCCTATGGTCCTACAGTCGCGAAGTCCGCCGATGGGAAACTTTGGTTCCTGACGGGAGAAGGCCTCCAGGTTGTCGATCCCCATCGTCTTGCTTTCAACAAACTCCCGCCGCCGGTACACATCGAGCAAATCGTCGCGGACCACAAAATCTATTGGAAGAATTTGCCAGGCGCCGAAGTTACGAACGTACGTCTTTCGGCGCTGACTCGCGATCTCGAGATCGATTACGCCGCTCTCAGCCTCGACGCACCGGAGAAGGTTCGTTTCAAGTACAAGCTGGAAGGTCAGGACAGCGACTGGCGCGAGGTGGTCAACGACCGCCAAGTGCAGTACTCGAATCTTGCTCCACGGCATTACCGCTTCCGCGTGAGAGCGGCAAACAGCAGCGGAGTATGGAACGAAGAGGGTGCGTTCCTCGATTTCTCGGTTGCCCCGGCATACTGGCAGACGAATTGGTTTCGCGCCCTCTGCGCCATCTCCGCTCTGGCGCTGCTTTGGGTGGCCTACCAATGGCGGCTGCGGCGTTTGCACCATCAGTTCGAGATGACACTCGATGCGCGCGTCACTGAGCGCACACGCATTGCCCGTGAACTTCACGACACTCTGCTCCAGAGTTTCCATGGCGTGCTCCTGCGTCTCCAGGCCGTCTCGCAGCTGATGCGCGAACGCCCCATCGAAGCGCAGGAGAAGCTGGACAGCACAATCGATCTTGTTGCCGAGGCAATCACCGAAGGGCGGGATGCGGTGCAGGGATTGCGCGAGTCCACAGTCCAAAGCAACGATCTTGCGCAGGCCATCAGTACGCTGGGAGAAGAACTCGCAAGCGATGCGACCGGCCAGCGGCCCGCATTCCGCGTATCAATTGAGGGCGCCGCACGAGATCTGCACCCAATCCTGAGGGATGAGATCTACAGAATTGCTGCCGAAGCGCTGCGGAATGCGTTCAGGCACGCTCAGGCACGGAAGGTTGAGGTCGAAATCCGCTATGACGATGACCAATTCCGATTGC
>Ga0213872_10002506_pt1 | contig 10742 bp, 11 predicted proteins | sample VelepicomBERX_R2_FD_160071 | JGI IMG/M metagenome (GOLD analysis project Ga0213872, IMG submission 160071) | Rhizosphere microbial communities from Vellozia epidendroides in rupestrian grasslands, the National Park of Serra do Cipo, Brazil - RX_R2 | ecosystem: Host-associated > Plants > Roots >... | reverse complement strand
AAATTTGATCCGATTCTCGTCATGGCGTTCGTCTTTGCTTCGTATGTATTAAGACGCTGCATGCGCGCAAACAGGTGGTCGATATGAAGAACACGCTCGGCGGGCAGTTTTACTTTTTCCAGGCACGTCGCGAAGGCCCAACGAGGGTCCGGCCCGCCACTCATCCGAAGCCCTAAACGTACACGTCGCCCCTGCTCAGTAGTAGATAGCCAATCATGGAGCTTTCATCGGAAGGGGCAAGTCGAGTCGGATGCGACGAGGTGAATCCAACTTCCCCTTTAGTGTCCTCACGAATTCGCTGACGACTCTCGAAGAGTCATTGGCCCTTGCGATCAACTTTGAAGAGATAGACAGCTGCGGTTGGAGCAACGGCCTCATAGTTAGTTCATTGCGCGCTATCCTCCAGGCCCCGGCTCGGGTAAGGAAAGCAACTTCTCCTAGCCCAGCATAGAGTTCTTGGGCGCGCTCCTCGCCGAATGGGTGAGCGTTCAGCTTATTTTGCCCACAAGTGCGAATTCGTCCCGATGAGTCATATTGTGTTTACTAACTTCTGGGCAGCGAAAGCTCAAATGGCGAGAACAGGCCAATGCACTCATTGACAGTGATTTGGGTCGCTGAATGAATAGGTAACGAAAAACGCCGCAGGCTTCTCCAATCCTGTTTTGTCCGAGTGGCAGACGAGGCAGGAACCGATCCAGACTGGATTCGTAAACGGTAGGCCGTATTTCGCGACCTATCCGCGCGGAGATGGGGTTTCCGTACCGCCCGTTTCAAGATCACCATTCAACTATGAACGGGATATACCTCGGACGGCACGCCGTACCTTCGTATCACTTTGAGATTTCTGCGACTGGATTTGGAGAGTTATCGAGCTGAGAGCCCTTGCCTATCCCATTGGCGGCCCTGGACAGCTGCTTTCACAATTTCAGCCGACGAACATAACGCGGTTTTCGAGCAGGGTGAGAACCGGAGCTCTAATATCGTGCTGATGGGCAGCTTCCGATAGAGATACGGATCCGAGAGATCTTCCCCTCTTATCCGGCTGCACGTCTGGGCTCAATGCCGTTCCCTCTGCCGGCCGCGACGCCTCGAATTCCGCTTAAGGTTCGGATGCTGGATTCGCATACGGTTGGAACCTATGGAGCCCTGCGTCCATGCGTTCGGCTTCCCGGGGAGTGAAGGAGAGCAAACCCAAGGACGCCAGATGCCAAGTCGCCGGGGTCCAGCGTCCTTGCATCAAACCGCCGCTTGCGTGTTCGTTTGAACCAAGGAGAACATGTCCGATCTCATGCGCTATCGCGTGCCCGAGCACGATGTAGATTGATTCATTCACGTTGTGAGCTAATGTCTCCACACGGTCGTAGAAGATCAAAACGTGCGCTCCCTTACGGGCCAACGGCAGAGCGTATCCTAACGCGCCAGGTAAGATTGTTGCCGGGGTCCGTGTCATGAGCCGGACCACAAGATAGCCGCGCGCATCCGGTTGTTGGAACGCCGCGGCCGTCATATCCGTACCCTGATCTTCCGGCGGTTCACGGAGTGGCCGTTGCCAACTAGTCCGGATGCGAGCCGCCCGTAGCAAATAGGAGGCCTGGTCGCTGGCCGCGTGAAGCATTTGGGCCGGCGCTTGCGCATCGTCATAGAGACGGATGGAGAGGGTCTGCGGCGGTGCAATCAATCGTGTTTTTCCGGACGCGGAACCAGCCAGTAAGACAAATGTGACTGGGATCAGTGCGACCCTTGAAAAGCTGTTCATGCCTTGACCTCCCGCGATCACGAACAGACTGAAGGAGGTTAGGCGCGGTCTCCAGAGGCGCAGGGTTGGTTGTCGCCGCTTTGGTCCTGTCCAGGTAATTCATTGCAGTCACTGAAGATATTTCGATACCTGTTCTGGAGGAGCGGCGGTCGGCGCGCACGATCCGGGATTAAAGACAGGAACCTGACTTGTCGAGCGACTAAGAAAGGATTACGATTCCAGAGTCAGAGGGCGCGCGGCTATGCCGGAAACCGAGCAGCAACTGGCCTTTCAATTCGGAGCCTTCGAAATAAAAACGCACACGGGAGAACTGCGAAAACATGGCGTAAAGGTAAAGCTGCAAGACCAGCCTCTTCAAATTCTTATTCTTCTGCTGGAACGTCCGGGCGAGATAATCACGCGAGCGGAAATTCAAAAGCGCCTGTGGCCGGAAAATACATATGTGGATTTTGATAATGCGATCAACAGCGCCGTACGCAAACTGCGGGATGCCTTAAGCGATAGCCCAGAGAATCCGCGCTTCATCGAAACCCTGGCTCGACGAGGCTACCGGTTTGTGGCGCCAGTATCGCGATTGGCCGGGAATCCTGTGCTTTCAGGCGCAAGGCCCGCGTCAGAGAGTGAGATTCCGGTTCACACAACTCGGGCCGCGCCTGTCCTCAAGAAGCGTCGAGCATGGTGGGCAGCTTGCACCTTTGCGGCCGCCTTCGCCGTTGTCGGGATAGGGCTGCGATGGTGGCTTCTAGCATCGGAACGGGGCAGCGGCGGGAGCTCATCGGTGCCGGTGCCTCTTACCAGTTATCCGGGGTTTGAGCAGTTCCCAAGCTTCTCGCCCGATGGCAGCCGCGTTGCCTTCTCATGGGATGAACCAGGAAAGCGGCCTTCGAATATATATGTCAAGATGATCGGTCCTGGCGATCCGGTCCGCCTAACCACGGGTAGTAACGGTGACTTTGCGCCTGCATGGTCGCCGGATGGGCGGTTCATCGCTTTCTTGCGTGCTCGCGATGCACTACATGCGACCGTCGTGATCATGGCTGCCGTTGGCGGACAGGAGCGAGAGTTAGCCGACATCGGTTTTTTCACGGCCAACGTTTTCTCCCACTACAGTTTGCTGGTGACGCCACCGTTCCTTGCATGGTCTGCGGACGGAAAATGGCTGCTCGCCTTGGATCAGGCTGGCTCTGGTTTTGGGCGCGCCCACGCAATCGTTCGCGTCTCCCTCGATACCGGGGAAAAAGTGCGCTTGATGTCCCCCACTCGCAATATTGATGACGACGGCAGTCTCGCACTGTCGCCAGATGGAAGAACGCTCGCGTTCACTCGAACCACATCTGGTCATATCAGCGATATCTTTATTGCTCCAGTAACGGGAGACCTACAAATTTCCGGCAAGGTGGAACGGCTCACCTTCGATAGTAGGGAAATCGGTGGCCTCGCTTGGGTGCCGGACGGACGTACGCTCATATTCTCATCGAGCCGTGGTGGCCGCTTGGAGCTATGGCGTATCTCCCCGAAGGGATCCCGTAAACCCGTACGCCTGACTGTTGCCGGTGACAATCCAGTTGATCTGGCAATCTCCCGCCAGGCACAACGTCTCGCCTATAGCCATGAAGTAGGCAACGTGAGTATCGGGCGGATTGCGCTGAAAGGGAACCACGCTGGCGAGACGACCAATTTCCTTTCATCCACGAGGTTCCAAGGACATCCGAAATATTCCCCCGACGGACAGCGTATTGCATTTGAGTCAAACCGCTCCGGTAATGAGGAGATCTGGACGTGTAATGCGGATGGCACAAACGCTGTTCAGCTCACCTGGTCTGGAAAAGCGTGGTCAGGCAGCCCCCGGTGGTCGCCGGATGGAAAGAAAATCGCATTCGATAACAACGTGGCGGGCGACTTTGACATCTATGTGATCAACTCGCAGGGCGGGAAGCCAGTTCGCCTCACAAATAATCCGGCGAATGAAGTGAAGCCAAGCTGGTCGCATGATGGTAGCTGGATCTATTTCTCTTCTAAGCGCACCGGCGCCTTCGAGATCTGGAAGGTTTCCGCCACCGGTGGCGAACCAGTCCAAGTGACGCGGAACGGCGGCTACACGGCATTCGAGTCGTTTGATGGCGAAACTCTCTATTTTGAGAAAGGAATAGGACTCGGGCTATGGGCATTGTCCACTCGGGACGGAAGCGAAACCAGACTTTCGGAATCGATGTACTCGCATAATTTCGCGCCTGCGAACAACGGCGTATACTTCATTGATCGCGATAGCCATCTCAAGCTTCGCGATTCGAAGACCGGCCAAACGAAGACGATCATTCCTGTGGCCGGTGTGCTGGGGGCCGAGATAAGTATTTCGCCTGATGCGCGTTGGATGCTGTACGAGACATCCGCTGCCGCAAGGGAGCTGATGCTCATCGAGAATTTCCAGTAAGTTTCGGGCTGGAATTTGAGATAGGTCGTTGGGACGCGAATCGACTCTTTCAGTCTCGATAAATCGGTAGCCATGTCAGGCATTCGCCTAATCACCTCTTGTCCAGTCTTCCGATTGTGGGTCTATCACGGGCAACCCGTATCGTCGCCGGAAAGAATTCAGCTTGCGGCCAATAGATCCGCCCTGGTCGGGAAGGACGGGTAATCCGTCCCTTGCAATCAAGGTTCAATGCCAATCTTGTCGTTCACAGCGAATCGGAGCTTTTGCTTGCAGCCGAGGTAATGCTCCGTGGTTTGGATCGACACATGGCCGAGGAGAAACTGGATCTGGTCGAGCTCGCCGCCGGCTAAATGACAGAGCCGCGCACATGTTCGTCGCAAATCATGGGGCGCCAGCTTATCAATTCCGGCAGCCTCGGCCGCTCTCTTGACGATCTCCCAAAGTACCTTCGGCGTCATGCCATGTCCCCAGATCTTCCCTGATTTATTGATCGCTCTAAACAGGCAGCCGTCCTTGATTCCACTTGCTTCAGTCCAGCGATCGATTGCCTCCTTGACCCAGAGTGGAATCGGAACCGTCCGAATGTGCCCGGCCTTTCCGTGAAGGTCGGCAATCACCCAGTGGTCTTCTCGCAGTTGAATGGACCCGGTTGACAGCGCTAAGAGTTCACCGCGTCTCAATCCACAACCATCAGAAGAGCAAGGATGGCATAATTGCGTTTGCTCCTAAGACTATCGCCCTGGGAGTTCAGGAGCAGCGAGCGGCCCTGATCGGCAGTGAGCCAGTTGCCCAATCGCACGCCGATTCGACGTACGCCCTTGACGCGGCGGATGCCTGCAGCAAGTTCTGGACTGAGCAAGCCAGAATCAGCTGCCTCGTACGCCACACGCCTGACCGCGGCCAAGCGGAGGTTGATGGTTGTTGGAGCGAGGTGCCGTTGTTCCAAGTGGATTCGGTATCGAAGAGCAACCGTGCGGTTGAAAGCAAGTCGTGGTTCCAAACAGTACCAATCGACGAACTCGTTTATCGCATGATCGTACGTTCGCTGGCCGCTTTTCGAAGTCAGGCTGTTCAGTACGGCAGACTTCGTTTGTTCGAGATCGGGAAGGGCAAGAGATCGCTTCGGCGGTTTCCTCTTTCTCCGGTGTTTGGGCATTCTAGGCGGCCTCCAGCGCCGCCTTACGTCAGAATTGCCTCAAGCTCCATACATGGCCGTTGATCGCTTGCGATCGAGGGTAACACTGCAACGAATTGTCAGGCGTCGCTGTTTGCCAGCGCCTGGAGCACAAACGTACACCTCTGGTCAACCGAAACCCTCGGAACCTCGAGTAGCTGATATCCGCATCGACAGTACCACTCCCGCGCGATCCTGTTGACCGACTCAGCGTGCTCGAAGGTGTGGTCGCGTTCGGCATCTTTCACGTAGATCGCTTCCCACGGCGGCAAGACGAAGACCTTCGGAAAATATTGGAACTCCGAGAGCCACATTCTCAACTCGCTCTCGTTCAAGCGTGTGACGCGATCGAGCGCGCACAGCGCATCGAGGACGCCTCGCTCAAAAAAGACGGGGCCTGGATTTGCAGCGTGATGAACAAAGTTATCGATATCCATGCGAAGCGCTTCCTGCGCGAACGCATACGGATCCGGTCGCGGACTCAGCCCGCGTCTGCGGCGATCCTGAATGATGCTACGGGCGCTGTCGCCGACAATCGCGTAACCACGAGCCTGCAGAGCCAACAAGAGCGTAGTCTTGCCTGCGCCGGGCGCGCCTGTGATCACTATTCGCGACATGAGAATGTACCTTCGCCGGTGTTTACGACGCCTACTAGTAGGCCGATCAGCATATCGCGGTCGGCCCTACGGCGCTCGTCGCATAACGCGAGCCAGGCCAGCAAGGGGCGCAATGCGATTACTCCAGTGTAGTCAAGAAGGGTTTACGAATAGCTCGTCAGGTGATTCATAGTTCTTCACAGCTAAAGAGATAACCGCATTTCGTTTGTACCGCGAAATCCGAGCTTCTCGTACAGCTGGCGACCGTGCTCACTTGCGTGCAACGCAACCGATCGGAAGCCGTTGCGTCGACACCAGTCAATCAAAGTCTCCAGAATGAGCCGCGCGAAACCGCGTCGCCTCTGCCGCGGCTCGACGTAAATGTTGAGAATCCACGCGCGCTTTGGCTCGAAATTCAATGGACTGCCAGGCCAGTCAACGATCACGATGCCACCGCCGGCTACAACTTCACCGCGCAGTTCAGCGAACACGCCGTAGTACGTGCCAGCCGTCAACGCCATTTGAAAATAGCTTCTGGAGGCCAGCTCGAACCGGTCAAGCAGCTCGGCGTAGTGCCCGCCCATCTCTCGAAACATCTCGCGTCGATGGTGAAGGATGATCTCGATGTCCGCCAATACGGCTGGGCGCACCGTAACTTCAGGTATTGAAACGTATCGCGACACAAAGTCAAGCTTACACATTGATCACCTTCGCAAAGCCGGGCGGATCGGATGCTCCCATTGCCTGACTCTGGACGGGTTCGGGATATAGGCACAGTGCTTCTGAAACGCGGATTGCCGGACTGAAGATGACTTCCCAGGACTAATCCGTTTCAGTATCCAATTCCGATCTGCCGAGAATGTGCAGACAACGGACAAAACTGGCGTGATTATGGCTTGTCAGCGGTTACCCACTCCATGATTGAGCAACGTCGGTCCAGCATAGACGGCCTTGCGAAGAATACAAATCACACCTCCGCTATCGCCCGTCTACGGTAAACGCTAGCAGCGTGTTGCCAGGCGCCGCGCCAAATTGATCATACCCGGATAGCACATACAGGACACCGTCGACGATCACGGGACCAGCAACATTGAACGATCCCCCTCGGCCAGGGACGCCATTTACGGTCTTGTATTCGCGGACAGTATCGTAGTCCCAGACAATCTTCCCGTCTGCGGCCGAGTAGGCTCTGATGTGTCCGTCTAAGGATCCGGAAAACACGACGCCCGGAATCGCGCTTATCGCTCCAGGCTGAGCCGGGCTGCAGGGGCGCCGTGTGCCGCACGGGGGAGGTTTAGTCATCCAAAGACGCTCGCCATTGTCCAGACGGAGCGCAAACAGACCACCGCCTTTCTCGGGATCAAGCACCGGCGGGTCTGTAGCCTGCCGCGCCGACAGAAAACTTTGATCGGACACAGCGACATACAACGTGCCGTTATCTGAGGCCGGCCCCCATTCAACGCCCCCCAAAGTTCCCCCTTTACCCACTTGTGAGCGATTGCTCGCCGGAGGCGGCGAATTTCGTTTCCAGAGCTTGATACTCGTAACGGGCGCGCGTCCGCGAACTCAACATACCGGGCGCTCAGGACGGCAGTGTGCTTTATCTGCGTTCACTCAGCGATTCGGCTCGCCTGCGGGACCGTTTGAAGACCGCGAGAAACGTAGTGGTAATCGGCAGCGGTTTCATTGGAATGGAAGTAGCCTCGCAGAGTGCGCAGCAGGGTTGTGACACGACGACCAGCACAGGAGGTGCGGGTTGGGCTATGGGCCGCGATGGGGATACGGATGGGGCGCAAACATGGGCTCCTCGATGTCGACAACGACATCGTCGACGATTCCGGTTGGAGAACTGGTAGTAGACCTTTACGACCCGGAACAAAAGCAACTGGTTTTTCGGGGCTTGGCAACTGACACGTTGAGCACCAAGGCGGAAAAGAATACGAAGAAGATCCAGAAATCCGTGGAGAAGATCTTCAAGAAGTACCCGCCTAAGAGTTGACGGTTTAGTTATCCGTGTTAAGTGCATGCCGGCTGGAAAGCCGGCTGAAAGCTCGCTCCACGGGTTTTTTCGTCAAGTTTCGCGGCCGGTGGCAGGGCTACAAACAGGCAGACCACGCAAAACGATGGTCTGCCCCACGCTGTTTTCCTGAAATTGCCCACAAAGCGGATGATCTGCGTTCTTATGAACCGGGAGGGGGGTGGACGGACAAAATGTAGTTGCTGCCCAGAAGATAGCGGTACAAGTGATTCAACGGTTCCACAGGATCCAAGTCTTCTGCATAAACCATTCCGTTCTTCTCTTTATATGTCCAGCCGGTCGCACCCATCGATTGCAACCGGTGTTTCAGCCTTTCCACAGGCATGGGGTGCACACTCAGGCGCACGTTTTGCGTGAACAATCGCGCGACGGCCTCCAGTAAGTCCCCAGCGAGTCCCTTGTAGCGGTCCTGCAAGGCGAACATCAGAGTCGCAAGACCCACGGCGAAATGAACTCGTGAGTTTGTGTAACGGCTTACGTAAGCACTCATTTCGTAGAGTTCCCGCGACCGAAAGAGAATGATGCCGCTGCCGAGTTGCCGCAGTTCTTCGGCGTGATGCACGATATGTTCCGTCGTCAGCGGCGGTTCTTGTTGGATCACTGGTGCGCTCGCGAGGCAGAACAATCCCAGGGCGCCGCTGCTCCGGTCGACCTCTTCTCGCGGCAGGCCCGACAGCGTGACCTGAATTATATGCCTGTGCAGATCTTCGACCGTTTCAAAGCTGCCAAGAAACGACGGCCCCAGCACGAGGGCTTTTTTGTGCAGAAGTTCAGTGGGCGGAACGAGCTTGCCGTCCGCCGGAAACGCCACGGCTTCGGCGTAGCCGTCCATCACGAGCGACGCGTGGAGTTTCTGCAGGTCACATTTCTCGAAGGCAGGACCACGGAGGTCGACGAGATCGATCTCCATCCGGTCCAGGCTTAACTCCTCGAACACGCCCGAGAGAAACTCCTCGGGAGAAGCAAGCTCGCGGGACGCCGCATAAATCAGATTCACGCCAAGAATCCCGACGGCCTCCTGCTGCTGCAGATTCGCGGGGTCGCGCAGATTTACGTGCAGGATAGCATCGCTCGGTTCTCCGCCGGGTTCTTGCATGAAGCGCAGTCCGACCCAGCCATGACTTTCATTCGTACCCGAATAGTTCCGGGCAGAAATGGTATCGACGAAAGTGAAGAATCGTGTGGTTGCTCCCCTGGTGGCTTGGAGTCCGGCCAGCAACAGACTCCACTCTTTCTCCAGCATGGCTTGCAACCGTTCGCGCGAGACGTAGCGTGTTCCCGCGCCGTATATGTGATCGCTCACTTGCTTGTCATAGGCGGAAATAGACTTTGCCATCGTCCCGGAGGCTCCGCCGACCTGCAGAAACCAGCGAGCCACTTCCTGGCCGGCGCCGATCTCGGCGAAGGTACCGAAGATGGCCGCATCCAAATTAATGGACAATGCTTTTTGATGAGTGTCGATTTTTTCGAGTGTTGGCATAGCGGTACGGCGCGAATCGTCGATCTCCCAGTTTAAGACGCTGCAGGGCATGCGGTGAGCGGCCCGCCCGCGGCCCGCCCGCGGCATGCGCCGCTGACAAGAGTGCCTCAGGCAAGAGCCCAAAAACGGCTATCATCAACGTAACGAAACGAACAAGCTGCCTGCGGGAGGCCAGACAATGAGAAAATCCGTTGCACTCACGATTTTGGCGATGGTCACAGCCTGCGCGTTCGCGGCCTCGAAAGATTCCGGAAGCACGACGCTCAAAGACGTGCAGCCGGTAGGGGTGACCGACAAAAAACACAAGCACCAGCAGTTCGATCTGTCTTTCGATACCCCGGTTGGCCGGGAGTATACGTGCCGGACCCCTGAAAAAACATCAGTAAAGGCAACCGATTTCATTGTCGGCAGCAGCATTCGTTACCAGGTGGATGGCGATAAGGGAAAGGTGAAAGGCGCCAATGGAAAACAGCTGAGCTGCACGATTGTGCGCGTTGCGAATGTCTCCGGCGTTCCGAAGTAAGTTGAACCGGGACGTTCGTCTGCCGCCCTTACGCAGCTTTTCCGGCCGCCCACTTGGCGAATAGTTTGGGTTCCATCTCGAGCGCGCGCGTTTCGATTTGCTCGATTGAAAATTCGAAGCCATTTTCGGCGGGCTCCCAGTCCATGTGCTGTTCCTTATGCACGGCAATGTATTGCTGCGCGGCGGCGGTGAGTCGAGTGCGTTCCTCCCGCTTGCGGTCTTCCTGAAGCTTTTGAAGCGAGATGGTGTCTTTGTCCCGCTGGCGGCGCAGGCGGTTTTCCTGAATGCTCAGATTGTTGAGCTGGCGCTGGCAGTTGAGGAAGACTTTTGCGTCGATCAGGTGCTTGCGGACTTCGGGATCTTCTTGGGGATAGAGATCAGCGAATTCGATCCGGCCGACAGCATAGATACCCATTTCGAGTGACGGAATACGAAGGAGGCGCCATTCGGTGTCGGCCAGAGACTGAACGAGATTGTGCTCTTCAGGCGTCGCGGGCTGGTGTCTTGCGAAGAAGCGGGCGACGTGGGCTTCGTAGGGGCCGCGTCGTCGCCTGGCAGGAGAACGGTGCGGCCGGTGAGACCGGTCTTGACGGCGTTGAGAGATGATTTGGCTTTGCCGGCGGCGGACACCGGGCCAGTAGATTGCTGGGCGTTGTTTTTATTTGCTGCTATTTGGGCGGCACTGGACATGTTGATCGCTCCTTGAGGTTTAATCGCGCACAACGGGCGCCGACCGCCCTGTAC
>Ga0213872_10002505_pt1 | contig 10742 bp, 8 predicted proteins | sample VelepicomBERX_R2_FD_160071 | JGI IMG/M metagenome (GOLD analysis project Ga0213872, IMG submission 160071) | Rhizosphere microbial communities from Vellozia epidendroides in rupestrian grasslands, the National Park of Serra do Cipo, Brazil - RX_R2 | ecosystem: Host-associated > Plants > Roots >... | reverse complement strand
AACACCTTGCCCGGTCCGACCATCGCCTGCCACCAGCCCGGCTTGCCGGTGATCGGGTGGCGATCGGCGACGAATTGATCTCCCGTCAGCGCATGGCAGATCAGGATCGCGTTCGAGCGATCCGCGTTCAGCGTGCCATAGGTCTGGTACGCGACAGTGACCGGTTCCAGCTCAACGCCGCAATCGAGAGGCAAAGGCCTCTCGAGAGTCAGCTTATGACCTGGAAGTGCATCCATGTTCATTTCGACAGGTCTTCTCCGGCCAGCACGCGGTCGAGCAGGGCCAGGGTCTCGGCCACGCCATAGAGCGCGATGAACGACCCCATGCGCGGCCCCTGATCCTGGCCGAGCAGGGTCTCATAGAGCGCCTGAAACCAGTTCTTCAGCTCGGGGAAGGTGGCGACATGCCGCTTGCCGATCTCGTAGACGACATTCTGGATCGCCTCGGCGTCGGCACCGGCGGGCAGCGCCTTCAACTGGTCGCGCAACTCGGCCAAAGCCGGGGTCTCGGCCTCGGTCGGCAGGCGGTAGCGCTTATTCGGCTTGATGAAGTCCTGATAATAGGCGACCGCATAGCCGACCAGCTTGTCGAGGAACGGCGTGGTCTCGGGCGAGGCGCTCGGCACATAGCGGCTGACGAACTGCCACAGCACGGCCGGGTTCTCGGCATGGCAGACCGAAGCCAGGTTCAAGAGAATATTGTAGGACAGCCCGCTCTCGGCGGCCGGCGGCTTGCCGTGATGGATGTGCCAGACCGGGTTGTTGAGCTGGGCCTGCGCCTCTTCCTGCGGGAACTTGCCCAGGTACGCGATATAGTCGTCCACCGCGCGCGGGATCACGTCGAAATAGAGGCGCTTGGCCGCCTTCGGCTTCTGATACATGAACAGCGCCAGGCTTTCCGGCGGGGCGTAGCGCAGCCAATCCTCGACCGCCAGGCCGTTTCCCTTCGACTTCGAGATCTTCTGGCCCTTGTCGTCGAGGAACAGCTCGTAGGACAGATTGACCGGCGGCTCGGAGCCCAAGATGCGGCAGATGCGGCTGGCCAGCTGGTAGCTGGGGATCAGATCCTTGCCGGACATTTCGTAATCGACGCCCAGCACATGCCAGCGCATGGCCCAGTCGGCCTTCCACTGCAGCTTCACGCGGCCACCGGTGACGGGGGTCTCGACCAGGGAGCCGTCTTCGTCCTTATAGACGATGGTGCCGGCTTCCGGGCGCAGTTCGACGACGGGGACCTGCAGGACCTTGCCGGTCTTCGGGCAGACCGGCAGGAACGGCGAATAGGTCGCCTGGCGCTCTTCGCCGAGGGTCGGCAGCATCACGTCCATGATGGCGTCGTAATGCTTCAGCACATCCAGGCAGCCCTGGTCGAAGCGGCCCGATGTGTACCAGTCGGTGGCGCTCTGGAATTCGTAGGGGAAGCCGAAGCTGTCCAGGAAGCTTCGCAGCATGGCGTTGTTGTGCTCGCCGAAGCTGGAATGGGTGCCGAACGGATCGGGCACGTCGGTCAGCGGCTTGCCGAGATGCCCTGCGACCATCTCGCGGTTCGGGATGTTGTCGGGAACCTTGCGCAAGCCGTCGCGGTCGTCGGAGAAGGCGAACAGCTTGGTCTTGATGGTGGGCGCCAGCAATTCGAAGGCGCGGCGGACCATGGTGGTGCGCGCCACTTCGCCGAAAGTGCCGATATGCGGCAGGCCCGACGGTCCGTAGCCGGTCTCGAACAACACATAGCCTTTGGCCGGCGCTTTGCCTTTGAAGCGCTCGTCCAGCAGCGTCTTGGCTTCCTGAAAGGGCCAAGCGGTGGCGGAACGGGCGAAGGCAGGGAGATCAGCGGTCATAGGCTAGCGTTTCATTCAAAAAATGAGGGGAACGAAAGCTATGCCACGGCGAACGCACGCGTCAACGCGTAACAGTTTTCCAGGCCGCAAGGCGGCCCCGCGCTACCGACATCCGAAGTGCTGATTCTGTATAGCTTGGCGCGATAGCCCAGCCGGCCACAGGACGGCGCCCGGCGCTTGAGGGGCTAACAAAACCGTTTTAAACCCGGCCCGAGCCGGGATTAAAACGCCCCTTCCCGCCGGGTGGGGAGTAGGGGAAGGGGCGCCTTAAGAACCGCAGTCGGACGCATCAGGAAGAGGGCTCTACATCCGGCGGCGATGGGAGAAGTTAACCACCATCACGTTGCAGGGATGTGTCGGCGGCCCAGTAATATTGTTTCAAACTGTAACGGCAGATCGGGGACGTAACTGAAAGTTACCCGAATCCTCTCCTCACTTTCGGCGGTTTCGCTATACTCCGGCCATGGCCGATCAGACAGTTCCGCATATCCTCGTCGTCGACGACGACCGCGAAATCCGCGACCTCCTGAACCGTTTTCTCGTCAAGCATGGCCTTCGGGTCAGCACGGCGCGCGACGGTGTCGAGATGGCACGCATTCTCGACGGCGCCGCGATCGACCTTGTCGTGCTCGATCTGATGCTGCCCGGCGAGGACGGCCTGTCGCTGTGCCGCAAGCTGCGCTCGACCACCAGCCTTCCCGTCATCATGCTCACCGCGATGGGCGAGGATACCGACCGCATCGTCGGTCTCGAAATGGGCGCCGACGATTATTTGCCCAAGCCCTTCAATCCGCGCGAATTGCTGGCCCGCATCAAGGCGGTCCTGCGCCGGATGCAGTCGCTGCCGGCCACGTCGCCCAAGGGCGACACCGCCAAGTTCGACGGCTGGACTTTGGACCTCGGCTCGCGCCGCCTGACCTCGCCGCAGGGCGAGGAGGTCGAATTGTCGACTGGCGAATATGACCTGTTGCTGGCCTTCGCCACCCATCCGCGGCGCGTGCTCAGCCGCGATCAGCTGCTCGATCTGGCGCGCGGCCGCACCGCGGCGCCGTTCGATCGCAGCGTCGACATCCAGGTCATGCGTCTGCGGCGCAAGATCGAGGCCGATCCCAAGGAGCCCCGTCTGATCAAGACGGTCCGCGGCGGCGGATATATGTTCGCCGCCGAGGTGACCAATTGACCAGCTTTTGGCGCCGGCTGCTGCCCCAGACCCTGGTCGGGCGCACGCTGCTGGTTCTGCTGACGGCACTCATTGTAACGCAAGGCGCGGGCATCATTCTGTTTCTGGTCGCGCACCAGGAGCTGGCGACCAAGCTCGACAGCCGTCAGAGCGCCGAGCGCATCGCCTCGATCGTCCAGCTGATCGAGCAGACCCCCTCGGACGAACGCGGCCGCCTGGCGCGCGGACTCGACCGGCCGGGCCTCAAGATCGGTTGGGGCAAGGCGCCGATCCTGGCGCCGGGCGCCAAATATCTGGTCGACAGCCAATTGGAGCTGGAGCTTTCCCGCCGCCTGCCGGGCCGCGTACTGCATGCCGGCCTGCGCACGCCGCAATCCAATCCGGATAGCGGGCCGCAACAGGGCGCCGGCTTCGGCAATCGCGGCGCGCCGACGGTGCAGGCGGCGATTACGCTGGAAGACGGCACCTGGCTCAATTTCGTCATTCCGCTGCCCGACGAGCATCTGTGGCGGCCGCATCCTTATTGGCCGCTCGGCGTCGGCCTGGTGGTCGTCGTGGTGCTGTGCGTCCTGCTGGTGCGCCATGCGGTGCGGCCCCTGAACGTGCTGGCCAAGGCGGCCGATCGCCTGGGCCGCGACGTGCTGGCGCCGCCGGTCGAGATCAAGGGGCCGCGGGAGGTGATGGCGGCGGCCAACGCCTTCAACCGCATGCAGGCCCGGCTGCGGCGCTTCATCGAGGATCGCACCCAGATGATCGCCGCGATCAGCCACGATCTGCGCACCCCGATCACCCGGCTGAAATTGCGCGCCGAATTCATCGAGGATGACGAGCAGCGCCTGAAGATCCTGGCCGATCTCGACGAGATGGAAGCGATGATCTCCTCGACCCTGGCCTTCGCCCGCGACGATTCGGCGCGCGAGACCAAGGTGGGGGTCGATCTGGTCGGCGTGCTGATCGATCTGTGCGACCAGTTCAGCGTGTCGTTCGACGGGCCGGACGAGCTGGAGATGATTCTGGGCGCCAACGGCGTGAAGCGCGCCTTCGCCAATCTGATCGAGAACGCCTGCAAATATGGCGGCGGCGCCCGCGTCTGCCTGCGCGTCGAGGAGGACAGCGTGGCGGTGATCATCGAGGATGACGGGCCGGGCATTCCGGTCGCCGAGCTGGAAAATGTTTTTGCCCCATTCTACCGCGTCGAAAGCTCGCGCAACCGCGAAACCGGCGGCACAGGCCTCGGGCTGGCGGTGGCGCGCACGGCGATCCGCAGCAATGGCGGCGACGTAACCCTTGCCAACCGCCAGGGAGGCGGGTTGACTGTCACGGTGACTCTGCCGCTCTGAGGACAGCCGACCATGACGTTTCCTCTTCGCTTGTTCGCCTGTTTCGCCGCTCTTCTCATTTCCGGATGCGCCCAGCAGCCTCATCCCGGACACAGTTTCTCCACCGTGATCCCGGTTGCCTTGAGCGATTGGAAGCCGGGCACCAACACGGCGGGGCAAACCGGTTTCGTGGTGGATCTGCCGATGCCGCAGATCGACCAGTCGGTGGTCGATGGCGGCGGCGTCGCGGTCTATTACCGCTTCAAGGGATCGGACCGCTTCGAGCCGCTGCCCCTGGTGTTCAATGGCGTGATCTATCACGCCTATCATTCCAAGGGGATGCTCTGGCTGCGGATGTTCTCGCCCAGCGGCGGCAATCTCGGCGCCAAACCGCCGCCGGAAGTCACCGACCTCGAGGCGAAAGTGGTGATCTTCTAACGCGACGGCTTGGTTAAGGCGTCGGGTGGGGCCGAGGCGGCGGCCTCGGTCTTGACCGGCGTCTTCTGCTCGCTCTTCGCCTTCGGCTTGGCCTTGCCGGCGGCGAGGTCGCGCTTCAGCTTGGTGTCGTAATCCTCGATCAAATCGGCGGGCAGGCGCTTTTTCAAGGCGGCGATGGCGATCTTGGGTTCGAAGGCGACGTCCTGCTCTTCCAGCTCGACCGGATCGCCCTGATCGGCGCGGCGATACCAGTAATAGGCCTCGCCTTCATTGATCTTGACGCCCCAGCCGGCCTCATAGGCCTCGGCCAGCATATATTGTCCGGCGGGATTGCCGTGTTGCGCCGCCTTCTTCAGCCAGGTGACGCTTTCATTGGCGTTGCGCGGAACGCCGCGGCCGCGCAGCAGCATGCGGCCGATGGCGTATTCGGCGTCCGACTGGGTGCCGGCGGCGGCGGCCTTGTGATAGAGGTCGAAGGCGCGCGCCAGGTCCTTGGCGCCGGCCTGGCCGGTTTCATACATCAGGCCGAGCGCATAGAGGGCGTCGGGGTTGTTGTTGTCGCCGGCCTTCTCGTACCAGGATTTGGCGACCCCGAGATCGGCGCTTCCCGCCAGCCCGAACTGAGCCAGATAGCCCAGCGAATATTGACTGCGCGCGTCATTCGCGTCGGCGCCCTTCTGCCAGGCGGCCTGGGCGGCGGCATAATCGCCGGAATCGAAAGCCTTCTGTCCGTCCTCGTATTGCGCCAGCACCGGCAGCGGCCCGAGCAGCAACAACACGCAAAGCGATAGCAATGACGGCAGGGTTCTCATCATGGCTCCGTTATAACCCTCGTATAGGGGGGAGTCACGATTGCGATTCCTTCGAGGGGTCCAGATTTCACCTTTCCGCGGAAACCTTGGCGAAACGGCTATGGTCTAATCTGTGATTTCGATCACATCAATCTATTGCATTTATCCATAAATGCTGTGTAATGGGCACGGGGAAGTTTAAAAGAACTTTGGGGGAACAAGGTTTGCATCTGCGTTTCCGGCTGTTAGCAGCCCTGGTGTTGGCAATGGGGATGTTGCTGTCACCTAAGGCCCAAGCAGTGCAGTGCGTCACATATGCCCGCGACTCTTCCGGTATCGGCCTCAAGGGTGACGCCTGGACCTGGTGGGTTTCCGCCGCCGGCCAATATGAACGCGGCCAAAAGCCGCGGGCCGGCTCCGTCATCGTCTTCAAGAAGCACGGCTCGATGCGCCACGGCCATGTCGCGGTGGTGACCGAGATCGTCAATTCCCGCAAGGTGCTGGTCGACCACGCCAATTGGGCGCCGCAGCGCGGCCATGGCCGCGGCGCAGTTACCACCCGGGTGATGATGGTCGATGTCTCGCCCCGCAATGACTGGACTCAGGTTCGGGTCTGGCATGAGGCGGCCGGCGAGATGGGCCAGCGCGTCTATCCGACCTACGGCTTCATCTACGCCAAGGGGGCCCATCCCAAGGCCGAGGAAATCCGCCAGGCCAATGCGCCTGCCGCCGAGCCCGAGATCGATCTCGCGGTCGAGACGGATGGCCCCGCCTTGCCGGGCATGATGCCTTTGCCGACCCCGCTTGCCGCGGGCAATCTGCTGCCGGCCGAGCCAGGTTTCGCGCAGTAATCGAAAGTTGCGCCGGTGGGAAAGATTCGCGCCGAAGTTTTATTTTCGAATCCTGGCGCAATTTTTTGACGGTAAGGCGCAATTTTATTATGTGTTTCCTGTTGTCATCCTTTGCTTTAACGCGTAACCACGAAGATCCGTGGGTGCTGTGAACCTGGATCACTGATGGTTTCGCGCGTTTCGTCGATCAGACCCTTCTCTTCCGACATTTTTGTCCGTCAGACGGCCCCTGGGATGATTCTCAGCGACGGCGACACTGTCCGCTTCGTCAACCAGGCCGGGCTACGCCTGCTCGGCGCCCCCAATCTCTCCTCTGTGGTCGGCCGTTCGCTCGGCGACTTCTTTCCCGCCGGCGCGCCCCAGGGCTGGGCCGACAGCGCCAGGCCGGTCCGCCATGTCTGGAGCGGCGTCGATGGCCGCACCCTCAACGTCGCCCTGGCCGTCACGCGCCTGGCCGAGCAGGGCGCCTGCCTGTTCATCGAAGTTCATGACGCCGCCTCGACCGACCATCTGGAAAGCGCCGTGGCTCTGGCCCGTTCCCAGATGCATCGGCGCGGCAGCGGACGGCGCGACGCGCAGACCGGCATTCCCGCGATCCAGGAAGCGGTGGTCGGGGTCGATCAGGTCGGACATATCGTGTTCTCCTGCGGCGCCACCGAGGCGCTGACCGGCTGGAGCGAGGAGGAACTGCTCGGCGCCGACATCGAGACGGCGCTGATGAAGAACCCCGACAGCCAGCCCGGCGACCATCCCAAGCTGTTCGACATCCTGCGCGAGGCGGATGGCTGGCGGCAGGGCGGGGCGATGGAGCTGACGGTCTGGCGCCGCGATGGCGGTTCCTTCCCGGTCGAGCTGGCCATCGTGCCGGTCGAGATGAGCGAATCCGGCAGCGGCGCCGTCTTCCTGTTCCGCGACTTGTCGGCCGAGAAACATACCGAAGACAGGCTGCGCCTGGCCTCGACGGTGTTCGACAATGCCGCCGAAGGCATCGCCGTGCTCGACGCCAATTTCCGCGTCACCACGGTCAATCCCGCCTTCACGACCGTCACCGGTTTCGACCTGGCCGACGTGCTGGGCCGCCGGCCCTTCTTCCTGACCAGCACCGCCACCGACGGCGAGCTGGTCGACGAGATCTGGACCGCGATCCGCCAGAACGGCCGCTGGGAAAGCGAGCATTGGAGCGCCCGCAAGGACGGGCAGGAATATGCGGTGTGGCTGTCGATCTCGGCCACCACGGACGAGTTGGGCACGATCAGCCAATATGCGGTGGTGTTCTCCGACATCACCCAGCGCAAGCGCGACGAAGAGCGCATCCGCTATCAGGCGACCTATGACGCCCTGACCGGCTTGCCCAACCGCTCGCTGTTCATGGACCGGCTGGGCATGGCCCTGCATCAGGCGCAGCGCAATAATCTGCGCGTCGGGCTGATGTTCATCGATCTCGACGGCTTCAAGCTGATCAACGACACGCTGGGCCACGATGTCGGCGACGAGCTGCTGAAGGAAGTGGCGCAGCGCCTGCTGGTCTGTGTGCGGCAGGGCGACACGGTGACCCGCTTCGGCGGCGACGAATTCACCATCATCATGCCGGACCTCGGCGAAATGCGGAATGTGCTGGCGATAGCGCACCGCATCATCGACAGTCTGAAGCTGCCCTTCATGCTGCAGGGAACCGAGGCCTATATCTCGGCCTCGATCGGCATCACCAGCTTCCCCGACGACGCCAAGACGGTGCAGGCGCTGCTGAAGAACGCCGACGCCGCCATGTATCGCGCCAAGGAGACCGGCAAGGCCAATTTCCAGTTCTACACCCATGGGCTGGACGAGGAGAGCAGCGCCAGGCTGACCATCAAGAACGGTCTGTCGAAGGCGCTGGAGCGCCGCGAATTCGAGCTGCTCTACCAGCCCAAATGCGATGTCGCCACCGGCCGCCTTACCGGCGCGGAGGCTCTGTTGCGCTGGCGCAGCGCCGAGCTGGGCATGATGCTGCCGGCCACCTTCATTCCGGTGCTGGAAGAGACCGGCCTGATCGACAGCGTCGGCGATTGGGTGCTGGAAACCGCCTGCGCCCAGCACAAGGCCTGGCGGGATGCCGGCCATGGCCATATGCGGGTCGCCGTCAACCTGTCGGTGCGCCAGCTGCGCCAGGGCACCCTGGTCAAGACTGTCGAGACCCTGCTCGGCCGCTATTCGATCGATCCCTCGGGTCTGGAACTCGAAATCACCGAGAGCATGATCCTGAAGGACACCGAAAACGCGGTGGCGGTGCTCAAGGAATTGTTCGCCATGGGCGTCCACCTGACCATGGATGATTTCGGCACCGGCTATTCGTCGCTGAGCTATCTCAAGCGCTTTCCGCAGAACACCATCAAGATCGACCGCAGCTTCGTCAACGACATCGCGGTGGACCCGGACGATCTGGAAATCATCCGCACCATCATCAATATGGGGCACTCCCTGCGCCGCCGGGTCGTCGCCGAAGGCGTCGAGACCGAGGCCCAGCGGCAATTGCTGCATCATCTGCGCTGTGACGAGATGCAGGGCTTCCTGCTCAGTCCGCCGGTGCCGGCCTCGGCGATCGACGAGATGCTGGCCTCCACCCGGCACGGCAGCGAAGTCTAACCGCTCCGCCAGTTCGCTTCCGTGCAGCCTAGCCGCGAGGCGGGGCGGTCCCAGCTCAAGGGCACGCCCTCGATCCGCGCCGGCGGCCGCAGGCGCCGGGCCGGACCCCAATCGGTCATTTCCGGCTCATCCTGCCAATCGGCATCCGAAGCGGCGAAGGCCGCGCCATGCTCTTTCACGCCGCCCTCGGCGAGCAGTTGGGCGGTGCGGGCCAGCGACAGGCGGGCAGCCGTAACACCCTCGCCGCGCTGGCGGCGGGTCAGCGCATCGACCGCGGCGGCGGCCATCAGATAGCCGGTCGCATGGTCGAGGGCTTGAACGGGCAGGGGCGTCGGACGGTCGCGCTGGAATTCCGCCATTCCCGTAGCGGCGATTCCGGCGCTCATCTGCACCAGGCTGTCGAAGCCGCGCCGGCCCCGCCAGGGCCCGGTCCAGCCATAGGCGTTGAGCGACACGTCGATCAGGTTCGGGTTGAGATCGCGCCGCGCCGTTTCGCCATAGCCGAGCGTTTCCAGAGCATCCGCGCGATAGCCATGCACCAGCATGTCGGTCTCGGCCAGCAGGGTCTCGAAGCGCGTCCGATCCTCGGCCTTTTGCAGGTCGAGCCGGGCGCAGCTTTTGCCGAGGGTGACTTCGGGAATGACGGCTCCCTCGTCCCAGTCCGGCGGATCGATGCGCAGGATTTCGGCGCCGTATCCGGCCAGGAAGCGGGTCGCCACCGGCCCGGCCAGGACGCGTGTCAGGTCGAGAACCCGAATACCGGCAAGCGGCCGCCCGGGGCGCGGCTTCCATGCCTTAGGCGGTGCGTCATGCCCAGAAAGCGCGATCAGCGGTTCGGCGGCGACAGCGGCGCCCTGAGGATGCGCCAGCCAGTCGGCGCTCGATCGCATCGCCGCGGCGCAGCCGCCCGCTGCGACGATGCGGGTTTCCAGATCGTCTTTGTTCCAGCGTAGGACCGCGGCGGCGACCGCGGTCCGTTCCGCCGGAGCGTCGAGCACCGAGAGGGCGGCCTGACGATGCCGGGGCGCATTGGTGTGCAGCCTGATCCAGCCGTCGGCCGCCCGATAGTCGCCGGCGACCGGATCCCAAGCCGGGGGCGGTTCCCATCCCTCCGCCTTGAACGACCAGCCGAACCACAGCGAAGCCAGGCGGCGATCGATTTCGACCTTGGGTGTGCCGCCCATCAGGCGCGCCACCGCCAGGCCGGCTGCGCCGATCGACGCGGCGGCCAAGTCGGTGGCGGCGTAAACGGAGGGGAGAGACTCGCTGCCGGTGAAGGAGACTTGCCGAGTGTGACCGAGTGCGGAGCAAATGGAGGCGAGAAACAAATCAGCTGAGGTCGTCATCGGGCACTCACATGATATCGTTGTCATGGCAGGGTAGCAGACGCCACGCTTGCATTGCGGGATGAATTGGCCCAAAAAGCCGTCGAAATCGCCCAGCAAGGATATCCGCCAATGACCGTTCTGCCCGCCGTGTCCCCCCCCGATATGGCCAATGCCATCCGTTTCCTGGCCGCCGACGCCGTGCAGAAGGCCAATTCCGGCCATCCGGGCATGCCGATGGGCATGGCCGACGTCGCCACCGTGCTGTTCTCGCGTTTCCTGAAGTATGACGCCAAGGATCCCAAGTGGGCCGACCGCGACCGCTTCATCCTGTCGGCCGGCCATGGCTCGATGCTGCTTTACGCGCTCGCCTATCTGA
>Ga0213872_10002504_pt1 | contig 10746 bp, 9 predicted proteins | sample VelepicomBERX_R2_FD_160071 | JGI IMG/M metagenome (GOLD analysis project Ga0213872, IMG submission 160071) | Rhizosphere microbial communities from Vellozia epidendroides in rupestrian grasslands, the National Park of Serra do Cipo, Brazil - RX_R2 | ecosystem: Host-associated > Plants > Roots >... | reverse complement strand
ACCGCCACCTAAAGCCAAACCCACCCCCAAGGCCGACAATGCCGCCACCGCGCCGCAGTTGGGCAAACAATTGGCCAGCGAAGCGCAGTTGGCGGAGTTGAGAAACACAGGAGGGATTCCGATTCTGGGAAAGGGCACGGAAAAGTCATTAGATGTTGCCCCTCGCCTTGCGCGGGAGTACGGCGGCAGACCAGAGGATTGGAGTAAAGTCACAAGTCCAAACTATAGGGCTTCTGACGGTACGCAGTTTGAAATTCATGCCTATAGAAATCAAACCACCAAACAATTGGTTGAACCAAAGTCCATCCCAACGAGGGCCCCATAAAATGCGCGTTATATGCCGTACAAATGAACTAACGCCCAAGCAGCGAATTGATCTCGACTTAACGAGTTGGAGTGGTACCTATCCAATCGAAATTGGGAAGACCTATACGGTGCTGGGGATCAGTGTACGTGCAAACAGTGGGCCGGGTATCATGCTCGATATTCCTGCCGACCGGTATGTTTTACCGTTGCCACTGTGCCTGTTCGACATCGTCGATAGCCGGCCTTCACGCTATTGGCAGGCCCAAAAAGAGGGGGACTATGTCCTTCGACTCCAACCAGAAGCATTCTTTATAAAGAGTTTTTTCGACAAGCTCAGTGAGCTCGACCCCGAGGTATCTGCAATTTATCGCGAACTGCGCGCCCGCATGGAAAGCGAATTCGACGCATAGCGCAACAAGCATGATATTCGCGGCCGATTAACCACGAAGGGGGAGCCTAGACTCCCCGAACCGGCGCCGCACATGTCTGTGGCGCACTGCCTTCGGCGAGTGCGCCCTACGCAAAAGCGCATCCACGGTCGTAGGGAGCAATCGCCGCGCAACGTGCGGCATTGCGCCGACGCCGCCACGAGGCGGGACCAGGCGCTTCCGCTGTCGTGCTAGGCGCTCAGGCATAACCGGTAGCCGACACCGGTCTCGGTCAGGATATGGTGCGGCATGGCCGGGTTGTCCTCCAGCTTCTGCCGCAGGTGCCCCATGTAGACGCGCAGATATTGATGGCTTTCCGAATAGGACGGTCCCCACACCTCGCGCAGCAGTTCGCGATGCGTCAGCACCTTGCCGGCGTCGCGCACCAGCACGCTCAACAGCCGGTATTCGACCGGCGTCAAACGCACCTCGGCCCCGCGCTTGTACACCAGGCGGTTCACCGGATCGACGCGCACGTCGCCGAATTCGATCACCTGATTGGCCGAGGCGCTATCGCGCACGCGGCGGCGCAACAGCACGCGCACGCGCGCCAGGCACTCCGCCACGCCGAACGGCTTGGTCAGATAATCCTCGGCGCCGGCATCCAGCGCCTCGACCTTCTGTTCTTCCTGGGTGCGCGCCGATAACACCAGAATCGGCACCTGCGACCACTGGCGCAAGCGCCGGATCACCTCGACGCCATCCAGATCCGGCAGCCCCAGATCGAGAATCACCAGGTCCGGTTTGCGCGTTTCCACCTCGATCAGCCCCTGACGGCCGGTCTCGGCTTCGTGCACGCGGATGCCCTCGTTGTCCAGCGTGGCCGCCAGAAAGTCTCGAATCGGCTTTTCGTCCTCGATCAACACCACGGTGATCGGCAGTTCGCTCATGGTCCGTCACTCCTCCGGCACCCGCGGGGGATGTCCCAGCGGCAGCGTAAAGGTAAAACACGCGCCATGCGGCTCGCGGTTGGCGGCGCTGATCACGCCGCCGTGCGCCTCGACGATCGAGCGGCAGATGGCGAGTCCAAGCCCGACGCCCGGCGTGGGCGATTCGGAAGTCCCGCGGGTGAATTTGTCGAACAGCCGGCTTTCCAGGCCGGCCGGCACCCCCGGACCATCGTCGCAGACCGAGATCGACACCGCGCTGCCACTGACGTCGGCCGCAAGGCGAATGGTGGACCCCGGCGGCGTGTACTTGCCGGCATTTTGCAACAGATTGACCAGCACCCGCTCGATCAGCACTTCGTCGAACGCCAATAACGGCAAATTGGCCGACAGCTCGACCTGCAGCTGATGGCCGGCCAGCGCGGTGTCGGCCGAGCGCAACGCGCTGCCGACCACGTCGTCGAGCAACTGCCATTGCTTGTTCAGGCGCACGCCGGACTGCAGGCGCGCCATGTCGAGCAGGTTGGTCACCAAGTTGTTCATGCGCAGCGCCTCGTCATGAATCGAGTGCGCCACCTCCAATTGCCGTTCGCGCGGCAGCGCCTGCGCCAACAGGGTCGACAACCCGACCATGGTGGTCAGCGGCGTGCGCAGATCATGCGAAATGGCCGACAGCACGCTGTTGCGCAGCCGCTCCGACTCCATCGCCACGATCGCGTCCTGCGCCACCTCGACGTAATGCACCCGTTCCAGCGCCAGCGCGATCTGCGCGGCGCAGGTTTCCAACAGGCGCTGCTGTTCGGGAATAAACACTTGATGCGGATCGGGCGGCACCAGCGCCAGCACGCCGCGCGTGCGCATCGGCGCCTTGAGCGGCACGTACAGCGCCGCATTGGACGGCAGCGTGTCGGTGCCGAGACCGGCCGGCTGCTGGTGGTCGTACACCCATTGCGCCACGCCGGCGTCGGCGATGCCGCCCTCGCCGGCGGCGCGCACCTGCTCCTGGCTATTGGGGATCAGCATCTCGCAGCGCGCCTGAAACAACGCCTCGACATGGCTCGTGCCGATGTCGAGGATCTGCTGCGCCGTCAGCGCGCCGGCCAATTCGCGCCCCAAATCGTACAACGACCGCGTGCGGCGCTCGCGCTGCGTGGCGATGCGCACGGAAAAACTCATGCGCGCGGTCAGTTGGCTGATGGTCAGCGCCACCGTCAGCATGACGATGAACGTCAACAGATATTGGGTATCGGAGACCGTGAACGACATGCGCGGCGGCACAAAGAAAAAGTCGAACACCGCCACCGACAGGAAGGACGCCATCACCCCTGGCCCGCGGCCGAAGCGCACCGCGATCCCCACCACCACCATCAGGTAAATCATGATGATGTTGGACAGGTCCAACAGCGGCACCAGCACCGCCGCGAGCGCGGTCGTCGCCGCCGTCACCGCCAGCGCCGCCAGGTAGCCGACGCGCTTCTTCTCCTGCGCCTCATGCTCCTCGTACAGGCCGCCGGCGGAGCGGAAGCGGCTCTTGCCCTCTTCTTCCTCCTCGACATTGACGTCGCCGCCGACCACATAGATGTCGAATTCGCTATGGCGGCGCGATAATTCGTCCACCAGCGTCGGGCGCATCATTTGCGACCAGCGGCTGCGCGGCGACTTACCCAACACCAGCTTGGAGACGTTGCGCGTCACCGCGTAGGCTTCCACCGTTTCCGCCAGGTCGGCGCCGGCCAGCACGCTGGTTTCGGCGCCCAACTCCTGCGCGAGCTTCAGCACTTTGAGGATGTGGTCGCGTTTGGCTTTCGACAGCCGCTGCAACGCCGGCGTCTCGACATAGGCGACGATCCAATCGGCGTCGAGGTTGGCCGCCATGCGTTTGGCGCTGCGCACCAGTTTCTCGCCACCCGGCGCCGGACCGAGACAGATCAACAGCCGCTCGCGCGCCTGCCACACCGGCTTGATTTCCTGGTCGGCGCGGTAGGCGCGCATCTGCGCGTCGACGCGGTCGGCCGTGCGCCTAAGCGCCAGCTCGCGCAACGCCAGCAGATTGCCCTTGCGGAAAAAATTGTCCACCGCGCGTTTCGCCTGGTGGGCGATATAGACCTTGCCGGCATGCAGGCGGCCGATCAGCTCCTCCGGCGGCAAGTCCACCAGCGCCACTTCTTCGGCCGAGTCGAATACCTTGTCCGGCAGCGTCTCGCGCACCACGATGCCGGTAATCTGCCCGACCACGTCGTTCAGGCTTTCCAAATGCTGCACATTCAACGTGGTGTAGACGTCGATGCCGGCGGCCAGGAGCTCGTCCACGTCTTGCCAGCGCTTGGGATGGCGTGAGCCGGGCACGTTGGAATGAGCGAACTCGTCGATCAGGATCAGCGGCGGCTTCAACGCCAGCGCGGCATCCAGATCGAACTCCTTGAGCTTGTGCCCCTTGTAATCTATTTCCTTCAGCGGCAGCAATTCGAGGCCGACCAGCTTTTCCTCGGTCTCCTTGCGGCCATGGGTTTCGACCACGCCGGCCACCACCTTGCCGCCCGCGGCCACGCGCTCCTGTGCGGCGGAAAGCATGGCGTAGGTCTTGCCCACGCCGGCGCAGGCGCCGAAAAAGATTTTCAGCCGGCCGCGTTGGGCGACGGCTTCATCGCGTTTGAGCTGATTGAGAAGTTCGTCCGGATCCGGGCGTTGATCGGTCATGATGATTCTTTCTTCGTTGGCCCCGCACATGGCGCGGCCCGGGGCGCCAAAAGCGCCCCGGGCCCGCCGGCCATTTTACCGCCGCTTACAAGCGATCGAGATCTAGGTTCAATTGCAGCACATTCACGCGTGCTTCGCCAAGGAAACCCCATTGCGGCGGCGTAATGTGGCTGTCGACCAGGGCCTTGACCTTATCCGCCGGCAACTTGCGCACGGCGGCCACGCGCAGCACCTGATAGTAGGCCGCCGCCGGAGAAATATCCGGGTCCAGACCGCTGGCCGAGGCCGTGACCAGATCGACCGGCACGGCGCCTGCCGGCACCGGACCGGCGGCCTTGAGCGCGTCGATGCGCGCCTTGACGGCATCGGTCAGCGCCGAGTTGGTCGGCCCCAGGTTGGAGGCGCCGGAGTTGGCGGCGTTGTTCGGCTGCGGCGAGGTCGCCGACGGCCGGCTCCAGAAGTAACGGTTGTCGCTGAAATTCTGGCCGATCAGGCTCGAGCCGATGACCTTGCCGTCTTTGACCACCAGGCTGCCATTGGCCTCATGCGGAAAGATCGCTTGCGCGAGGCCGGTCATCACCAGCGGGTACACCAGGCCGGTCAGCACGGTGAACGCGACGAACAGCACGATTGCGGGACGAAATGTCTTGATCATGATAAATCCTTACGCCCAGTTGAAGACACCAAGGATCATGTCGATCACCTTGATGCCGACGAAGGGCACGATAATGCCGCCGAGACCGTAAATCAGCAGGTTGTCGCGCAACAGCTGCGCGGCCGCCTGGGCCTTGTATTTCACCCCTTTGAGCGCCAGCGGGATCAGCGCCACGATCACCAGGGCGTTGAAGATCACCGCCGACAGGATGGCCGAATTGGGGCTGTTCAGATGCATGACGTTCAAGGCGTTCAATTGCGGATAGGTCGAGGCGAACGCCGCCGGGATGATGGCGAAATACTTGGCCACGTCGTTGGCGATCGAGAACGTGGTCAACGAGCCGCGCGTCATCAGCATCTGCTTGCCGATCTCGACGATCTCGATCAGCTTGGTCGGATTGGAGTCCAAGTCGACCATGTTGCCGGCTTCCTTGGCGGCCTGCGTGCCGGTGTTCATCGCCACGGCCACGTCGGCCTGGGCCAGCGCCGGCGCGTCGTTGGTGCCGTCGCCGGTCATGGCCACGAGCTTGCCCTCGGCCTGATGCTTGCGAATCAGCGACAGCTTGTTCTCCGGCGTCGCTTCGGCCAGGAAGTCGTCCACTCCCGCCTCGGCGGCGATGGCGGCGGCGGTCAACGGGTTGTCGCCGGTGATCATCACCGTCTTGATACCCATCTGGCGCAGCTCGGCGAAACGCTCCTTGATGCCGCCCTTGACGATGTCCTTGAGTTCGATCACGCCCAGCACGCGATTGCCTTCGGCCACCAACAGCGGCGTGCTGCCGCGGCGCGCCACCTCGTCGGCCATGCGGCCCACGTCCTCGGGGAAGGTGCCGCCCTCGGCCTGCACATGCTTGCGGATGGCGTCGATCGCGCCCTTGCGGATCTGGCGGCCGTCGTAATCGACCCCGGACATGCGCGTGGTGGCCGAGAACGGGATGAAGGTCGCTTCATGCTCTTTCAAGGGGCGCTGGCGCAGGTTGAACTGCTGCTTGGCCAGCACCACGATGCTGCGGCCTTCCGGCGTTTCGTCGGCCAGCGACGCCAACTGCGCCGCGTCGGCCAGCATTTCCACGCTCACGCCCATCGCCGGCAGGAAAGTCGACGCTTGACGGTTGCCGAGCGTGATGGTGCCGGTCTTGTCCAGCAGCAGCACGTCGACGTCGCCGGCGGCTTCCACCGCGCGCCCGGAGGTGGCGATGACGTTGGCCTGCATCATGCGGCTCATGCCGGCCACGCCGATGGCGGACAGCAGGCCGCCGATGGTGGTCGGGATCAGACACACCAGCAGCGCCACCAAAACGGTGATGGTGATCGGCGTGCCGGCGTGCGCCACGCTGACGCTGAACAGCGAGTACGGCAGCAGCGTGACGGTCACGATCAGGAACACGATGGTCAGCGCCACGAGCAGAATGGTCAGCGCGATCTCGTTCGGCGTCTTCTGGCGCTTGGCGCCCTCCACCATGGCGATCATGCGGTCGAGGAAGGTCTCGCCCGGGTTGGCGGAGATGCGCACCACGATCCAGTCGGACAGCACGCGGGTGCCGCCGGTCACCGAGGAAAAGTCGCCGCCGAACTCGCGGATCACCGGGGCCGATTCGCCGGTGATGGCCGACTCGTCCACCGAGGCAACGCCTTCGATCACTTCGCCATCCACCGGGATGGTGTCGCCGGCCTCGACCAGCACCACGTCGCCCTTACGCAGACTGGAACCGTCGACCACGGTCACCTTGGCGCCGTATTTCTCGCCGGCCAGCTTCTTGGCCACCACGTTCTTCTTGGCGCTGCGCAAGCTCGCCGCCTGCGCCTTGCTGCGGCCCTCGGCCAGCGCCTCGGCGAAGTTGGCGAACAACAGCGTGAACCACAGCCACAGGGTAATGGCCAGGATGAAGCCGAACGAGGCCTCGCCCTTGCCCTGGGCCGCGGGGATCAACAGCAGCGTGGTCAAAATGCTGCCGACGAACACCACGAACATCACCGGGTTGCGCCACTGATTGCGCGGCGTCAGTTTCTTGAACGAGTCGATCAGCGCCGGCTTGACCAGCGTCGGATCGAACATCGATAAACGTTTGGATTGGCTCATATTCCGTCTCTCCTGTCGGTTCTCAGTGCGCCAGGATCATTTGCAAATGCTCGGCCACCGGGCCCAACGCCAGCGCCGGCACATAGTTCAGCGCGCCCACTAGAAGCACCACGCCGATGAGCAGCACCACGAACAGCGGACCGTGGGTCGGCAGCGTGCCGGAAGTCACCTGCAGGCGCTTCTTCGCCCCGAGCGAACCGGCGATGGCCAAGATCGGCACGATCATGAAGAAACGGCCGAACCACATGGCGATACCGGTCATGATGTTGTACCAGGGGGTATTGACCGACACGCCGGCAAACGCGCTGCCATTGTTGTTGGCGGCCGAAGTGAAGGTGTAGAGCAGCTCGCTGAAGCCGTGCGCGCCCGGATTGGCGATGGCGGCGCGGCCGCCGTCGGTCATCACGGCGATGGCGGTCAGCACCAGCACCAAGGTCGGCGTCACCAGAATGGTCAGCGCGGTCATCTTCATCTCGAAGATTTCGATCTTCTTGCCCAAGTACTCCGGCGTGCGCCCCACCATCAGCCCGGCGATGAATACCGCCAGGATGGCGAAGATCAGCATGCCGTACAGACCGGAGCCGACGCCGCCGAACACCACTTCGCCCAGCTGCATCAGGAAGGTCGGCACCAGGCCGCCCAGCGGCGTGAGCGAATCATGCATGGCATTGACCGCGCCGCACGAGGCCGAGGTGGTGACGGCGACGAACAGCATGGTGCTGTTGATGCCGAAGCGGGTTTCCTTGCCCTCCATGTTGCCGCCCGCTTGCAAGGTCGACGCCTGCTGGTCGACGTTCAGATGCGACAATGCCGGCACGCCCTTCTGTTCGGCCCATAGGCCGACGCAAGTCAGCGAGACGAATAGCACCGCCATGGCGGCGATCACCGCCCAGCCCTGGCGCTTGTCGCCCACCATGGCGCCGAAGGTGAAGCACAGCCCGGCCGGGATCAGGAAGATCGCCAGCATCTGCAGGAAGTTGGCCAACGGGGTCGGGTTCTCATACGGATGCGCCGAGTTGGCGTTGTAGAAGCCGCCGCCGTTGGTGCCGAGCATCTTGATCGCTTCCTGAGACGCCACCGGGCCCATGGCCAGCGTTTGCGTCTTGGTGGTCAGCGTATCGATGATCGGCTTGCCCGCGGCATCCTTGACCGGGTTGCCGGCCTTGTCGACGCGCGGCACCTGATACTGCGTGGCCTGTACGGTGGCGACATCCTTGTACGGGCTCAGGTTCTGAATCGCGCCTTGGCCGACGAACAGCAGGCCGAGCACGATCGACAGCGGCAGCAGGATATACAGCGTGATACGCGTCAGATCGGCCCACAGATTGCCGATCACCGCCGCGCTATGACGGGCGAAGCCGCGAATCAGCGCGATCACCACGGCAATGCCGCTGGCAGCCGAGAGGAAGTTCTGCACCGTCAGCGCCGCCATCTGCGTCAGATAGCTCATCGTGGTTTCGCCGGCATAGCCCTGCCAGTTGGTATTGGTGACGAACGAGACGGCGGTATTGAAGGCCGAGTCGGGCGACACGGCGGTCATGCCTTGCGGGTTCAACGGCAGATAGCCTTGCACACGCTGCAGCAGATAGACGAACAGCACACCGACAAAGCTGAACAGGATCAAGCCGAAGGTGTACGGCTTCCAGCCGGACTCCTCTTTCGGATCGACCCCGCACAGGCGGTAAACGGCATGCTCCACCGGCACGAGAAACCGCGCCGGACCTGGGATATCCCCTTTGACGATACGCGCCATGTAACCGCCGAGCGGATACGACAGCAACAGCAGCGCGACGAGAAAAGTCCCCAGCAAAATCAGGGCATCAGGCGTCATGTTAGAAATTCTCCGGTTTCACTAGCGCATAAATCAGATACACCAACAACCCGACGGCCGCGACGGCGCTCAGCACGTAGATGAGGCTCATGATTTGCCTCCCAGCCGCGCACAGCCCTCGATCAACAGGAAGGTCAACAGCGCGAATCCTAGCGCCAGACCCACATAGGCCAGATCCATGACGATCTCCTTAGTAGTTTGCTTAGCGGTCCACGCCCACGGCGCATCCGCTGATAGTTCAGGATCGAACATTACCCACCGGCATATAAAAACGGCGTAAAAAAGCTGTTGCACCTGTAAGGTTTGTCTCTTGACATGTCTGATAAGTTGGCAAGTCAGATGGGGCCCTCACAACTGGCCGCTAGCGCAATATCTTTAATGGGGAAAAATCAGGGGAGACCAGAGAAGCTAGTTAACTCATGAGCCCCCGTATCAACCCGCATTTTTTGTGTATAGCTGACAGCACAGGAACCAGTGTACAGCCCATGAGCCGAACATTTTCCTGAAGGAAAAGTATGGGCCGTAAGGCTCTATTCCGGACCAAGGCCTCGACGTCAAGTAAGAATGGCGAGCCCCCGCGTGCAACCAACTCACACTAAAACCACTCTAGTCGTGAGCGCCCATCCCCGTGGCGTATCACACAGGAGAGAACCTCTTATGAAACGGTTTTTCGCCAATCGTTACACGATTACCCTCGGCATTTTGGGAGCAGAAGTTAATGCGTCCCGCAATACCCATGGCTCAACGTCCAGCTCTACCGTAGAGATGTCTGGCTGGGTTTACAGGCCATAAATCTCGTCCAACCGATCCGCTCCAGCCGGAGCGGACGCGCCTACATATTCGCACTGAACATTGCTATGCAACGACGTATTCGACGCATCCTCCTGCTGTTTTCCTTTCCTGAGGGCAAACCCATACCGCATCACAACCCGACTACTGGCGTGACACTCTATGCACCCTCCGGTACATACCTACACGTTGACGATCAGACACTGATGTTGAACAGCGGAGACCAGATTTACCTGACACCCCAATCCATCACACTGTTCAAGCGTATTGATAGTCGCTGGCCGCTATTCTTCTGCCGCCATGAGGAATCACTACTCGTCAGTGATCAATTGTCGACTCTGCAACGAAGCGGCGGCTTCTACGAGTGGGATGATCATTACCTTGCCTATTTCCTTTATCAGGAAGAAGCACAGACACGGCAAACTCCTATCCAGGGCATCTCACAAGTACTCAACGGCGAGCGCCTTCGCATCACGTTCAGCGACGGAACCTTATTCTCCGATATGAGCCATGCGCTGGCCTGTTTGACACCCAACACCGATGAGACACCTCCTTTGGCAGATATGCTCTGCCAGAGCCTGCAACACCAGCTAGGAAATAAGAGTGCCCTACTAGAATTCTCCGGAGGGTTGGACTCTACCGCCATACTCCTAAGCGCGCGCGCACTTGATATGCCCTTTATTACAGCAACGGCATGGGATAGCCAGGCTTATGCGCCAGACGACCGATGGTATGCCGACGATTGCTGCCGTCGCTATGGACTGCGTCACCACATCATCGATCTAGCTGAGTTCGATCCGATGGCGCTCGATCCGCCAATGCCTGCGCATGCCCCATCAAATATGTATCTCATGGTTACGACGTCCCCCCGTTTTCAGTAGCAGAGGGCTTTAGAGTCCGAGGGTAATTTACCCGATTTTTCGGTGAGTGACTTGGCGTAAGCTGCCGGCGTCAAACCACCAAGGGCTTTCTTGGGTCTTTCATCGTTGTATTCCCGCCGCCAGGCCTCGATGACGACTTGGGCATGGCGCAGACTGGTGAACCAGTGTTCATTCGTAAGCGTTCGACGCGACC
>Ga0213872_10002503_pt1 | contig 10747 bp, 7 predicted proteins | sample VelepicomBERX_R2_FD_160071 | JGI IMG/M metagenome (GOLD analysis project Ga0213872, IMG submission 160071) | Rhizosphere microbial communities from Vellozia epidendroides in rupestrian grasslands, the National Park of Serra do Cipo, Brazil - RX_R2 | ecosystem: Host-associated > Plants > Roots >... | reverse complement strand
TGCGGCAGAGCCAGACGCCCGACACGAGCAGCACCGCTGCCATTACGATGAGAGCGGCAACCTGCGGCCCGGCGCGCTCAGCGTACCAATGGTGACGTAGCGCGCCGCTCTTCAACACGTCGTAGATCTTCCATCGCAAGGCAAAGGCGATGTCCAGAAGCTGCGCCAGATCGAGCGCGCAAAGAACCGCGGCAAGGCGGGCGATGCGTTTACCTGGTACTCGCGCCGCGGTGAGCGCGCACGCGGCCGACGCGATGAGATACGCTGTGATCCCGCTCGCCTTTACTGGGGGGAGCCATTCGGCGGCTGTTCGCATCACTATCGTTCATACCTTATTTTTGTTTCTCGAAAATCGCTCATACCTTATAGTTATTTCTCGAAAGCGAGAGTTTTTTGATTCTCCCCCCCTTACTGGCTTTCATCGCGTGGATTCCCCTGTCGCTTTTCTTCTTCCGGCGATATCCCATTCGTGCTGCCATTCTGCTCAACTTCATCGGCGGCTGGGCGGTTCTGCCGGTGGCCATGTTTTCCGGTGAGCCCTCGCCTTACTGGATTCTCGGTAACGGCCTCTACACCGGCTACTTCCTCACCAAGGCGAGCGTCACTTCCTTCACCGGCTTGCTCTGGGTGCTGGTCTTCGACCGGCGCGCCTTTCGCACGTTCCGGTTCACATTCTGGGACCTGCCCATCCTGGCGTGGTGCATCGTTCCGCTGCTTTCGGCAATCGCCAATCCTGAGTTTTTCAGCGGGGGCATGGCCGGTGAGCTCTACCAGGCTCTCGCCTGGGGAGTGCCCTGGGTGCTGGGCAGAATCTATTTTTCCGACACAGGCTCGCTACGTCTGGCGGCAAAGGCTTTTGTCATCGCCGGACTGCTCTATGTGCCTGTCTGCCTGATTGAAATCGCGGCGGGACCACGGATCTACGCCCACATTTACGGGTACCACCCATACCAGTTGGTGCGGGCGCAGCGGTATTTCGGATACCGGCCGATCGGCTTCCTCGAGTCGGGAACGCAACTCGGCATCTGGATGTCTACCTCCGCCCTGATCGCCGTCTGGCTGTGCCTGCGCCGTACGGTCGACCGGGTGCTCGGCATACCTGCCGGATGGGCGGCGGCGATTCTGTGCATCACCGCTCTGCTCTGTCAGTCCGGCGGCAGCATCATCTTGCTGCTCGGCCTGCTTCCCTTTGTGTTTGTCAGCCGCCGATATTTTCCGCGGGTCTGCGCCATTCTGCTGGTCTTCGGGATTCTTCTCTTCGCGGGCCTGCGGCTGACGAATGCCGTCTCGGTCCGCACTTTGCTGATGCGCAATGCTGCCGTGCAGTCGGCTGCGCGGTTTCTCAAGAACGTGGGCCGCGGATCGTTGATGACACGTCTTGAGATGGACGAGCGGACAGTAGACCTGGCGCTCGACCAACCTATACTTGGATCGAACCAGTGGGACTGGTGGAGCAACAGCGGCCTGCGGCCTTCCGGGTTGTGGCTGCTGGCCTTTGGCATGTACGGCATCTTCGGCCTGCTCGCGCTGGAGGCGCTCCAGATCATCCCTGTTGTGCGCGTCGTATGGTTTCCGGTCGCGCCGTCGGACATCGAGGATCTGAACCTGCGGCACGCGTTTGTCGCCGTCGTTCTCATGACCGCCATCGACAACCTGCTCAACAACGCGATGATCTTGCCGCTGCTCGTGGTTATGGGAGGCATGAGCACCTGGGAAGCCGCCGCCAGCGCCGTGCATGTGGAGATCGAACATCCAGGAGAGGAGATCGAACGGCCACGAGAATTGATTGCCGGCGAGCCTCGACCGGAAAAGACGCTCCCAGCACCACCGACCATCGAGCGTCCGGCGGCTCGCCTTGGGTCGGGCAACGCAACACGTCATTAGCCGGAATGATCAGGCGGCGCGCAGATCATCCCCGCGCAGATCAGGCGCTCAGTTTTGCCTTCTGCGGGGTGCCATTCGGCAGGTAGCCGGCTTCGCCCTCGCGACAGCATCTCCCTGAATCGGCGCACGTGCGGTTTGCGGAACATCGATTCGTGATCTCCGCCTGTCATCAGGAACTTAGCGGCATATCAGATTTGTGTCTCTTTCCTCCGAAAATGTTTGCATCAGGAGCTTTAGCCGGAGATAACGGGAACCCTATAATCGTGGGGAATTATGGGTAGGAACGATTGCGAAGGATCGGTCAGGTCGATTCTGCTCTTTTCGGTGGTTTTTGGCTGCTGCACGGCTCTGGCTCAGACCTCGGCCGTGTCGCCTGCGGTCCCTCTTTCAAAATGCCCGATTGGCTTCGGATCTGTCGACGTGCGCTATAACCACGCCGGCGGCGAGTCCGTCCCGCAGTTGCGGTTGAGCTTTACCAACCAGACCGGCAAGACGATCACAGATCTCGTTTTCTCCCTGTCGATCTTCGATTCCGACGGCAGTCCGGTTTCCTACCCATCGGACTTCCATTATCACCATGAATTTCCGCCGGGCCAGGCGCAACGGAGCCACACCTGGAACCTCGATCCGGCCTCGGTCGATATGCATCGCACAGGTGAGAGCGTGATGCTGCTCGAAGCCCGCTTTGCCGATGGAACGGGCTGGAAGGACGATGGCGCCTGGGCCTGTACCCTGGCCTTCGATTACCGCCCAAAGTAGGATGACGCGCGGCTTCACGCACCGTTGTCGCCACCGATCGAGTTTCCGGTCGCTTCATCTCCTAAGCGGCAGAAAGTCCCCGGACTTCCTCCATGACTTCCTTGAGTTGTTGTTCCCACGGCGCGAGCTGAAATCCGAAGTTGGCCAGAAATTTGTTGCAGGACAGAACGCAATACCTCGGTCTCCGGGCGAAAGAGGGGTTCTCGCTCGTCTCCGACGGTCTGAGGATCGGCTTTCTGCTGCCGGGCGCCATCGACAGAATGGCCGACGCGAATCCGTGCCAGGTGGTGGCGCCTCCCGCGGCCAGATGGTAGATGCCGGTGGGAAACTGCGTTTTGCGCGAGTCAGCGTACATACGCACCAGCCGCTCAGTGGCCTGCGCGACAGACCTGGCCGATGTGGGGGTGCCGATCTGGTCCGCAGCGACGTGCAGTTCATCGCTGTGCTGGGCCAGCCGCAGGATGGTACGGAGGAAATTCTCGCTCCTGGCGCTGTACGTCCAGCCAAGCCTCAGAATGATGGCGCGGGCAAAGCTCGACGCGATGCCCTCCTCTCCGGCCAGTTTTGACGCCCCGAAGACATTGAGGGGCGCAGGCTGGTCGGTCTCGACGTACGGCTCGGTTTTTGTGCCGGCGAAGACCTGATCGGTTGAGTAGTGAATCAGAAGCGCATCGATCCGGTGAGCCTCTTCGGCCAGCACAACGGGAGCCATTGCATTCAGGGCGAAGCATGCATCCCAGTTGCGCTCCGCGGCATCCATGTCGCTGAACGCCGCAGTGTTGATGATCACCGACGGCTTTGTGTCGCGCACATAGCGCCGGGTCTCCTGTTCATCGGTGAGGTCTAATTCGCGGCTCCCGGTGGAGATGACTTCTGCCGTGCTCCTCTTGAGCGTACGGAACTCTGAGCCTAGTTGTCCGTCCGACCCAGTCAACAAAATACGCATGGACTCTCCGCCCCAGTGGCCCGCTCTTGTGTTCGAGCCGAGGAATAAGTGAACACATCAAAGGGGAGTAACAACTGGGGGTTCCCGTAATGCCTTCCAGCGAATTTGGAGACTTGAAGACGAGCCCGCCTGTTTTTGCCATTAAGCCTTTCGCCTTAGGAACCGGTACCCCGCAAGACTACCTCCGCAGTCCGGACCAGGATTTTCAAGTCCATCCAGAAGTTCCAGTTTTCGACATATGCGATGTCGAGCGCGACGTATTGATCGAATGAAGGATCGTGCCTGGCGCGGACCTGCCAGAGGCCTGTAAGACCGGGCAGGACGTCAAGCCTGCGATAGTGCTTCACCTCGTACTGCGCCACTTCGTTTGCAAGCGGCGGCCGCGGCCCCACGAGGCTCATGTCGCCCCACACCACATTGAAGAGCTGCGGCAGCTCGTCCAGGCTGAATTTGCGTAGGAAGCGGCCGATCGGCGTGACGCGCGGATCGTTCTTGATCTTGAAGAGAATGCCGTTGCGCTCGTTGGCTGAGGCCAGCGCCGCCTTCATGCGGTCCGCGCCGACCATCATCGTCCTGAATTTCCAGAGCCGGAATACCCTGCCCTTTTTGCCAATGCGCTCCGACACATAGAACGCTGGTCCCGGCGAGGTCACCTTGATGAGCACACCGAGCACCACGAAGAGCGGAGCAAGCAGCAGGAGAGAGATCACCGAGAGCGCAATATCGACGGCTCTCTTGAGCAGCAGGGCGAGCGCCCTGTCGTCGCGCCGGTGAATGGTCGTTACCGGGAAGTCGCCGAGATAGTAGATCTGCGGGTCGGGAGCCATGTCCTCGAAGAGGCCGGGAAAGGCGAGCACTTCGACGTCCATATCGGCCGCCATCTCGACCAGTTCGAGCACCTGCGACGTGTTGCAATCGCCTGCGATGATGATCTCGTCGATAAAGTGCTGGGGTACGAGGTGACGCAGTTCGTCCAGGTTCCCGAGTACGGCCTTCGAATGGCTCTGCGCAGCCGGTTCTCCGGGAAGCTCGACGAAGCCCTTGAAGATGCGTCCCAGCCGGCGTCGATGCTTGAGGATCTGCCTGTGTATGGCATCGCTCATGTGGCCGGTGCCGAGGATAAGCACGTTCCGGGTGCCGATTCCCTTGTGAAAATCACGGTGTGAGGAGTACCGCCAGAATCCGCGCGCCAGGCAGAGTAGCGGCATGGTAAAGCACACCAGTGAGATGACCACGGCCCTGGGGGTCATCGAGTCGTGCGTCATGTACATCGCGCCGCACAGCAGCAGCCCCGCGTTGAGGCAGGCTTGCACGGTCATGCGCTGCTCATGAAGGATGGAGTCGCTCCGCAGCCGGGCGTAGAGGCCATCGTGCCAGCCAAGCACCAGCAGAACAGTGATGAACCACAACAAATAGACGAGCTGCATCAGCATCGCCGGGCCAACAGCAATGGCCCGGTGCAGACCGGACCAGTTCGTTCCGGCGTGGCCGGCATGGAAATGCAGTGCCAGGTAAAGGGCCGCCGCGACCGCGCACACGTCGGTCGCCATCATCAGAACCGCATTCACAACCGACTGGCTGGCCGAACGTTTTTTCGCGGAATTAAGGCCGCCAAGACTCGCTGGCCGCGGGCCGGCTTTTGCAGCCTGTGGACCAAAGACAGATGTAACTCCTAAATTTGCGCCCATTTATTTTGCTTTCCCCGCCATGATCTTTGTTTGTTGAATTTGCGAGAGAACTGATTTGGGTAAATCGGTTATCTAACGTGCCATCGCATGGGGGTCGCGGTTGCCAGGAGGAAGGCAGGCGATGTGCGGCAAAGAGTGAACCGCGCGCGTCGTTAACGTAACGCGCTTTCGAGCCACTGAGCGAAACGGCGCCAGAGAGATGGGCGCTTAAAATGTGCCACTTGAGAATTCTCCCGCAGCTCGCGCCGCAATTCCTCCATCCCTTCCATCTGTCTCCTCCTCTCTCTCGTTGTTTTCCAACAGCCATTTTTCGGAGTAGTGACAGGCAACACGTCGCAAGACTCGCAGATCGTACGAATCAGAAAATTTTCTTAGGGGGATTGCGGCTTCTGACTAGGCTTCGCCCATGTCGCTCACATGGAGCGAATTCCAAAAGCTGAAAGAAGAATTCCGGATTCTACCGACTAACTAAGGGGAACCGGGGGCAAGTACAAGTACAGCAAAGCAATCACTACTTGCTCCGGTGAAAAGGCCTGCCGGAGTTCGACCGATGGCCGCAAGGCTCTCAATCGACGATATGAACGTAGCAGGCGCGCTCGGCGACCATCATCACCAAATGGTAATCCGCACGACGGATTAGTAGAAATCACACGAAACGATTACTTTTTCTGGTTACCAGCTGGTGATGGTAGCGCCACTTTCCTCCAGTAAGCTGGTGCGAGGCTGGAGACTACGTCAGACGCGCTTATTCCGCGTTCAAAGAATAGAAGTAGTCACGAATTTAACTCCCCGCTGCGTCACTCTCGACTTGGTTCCCTGGTTCCCCGGATTTTCTTGTCCAGCTTCACCGCGCAGCCATTGGGTCTGATGAAGGAACAATCCATGAACGCTGTTACCATCGCTCCTCATTACTTCCAGGATGACTTGCCTTCACAGGAAACCTTTCAGAGCGGATTCGACCGCAGGCCCTTTCCTCTGACGCACTCGGTCCACCGGTCCGAGCTTTTCAGCTGGCCAATGCTGTCGAAGCTGGCCGCGCGCGCCGAAGCCAAAGCTGGCGGCTTCTACTTCGAGTCCGGAAGCACTGCGCCCGGAGAGAAATGGCGCGGCGTTCCAGAAGGCAAATCCCTCGTCCAGGTCCTTGAGAACATCGGTGACAGCAATTCTCTTGTCATGCTGAAGCGCGTACAGGAGTACGACGAATACAAGGCCTTCCTTCAGGCCTGCATCGACGAGCTCGGGCGGCTCTGCAACATCGACCTCAAGCGCTCTTACCGCGACCCGGTCATGACCATCCTGATCACCTCGCCCGAGCGCGTTACGCCCTACCACATCGACGGGGAGGCGAATTTCCTTCTTCAGATCCAGGGCGCCAAGACCGTGCATATCTTCGACGGCAACGATCCGGAAATCCTGAGCGACATCGAGCTCGAGAAGTTCTGGTCGGGAGAGGACACGAAGGCGCCGCGCTACCGCGAGCATCTCGAAGAGAAAGCCTGGCGCTTCGAACTGACTCCCGGAACGGGTGTGAGCAATCCCGTGATCTTCCCGCACTGGGTCGAAAACGGTCCGGCCGTTTCCGTCTCACTGAGCATGAACTTCAAACGCGTCTCCGATCCGGTTGCGGACGCGTACCGCATCAACAACGCCCTGCGTAAAGCGGGTCTTCGTCCGCGCCGGCCGGGCACTTTGCCGATGCTCGACAGCATGAAGAGCAGCGGCTACCGCGCCATGCGCAGCATCAAGCGCGCCTTACGCTAGCCGCTCCCGAATTCACCGGATGCCCCGATTGCGTCATTGCCGGACTAGTCGCATTCTGTTTACCGTAGAGAACAACCGGCAAGGCGGAGAGGCCATTGTGACTGAACCGTTTGCTACAGCTGCCTACCCCGATGAACCATGGGCGCGCACGCGCCACCCAAACCCTGCACAGTTCCGCGAATCGAGAGAAAAGCCCGGCAATGACCCAATTGGCTGACCAGACTGCTCCGCCAGCTGCATCGCGACCCACCGAAACGAAGGTGCTTGAGCGGCCCGCTCCGAGGCGGAGCCGGCGCGAGCAGCTGCGCAACGTGATGCCTGAAATCTGGTCGATCGTCAAACCGCGAAAGTGGCTTCTGCTCTTCGGCCTTATCCTGCTGCTCATCAACCGCGCCTCGGGACTGGTACTCCCGCTCTCGACCAAGTGGCTCATCGACAAAGTGATGGTCGGGCGGCAGGGCTACCTGCTTCTTCCGCTAGTCGGCGGGGTGCTTCTGGCGACTGCTATCCAGGCCATCACGGCATTCGCTCTCCAGCAGTCTCTCTCGAAGTCGGCCTGGGCGCTCATCACCGACCTGCGCATTCAGATTCAGGCGCACATCGGCCGGCTGCCGATCGCCTTTTATGACGCGAACCGCACCGGCGTCCTCGTCTCGCGCATCATGGCGGACGTTGAAGGCGTGCGCAACCTGATGGGCACCGGATTGATGGAGTTCCTCGGCGGCTCCCTCACCGCGCTCATGTCTCTCGGCGTGCTGCTCAGCATCAGCGCCCGGATGACCGTCATCGCCGCGCTGATCATGCTGGGATTCACGCTGGCGCTGCGCAAGGTCTTCGGCACTATAAGGCCGATCTATCACGAGCGCGCCAAAATTTACGGCGACGTCACCGGACGCCTCACCGAATCGCTCGGCGGCATCCGCGTCGTCAAGGGATACCGCGCCGAGGCGCGCGAATCGGCGGTCTTTGCCGCCGGAGTACGCCGCCTGCTGGCCAACATCATGCGGTCGATCACTGCCATCTCTTTCATGAGTGTGTCATCGACTGTGGTCGTCGGCCTCATAGGCGCGCTGGTCATGTTCTTGGGCACCCGCGAATATCTTGGGCACAAGCTCACCATCGGACAGTACGGCGCCTATGCGGTCTTTCTCGCCTACCTGATCGCGCCCGCGTTCCAGGTGGTTTCCGTTGGGACACAGCTCACCGAGGCCATCGCCGGCCTCGACCGCACCCGCGAGCTGCTGGCCGAAGCCGAAGAAGACGATGATCCCCGCCGGACCTGCCAGATCCCGGACGGCAAGCTGACCGGCGAGGTCCGGTTCGACGACGTCCACTTCGCCTACCATGCCGACAAGCCGGTGCTTCGCGGCATCTCCTTTGTCGCGCCGCCCGGAACCGTTACCGCGCTGGTCGGCCCGTCCGGCTCCGGCAAGTCGACCATCATCAGCCTGATCACCGCATTCCACAATCCCGACACCGGCAAGATTCTCCTCGACGGCATCGACCTGACCACGGTCGAGTTGGGCAGCTACCGCACCCACCTCGGAGTGGTGCTGCAGGAGTCCTTCCTCTTCGACGGAACCATCCGCGATAATGTCGCCTTCTCCCGCCCCGACGCTAGTGAAGGGGAGATTCTCGAAGCAGCCCGCATCGCCCGCGTCGATGAATTCGCTACGCGCTTCCCCGAGGGCTACGACACCATCGTAGGCGAGCGCGGCGTGAAGCTTTCCGGCGGACAACGCCAGCGCATCTCGATTGCCCGCGCCATTCTTGCCAACCCCCGCATCCTGATCCTCGACGAAGCCACCTCGAGCCTCGATTCTGAATCCGAGGCTCTCATCCAGGAAGGCCTCTCGTATCTCATGCGCGGCCGCACCACCTTCGTCATCGCGCACCGCCTGTCGACCATCCGCCGCGCCGATCAGATTCTGGTCGTCGACAACGGCCTCGTGCAGGAGCGCGGCACACACGCCGAACTGCTCGCAGCCCGCGGCCAGTATTACGACCTCTACACCCGTCAGTACGCCTTCGAAAGCAATCTTTTCCTGGCGCCCGGCGAGGGCGATACACAGCCGGAAGAAGAACACGAAGCGGCAGCGGGATTGCGCGCGCCCAGTCTCTCGCAGGCGCTGCGTGGTCGGCTGAACTAATTTCAACGTTGTCAGCCTGTGCGGCCCGCCGCGGCCGACGTAGTCGAAGGACCTGCTTCTCTTCGCTCTATTCGCCGTGCCCCTCTACCGGCTTCAGCACGCCCTTCTCCAGCCGGAACGTCTGGCCGCGCCATGTCACGGTGTTTCCGGCGAAGCTCCACACCCACACCGCCATCGCCGCCAGGTCGCGCACCGGAAGCAGCCACAGATCCCGTAACACCTGCCGGTCGCCGAGGATGCCGAGCCCCACGCCCAGCGCCACGGTCACCCGCGCCAGGGCCACGAGGCTCGCGAGCGCCAGGCTCTCGATGGCGAACCCCGACGCGACCACATTCAGCAACGCCCACGGCAGCCCGTAGGTGACCATCAGCCCCACGTACCCCGCCCGCCGCGAGTCGCGGATCCCCCGCGCCCATCGGAGCTGGTGCGCGAAGTACCCCTCGAGCGAGTACGCCGGAACCGACGTATCGACGATCTCCCGGCTCAGCGCGACTCCGTATCCGGCCTGCGCCACCCTCCGCCCCAGCTCGTAGTCATCGGCCAGCGCATCAACCAGCGGCGCAAACCCTCCGATGGCGTCGAGGGCGTTTTTTGAAACGGCCAGCGTTGACCCCAGCCCGAACCGGATCTCACCGTCCATCTTCAGCGCCACCAGCACGCCCGGGAAAAAGTCCGTTGAGATGCCCAGCGCCTCGAGCCTCGACCCAAGGGTGCCGTGCGCCTGTCCCCGATACGGCGCCGTCACCAGTCCGACTTGTTTGGTTTTCCGCGAAGCCAGTTCTGTGCCCTGAGCTCTGTGCTCTGTGCCCTGATCCCTGATCCCTGATCCCTGCGTTCCAAACTCACCCATGATCCTTTCGAGATACCGCCGGCCCAGGCGGATATCGCTGTCATTCACAATCAGGTAGTCATACCGCGCATGCCGAGCCATCTGCACCACGTTGCCCATCTTGCCGTTCGGCCCCAGCCGCTCCGGACACTCAATGAGCCCGATGTTTCGCTCCGGAAACTCCGACTGAAGCCTTTCGATAGCTGCAACTACGGGAGCCTCGGCCGGATCGCTGAGAGAGGACACCCCGAAAAGAATTTCGTAGTCGCCCGCATACTCCTGCCGGCAGTGGCTGGCAAAGGCCTCGTACATGCCCGGATCGAGCCCCTTCACCGGCTTCAGAATGCTCACCCCCGGCGCAAACGACGGTGCCCCACTCAAGCCCTCTGTTGGCTTGAGTGGGTTCCCACCCTTCCTGATGAACGACCGCGCGCTCCACAGAACCGCAATGTAGTAGAAGATTCCGGCAAACGTAAGGATCGTGGTTACGGACGCGACGATCGTGGCGAGCATGCTGACTTCAGTGTAGCGAGTCAGCAGATCAGCAATCGCTCCTCGGCAAATCTAGGCCGATAGCGTCAGTCCCGATGGGGAAACCTGTGTTGAGGCGGGAACATGCTCCGCCAGAGTGCTCTGCACGGTTTCCAGCAAACGAGGAATCGGCTTGTAACTGGAATACAGGAGTGAGAGTCTCCCATTGGCGGTCGCGGCACCAAGAAACTGCTGGTCC
>Ga0213872_10002502_pt1 | contig 10747 bp, 9 predicted proteins | sample VelepicomBERX_R2_FD_160071 | JGI IMG/M metagenome (GOLD analysis project Ga0213872, IMG submission 160071) | Rhizosphere microbial communities from Vellozia epidendroides in rupestrian grasslands, the National Park of Serra do Cipo, Brazil - RX_R2 | ecosystem: Host-associated > Plants > Roots >... | reverse complement strand
GGGCTGATCCTGGTGGGCGGCTTCGAATTCACGCGCGCACCCAGCGGTTTCATCCCCGAGCAGGATCAGGGCTATTTCATCACCGTGGTGCAATTGCCGCCCGGTTCGTCGCTCGAACGCACCGATGCGATCATTCAAAAGGTGGTGCAGATCGCCAGCGGCAATCCCGGCGTCGCCCATACGGTGGCCTTCGCCGGGCTGGACGGCGCCACCCGGACCTATGCGTCGAATGCCGGCGCCGTGTTCCTGCCGACCAAGCCCTTCGTCGAGCGCGACCGCATGGGGTTGCCGACCAAGGTGCTGTTCGGCCAGCTGCAGAAGGCCCTGGGGCAGATCGACGGCGCCAATGTCTTCCTGATCATGCCCCCCGCGGTGCCGGGCATCGGCTCCTCGGGCGGCTTCAAGCTCTATATCGAGGACCGCCGCGCCCGCGGGCTCGGCGCTTTGCAGGCGGCGACCTACGACATGATGTTCGCCGCCAATAAAGTGCCCGGATTGACCCGCGTCTTCACTTTGTTCAATACCGGTACGCCGCAGATCTATGCCGATATCGACCGCACCAAGGCGCAGATGCTGGGGGTGCCGCCCTCCCGCCTGTTCTCGGCGCTGAACGTCTATCTCGGCTCGGCCTTCATCAATGATTTCAATCTGCTGGGCCGCACCTACCGCGTCACCGCGCAGGCCGACGGCGCTTTCCGCATGACCCAGCGCGACATAGAGACCATGAAGACCCGCTCGGATTCGGGAAAGATGGTGCCGCTCGGCGCCATCGCCAATTTCCGCAACATCACGGCGGCCTACCGGGTGCCGCGCTACAATCTCTATCCGGCCGCCGAGCTGCAGGGCGCCACGCTGCCCGGCTTCTCGACCGGCCAGGCGATCGCGGCGATCGACAGGCTGGCCAAGGAGCGCCTGCCCGACGGCTTCGCCTATGATTGGACCGAGCTGACCTATCAGCAGATCATCGCCGGCAACACCGCGCCGATCGCCTTCGGGCTGGCGGTGGTGTTCGTCTTCCTGCTGCTGGCGGCTCAATATGAAAGCTGGATGCTGCCGCTGGCGGTCATATTGATCGTTCCCATGTGCCTGGTCGCGGCCATTTCCGGCGTGCTGCTGCGCGGCATGGACAACAATATCCTGACCCAGATCGGCCTGGTCGTGCTGGTCGGTCTGGCCGCCAAGAACGCCATCCTGATCGTAGAATTCGCCAAGCAGGCGGAGGAGGCCGGCGAGGACCGCTGGCAGGCGGCGGAAAAAGCGGCGCACACCCGCTTGCGGCCGATCATGATGACCTCTTTCGCCTTCATCCTCGGCGTGGTGCCGCTGGTGATCGCCGAAGGGGCGGGGGCCGAGATGCGCCAGGCGCTGGGCACCGCCGTGTTCTTCGGCATGCTTGGCGTTACCTTCTTCGGGCTGCTGTTCACCCCGGTCTTCTATGTGGTGTGCCGCCAATTGGCCGGTTCGGCGAAGCAAGCGGCGGAGCGGAAGGAGGTGGCGTCATGAAACGCTTCCTTCTCATTCTGCCCCTGATCCTCGGCGGCTGCTGGTCGGTCGGGCCCGATTACCAGCCGCCGGCTCTGCCGGAGACCGGCGCCTCCTTCAAGGCCGGCCAGTCGCTGGCGACCAGCGCCGACGCGCCGCCCGAGCGCTGGTGGGAAAGCTTCGCCGATCCCACTCTCGACCAATTGATCGAGCGGGCGGTGGCCGGCAATTACGATCTCAAGGCGGCCACCGCCAATCTGGACGCCGCGCGGGCGGCAAGGGACGCAACGGGGGCGCGGCAATATCCGGCGATCGACGCCAGCGCGGCGCTGGACCGGGCGCGGGTGAGCGCCGCCACCCAGCTCGGTGACAAATATATCGCCGCCCCGGACGTCAATCTCACTCAGGCCGCAGGAGTGTTTTCCTGGGAGCTCGATCTGCTGGGGCGGGTGCGCCGCCAGGTCGAGGCCGCCGACGCCGAAAGCGCCCAAAGCGAGGCGACGCGCCGGCAGGTGCTGATCCTGACGATCGCCCAGGTGGCGGGGACCTATGTCGATCTCCGCGGCGCGCAGCTGCGCCTCGATGTGGCCGACCGCAATGCGCAGGTTCAGCGCGATACCTATAAGCTCACCGTGACGCTGTCCGACGCCGGCCGCGGCACCGATCTCGATGTGGCCCGCGCCCGCGCTCAGCTGGAAAGCACCTTGGCCACCATACCGCCCCTCAAGGCTGAGGTCGCCGCCGATAAGCATCAATTGGCCTTGCTGACCGGGCAGACGCCGAACGCGCTCGACGAATTGCTCGACGCAACCCGGCCTCTGCCGGAGCTTCCGGCCTTCCTCCCGATCGGCAATCCGGCCGCGCTGCTGCGCCGCCGGCCCGACGTCGCCGCCGCCGAACGCGGGCTGGCCGGCGCCACCGCCCGGATCGGCGTCGCCACTGCCGACCTCTATCCCACCATCAGCTTTACCGGGGCCGTTTCCCTGAACGGATTGCAGCCCGGAGATCTCGGCAAGAAGGGCGCTTTGGCCTATTCGGTCGGCCCTTCCATCTCTCTGCCGATTTTCGATCTGTCGGTCTATGCCCGGCTGCGCGCCGCCAATGCCAATGAAAAGGCGGCGCTGGCCAATTTCGAGAAGGCGGTCCTGACCGCCTTGGCCGAGACCGAAACCGCGCTCGACAGCTATGACCAGGACAGGGCCCGCCGCGAAGCCCTGGCCGCGGCGGCCGAGGCCAGCGGCAAGGCGGCCGATCTGGCCTCCACCCGCTATCAGTTCGGCATCGAGAATTTCCTCGCCGTGCTCGATGCCGAGTCGCGCAAACTTGCGGCCGAGGATCAGTTCGCGCAGTCGGAAATCGCCGTCACCCAGGATCTGGTGGTGATTTACCGGGCCTTGGGCGGCGGCTGGAGCGTGGCGCCCCCGCCCGATCCCTGAATAATTATTCTCGATTCCTGCCGCTAGAGAGTGCGATGTCCAGCGTCATCTACAAGTTCTTCGCCAGCCAGAATGAACAGATTTTCGTCGAGCTGAAGTTCGACGAACGTACTCACCGGGTCCTGCTGCCAGAGGATGCGGCTCGGCCTGACTGGACCAGGCTGGAGTTCGAGCGCTGCCCCAACTGCAACTTGCCCGACACCGAAAGCCATTGTCCGGCCGCGCTGGCGCTGGCCCAGTTCCTGCCGGAATTCGACAGCCATGTTTCCTACGAAAAGGCGGTGGTCGAAGTCGATATGTCGACCCGTTCGGTGGTTTCGAAGACCACCTTCCAGCATGGTATGGCGGCGCTGATCGGTCTGGTGCTGGCCTCGTCGGGCTGCCCGCGCACCCGCTTTCTGCGGCCGATGGCGCGCACCCATCTTCCCTTCGCCACCGACCAGGAGACGGTGTTCCGTGCCTTGGCGGTGCATCTCTTGGGTCAATATGTCGCCAAGGGAAGCGGGGCGCCGATGTCCTTGTCGTTCGCCGAGCTCAAGGAGAATTATGCGCAACTCTCGAAGGTCAATGGCGCCATGGCCGAGCGAATCCGCGCCGCCATCAAGCGCGATGCGGCGGTCAATGCGGTGATCATCCTGGAATCCTTCACCATGATCGCGCCGGAAAATATCGATTACGGTTTCGAAGACATTCAGGGACTGTTTGTCGTCGAAGAGGATTAAAAAAACAAAGGCCGCCCGAAGGCGGCCTCTGCGGACGCATTGAGGCGGCGGGCGCCGCCCCATGCCGGACACGTCAAGAATTGACGGCGTCCTTCAGACCCTTGCCGGCCGAGAACTTCGGGTTCTTGGAGGCGGCGATCTTGATGGCTTCACCGGTGCGCGGGTTGCGGCCGGTGGTGGCGGCGCGCTGCGAGACCGAGAAGCTGCCGAATCCGATCAGACGGACTTCCTCGCCCTTCTTCAGGGAGTCGGTGATGGCCGTGAAGACCGCGTCAACGGCTTTGTCGGTGTCGGCCTTGGTGAGACCGGCGGCTTCGGCGACGGCGGAGACCAGTTCTTGCTTGTTCATGTGAACTCCATGAGTTGTGGGACGTAGAAAACCACCACGACTCGGCGCCTACGTCAATTGCCGGCTGTCACATTTGCCGACTATCTTGTGAAAAAATCGCGGCTATCGGCATCAAGGGATGAGATTCAACGGGGGTTTCGGCTAGGTAATAGCCGCTGGACCTTGCTGGCCAAACAGAGAAATATGTTACACTCAAGAATAGAAAAGCGGTGGATTTAATGAAGAAAGTCGTGGCGATCCTCGATGGCGATGCGCGCCAGCAGATGCAGATGCGTCTGGCGCTGCAGGGCTCATACGCGGTGCAGGCCTATGGCAATCCTCTCGCGGCGTTCTCGGGCATGCAGGAGGACTGGCCCAGCCTGATCGTCGTGGCGACCAGAATAGGCGGGGTCAGCGGTCTGAGCGTCATTCATGATCTGAGGCGCGACAACCGCTTCATCTCCGTTCCGATCATCTATATCGCCGACGCCCAGGATTCACTGCTGCATGACCAGCTTCTGCTGGTCGGCGTCAAGGGGATGATGATAAAGCCGCTCGATCCGTCCGCGTTGCTGGCTTTGGCCGACCAGCTCATGAGCGGCGCCGAAACCGAGCGCGGCTGGAAGGATCTGCCGGCGCATCAGCGCAAGGCGCTGGAGGGCAGCCTCGCCGCCTTCAACGGGGTTACACGCGACCTTGCCGCCGGGAAGCCGCCCGAGATGGGGCCGGTCACCGACGCCTGCTCATCGTTGATCGAGGCGATCGCCCGCCAGGAGCTGGGGCCGCTGCTGGAGAAAATCCGCAACCACAACAATTTCACCTATGTCCATTCCATGCGGTTTGCCGCCTTCATGGGGTTGTTCGCCAAGACGATCGGCCTGCCCAAGGCGATGCAAGTGCAGGTGGCCTGCGGCGGCCTGCTGCACGATATGGGGATGATGACCATTCCCCCCTTCGTGCTGAACAAGCAGGAGGTGCTGACGCCCGCCGACTGGAAGCTTGTGCGCAACCATGTGCCGGTCGCGCAGAAGCTGCTGCAGGCGATGGGGCCGGTGAACAAGGGGGTCGAAATCATCATCACCCAGCATCACGAGCGGCTGGACGGTTCCGGCTATCCCAACGGGCTCAAGGGGCCGCAGCTCAACGAGCTGGCGCGGATGGCGGGCATCATCGACGTCTTCTGCGCCCTGACCGACCGCCGTCCCTACAAGGACCCGCTGACCGCGGCGGCGGCGCTGGAAGTGATGGCGACCACCATGACCCGGCAGCTCGACGGAGAATTGTTGTCGCGTTTTCGCAACATCCTGCTCGAATCGGTGCCCAATCTGCCCGAGGCGCAGGCCGTCCACGCATAGGAAAACGCCCAGCCAGACGCGAGGTCCGGCTGGGCGATCGCTGAGGGCTCGACGAGCTTAACGCCCGATCGGAGTGTAGGAGAATTTCTGGCCGGCGAGCGAGGCCTCGTACATCAGGCCTCCGCGGGTGATCGTGAAGACGGCCATGCCCTTGTAATAGCCGCCGCCAGTGGCGGCGTCATGCTCGCCGCCGCTGGCCGAGCCGCCCGCACCCTGGGTGCCGGCGGAAGCGCCAGCCGAGGCGGTGACGGCGGTGACCTGGGCGTTGGCGTCGAACTCGAAATTGCCTGAGGTGAAATCGTCGAACGCCGCCTGATTCTTGAAGAAGATGATCTCGGCATAATCGGTGCCGCCGAGCTGAAAGCCGACGCTGATCTGGTTCATCGTCGTTTCGCCGACGCGCTCGCCGCCCCGATAGACGTGACCTTCGCCGCGCGCGCCGCCAATGATGAAGCCGGCCTTGCCGATATTGGGGAAGACCGCGTAGCCATAGGCGGTGTCGAAATATTGCGCGGACCTGCCAGCACCCTTGAAGAGCTGGATGGTGTCGGCATCGTCGGCCAGCGCCGGCAGGGCGGAGAAGGCCAGCGTCGCTGCAATCATTACGGCACGAAAGACATTCATGTCAGTTTTCCTTACGCCTTGAAATATTCGGCAGAGAAAATCTTAGCCTCAAGCGGGGAGGCTGCCCAGGGACATTTCTGGGGTCGGACAGTGTCAGAATTAAGGTGGCGAGCGTGATCAGCACGCTTGGATAAAGATAGCGGAACAGAGCCGCCGGCGAGACCATCAGCAGCGCCGCCTGGTGCAGAAGAGCGCCAAGGCCGAGAGCCAGGATGACCGCGTCGCGGGGGCCGCGGCGGCGGATCAGAGCCGCCAGCATCAGGCCGAGCAGGACGATATCGTAGGAAAAGCCGCGAAAAGCCGGCGTGTTCAGAAGTGCCGGCATGATCGCGCCGCGATAGAAATTCAGCACGGCATTATGCGGGTTCTTGATGTGGTCGGCGGCGCTCAGATGGTGCCAATGCGCACCGAACTCGTCCGTATTGGGCTGATAGAGCTGATAGGGTTGCGGCTCATCGATCCCCAGCAGAGCGATCAGGGTGGCGGCCCGGTGCTGCAGATAGGCCCAGGGGTGCCGCGTGACGGCGCTGAACCAAGTGCTTTCCAGCGCCCGCACATCGGCCTGTGCGGCGACGATCTTGACGATCGGATTATGCATGTCGAACAGCACCGGATCGCCGCTAACCGGGGTGTAGCGTCCCTTCAGCATAGAAAGGTCGAGGGCGGGATCGACGTAAGGGGGCATCAGATAAAGATCGGTCCGCGCCGAAATGCCGGCCAAGTCATGGACCAAGGTGGTCTGCAGGGGGAAGGTGACATAGGCCCGCGCCACCAGCCGGTTGAAGAGGACGGTGAGACCCAGGCCGATGACCACGCTCAGCATCGCAACTCCGCCGGCCGCCATCCAGCCGAAGCTTTTGCTCCGGTTCCCCAGCGGCAGACGGTAAAGCAGGATCAGGGAGGGGGTCAGGGCGATCGCGCTGTCCGGGCGAATGGCGCAGGCGGCGAAGATCAGCAGAGCCAGCAGCCCCAACAGCGCCGGCGGCAGTCGGCCGTCGCTTTTCGCCCGCCAGATCAGCGCGATGGCCGCCATCAGACAGGCGATGAAGGCCTGATCCTTGCCGACCAGCGCAAGATCGTTGAGGATCGGCGGCCACAAGCAGAGCAGCAGCAGAGCCGCCAAGCGCCCCGCCTTATTGTCCGTCACATTGCCCACGAACCAGCAGGCGCCGGCCACGAACAGGCCGAGACCGAAAATCAGCAATGAGGGCGGACCGGACCATATGTGATCGAGCAAGCCCCAAAACATGCTGACGGCGGGGGAGTGCCAGTCATTGTAGCTGCCGGTCTTCGCCTGCTCCAGCATGGCGGCCGAATCCATGTTCAGCATGCCGGGATAGAGCAGGGCGGCCAGCAATATCAGCAGGATGGCCCCGGTCAAGGGCAGGGCGCGGGATGACTTCATCGGGCGTTACTGCCGCAACGCCCGATGAGTGTCAATTACTCAGCGGCGGCCGCCGCCGAACCCGCCACCGGCAGGCGGATCAGATAGTCGAAGGCGGACAGGGCCGCCTTCGAGCCTTCGCCCATGGCGATGACGATCTGCTTGTAGGGCACGGTCGTCGCGTCGCCGGCGGCGAAAACACCGGGAACCGATGTCTGGCCGCGGGCATCGACCTCGATCTCGCCGCGCGGAGACAGCGCGATGGTGCCCTTCAAGAACTCGGTGTTGGGCACCAGGCCGATCTGCACGAAGATGCCTTCGAGATTGACCCGGTGCGCTTCGCCGGTTTCGCGGTTCTCATAGGTCAGGCCGATGACCTTGGCCCCGTCGCCAAGAACCTCGGTGGTCTTGGCGTTGAGCAGGGTGGTGACGTTGGGCAGGCTGTTGAGCTTGGTCTGCAAAACCGCATCGGCCCGCAGCTTGGTGTCGAACTCGATCAGCGTGACATGCTCGACGATGCCGGCCAGGTCGATCGCCGCTTCGACGCCGCTATTGCCGCCGCCGATCACCGCCACGCGCTTGCCCTTGAACAGCGGGCCGTCGCAATGCGGGCAATAGGCCACGCCCTTGTTGCGGTATTGGTCTTCGCCGGGAACATTCATCTGCCGCCAGCGGGCGCCGGTCGAAAGGATCACTGTCTTGGCCTTGAGGCTCGCGCCGGACGCCAGCTGGACCTCGATCAGATCGCCGGGATTGGCGCCCGGGATCAACTTCTCGGCACGCTGCAAATTCATGATGTCGACGGCATATTCCTTGACATGCTGCTCAAGTGCCGCGGCCATTTTCGGGCCTTCGGTATGCGAGACCGAGATGAAATTCTCGATCGCCATGGTGTCCAGCACCTGACCGCCGAACCGCTCGGCGGCGACGCCGGTGCGGATCCCCTTGCGGGCGGCGTAGATCGCCGCGGCCGAGCCGGCCGGACCACCGCCGACCACGAGGACGTCGAAGGCCTCTTTCTGGGCGATCTTCTCGGCAGCGCGGGTGGCGGCGCCGGTGTCGAGCTTGGCCAGGATCTGCGCCACTTCCATGCGCCCTTGGGCGAAGGGTTCGCCATTCAGATAGATGGCGGGCACTGCCATCACCTGGCGCTGCTCAACCTCGGACTCGAACAGAGCGCCGTCGATGGCGACATGCTTGATATTGGGGTTCAGCACGCTCATCAGGTTCAGCGCCTGCACCACATCGGGGCAGTTCTGGCAGGTCAGCGAGAAATAGGTCTCGAAGCGGTATTCGCCGCTGAGCTCCTGGATCTGCCGCACCGTCTCCTCGCTTTCGCGGGTGGGATGGCCGCCGACCTGGAGAAGGGCGAGAACCAGCGAATTGAATTCATGACCCATCGGCAGGCCGGCGAAACGCACTTCGACATCGGTGCCGACGCGCTTGATGGCGAAGGAAGGCCGGCGCGCATCCTTGTCGTCACGGGTCAGGGTGATATGGTCGGACAGGGAGGCGATGCCTTCGAGCAGGCTCCAAAGCTCCTGCGACTTTTCGCCATCGTCCAGCGACGCCGAGAGTTCGATCGGCAGCGAGACGCGCGCCAGATAGCCGCCCAGCTGCTCCTTGAGAGTGGAGTCCAACATGATGATGCTTCCCGAGATTGTAGAGGGAGGGTGGGGACCCGGCCGAAGCCGGGTCCTTTCCGTTCTTTAGATCTTGCCGACCAAGTCCAGGGACGGGGCGAGGGTCTTCTCGCCTTCCTTCCACTTGGCCGGGCAGACCTCACCCGGATGGCTGTCGACATACTGCACGGCCTTGATTTTGCGCAGGAGTTCCTTGGCATCGCGGCCGACGCCGCCGGCGCTGACTTCCAGAAGACGGATCACGCCCTTGGGGTCGATCACGAAGGTGCCGCGGTCGGCCAAGCCGGCTTCCTCGATGAGGACGTCGAAATTGCGGCTGAGCGCATGGGTCGGGTCGCCGACCATGGTGTAGCCGATCTTCTTGATCGCCGGCGAGGCGTCATGCCAGGCCTTGTGCGAGAAGTGGGTGTCGGTCGAGACCGAATAGATCTCCACGCCCAGCTTCTGGAACTCGGCATAATTGTCGGCCAGGTCCTCGAGCTCGGTCGGGCAGACGAAGGTGAAATCGGCCGGATAGAAGAACACCACGGACCATTTGCCCTTCAAATCGGCGTCGGTGACGGTGATGAACTTCCCGCTCTTGAAGGCTTCGGCCTTGAACGGCTTGATTTCGGAATTGATCAGGGACATGGGTGCTCCAAAAGTTTGTGATTCATTGGAATACACGCACCATAGTCCGAGGTTCCTCGATTTGTAAAATGGTAGAAATTTTATTTTTTTATCGAAAAAATCGATTAATAAAAACAGAGCAGGCTGCAACCCCGCGGCGTTTGAAGCGCCACGGTTCCAGTTCCCCGAAGGGATCAGAGTTCAGTACGGCGAATCCGCGGTGTTACCTTTGACCGGGTCGTTATTGTTCGCCTCGGTCGGCGCCAGCCCCATGCCGGCGGTCGAAGAAGTGCTGTGCGAAAACTGCGAATCGCTGAAGCTTTGCAGCGACGGACTATTGTCGGCGAGCGGGAAATGCACGACGCAACCGCTGGTGGTCAGAAGCACCGTTAGAGTGGCGACGAGGAGCTTCAGTTTCATAACCTGCCTCCTACCATTTTGCCTATTGGCGCAATCTCCGATATATGGGTGGGGCGAGGCGCCAGCGCAACCGGCGGGTTGGGGGACAAATGGCCGACACTAAACTGAATGTCGTCAATTTCGGACCGGGCCACACCCTGATGAAGCAGGGCGACCACGGCAATATGGCCTGGTTGCTGCAGGATGGCGAAGTCGAGGTCTTCTCCGAGACCGGCGCCGGCCGCATAAGTCTCGCCCGCTTGCAGGGAAAGCAGGTGGTGGGAGAGATGGCGCTGATCGACAATGGTTTGCGCACCGCCACCGTCGTGGTCAAGTCACCGGTCACCGCCACCGAGATTCCGCGCGAAGCCTTCACTCGCATGTTCAATAGCTGTGAGCCGATGGCCCGCCATGTACTGTCGCATCTGGTCAACGCGGTGCGCGCCAGCCGCGGCATCGCCGTCACCGAGTCATCGATCTCGGGTCCGACCATCCGGTCCTCCGAAGATTCGGACCGGATCCTCGAGCGCCGGGTGTTCGGCGCCGGAACTTTCATTTTCCGCGAGAACGACCCCGGCGAGGCCGCCTATCTGATCCAGAGCGGTTCGGTGAATATCGTGCAGGGCGGCACCAAAATCATCGCCACCTTGCTGCCGGGCCGTACCTTCGGCGAAATGGCGCTGCTCAGGAACGGCAAGCGCATCGCCAGCGCCGTGGTCGGCGAGAACGGGGCGGCGGTCGAGATCATCCGCCGCCGCGAATTCG
>Ga0213872_10002501_pt1 | contig 10747 bp, 5 predicted proteins | sample VelepicomBERX_R2_FD_160071 | JGI IMG/M metagenome (GOLD analysis project Ga0213872, IMG submission 160071) | Rhizosphere microbial communities from Vellozia epidendroides in rupestrian grasslands, the National Park of Serra do Cipo, Brazil - RX_R2 | ecosystem: Host-associated > Plants > Roots >... | reverse complement strand
ACGTTACTTGCGATTGATGCGCGCCTCTATCTCTTCCACCCAAGAGCCGATGACGCCAGAGTCCCGCCCGAGCAGGTTGATCGCGAGTTCACCCGGACACCCCTGGCTAATCGCCTGCCGCTGCGCCGGCTTCACGCAGAAAGCGAAGGCGCGCTGATTCATCACCGAGGTATCGCTCGCTGATTACTTCAAAGTCACGGGCAGCGCAGTTTGTTGCACTAAATTGGGATACTCCCGCAATCCTTAACGAAGGTTTTTCGGTCGGATGTGGTTAGCACCCTGAAGGGGACTATTCATCTCCGCCAAAGACGGGTGTCTTGGCTAATGTACTGCGTACTCGACAACATTCTAGAAAGTGCTCAGGAGCCCGTAAGCGAAAGCTCCAACTTACGCTGGCTGAGACAGAATAAAAGCTAGAGCTCTTGCTTACGCCTATGCAGGCTAAGGCGCAGCTAACAGTCGCCAGTTCGTGTCTGCCTTTACGATGTTGCTGTCAATATTAGCCTTGAATTCTTTCAACGCGCCTTGATTCCCACAGAGGTAAAGCTTGCCCTTGTAGACAGCAAACGCATCCGGGCCTTCGAGGTCGGCCAATACTCCCATGGTTACGCCGTAAGAACAAAATGCGCCATAGCGCGGCGCATACTTTGCGGGATCTTTGTCAAAATCGGCTTTGTCCACTGACGAGGCAAATAAGTATGTTGCACCTTGATACGTGCTCTCGAATGCGGGATTCCCTTTGACCGGTCTTCCTTCTTTGAAGTAGGCGACCACGTCGTACCCCTTCACTATAACCCCTTGACTATCTACGTTTACTTTGGTTGTCGAACCACTTTTCGCCGCATTTTGAAAATCATCTTCAGTTGCAATATCTGGGCGTTTTTCTGACGCTCTTTTGGCCGGGTCCAACGCTTGCGTGTCGGAGGCGCCAACGCTACTATTTCCAGCGAGGATGACCACGGCTGCAATGCAAGCCGTAGTTATAAAGCATAGCAGTCTATTCATTTCTCACAGTCTCTTTTTCGGTGCCGGAGCGTGGGATCAGCAAAGCCGAACGTGCAAACGTTCTCCGCAACCTTGTTCAATTTTACACGTAAAGCATCGCCGCATAAACTGTTTTGTTCGAGCCGGATCATCGCGGCATGGCAGCCAGGACTTTGACACGAAGATGCTGAGCGGACAGGTCCTTTGGATCGGCGAGGAGCGCGTTGTCGACCGCAGCAAGCGCAAGTTCGGGACACTGTTGTGCTAGCAACATCTCACCGGCGCGCGTGCAGACAGCGCTTTTTTTCGGAAGCCTCGCTAAACCAAATGAGCGAAGAAAATCGGCTCGTTTGGAGTCAGTTTCAAACCCGGCGAGCGCGATATGAAGCAAGGGATGATCCGGGAGCAATACCAAAGCGTTTCGTACCCATTCTTCGTTCACATTTGGATTCGTTAGGAGTGCATTCTCCACCCATTCGAGCACTTTGACCTCGCTCGCGGGAAAGATCGTTCGATCATCACCGGAACTGCAAAACCACCTTATAAAACGTGCATTCGGAGCATTATCTCTCGCTAAGCTCTTTAATTGAGTCGTTATCTGCGATCTGAGTTGCTCATCGACCGTTACGAGCGAGCCGTCGTCTGCAAATTTTAATCCGCTCGCAACAATTGAGAGCGATTCGACTTGTGGCGCCGCGTAACCGGTTTTCGCTCCGGGCGAGTCTGTCCCGGCTGTTTCTCCACCCGATTCTTTCACACTACGGGCTAGGATCACCGGAGTCGCCGCATCCCAAAGTTTGGCGGTTTTGTCCGCGCTCGCGGTCAGGACGCGAGCTCCGTCCGGACTAAAGGCCAACCATCGAACGGTGCCCTGATGGTCAAAGGAGGCGATGAGCTTGCCGGAGGCCGCATCCCAGAGCTTGGAGGTGTTGTCTGCGCTAGCCGTAAGTATCCGAGCGCCGTCCGGGGTAAAGACGCCTTGGTAAACACTGGCCTGATGAGCAAAAGAGACTATTAGCTTGGCCGAAGACACATCCCAGAGCTTCGCGGTCTTGTCCAGGCACGCTGTTAGGATCCGAGCGCCATCCGGACTAAACGCCGCATCGTTGACCTCATCCTGATGTTCAAAGGAGGCGACGAGCTTGCCCGAAACCGAGTCCCAAAGCTTTGCGCTGCGGTCCGCGCTCGCGGTCAAAATCCGAGCACCGTCTGGACTAAACGCCGCGTGATAGACCGCGTCCTGGTGGTCGAAGATTGCGATGAGATTGCCAGAGGCCGCATCCCAGAGCTTCGCGGTTTTGTCCGCGCTCGCGGTCAGGATCCGAGCACCGTCCGGACTAAACGTCGCGTCGTTGACCTCATCCTGATGTTCAAAGGAGGCGACGAGTTTACCCGAGCCGGCATCCCAAAGCTTGGCCGTTCTGTCTTTACTTGCTGTCAGGATCCGAGCGCCGTCAGGACTAAACGCCGCGACGCTAACCGCATCCTGGTGAGCAAAAGAGGCGATTAACTTGCCCGAAACCGCATCCCAAAGCTTAGCGGTTTTGTCCGCGCTCGCGGTCAGGATCCGAGCACCGCCGGGACCAAACTCCGCGTCCATGACCCCGTCCAGATGATCAAAGGAGGCGATTGACTTGCCCGAAACCGCATCCCAAAGCTTAGCGGTTTTGTCCGCGCTCGCGGTCAAAATCCGAGCGCCGTCTGGACTGAACACCGCATGATAGAGTCCATCTTGATGCGCAAAAGAAGTGACGGCCTCGCCTGAGCGCGCCTCCCAGAGCTTCGCGGATTTGTCCCAGCTTGCCGTCAGGATCCGAGCGCCGTCCGGACTAAATACTGCGGCGTTTAGCTCATCCGGGTCTGGAAACGAGACAATAAGTTTGCCGGAGACCGCGTCCCAGAGCTTGGCAGTTTTGTCCCAGCTTGCCGTCAGGATCCGAGCACCGTCCGGACTAAACGCCGCGTCTACTACCTGATCCTGATGGGCAAAGGAGGCGACGAGCTTGCCAGAGGCCGCATCCCAAAGCTTGGCGGTATTGTCCACGCTCGCGGTCAAAATCCGAGCACCGTCTGGACTAAATACCGCCCGCCGGACAGCATTCTGATGCTCAAGGGAGGTAATAAGTTTACCGGAGCCCGCATCCCAGAGCTTTGCGGTTCTATCCAAACTCGCGGTCAGAACCCAAGTACCATCTGGACTAAACGACCCGTGGTACACACTAGCCTGATGGTAGAAGGAGGCAATCGCCTTGCCCGAAACCATGCTCCAGAGCTTGGCGGATTTATCCGCACTCGCGGTCAAGATCCGACCGCCATCCGGACTAAACGCTGCGTCGTTGACCACATCCTGATGGCCAAACGAGGCGATAACTTTGCCTGAGACCGCATCCCAAAGCTTTGCGGTTTTGTCCGCGCTCGCTGTTAAGATCTGGGTGCCGTCCGGACTAAACGACGCGGCGTTCACAGAGCCCTCATGGGGAAAAGAGACGATTAGCTTGCCTGAAACCGCATTCCAGAGCTTGGCAGTTTTGTCCGCGCTCGCTGTCAAGATCCGAGCACCGTCCGGACTGAATGCTGCGGTGTTAATCGGACCCTGATGGGCAAAGGTGGCGATGAGCTTGCCGGAGATCGCATCCCAGAGCTTGGCAGTTTTGTCCCAGCTTGCCGTCAGGATTCGAGCACCATCCGGGCTAAAGGCCAAACCGTAGAGCGCATCTTGGTGGTCAAACGACGCAATCAGCGGGGGCAGCGCCTTTTCACGATGGATGATTAGTTCCTGGAAGAATCGTTCTGAAGCAATTTGATTTGCCGGGTCGAACTTGATCGCACGCGCAAGAAGAGCGATGGCTTCCTTCCACTCTCCCAACTGGAACTGACGCTCTGCTTGGTTAAAGTTTGCCCAACTTGCCTGTCGCACCGGGATGGGCGTGCCGGATTTCGCTGCCGACGCCGAAGATTGAACCTCCGGACTGAGCGGTTTTGATGCCTGGTTTGCGTCCAGAAAGGCCGAAACTACCAAAGTCGCTCCGCCCACGATGAGCATCGCCGCAGCAGGCCAGAGAAAGAAGTGGACCTTTGTGGAACGCAGGCGTGAGCCGTCTGCCGCAAGACGAGCAGCTCGCAAATCGATTCTCCAACCAATTATCAGGGCCGCACCAAATCCGATGAGAAGCAATGCCAGGATCGCCTTAAGGGTCCAGTTGGGAAGGCCCAGAGCCGAGCAGAGAAGGGACGCGATCTGCAGGATCAGCCAGGAAGACACCATGTACCCGGCTGCGATGCGGTAAATATGCTGGGTTCTGAGCTCCTCGAGAAAGGCTTTCACAGTGCTTAGGGTCAACCTGTGTGCTGCGAGCCGCCGAGCGCGCTGATGACCTTTTGAAGCCTTAAAAAATCCAGCTTCGAAATATTGCTAAGATCTCTTTCTGTGATCTGGCAGAGCTGGCCTTGGACGACCTTGTCTGAATTCTTTTTAATCTTCTCGTACTTCTCCAGAACCGTGGCTTTCGTTGGTGCAAGGACACAATCGAATGGCCTCAATACCGCGAGAGGCAATATCACCTTGCGGTACTCGTTTCGCTGGTACGATCCTCGGAGGAGGTTGCAGATATTCCAGGTAAAGGAGGCAAGTTGCTGGTGCGTTTGGACAGTCATGGGGCACAAACTTAGACGTAATTAACCTAGAACCGCCCCAAGCCGCAGCAAAAAAGCGCCTTGAGCGACTGAAGCGAGGTCTAGTCCCCCGTTTCAGCCAAGTAGATCGAAATACGGGGCGGCCTCCGCCCAAGAGTGCCGTCTATGGCTTAAACGGCCGTAGAGCGAATTTTGTAATAGCTTTATCTCTAGTAACTTATGAACATGCTATTTAGAAATCACGCAGTTTTAGCGCACTTTTTTGCGTTGAGCCCTGGGCCCCTAAGGTTTCTTAAGCCAGCCTTGAAATCGACGCACAACCCCGGCTGAAGCCTGGGCTCAGTTCTCGCTAGGTTAAAAGCTGAAACTAAAGCCGCCTGTAACCGCATTCGCGTTGTAATTGCCTCGGCCTAGCTGGCCTTGGTACCCCAGGTAGGTTGAAAGCCTTGGGGTGAATTGACACGCGGCACCCGCATTTACGATAGCGCTGTCGTGGCCCTCACTCGGACCGGAAAACGTCGCAGAGCCCGGAAATTCGGCAGAGCTGACGGTTATCGGCAGATCGCTGTAAAGGTACTCATGCTCCCAAGCAACCGTCAAAGTGGGAATGACCAAGACTTTCCCAAGATGCCAAGTATACGTAGCCCGTGCACCAAGATCCGTTCTCAGAGAGGCCTCCTGATTCGAATGGATATGTAATGGTAACAATGAACCTTGTTCGCTGAATCCATCGACGTGCACGAGACTGTATTGAAGCGCCCCCATAGGACCGACTGTGAAATTACCCAAGTGAAAGTCGTAGCCGGCTTCGGTCCACGTGCTCAATTCTCCACTGCTGGTGCTGCCGTTGGCAGATCCGAGCAGTCCTTGGCGGCTAGTATTATAACTATTATGACCGCCGTAGGTCACCGCATTGATATAAAAGCCGTTACTAAAGTAGGTGAGATACAGACCGCCGCGGCCGGTGTTGACGTCAATGTCGCCTGAAGGTTGAAGATTGGTCCGAGTATACGCATAACTGCCCATGAGACCCACTGCAAAATGATCGGTAAGCCTATAGTCAACCCCTATAATAAAACCTCCGGTGGTAAAATTGTAACCTTTGGCGAAGCCGTCATTGTCAACGGTTACCCAATCTCCCCAGCCGTTCGCCCAGACGCCCCAACGGTTTTCCGGCGGGGGTGGCGGGGCTACCGGTTGTTTGGGGGCCACCTCTTTTCCCGTTGTAACCGGGGTCGGAGCAGGAGGGAGATTCGAGACAAAGCCCGTCGACCCTCTTTGGATCTCGTCGAAGCGCTCATCGAGTTTGAATCGTTGCGTATTGGCTCCTGAAAAGCCGATCTCAAACATCGAGGTTAACTGTTCCGCCGTCGGATCCAGAGCCGCGAACAAGAAACTGAGTGCTAGCGGCGCTTCGGGCTCTACCGGTGGAAGCGGCGTGCGGACCACAATGTTAACGGGTGGCCGCGGGTTCGGCGGAGGAGCGGGCGTCACCGCCGTTACGTAGACCAGGGCCACTCCGTTTGGCGCGTAAACGTCTATCCGTCGGAGGCTGGGATTGTTATTCAAAAAGTCGTTTACTGTAGCGAACTGGCCGCTCCGGCTACCTCCGGTCTCTAAGACTCCGAAGACATTTCCAGCGACCGGGTGGAAATTATTCGAGGAACTTACGGCCAAAGTTCCGTTCAAGCTTGCATTAGCTCCAACCTGCACGTGATCATAATCCGCCCCGTTGATGCCAGCGACTCCGAGCGCCAGCGTTCCGCCTGATGCTTGTGTGTAATTGCCGCCGACATTGATGACCAGCGGGTCCAGGCTTGGCGCACGCAGGGTGCCGGCCTGTAGAAAAACGTCACCTTTACCGAGTGCGAAAGATGTTGCCTGCCCGGCAGTCGGTACGCCTGCGACCAGAATACCATCCTCAATGGTGATCCCGCCTGAATAGGTGTTGTCGGCAGTCAATTCCAGGATGTCGCTGCCTAGCTTTATTAAGCTGCCACTGCCGCTGATCACGCCACCGAATGTCTTTTTAGCGCCGCTGCGGTCGAAGGCCAAGGTTCCGTTATCGGTAACGTTCCCGATGATGTCGCCGATTGTTCCCCCATTGCCGATCTGCAGTGTGCCTGTATTGATCGTCGTGCCGCCGCTGTACGTGTTGTTCCCGGTCAGAATCAGCGTTCCGCCGCCCGCCTGCACCAAAGCACCTGTTCCGCTGATCACGTTACCAAAAGTCACCGTATCGCTGCGATTAAACGCAAGGGCTCCGTTGTCTGTAACATTGCCGATGATGCTGCCGGTCATTCCAGCATTACCAACCTGCAGCGTGCCGGCACTGATTGTTGTACCATTCGAATAAGTATTGGCCCCCGTCAGGGTTAACGTGCCCGTGCCGATTTTCGTGAGGCCGAGGAGACTGGTTCCATCTTTGAGTATTCCACCGAAGGTAGTATTGGTATTGTCGTTACCGACAGTCAAAACTGCTGGCGCCGCACCATTGTTGGTCACTGTTCCAGTGCCGGACAGCGAACCAATCGAATTGCTGAATCCGTTCAGATCCAGTACCGAGTTAACTGTAAATGCTGAACTGGCGCTTAAGGCTGTCGATGATCCGGCCCGTAGCGTTCCAGCAGCTACATTTGTAGCGCCGCTGTAAGTGTTGTTCCCGCTGAGTGTCAGTGTCCCGGGGCCATTTTTGGTCAGTGAGCCAGTGCCGCTGATCGTTCCGCTCAATGTCGAGCTGGTGCCCGTATCGGCCAAAAATGTGCCGCCACCGGCATCGAGCGTTACCGCTTTGCTTGAAGTGATCCCGCCCCCAGCCGCAAGCGCTTCCAGTATGCCGCCATTAAAGCTTAGCGTCCCGGTTCCCAGATTACCGTCGCTGTTTACAGCAACAATGCCGCCGTTGAAGCTTGTGCCGCCGCTGTAGGTGTTCACGCCCGTTAGTACCAGGGTCCCGGAACCACTCTTGCTGAGTGCGCCAATGCCGCTTATCGTTCCGCTCAAGGTCGAAGAGGTGCTGGTATCGGCCAAAAACGTGCCGCCCCCAGCATTGAGCGTGACCGCTTTGGCAGATGTGATCCCTCCACCGGCTCCCAAAGCTTCGAGTGTGCCGCCATTAAAGCTGAGCACCCCGGTCCCCAGATTGCCGTCGCTGTTTACCGCCAGGATTCCACCAATGAGATTTGTGCCGCCCGTATAGCTGTTCGCGCCCGAGAGCGTCAGCGTCCCGGCGCCGAACTTTGTCAATGAGCCGGAATTGATGATGTTGCCCGACAAGATTGAATTAAACCCGTTCGTATCGATCGTCCCTCCCTGGGCGAGCAATGAAATCGTCCGCGTAGTAACCAGGCTTCCAGTGGTTCTCAGCGTACCTCCGTTGAAATCCACAAACTGTCCAAAGCCCAAAGGGGTTAGCGCGGCATCATTGGCTATAGATAATGGACCTCCGGCAGCCACAATAATGTTAGGGCCCACAAAAGAACCCTCAGCGAAAGGATTGGTTCCCACCGGAATGGGTAAGCCAACCACCGTGTTGGTTGCCGTATCAATCACCGTCACGGTGTTAACAGAAAAGTTCGTGACGTAGGCAAAGCTGCCGTTGGGAGTTATTGCAATGCCGCCGGCACTAGCCCTGATTGGTACCGGAATGGAGGCAACCACCGTGTTGGTAGTCGTGTTAATCACCGAGACCGTACCGCTTGCGCTGTTCTGAACGTAGGCAAAGTTGCCGTTCGGGGTTATGGCCATGGCATTCGGCGCCACTCCTACAGTAATGGTTCCAACCACCGTGTTGGTGGCCGTGTTGATCACCGACACCGTGTTGGTACCATCGTTCGTGACGTAGACAAACCGCCCGTCCGGAGTCACGTTAATTTCTGAAGGCTGACTTTGCACCGGAATAGGTGAGCCCACCACTGTGTTGGTGGCCGTGTTAATCACCGACACCGTGTTGCTGATCTGGTTCGTGACGTAGGCAAACCTACTGTCGGGAGTTATGGCGATGCCAATAGGGTGGGCTCCAACCGGGATGGGTGAGCCAACCACTGTGTTGGTGGCCGTGTTAATCACCGAGACTGTGTTGCTGTTAGCGTTCGCAACGTAGGCAAAACCGCCGTCGGGAGTTACCGCAATGGCAACAGGCGAGGCCCCAATCGGAATGGGTGAACCAACCACTGTATTCGTGGCGTGGTCAATCACCGATATCGTATTGCTGGAAACGTTCGTAACGTAGACAAACCTGCCGTCGGGAGTTAGGGCAACGCCGATAGGATTAATTCCCACCGGAATGGGTGAGCCAACCACCGTGTTTGTGTTAGTATCGATCACCGAAACATTGTTCGAACCAAAGTTAGGAATATAAGCCTCCACTTCGATTTGGCCATCGCAGGGGCGGGAGCCCCAAATCCAAGCGACAGCGAATGCCGCGCAGACCCATGCCAACCTATTCCTTCGACGACCAGCTAGGCTAACTATCTTAACCGGCCCGAACGTTACTAATCCCAAACCAGACTCCGTTCGCTCTTTCATAAATGACGCTGCTGTTTCCTAGTTTGTTGCCTCGATGAAACAAAGACCGCGCATTCGCCATTCTGCAGAGTGGACCGCCCAAATAACGGCTAAATACATCGCCGACAGGCGGAAATGGCGATCGAGCATTGTCAAAAAAAAGCAGAGATATTAAAAATGCAATGATTCGTCAAGGCACACAATAGTTCCGAAAAACAACCATGTCTTCCCGCCGCGTAAGTCGTTCACGCTGAGGCATGCACCCGCCAGGGCTCGAACATGCAACCCTGTTCTGGCTTCTGCTAGACAAACAATCTGGCTATGGAAATCTTCTTTGGACCTAGTCTTGTTGGCCGCTTGCGAGTTTCGACACGCGAAGCGGTAGAGGGCGTCTTCTGCAGGTTCTGACGACTGATCCCACGTGGTGCCTCGACAGCATCTGTGATCGTCGGTATCGCCTTCAGCAGCTCGTTTGGAGTCTGGAAACGCTGTGCCGGATCTTTCTCAAGGAGTTTCTCAAGAAGAACTACTACCGGCTGTGGAACATCTTTGAGCCGCACAAGCGGTAAGGGCGCGTGCTGATGCTGATACATCACCTCAGCGGAAGTACCTCGGAATGGTGTTTGGCCAGTCACCATCACCCAAAGCGTCACGCCAAGCGAGTACAGATCCGAGCGGATGTCCACGCCAACCCCCGCGAATTGCTCCGGACTGGCAAACTCGGGTGTCCCAGCAAATGCTCCAAGCGATGAAATGCCCGCTTCAGAAGCCGATGCGTCTACTGTCTTCGCCAAACCAAGATCGATGATTTTGGCCGTTACCGCGCCTCCCTCCTTCAGCCTCACCATGATATTTGTTGGCTTGATGTCCCGGTGGACAAGATTCTTTTCGTCGATTGCGGCCAGTCCGGCAGCTACCTGCGTCGCGATTTCGAGGCCAGATCAGCCAGGGCGCGCCTGTGCGGCGTCTGATCAATTTTGCTCCAGTAAAGAGCGTCATTAGCTTTGGCGATTTGACAGAAGGCGAGAGCAAATTGAGAATCCTTTTTGGTAGCTTCCTCAAGCAGTCTAATCGCGCTCAGGAGGCGTTCGCGCTCGTCTCCCGGTTCAAACTCAACGTCAAGATCTTGCACAAAGATCATCTCCTTCGCTCGGAGATACAGATCGTAAGCCTCTATGTCTTTGGTGCGCTTTTCTTCAAGCTCCTTCTGTTCCTTTGGCGATAACTCCGCGGTTAGCCTAGCGGCAACGTTTTGTGCAATATCGCTCTGGATGGCAAAGATATCTGTCAGGTTCCGATCATAGGTGTCGGACCAGAGCGTTTCGTCTATTCGGGCATTGACAAGCCGGATTGTAATCCGGACATGCTTACCGTCTCTTCGCACGGTGCCCTCCACCACGTTCGCGACGCCAAGCGACTGCGCAATCGAACGCAGGTTCCGATTTTCTGCGGGGCGAAACGTCATCACCGAGGTTCGGCTGATCACTTTTAGCTGCGAGACTTTGGCGAGAGTGGATAGGATCTCGTCCTGAATCCCGTCGGCAAAGTAGGTGCTTCCCTTAGCGTGGCTAAGAGTATCAAATGGAAGTACGGCAATACTTCGTTTTGGCACCCTGATTGCAGG
>Ga0213872_10002500_pt1 | contig 10755 bp, 11 predicted proteins | sample VelepicomBERX_R2_FD_160071 | JGI IMG/M metagenome (GOLD analysis project Ga0213872, IMG submission 160071) | Rhizosphere microbial communities from Vellozia epidendroides in rupestrian grasslands, the National Park of Serra do Cipo, Brazil - RX_R2 | ecosystem: Host-associated > Plants > Roots >... | reverse complement strand
CTTGTTCAGCGCATGGCCGAGATGCAGATGGCCATTGGCGTAAGGCGGGCCGTCATGCAGCACGAATTTCTCGCGGCCCTTGGCGTCTTCGCGCAGTTTCGCGTAGAGATCCATCGCTTTCCAGCGCGCCAGGAGCTTCGGCTCGAGATCGGGCAATCCAGCCTTCATCGGAAAATCGGTGGCCGGCAGGAAGACGGTGTTCTTGTAATCGGCGGTCATGTCTTTGAGCTGCTCTCAACTGGAAGGGCTTCGGCGGACAGCAGGGTCCGCGCAGTTTGGCTGTCTTGCGCGATCTGTTGTTTCAGGGCGTCGAGCCCGTCGAACTTGCGCACCGGACGAATGAACTGATGCAGCGCCACCCGCAAATGACGGCCATAGAGATCGCCGTCGAAATCGAACAGATGGGCTTCCAAAAGCACATCCTGCTTGTCGAAGGTGGGGCGGCCGCCGAGATTGGCGACGCCGTCATGCCAATGGGTGTCGCCGCCGCGATCGATGCCGGCGCGCACCGCATAGACCCCGTTAGCGGGGCGCAGATAATCGGCGAGATGGATATTGGCAGTGGGAAAGCCGATGGTGCGGCCGCGCTGATCGCCCTGCTCGACCCGTCCTTCGATCTCCCAGGCGCGGCCGAGAAGACTGGCCGCCATCGCCGGCTGGCCGTCCTGCAGCGCCTGGCGGATCAGATTGGAGGAATAGGTGTGGCCGCCTTCGGTGACCTGGCGGCCCACCGCCATCACCTCGAAGCCGCCATGCGCCTCGAGCACTTTGACATTGCCGCCGCGGCTTTTGCCGAAGCAGAAATCATAGCCGATCACCACGCCCTTGGCGCCCAGGCCCTTGACCAGCACATCATCGATGAAGGCGTCGGCGGTCTTGGCGGCGAAGGAGAGATCGAAATGCTGCATCACCAGGAAATCGACGCCCATCGCCTCGATCAGCCGCGATTTGATGCGAAACGGCGTCAGGCGGAAGGGCGGGGTGTCCGGCATGAAAATCTGCCGGGGATGCGGCTCGAAGCTCATCACCCCGCACGGCACCCCAAGCTCCTTGGCCCGCCGCATCGCCACCCCGATCACCACCTGATGGCCGAGATGCACCCCGTCGAAATTGCCGAGCGCCACCACCCCGCCGCGGATCGCGGCCGGCAGTTCGGTGTAGTGGCGGAAGATGCGCATGGTCAGGCTAGGATCTTTCCCATCTCAAAAGGGGGTTAGGGGTAGTCGATAATCGGCGGATTGGCAACATTCTGGACGCTTGCGCCACTCCCCCTTCCATGCCCATATGTCTTTGGTCGCCGAGGATGAAGGATGAAGATGCGTCGCTTAGTGCTGATTTTGCCGGTTTTTCTGCTGAGCGCCTGCAGCTATTCGCTGCCGGAAAACACGCACCGGACCAGCTATGCCGCCGGCGCCGCCGCTCAGCCGGAGACCGAACAGAATTCCATGCATGACCTGGAAGCCTGCCGCCGCTCGGCCGATCGGGAAATGGGCTCGGACGCCGCCATCGATCCCGCCGACGACCACACCGCCAACCCCATGGTCCTGGCGCGGCGCGAACAACTGCGCGGCCAATATCAGACCCTGGTCGATCAGTGCATGGGAAATCCCCGTTGAGCAGTTGTTTGTCCTGCGGCCAGCCGCAGGACGTTGGGGACCACAGTCCCCACACCCCCGCGCTTCGCGGGGTCGTCGCTGCGCTCCTCCGAGCCGGCGAGCCGGCTCTAGGGATTCGTTAATACTTCACGCCTAATCTTCCCGCTTCGGATCTTGGAGAGGGCCGGTGGCGGGGAGCAATCTGTCCAAAGCGATACATGGGATTTTGCCATCCGCCAGCGCCGCCGAGATCGGCGCGGCAGCGCAGCATATCCGCTCGGCCAGCAAGGCGACCGGGGTCAGCTTCGACTATCTGATGGCGCAGGCCAATAAGGAGAGCGGCTTCGTCTCGGAAGCCAAATCCCAGGTCTCGTCCGCCGCCGGACTGTTTCAATTCACCAAAGGCACCTGGCTGCAGCAGATCAAGCTGCATGGCGCCGCCCATGGCTTGGGCGAGCTGGCCGACCAGATCGAACATACCAGCCACGGCGAATATGTGGTCAAGGACCCCGAGCAGCGGCAGAAGATTTTGGCATTGCGCCGCGACCCGGCGCTGTCCTCGCTGATCGCCGGCGAATATGCCCGCGACAATAAGCATTGGCTGGAAAAGAGCCTGGGCCGCAAAGTCGGCTCCACCGAACTCTATCTGGCGCATTTCCTGGGCCCTGCCGGCGCCGTCAAGCTTCTGAAGGCGCGCGCCGAGAACCCCGAACAGGCTGCGGCGGATCTGGTGCCGGAAGCGGCGGCCAAGAATCAGACCATGTTCTATGACAGCGATCATAGCGCGCACAGCGTCGCCATGCTTTATGACCAAGTGCGTCAGGTGATGGAAAACCCCTCCCATCCGGCGCGCCACAAGGCGCCGCCCGCGGATCTGGCGGTGGCGGCCTTGAAATATGGCAATCTGCCTTGGGTCGAGGCGGCAAAGCCGGACACCGATCACATGATGTCGTCCTTGCGCTGGTCGGTGCAGGCCTATACCGACGCCGCCAAAAGCGCCGCCCATATCTCGGCGCCGATCCCGGCGCTGGGAGCGCCGCCCGAGGGCAGGGACGAAAATGAAGAGCAGGGTACGCCGGCCATCAATGGCTTGCTGAAAGACCTGCATGGCTAATCTATAATTTTGCCGCCTCAGGCTGTTTCACACTGCAAACTGTTATGTTATGGTCCGGTCGCCTAAAGCCTTGGCCAAAAACGAGTAACGATTTCCAGGAAGAATGAGTTCAAGCGCGATGCCCGTGCCGAAGCTGCCCCCGCCGGTTGATATGAGCAATGATACCAAGCGCGCCATCATCGACGGCGTGAAGAAGATCATTGATATCTTCAAGGCGGCCGGCCGGGTCGAGGCCAAGGTCAGCTATAGCGGGCTGATCCATGATCCGCGCGAGCTCTACCGCTTCATCAAGACCTATCGCAACAGCACCGAATTGGTGGGCGAGGTGGTCAAGGATGCCAAGGGCAAGCCGGTCACCGACGAGAACGCGCCTTTGGTATGCGGGGTGACACTGGCGCAGATCCAGGCGCTGCTGGTGCGCACTTGCGCCAAGCACTTCATCGAGCAGACCAACAAGGAAGAAGAAAAGACCGTCACCGAAGAGGTGAAGACCAAGGCGCTGTTCGGCCTCATCACCAAGACCGAGACGGTCGAGCGCAAAGTCGGCGGCGGCGTCGACGAGCGCAAGGTGCGTGAGATCTCGCGCAATATGGCGTTCGACTGGCAGCTGCCGCTGCTGCCCGCCTACAACATGCTGAACACCGTGCATCTCCTGGAGCTGGGCGACGATCTGCCGGCGCTGCAGAGCTTCGAGACGATCAAGGAATTCGCCGCGCTCGACCAGCAGACCATCAAGCGCGCCAAGGCGGTGGCGGGCGACGATTTCGCCAATATCATCGCGGTGAAGCCTTCCTCCCTGTCCGGCATCGGCAGCTGGACCAAGGATATGTATCACTTCTATCGCAGGGCTCTGGGCGACGCCGCCTTCGAGTTCTTCGCCCGCGAGAAGAGCTTCTTCATGCGCTGCGCCGAACTCGACAAGCCCCTGATCTCGATCTATGGCGAGGTGCTGTCCTATATCGACGGCGCCAATCTGGAAGAGATGCAGCGCCTCAATATCGACCGTACCGACGTGCTGTTGCAGGGCATGAAGATCGCCTTCGGCGCTCGCATGCGGGACGCTCTGTCTAATCCCAATTTCGCCAAGGACATTCTGCGCAAGCTGGTGGAAAGCCTGCAGCATGTCAGCCAGGAAAAGGCGCAATTGGCGCAGTCCGCCTTGATCACCTGCAAGGCGATGGCGCCGCAGGTGGCCGAATGGGTGGAGAAGCAGAAAAGCGCCGCCTTGCAGAGTTAGGCTCTATCCCCCACACTGCGTTGAATTAAAAGAAGACGGGGAAGCGGCGTTGACCACCGACTGGATCATCGAGACCGAGGGGCTTACCAAGGAATTCAAGGGTTTCGTCGCGGTCCGCGAGGTCGGGCTGAAGGTGCGGCGCGGCTCGATCCATGCGCTGATCGGCCCCAATGGCGCCGGCAAGACCACCTGCTTCAATCTGATTACCCGCTTCCTGCCGGCCAGCCGCGGCACCATCCGCTATAATGGCCGCGACATCACTCATACCCAACCCGCCGACATCGCCCGGCTCGGACTGGTGCGCAGCTTCCAGATCTCGGCCGTGTTTCTCAATATGACGGTGCTGGAGAATATCCGGGTGGCCTTGCAGCGAAAGCTCGGCACCTCCTTTCATTTCTGGCGGCCGGAGGCCAGCCTCGACATGCTGAACCAGCGCGCCGCCGAGCTGGCGGAACAGGTCGGCATCGCCGATCTGCTCGACATCCCGGCGGTATCTTTGAGCTATGGCCGCAAGCGGGCGCTCGAGATCGCCACCACCTTGGCGCTGGAGCCGGAAATGCTGCTGCTCGACGAGCCGATGGCCGGCATGGGCCGCGAAGACATCGAACGCATCACCCAGCTCATCAAGAAGATCTCGGCGGGACGCACCGTGCTGATGGTCGAACATAATCTGCAGGTGGTGGCGACGCTTTCGGATCGCATCACCGTGCTGGCGCGGGGCGAGATCCTGGCGGAGGGCGATTACGCCGAAGTCTCGGCCCACCCGCAGGTGATCGAAGCCTATATGGGGACCGCGTCGCATGTCTGAGGCGCTGCTCTCGATCAAGGATCTCGAAGCCTGGTATGGCGAGTCGCACATCCTGCACGGGATGAATTTCGAGGTGAACAAAGGCGAGGTGGTGACGCTGCTGGGCCGCAACGGCGCCGGCAAGACCACCACTTTGCGCTCGATCATGGGTCTGGTCGGCAAGCGCAAGGGCAGTATCCGCTTCGAGGGCAAAGAGACCATCGGTTACAGCTCGGACAAGGTGGGCCGCGCCGGCGTCGCCTATTGCCCGGAAGAGCGCGGCATCTTCTCCAGCCTTACAGTCGCCGAGAATCTGGTGCTGCCGCCGATCGTGCGGCCGGGCGGCCTGTCGATGGACGAGTTGAGAGAGCTGTTCCCCAGATTGTGGGAACGCGCCGGCAGCCAAGGCACCAAATTGTCGGGCGGCGAGCAGCAGATGCTGGCGATCGCCCGCATCTTGCGCACCGGCGCGCCGCTTTTGCTGCTCGACGAGCCGACCGAGGGTCTGGCGCCCGTCATCGTCCAGCATATCGGCAGGATCCTGCAGCAATTGAAGCAGCGCGGCTTCACCATTTTGCTGGTGGAACAGAACTTTCATTTCGCCGCCACCGTGGCGGACCGGCACTATGTGGTGGAACATGGCCGCGTGATCGACTGCGTTCCCAATAGCGAGGCCAGCATGGCCCGACTGCAGAGCCAATTAGGCGTTTAGGAGGAGGACACCATGAATCTACGCAAATGGGCTTTCGTTTCTGCTTTCGCGCTGATCGCCGCCGGTGGGGCGCAAGCGCAGATCTCCGACAATGTGGTGAAGATCGGCGTGCTCAACGACCAATCCGGCGCCTATTCCGATCTGTCGGGCAAAGGCTCGGTGGTGGCGGCGCAGATGGCGATCGACGATTTCGGCGGCAAGGTGAAGGGAGCGCCGGTGCAGCTGATCTCGGCCGATCATCAGAACAAGCCCGACGTCGGCTCGGCCATCGCCAATCGCTGGATCGACGAGGACAAGGTCGACGCCATCGTCGACGTGCCGACCTCTTCGGTGGCGCTGGCCATCCAGGAAATCACCCGCACCAAGAACCGGGTGCATCTGAATTCCGGCGCCGGCAGCTCGGCCCTGACCGGCGAGAAATGCTCGCCCACCATGGTGCATTGGAGCTACGACACCTATGCGCAGGCGCATGGCACCGGTATCGCCCTGACCAAACAGGGCGGCGACAGCTGGTTCTTCATCACCGCCGATTACGCCTTCGGCAATGCGCTCAGAGACGACACCATGGCCGCCGTCAAGGAAGCCGGCGGCAAGGTGCTGGGTGCGGTCAGCGCGCCCTTCCCCAATACCGATTTCTCGTCCTTCCTGCTGCAGGCGCAAGGTTCGGGCGCCAAGGTGATCGGCCTCGCCAATGCCGGCTCCGACACCATCAACGCCATCAAGCAGGCGCATGAATTCGGGCTCGATAAATCCGGCCAGAAGCTGACCGGGCTTTTGACCTTCATCACCGACGTGCATTCGATCGGGCTCGAGACCGCGCAAGGTCTGGTGCTGACCGACAGCTGGTATTGGGACACCAATGACGAGACCCGCGCCTGGGCCAAGCGCTGGTCCGAGAAGATGGGCGGCGGCCGCATGCCGACCAGCGTGCATGCCGGCGTCTATTCCGCGGTGATGCATTATCTGAAGGCGATCGACAAGTCGGGCACCGACGAGGCCAAGAAGGTGGTCGACACCATGCGCACCATTCCGGTCAACGACATGTACACCAAGAACGGCAAGATCCGCGCCGATGGCCGCATGGTGCACGACATGATGTTGGTGCAGGTCAAGAAGCCGTCGGAAAGCAAATATCCCTGGGACTATTACAATGTCCTTCGCACCATTCCGGGCGACGAGGCCTATCGTCCGCTCGATAAAGGCAATTGTCCGCTGGTGGCCGGGAAGTAATGGGAATCCCGCTGCCAGTATTGTTCGGCCAGCTCCTGCTGGGCCTGATCAACGGCGCCTTCTATGCCGTGCTCAGCCTGGGGCTGGCCCTGATTTTCGGGCTGCTCAACATCATCAATTTTGCGCACGGCGCGCAATATATGATGGGCGCCTTCGTGGCCTGGCTGATGCTGACCATGCTTGGCATCGGCTATTGGCCGGCCTTGGTGATCGCGCCTCTGGTGGTCGGGCTGTTCGGCATCGCGGTCGAGCGCACTATGCTCAGGCGTCTCGCCAAGCTCGACCCGCTCTACGGCTTGCTGCTGACCTTTGGCCTGGCCCTGGTGATCGAGGGGCTGTTCCGTAATTTCTATGGCGTCTCCGGCCAGCCTTACGCGGTTCCTTCGGCATTGCAGGGCGGTGTCAATCTCGGCTTCATGTTCCTGCCGATCTATCGCGGCTTTGTGGTGGTGGCCTCGCTGGCGATCTGCCTCGGCAGCTGGCTGCTGATCGAAAAGACCAAGCTCGGCGCCCTTCTTCGCGCCGCCACCGAGAACCCGTCCTTGGTGCGGGCCTTCGGCGTCAATGTGCCATTGATGATCACCGCCACCTACGGCTTCGGCGCGGCTCTCGCCGGTTTGGCCGGGGTGCTGGCGGCGCCAGTTTATTCGGTCAATCCGCTGATGGGCTCGGATATCATCATCGTGGTGTTCGCGGTGGTGGTGATCGGCGGCATGGGCTCGATCCTGGGTTCGGTACTGACCGGCTTCGGCTTGGGCCTGGTCGAGGGCCTGACCAAGGTGTTCTATCCGCAGGCCTCCTCGACCATCATCTTCGTCATCATGGCCATCGTGCTGCTGGTGAAGCCGGCCGGCCTGTTCGGGAAAGCGTCATGAACCGGCTGCTGCTCTGGCTCATCGTCCTGGTGGTGGCGCTGGCGGCGCCCTATCTGGTCTATCCGGTGTTCCTGATGAAGGGCCTGTGCTTCGCCCTGTTCGCCGTCTCCTTCAATCTGCTGCTGGGCTATACCGGCCTGTTATCGTTCGGCCACGCCGCCTTTTTCGGCATGGCGTCCTATGTGGTGGGTCACGCCATGACCCGCTGGGGCGTCACGCCGGAGATCGGCATCCTGGCCGGCACTTTGGTGGCTGGCTTGATGGGATTGGCTTTCGGTTTCCTGGCGATCCGCCGCCAGGGCATCTATTTCGCCATGGTCACCTTGGCCCTGGCGCAGATGGTGCATTTTTTCTGCCTGCAGGCGCCCTTCACCCATGGCGAAGACGGCATCCAGGCGATTCCGCGCGGCCGGCTTCTCGGCATGCTGCCGCTCGACGAGCCGCATACGCTCTATTACTTCGTGCTGGCGGTGTTCGCCGGCGGCTGCTGGGTGGTGTGGCGCGCCGTGCATTCGCCGTTCGGCCAGGTGCTGCGCGCCATCCGCGAGAACGAGCCGCGCGCCACCTCGCTCGGCTATCGCACCCAGCATTTCAAGCTGGCCGCTTTCACCCTGTCCGCCAGCCTGGCCGGCCTAGCCGGCGCGACCAAGGCCATCGTCTTCCAGCTGGCGTCGCTCACCGACGTGCATTGGCACACCTCCGGCGAAGTGGTGCTGATGACGCTGTTGGGCGGCATGGGCACCGCGCTCGGCCCGATCGCCGGCGCCTTCGTGGTGGTGGCGATCGAAAACACCCTGGCCGAGCTCGGCGCCTGGGTCACCATCATCCAGGGCGCCATCTTCGTCCTGGTGGTGCTGCTGTTCCGCCGCGGTCTGGTCGGCGAGGCGCTGGAATGGCTGCGGCTTAGGGCTGCGCGACCTTCACCACAAGGAAAGTGACGCTCTGGCCGGGCGCCAGCACGAATTGGTGCGGCGTATTGGCGGGGATATGCACCACATCGCCCTTGGCGACCTTGCGCTCATGGCCGCCGACGATGGTGGTGCCGCGCGATTCGCCTTCGGCCTGCCCCGGCTGGGCGTCCGGCACGGTGCCGCCCATGACGATGCTGGCGGTGCCGCCGGTGATATAGAAGACATCCACCCAATGGCCGTGAATTTCCGCGCTGCCGCTCTTGGTGCGGGCGTTATATTGGATATTGTGATTGCCATAGGAGCCGAAGGTGGTGCCGGCGGCGCCGCTCGGATCCTTGGCCGCCTTTTCCAGCAGCTGTGCGTCCTGCGCCGCCAGCTGGGCGGCGGAGAACAGCTCGTCGGCGGTGTCGGCGGCGAATGCACTGGTTGCGGCCAACGCCAGCATCGCGATCAAATATTTCTTCACTCTTCCCTCCCACGCTGTGTTTGCTTCATTCCATTCACCAATAGCGCCTCTTGACCTGTCTCCGCAACTCGTAGGAGGCTGATTTCACGTCCAACAGATCAACAGGTTAGCCACGCAGATGGAATACCGATACGGCGCCGACCCCGCCCGCGTCCGCCAGATGAACAATCAGGAATTGCGCGACTCATTCGTATTTTCCGGGCTGTTTCGGCCAGGCGCGCTCAAGCTTGGCCATAGCGAGATCGACCGCGCCATCGTCGGCGGCGCGGTGCCGTTGAAGGATGGCATCGATCTGCCGGTGGTGAAGGAAATCGCCGCCGGCTTTTTCTGCGAGCGGCGCGAGATCGGAGTGGTCAATATCGGCGGAGAAGGCAGCATCGGCGTCGACGGCGCCGGCTTCGAGATGGAGAATCGCGATTCGCTCTATATCGGACGCGGCAGCCGCGACATCCGATTCTTCTCAAAAGATCCGTCCAACCCCGCCAAATTCTATCTGGTCAGCTATCCCGCCCATGCCGCCTATCCCTGCAAGCGGGTGCGCCGGGACGAGGCCAATATCCTGCATCTCGGCAGCCAGGAGCGGTGCAATGTCCGCACCATCTTCCAATCGATCCGTCCGGGGATCGTCGAGACCTGCCAGGTGGTTCTTGGTTTCACCCAACTTGCTACCGGTAGCATCTGGAACACCATGCCGCCGCACACCCATCGCCGCCGCTCCGAGATCTATATGTATTTCGATCTGCCGGAGGCCGAGCGGGTATTCCACATCATGGGCGAGCCGGGCGAGATCCGCACCATCGTGATGGCGGATGGCGAGGCGGTGGCGTCGCCGAGCTGGTCGATGCATTGCGGCGCCGGCACCTCGGCCTATACATTCGTGTGGTCGATGGGGGGCGAGAACCAGGAATTCGACGATATGGACGCCGTCAAGCTGGAGGCGCTGGGCTGAGATGGGATATCGCCGCTGGATCATCTGCGCCCTTTTGTTCGCCGCCACCGCCATCAACTATATCGACCGCCAGATCATCGGCGTGCTGAAGCCCACCCTGCAAAGCGAATTTCATTGGGCCGAGACCGACTATGCCAACATCGTCTTCTGGTTCCAGGCGGCTTACGCGCTGGGCTATGCCGGCTTCGGCCGGGTGGTCGACAGGCTCGGCGCCCGTCTGGGCTATGCGGTGGCGGTCGGCATCTGGACCATCGCCCATATGGCGCATGGACTGGCCGGCTCGATCTCCGGCTTCGCCTTGGCGCGGCTGGGATTGGGCATCGGCGAAGCCGGCAATTTCCCCTCGGCGCTCAACAGCGTCGCCGAATGGTTCCCCAAGAAGGAGCGCGCCTTGGCTACCGGCGTGTTCAATGCCGGTTCCAATATCGGCGCCATCGTCACGCCCTTGATCGTCCCGATGATCACCTTGGCCTATGGCTGGCGCGCCGCCTTTTTCATCACCGGCCTGTTCAGTTTCGTGTGGCTGGCGGTATGGCTGCTGGTCTATCGCCGCCCCGCCGAAGACAAGAAGCTGTCGGCGGCGGAACTGGCTTATATCTCCAGCGACCCGCCCGATACGGAAAAACCGGTGGCCTGGAGCGGACTGCTGCGCTTCAAGGAGACTTGGGCCTATGCCATCGGCAAGTTCCTGGTCGATCCGATCTGGTGGATGTTCCTGTTCTGGCTGCCCGACTTCTTCGCCAAGCGCTATGGGCTGGATTTGAAGAGCTATGGCCCGCCCTTGGTCGCCGTCTATCTGATGTCGGATATCGGCTCGGTGGCCGGCGGCTGGTTTTCGTCCTCCCTGATGAAACGCGGCATTTCGGCCAACCGGGCGCG
>Ga0213872_10002499_pt1 | contig 10756 bp, 11 predicted proteins | sample VelepicomBERX_R2_FD_160071 | JGI IMG/M metagenome (GOLD analysis project Ga0213872, IMG submission 160071) | Rhizosphere microbial communities from Vellozia epidendroides in rupestrian grasslands, the National Park of Serra do Cipo, Brazil - RX_R2 | ecosystem: Host-associated > Plants > Roots >... | reverse complement strand
TATTTGCGGCTGCGGCCGGCATCAGCGGGATGCAGCGCTAGAAGCGCGTCCCGCCGCAGTGTCATTCACTGCAAGGGGCAAGCGACAACGCGATGCGCCGGCTGATACCGGCCCCGAAGGGCTGGCCATTTACCAGGCCAGCGCAGTTCACAAATAGTTTGCAGACAGGCCCTAGATGGTGGTGCACTGCCTTCGGCGAGTGCACCCTACATAAAGGTTCGTCCCGTTGCGTCAGGGCATCACCGCCGGCGCCCCGTCGGACTGGCTTTGATCCGAGTCACCGCTGCTGCTGCCCTCGGCCGGCGCGCTGCTGTTGTCATCCGCATAGCCGGCAAAGGGGTTCCACGCGCTAGCGGGCGACTCGACCCACCCCATGCGGCTCGTCAGATACCAGGCGCCCTGCATCAGGAACGCAGAGCACAGCGAGAATACCAGCACGCCGATCACCGCGCGCAGCCGCCCCTTGCCGGACACCCGCGCCAGCGCGTGCGCCAGCACCAGTAGCGAATACACCATCAACAGCATCAGCGAGCCGTCCGACACATCGGCGGGCAGCCAGCTCAGCAAGGGCTGCAACAGCTGCAGCCCGCTGCCCAGCACGCAAATCGCCAATAGCGGCCGGAAGAAACGCAACGGATTCACCCGCAGCCACAGGCCGATGAACGGCACGAACAGCAGCGTCTCCAGCCAGTTATACGCCACGCAGAAGCCGACGCGACCAGGCAGGTACAGGCCGAGCTCGGGCGAGCCACCGCTGGTAACGAGCCCCAGAAAGGAAATCAACAAGGCCAGCTGCCACCACGGATAGCGGTAGTCCAGCAAGGACTTGACACGGAAACGGTACAGATCGATGGCGTCGCCCAGCATGCGCATATTGGAACTCAATCAAAAATCACAGTTTTGTTGCCATAAGAAAGGATGCGGCGGTCCAGATGCCAGCGCACGGCGCGTGACAGCACCACTTTTTCCAAGTCCCGCCCTTTTTGAATCAGGTCGGCGACGTCGTCGCGATGCGAGATGCGCGTCACCTCCTGCTCGATGATCGGCCCGTCGTCGAGCACCTCGGTCACATAGTGGCTCGTGGCGCCGATCAACTTCACGCCGCGCGCAAAAGCGCGATGGTACGGCTTGGCGCCGTCGAAAGCCGGTAGAAAACTGTGGTGGATATTAATGACGCGGTTACGGTAGCGCGCGACGAACGCCGGCGACAACACCTGCATATAACGCGCGAGCACGATCAAATCGACTCCGGCCTCGTCGAAGAGACGCCATGCGGCGGCCTCGGCCTCGGCCTTGTTGTCCTTGGACACGGGAATCAAGTGAAACGGGATGCCGTTGAAATCCGCCAACGCGCGGCAATCCTCGTGGTTGGCGACGATCAGCGGAATCTCGCAGTTGAGCTCGCCAATGCGCCAGCGATGCAGCAGGTCGGCCAGACAATGCTCATAGTGCGACACCATGATGGCCATGCGCGGCTTTTTGCTCGACAAGGAGACGCTCCACGTCATTTGATGCTCGGCGGCGATCGGTTGGAACGCCGCGGCGAAATCCTCCATCGGCAGCGTAAAGCCGTCCAGCGACCACTCGACCCGCATCAAGAACAATTGTTCGCTGTCATCCTGATGCTGGTCGGCATGCATGATGTTGGCGTTGTAGGTCATCAAAAAATTGGCGATCGCCGCGACCAACCCCTGACGATCGGGACAACTGATCAGCAGGGTGGCGGAATGTTTGGCATGACTCATCGTGAAGGGGTCTCTTTGTCGTTTTATCCGTGTCGTGCAACATTGCCGCTCGGGTCACGTCGCTCGGCGGCTTCCAAAATATTTTGCATCAGGCTCGCGATGGTCATCGGCCCCACCCCACCCGGCACCGGCGTGATGAAGGCCGCGCGCGCGCTCGCGGCGGCAAAGTCCACGTCGCCGCATAACGTGCCGTCCGCGAGCCGGTTGATGCCGACGTCGATGACCACCGCGCCGGGTTTGATCCAGCCGCCCCGGATCAGGCCGGGGACGCCGGCGGCCACGACCAGAATATCGGCACCGGCCACTTCCGCGGCCAGGTCCGCCGTAGCGCGATGGCAAACCGTCACCGTGGCGCGCGCGAGCATCAGCTCCAGCGCCTGCGGCCGCCCCACCAGATTCGAGGCGCCGACCACCACCGCCTTTTTACCGGCCGGGTCGATGCCGTAGGCCGACAGCAGCGTCATCACGCCACGCGGCGTGCAGGGGCGCGCGAGCGGCATTTTCAGCGCCAGCCGGCCGATGTTGTACGGGTGCAGCCCGTCCACGTCCTTGGCCGGATCGATGCGCTCCAGGAAAGGCTGCGGCGCAAGGTGCGCCGGCAGCGGCAATTGCAGCAGAATGCCGTCGACTGCGTCGTCGGCGTTGAGCCGGTCGATGAGGTCCAAGAGTGCTTGCGGCGGCGTATCGGCCGGCAGTTCATGCCCGAAAGCGACCACGCCGGTCTGTTCGCAGGCCCGTTTCTTGCCCCGCACATACGACGCCGAGGCAGGGTCGTCGCCCACCAGGATGAAGGCGATGCCCGGCGCGCGCTTGCCCGCCGCCAAACGTTGTGCCACACCCTGCCGCACCGCCTCGGTCACTTGTGCCGCGATGGCTTTGCCGTCAATGCGCTGAGCTGTCATACCCCATCCTGAATAAGCTGAATAACGAACTACTCATTTTCGCATTTTTACCCCCCCGTACTCAACGGGTATTGACAGTACAAGTCCCGATCCGTATAGTTGCCGACTCTGTAGTCGGGGCGTAGCGCAGTCTGGTAGCGCACCTGGTTTGGGACCAGGTGGTCGTGAGTTCGAATCCCACCGCCCCGACCAGAACGAGCAGCCGACACAACGTGCCCGTAGCTCAACCGGATAGAGCACCGGCCTTCTAAGCCGGGGGTTACAGGTTCGAGTCCTGTCGGGTGCGCCAGGTGACAGAGGCAGCAGTACCGTTTTTCAGTGGTGGATGTAGCTCAGTTGGTAGAGTCCCGGATTGTGATTCCGGTTGTCGTGGGTTCGAGCCCCATCATCCACCCCAGAGATTTAGCCGTTACTGGCCCTATTGGCCGTAATGCACCGTTTCGACGGTGGATGTAGCTCAGTTGGTAGAGTCCCGGATTGTGATTCCGGTTGTCGTGGGTTCGAGCCCCATCATCCACCCCAGTAAGCATCGAAGCCCCGCGCAATATGCGCGGGGTTTTTCGTTTTCCGCCCAGAAAAACGATCACGGCCGGATAAAGCGACACTTTACGGCCCGATCATGGGCAATTACCTGTTTTTTCACCTTTTTGTCACTTTGCGCTTGCGGTCTCTTGTCTGACGCCATGCGCCCCGTATATTCTGTTGCCATAAAACATACCTAAATTAATGGACTGACCGCTAGCCTTCCCCATGAACACCATGCAGCCGATCAAACGCCAAACCTTGACCAGCGCCGTCACCGAATCGCTGCGCCAGCGTATCCTGTCGGGCGAATTCGCCGACGGCCAGCAGTTGCGCCAAGAGGCGCTTTCCAATGAATACGGCGTGAGTCGGGTGCCGGTACGCGAAGCATTGCGTCAACTGGAAGCCGAGGGACTGGTGCAGATCATCGACCATAAGGGCGCGCTGGTTTCCAAACTGTCGTTCGAGGATATCCGCGAATTGCTCGATATCCGCGCACTACTCGAGAGCGAGCTCTTACGCACGTCGGTGCCCCATCAAAGTCAGACCGATCTGAATCTGGCCGAAACGACGCTGAAGGAATTTGAACTGGCGTTGAAGAATAATGACGTGCGTCATTGGGGCGAACTCAATGCCCGCTTCCACATGGCGCTCTACCGCAGCGCCAAGCGCCCGAATACCCAGGCGCTGATCGAGCAGCTGCACAACAAGACCGACCGCTATACCCGCATGCAGATCCTGCTCACCCAAACCATGGAGCAGGCGCACGCCGAACATACCCAGCTCTTGGCGCTGTGCCGTGCCGGCAAAGCCGATGAAGCGGCGGCCTTCATCCGTTTTCATATCCTCTCGGCCGAAAACGCGCTGGAGAGCAAACTGCAAGCGCAGTCGTGATCCCTCGCGACACCCATGACAAAAACCGCATACTAGGCATTTAAAGTATTATATTGATTTAGATACAGTGCATTTACCCAACGTCCAATTGGGAATCAATATATTCAACCACCGCAGGGGTGCACGACCCGTATGAGAAAAAAAACCACTGCCGAGCGCATCTTCGACAAGATCGATCTGAGAATCCTGCAGCTATTGCAAAACAACGGACGGATCTCGCTCACCGATCTTGCGGAGAAAGTCGGGCTCTCCACGACCCCGTGTACCGAGCGGGTACGCCGCCTGGAACGCGAAGGGGTCATCGAAGGCTATTTCGCCCGCCTCAACCCGCACATGCTCAATGCCAGCTTGCTCGTGTTCGTCGAGATTAAGCTGTCCGCCAAATCCGGAGACATCTTCGACGCCTTCCGCCGCGAAGTGCAAAACATTCCGGAAATTCTCGAATGCCATCTGGTATCCGGCGAGTTCGATTATCTGATCAAGGCACGCATTCCCGACATGTCGATGTATCGCGAGCTCCTGGGCAATATTCTGCTTAAATTGCCGGCCGCCAATGAGTCGCGCAGCTATGTGGTCATGGAAGAAATCAAGGAAACGCTGTCGCTCGCGGTTCAAGATTAGGGTCTATTCACCGATGAGTTTAGCCTCCGTCCGCGCCGAGTTCGCCCATCGTCAGATCGAGCTCGACATCATCGAATTGTCCACCAGCACCGCCACCGTATCCCTGGCGGCCGAGGCGCACGGCGTCGAGCCGGGACGCATCGCCAAAACCCTGGCCTTCCGTCTCGGCGACGAACGCGTGGTGCTATTGGTGGCGCGCGGCGACGCGCGCATCGATAACCGCAAATTCAAGGCGGCGTTGGGCAAAGGAAAGATGCTTGGCGCGCACGAAGTGGAAATGCTGACCGGACATCCGGTGGGCGGCGTCTGCCCGTTCGGGCTCGCCGAACCGCTGCCGGTTTACCTCGACGTCTCGCTCTGCGACTTCGACACGGTGATGCCGGCCGCCGGCGGCACCCATACGGCAGTGCGCGTCGCCCCGGCGCGATTGCAGGAAATCGTGGCGGGAACCTGGGTCAATGTGTGTCAAACGCCGCAGACGGCGGATCCGACGGATTAAGTAAGCAGAAGCTCTCCAAATCCCAGTAGCGTTGCTGCCAGAAGACCAGCCCGAGCCGCGCCCCTTCCCGCACGAAACCCACTTTACGCAGCAGGGCGACCGACGCCGTGTTTTCCATGTACACCAGCGCCTGAATGCGGTGCATCGGCCCCGCCAGCGCGCCGCACCAGGCAAAGGCGACCATCGTTTGCAACGTTTCGGTCATCAGCCCGCGGCGCCAGTAATCGGGGTGCAGCGCATAGCTGATGCCCACGTTGTGCCACTGCCGATTGATGCCGTCGAAACTGAACGTGCCCACCGCTTGGCCGCTCTCCTTCAACCTCAGCACCCAGGTCGCGCCCAGGTCGAGTTGGCGCATCTGCCCCTGAATGTCCAGCCAGTACTGCGCATGGGCGGTTTCGGTCATGCGGTCCTGACCGAACAGCCGCACCACGTCCGGGTTGCTATAGAGATGGAAGATCGTGTCCAGGTCGCTTTCGCAGAGCGGATCGAAACGCAGGCGAGCGCTATCGAGGGTCGGGATAGGTGTCATGCTCCCAGGCTAGCATCGCCGTTGCCGACCATGTTCGACAAACGATTAAGCATTGTTGAGGCGTGAGCGACTCAAACGAAGTCGATGAAGGCCGTCGAATCGACCGCCAAACCGACGCTCGCTCCCGGAGCGAGTTGCGCGCGCCAGGGAGACGCTTCGCGCGCGGACAAGTGCAGAATGTAGGTCTGCCCGTCCTGCGACAATTGCAGCCGCATGCCCTCTGCCAGTGGCGTCATCGTCTCGACGCGCGCCGCCGGCGCCGACGCCGACAAGCGCAACGCCGTTTCCGGCAACGCCCAGCGTTCGCACACGTTGTCGAAACCGATGAAGCGCGCCACCCAAGCATCCGCCGGGGCCGCCAGCAATCCGGCCGGTGTGTCGCATTGACGGATGCGGCCTTGGTGCAGTAGCGCGATGCGATCGGCCATGGCAAAAGCCTCTTGGCGATCGTGCGTCACCAACAGCGCGCTGATGCCCTGCGCGCGGATGCGCTGGCCAAACTCGGCCTGCAGCGTCAGACGCAGGTGCGCATCCAGGCTGGAGAACGGTTCATCCAAGAGCAGTAGCCGTGGCGACGTCACCAGCGCGCGCGCCAGCGCCACGCGCTGCGCCTCGCCCCCGGACAATGTGCCCACCGCGCGGGTGTCGTAGCCGGCAAGCCCCACCGTGGCTAAAATCGCCCGCGCCGCCTCGCGCGCGGCGGGCTTGGGCATGCGCCGCTCCACCAGACCGAAACAGACGTTGTCGAGCACATTCAGATGCGGAAACAGCGCAAAATCCTGGAACATCAGCGCGAAATGACGCGCCTCGGGCGGTACGCGCGCGAGGTCGACGCCGGCGAAGCGGATCGCCCCGGCGTCCAACGGCTCCAACCCGGCGATCATCTTAAGCAAGGTGCTCTTGCCGCAACCGCTCGGGCCGAGCAATGCCACGATCTCGCCCGCACCGACGGTCAACGACAGCTCATGCGCCAGCCATTGCCGTTCATAGCGCTTCGAGACCTTATCGACCTCCAGCATCGCGCGCCTCCTCCCGCTGCCATTCGATCAACACAAATGCCAGCATCGCCAACAACATCAACAGGCAAGACAGCACCAGCGCACTGTCCTGGTTCATCGCCCCCGGCCGTCCCAAACGCTGATAAATCAGCGTCGTCAGCGTCATCCACTCCGGCCGCGACAGAAACAGCGTCACCGCGAATTCGCCCAACGCGGTCGCGGCGGCAAAGGCCATGCCGCGCCGCAGCGCCGGCGCCGCCAGCGGCAACAGCAGTCGCCAAGTCAGGCGCCAAGGCGAAGCGCCCAGCGTGCGCGCCGCCTGCGGCAGATGCGCCGGCACGGCGTCGAGCGACGCGGCCAGTCCGCGCGCGATGAACGGATAGGCCAGCAGGGTATAGGCGCCGATCAACAGCACCAGGCTCGCGGACAACCCCGGATACAGCAGCAACAGGCCGAACGCCACGCAGATGGGCGACAACGCATAGGGCAGAAAAGCCAAGGTGCCGAGCAGCACGCTGCGGCGCATGGCAAAGGCGTGCGCCAAGCCGAACACGCAGGCGCCGGCAAGCGCGAGCGCGGTAAAGCGGGCGGTGTTGGCCAGCGCGCCCCACACCTCGGGATCGGCCAGCGCCTGCCAGGCCGCCCCGGCCCATAGCGCGCGCCAGGCGATCGCCGCGAGCGGCGCCAGCGCCAGCATGGCCGTCAGCCCCATGGCCAGCGCCAACAGCGCGTATTGGCGCCAGCCAGTGGGGGCGCTACGCGGCAGCGCCATGCCGCGCAGCGGCCGCGCCAGTATCCGCTCAAGCCAGGCATAACCCAGCGCCGCGAGGCCGGTAATCGCCAGCACGGTCAGCGCCAAGGCGCTGGCGTCCCCCAGATTCAGTTCGTAGGCCACGAGCGTATAAATCTCCACTTCGACCGTGGCATACCGCTGGCCACCCAGAATCAGCGCCAGACCAAAGCCGGAAAAGCAGTAGAGGAACACCAGACAGAGCGCCGAACACACCCATGGCAAGGCCCCGGGCAGCTCGATGCGCCAAAAAACACGCCAGGGCGAAGCGCCGAGCGTGCGCGCCGCCATGATCCGGCTGGCCGGCAAGCGCGCAAACCCCTCTTGCGCCGAGCGCACCAGCAGCGGCAGGTTATAGAAAAGGTTGCCGTACAACAGCAGCCACGGCGTATCCTGCCCCATGACGCCGGTCACACCCTCGGGACCGAACAGCGCCAACACGCCCATGGCGGCCACCAGCGTCGGCATGACGAAGGGCAGCATCATCAGCCGCATCAGCCAACGTCGGCCAGGAAAGTCGAAGCGCGCCAGCGCCCAGGCGATCGGCAAACCGAACAGCAGCGCCAGCGCGCAGGTCGCCAGCGCCTGCGTAAACGACCACAGCAGCCGCCAACGATAGTAGGGGTCGAACAAAAAGGCCGGCGACAACGTGCCGGCCCCCTCCGCCATCAAGCGCGCTAGCGGCGCGCCGGCCAAAGAGAGCAACAAGGCCAGCGGCAAGAGCGCCAGAACGCGCGTTGAACGCATGTTACTTGAGCACCACCTGCGTCCAGCGCTTGACCCAATCCTGACCCTTGGCGCGGATCTCCTGCGCGCTCGGCGTCTGGTGCGCCGCCGGCTCCTTGGCAAACGAGAACACCGGCGCAAGCGGCGTGCCCTGCATCACCGGATACATCCACATCTGGGTCTGCAGGTCTTGCTGAACCGGCTTGGAGCGCAGGAAAGCGATGAATTTCTCCGCCGCGGCGCGCTCATGTCCGCCCTGGATCAGCCCAGCCCCCTCGATCTGCTGGTATACCGCGCCCGGCAACGGCAGCGTGCCCACCGGCGACTCGGTAATCTTCACCTTGCTGAACGCGACTTCGGCCGCCGGGTCGGTGGCATAGCTCAGCACGATCGGGCGGCCGCCGCCGTTATGCGAGAAATCGGTGTTGTAGGCGATGCCCCAGTCCTTGACCACCTTGACGCCATTGCCGCGCAGCTTGCGCCAGAAGGCAAAGGCGCGCTCCTCGCCCATGGCGTGGATGGTGGAAAACAAGAAGGCCTGTCCCGGGCTCGACGTTGCCGGGTTCTCCACCACCAGCAGATCGCGGTAAGCCGGCAGCGTCAGATCGGCGAGCGACTTCGGCAGCGGCAGATTGTGCTTGGCGAACCACGCCTTGTCATACACCAGGGTCACATAGCCGTAGTCGGTGCTGACAAGCCCGCCAGGCAAGCTGTAGCGCGCCTTGCGGCCGTCGCTCTTGAGCGTCGAGGGCGCGATCACGCCGGCTTCCTCGGCCTTGCCCGCCAATGAATTATCCAAGCCGAACACCACATCGGCGATCGGATTGGCGCGCGTCAGAATCAGCTTGTTGAGCATTTCGCCGGCGTCACCCGCCTTGATCAGTTCGACCTGAATGCCGGTCTGCTTTTCAAAATCGGCCAACAGCGGCTTGGACACTTCGAAGGAGCTGTGCGTGATCACGCGCAAGCTGTCGGCTTGCGCGCCTAGCGCGACGCCGAAAAGAGAAAGGGCAAGGCAAAGACGGCGAAATTTCATTCGGACACTCTCCACGAAACGGAAGCAGCGCCGGCGTTACGCCCGACATCACGCTCCCTCCGCTGGTACGAACCAGATCAGGTAATCAGGGACTCTCTCAGCCGCGCTTAGCGGCACCCCCGGTGACAGGATGCATTATACATGGGCAAAAAATCACCGCATGAAGATATTTATGTCGCGCCGTTGTCCAATATCCAACGTGTTTTCGGTTTTATTTGCAAATTGCTTTTTAACCTTTCATTTTTAATGCAGGATAGAGGCCTAGATCAAAATGCCATCCACTGGGCATGATCGTGCCCTTTCAACTACCGGTTGGTCATGAATACACCTTCAGCCGAACACGCGGCACCGCAGGTCGCGGAAGCCACCGAGGTCAAAGCGCCGGAAAGCGAAACCGCGCTGGCCAACATCGCCATGCCGCTAGGCGAAAGCATTCTCAAGATTCAGCGCGAAAACGGCCTGCTGATGTACGGCATTTTGCAGCGTAACCGGGCGGTCACCGGCCAATCGGATTTCTTCCGTGTGCAATTTCGCGGCTACGCCCTCAATACCAGCGGCAGTTGGAGCAGCTTTGCCGAGGATGAGGCGCGTTTCCATGGCAGCCGCAACTGCGCCTGGGCGCGCGTCGACCACCCAAGCCGCGCGATCACCTTTGGGCCCAAGGCGGGGCTAAACATCACCGACACGCTCGCGGGCACAGGGCTTGACGATTTTCTGTTCTCCATCGTGGTCGCCTGGGCCAAAGCCACTTACGGCGACTACAGCGCGAGCCCCGGCATGCTGATGATCCAGGCCGGCACCAGTGAAACCGAAAAGCTGCACAAACAGGCCTTTTTTGCCAAACAAGGCTTCGAGTTCGAATGGCGGGACGAACAGCAACGCTCCGGCATCTACTACAAAGACAAGGTCGGACGACTGATCGGTGTCTGCGAATCGGCGATGATCACCGAATTTGGCGGCGAATCGATGCTGCAGACGCTAATCAAGCAAGATCAGGATAGGCACGAGATGCAGCAGCATCTGTCCAAGATCGAATCGATGAACAACGCCGTGCACCAAGCGCTCGACAAGGAACGCCACACCACGCAAGCGCTGGCGATCGCGCTCGGCGTGGTCATTCTCATGGGGCTGTGGGCGGTACTCTAAAAGACGGGGAGTAGGGAGTAGGGAGTAGTAAAAACCGCTAACCCTGCTTGCGGTCTTTTACTGCGGGAGTAACAGCAACACCTTGAAAGCGGGAGTGGCGCTAGCTTTTACTCCCGCCGTTTAAGGTTTTGCTTCTACTCCCGCGTTGTAAACGTGCGTTGCTGCGCGAACGCACGCTACTCCCCACTCCCTACTCCCTACTCCCTACCATAAAAAAAGGTTCTTCGCGGAATCTGGGGGAAGTCAGGATTGACAGCAGGAAAGGCAGGGAGGTGGCAGGCGGCTGTTTTTGGTAAATTGCTAGTCGCGAAACGTACAAATACCCAACCACCTGCCATGCCGAAT
>Ga0213872_10002498_pt1 | contig 10757 bp, 7 predicted proteins | sample VelepicomBERX_R2_FD_160071 | JGI IMG/M metagenome (GOLD analysis project Ga0213872, IMG submission 160071) | Rhizosphere microbial communities from Vellozia epidendroides in rupestrian grasslands, the National Park of Serra do Cipo, Brazil - RX_R2 | ecosystem: Host-associated > Plants > Roots >... | reverse complement strand
TGGCGACCTTGCCTGAATCGCTCCGAATCACTAATTCGGTCGAACTGCGATCGTCCGCCGAACTGATCGTGTAAGTGCCGGCTGGAAGATGTGAGTTGCCTACTGCAAAATCGAATGGGACGGTTGCTTTCACGGCGTGTCCTTGCGCCACTGCGCTGCCGGCGGTGACGAGGGATGCCAGGGCGAAGACTGCGATAGCGGTAATCCGTTTCATGGCTGTTCTCCTCTCAAGACAACTCTCGTTTGAGAGCGTCCCGTCTTTGGACCCCTTTTGCAGTGGAGCCCGAACTGGAATTTGCCGGCCTGCTTCCGTAGGTTTTGGTCGCTGCCTGCTGTGCTCCTGATATGGCAAACCCCGTGCCAAACCTGCGCATCGGCTAAGAAGACTTCCCGCCGCGATTTCACTCCTGTGTTTGCAATCAGATACGAATCACGCTTGCAACCTCGATTGGACCTGCTCAGCGCCGCAGCTCGTTTTCGGTATCTCTTCGGATACCCGCGAGTAACCGTTTCGATCCTCTGGGCGTCGGTGAAACTGCTGCTTCCCCCGAACGACAACAGGATGCGGTTTCGCGCGCTGACCCGTGGAAACTCAACTGCCAGATCGGCCTCGGCTATTCCTTCCGCCTGCAAGTGATTCATGCGAAGTGAAACCGGCCGTTCTGTTGTGACCTGGGTCACAGCCTTGCGTGCCTGATTTTTCTTAGCATGCTCGCGACTCTTCAGCTCAGGCTGTTGCGCCTCCTTCTGATTGCAACGGGAGGGAGGGTCGATGCCAAACTTTCGCGATACCGGACACCTCTTTCGCTTCGCAGGGATTTTCGTCGCCGCCGTCCTGATATTTCTTGCCATACGCGGTTGGCTCGTGCCGCACACCTTCGGACAGTACGGGCACTATCGCGGAGCAGCTCTGACCGAGATCGCGGCGAAGCCGGTTCACTTCGCCGGCCACCAGACCTGCGAAACATGTCATTCAGATATAGCTGAGAAAAAGACTGCAGGTAAGCACGTTTCGGTTAACTGTGAAGCCTGTCACGGCCCGCTGGCTTCCCACGCCGACGATCCTTCCATTCAGCCTGCAAAGTTGAACACGGCGCAACTGTGCGGTCAGTGCCACGAAGCCAGCGCTGCAAAGCCAAAGGGCTTCCCGCAGGTCGAAACTGAGAGTCATGCGAACGGCGTTGCGTGCGAGACCTGCCATCAGGCGCACAGCCCGGCCATCGCGGCAGGAGGTGCGCAATGAATATCACACGGCGTCAGATGCTGATTCTGCTTCCGGCCGCGGCCGTCGCCTGGGAATCGATCCTGGCCGGCACTCCGGAATCGTCGCCGAATTACAACCTGAGCGAGCACTGGTGGGGCATGCTGATCGATATCCCGAAGTGCATTGGTTGTGGCAATTGCGTGCGTGCCTGCCAGGCCGAGAATGATGTGCCCGACGGATACTTTCGGACGTGGATCGAGCGGTATCACGTTACCGACTCGAATCTCGCAAACCCTGAGGTCATCTCGCCCGACGGCGGCAAGCACGGATTCCCCGTCGCGAAGGAAGACAAGGGCAAATACTTCTTCGTTCCGAAGATGTGCAACCACTGCGCCGAGTCGCCCTGCACGCAGGTATGCCCTGTCGGAGCGACCTTTATCAGCCCGGACGGGGTTGTCCTGGTCGACCAGAAGTATTGTCTGGGCTGTGCTTACTGCGTTCAGGCCTGCCCCTACGGGAGCCGGTACATTCATCCGCAGAAGCGGGTCGCAGACAAATGCACACTTTGCTACCACCGCATCACCAAGGGTCTTACAACGGCGTGCTGTGAGGCGTGCCCCACGGGTGCGCGGCAGCTTGTCGATCTCAAGAATCCCAACGATCCGATTCATGCATTCCTGAAAACGCATGCGGTGCAGGTGCTGAAGCCTCAGATGGCCACCGGCGCGAAGGCTTTCTACAACGAACTCGATGGCTCGGTGCGATGAGAGGTGTGCCATGCAGGGCGTCGACGGCTTCATGTATCCGAACGAAGTGCAGCTGCAATGGAGCGTGCTGATCGTTCTGTACCCCTTCGTGACAGGGCTCGTCGCCGGCGCGTTCATTCTTGCGTCCCTGGTGCGCATCTTCCACGTTGAAGCTGTGCGGCCGACCTACCGGCTGGCAATGCTGACGGCCCTGGCTTTCCTTCTGGTTGCGCCTCTGCCTCTGCAACTGCATCTAGGCCACCCCGAGCGCTCTTACGAGATGTACCTCACGCCTCATCGCACCTCGGCAATGGCCATGTTCGGCTTCATCTATCTCTGGTATCTCATGGCCGTTCTGGTGGCGGAAATCTGGCTCGACTATCGGCGTGACATCGTGGTCATGTCGCAATCAGTCACCGGCTGGAGGCGCTGGGCCTACTGCGTGATGACGCTGGGGTCAAGCAACATCAGCGCTCGCGCTCTTGAGATCGATGACCGCGTCGGATGGCTGATCACCCTCATCGGCATCCCGTCGGCGTTTCTTCTGCATGGATATGTCGGCTTCATCTTCGGATCCATCAAAGCAAATCCGTGGTGGTCGTCGCCCCTGATGCCGGTGGTGTTCATCTTTTCGGCTATGGTGTCCGGCATCGCTGCCGTGATGCTGCTCTACATGCTGGCGGCGGGTCTGCGCCGCCAGGCCATCGACGTGCGCTGCGTCGATACTGTAGCGCGCTACCTGCTCTACATCTTCATCATCGATTTCAGCCTCGAGATGCTCGACCTGGTACACCGTATTTACGAGGCGGATGAATCGTTTCGCAGCCTGGACTTCATGATCCACACCAAACTCTTCTTCTCACAGATAGTTCTGCAGATATTTGCCGGCACACTGGCTCCGATCGCACTGCTCGGGCTCACGCAGGTGGTGAAGTTGCCGGACCTTGCCCGCAAGAGAATCTACGCAATTGCAGGATGCCTCACCCTGATTGGCATTTTCGCCATGCGGTGGAATGTCGTGATTGGCGGGCAGCTGTTTTCGAAGAGCTTCCTCGGATACACGACCTACAAGATGGGTCTCATCACGCGCGAAGGATTGCTCATGACGGTGCTGCTCAGTCTACTTCCGTTGTTCTTCCTGTGGGTGCTGGTGAAGCTCCTGCCTCCGTGGTACGAGAAGCAGGATACTCTCACGGTTGTCGGCTGAACTTCGTCTTGAGCAATGGCTTGAGCAGTTCATAATCAACACATGGCTTCGACCGAACAGGCGGGTTCGCGTCAGGTCCCGTCCGATCCGCTGCGAAATTATCGCGGACGCCTCGCGCCCTCGCCAACGGGACTGCTGCATCTCGGTCACGCCAGCACGTTCTTCGAAGCCGACGCCCGGGCACGCGAGGCCAGGGGAACGCTGGTACTTCGCAGCGACGATCTGGATGCGCAGCGCTCGCGGCCGGAGTTCTATCACGCGATGCTCGAAGACCTCGCCTGGCTCGGTATTTACTGGCAGGAGGGCCCCGACGTTGGCGGGCCGTTCGCTCCGTATTCCGAGAGCGAGCGCCGCGATCACTATCTCGCCGCATGGCGCAGGCTCCTCGACAGCGGATTCATCTATCCCTGCCGATGCTCGCGGAAAGACCTCGCACAGGCTGTAAGCGCTCCACAGGACAACGACGATGAGCCGCGTTACCCCGGCACATGCCGTCCATCCGGCCCGGTTCCGCGTAACTTCGCCTCTCCCGCCGGGATCAACTGGCGCTTCCGCGTTCCTGACGGCGAGCCCGTAGCGTTCGAAGACGGCTACTTCGGCGCGCAGAAGTTCATTGCCGGAACCGATTTCGGAGACTTCCTCGTCTGGCGCCGTGACGACGTGCCCGCCTACCAGCTCGCCTGCGTGGTCGACGATGCAGGAATGCGCATCACGGAAGTGGTCCGCGGCGCCGACCTGCTTCGTTCGACGGCCCGTCAGATCCTGCTCTATCGCGCGCTCGGAGTCGAGCCGCCCGCCTGGTATCACTGTCCACTGATCGTCGACGACAACGGCCAGCGGTTAGCCAAGCGACACGACGCGCTCGCCATCCGCGCCCTTCGCGAGCAAGGCAAAACTCCCGAGGAGGTGCGACGGATGGCCGAAGCATTAAGGCCGGCCAATGCCCTGCGAGGAGCGATTCCCTAGCGCCGCCCTATAATCTACGGAATCCGCACTGCTCGCAGGGGAGCGATGAGAGAAATTCTGGAGCGACAGATCGATCAGGCGCTTGGCCGCCGGCCCGCCGACCTGGTCGTGCGCAACGCGCGCATCCTCAATGTAGTCACCGGCGAGATCCAGACCGGCGATATTGCGGTCTGCGGAAGCACTATCGTCGGCACGCTCGACAGTTATCGCGGTGTCGACGAGATCGACGCCCAGGGTCGTTTCGCGGTTCCGGGATTCATCGACAGCCATGTGCACTGCGAGAGCACGCTTGTCACGCCCGGCGAGTTCGACCGCTGCGTGCTGCCGCACGGAGTCACCACGGCGGTCTGCGATCCGCACGAGATCTGCAACGTGCTGGGCCTTACCGGACTTCAATACTTCCTTGACTCCGCCCTGAACACCGCCATCGACCTGCGCGTCCAGCTTTCTTCCTGCGTGCCGGCTACGGACCTCGAGACTTCCGGCGCACGGCTTACGGCGGCCGATCTAATCCCCCATGCCGATCATCCGCAGGTCATTGGACTCGCCGAGTTCATGAACGTGCCCGGCGTGCTGAACAAGGACCCCGAGTGCATGGAAAAGCTCGCGGCATTCCATGGCCGGCACATCGACGGGCACGCCCCGCTGGTCTCCGGTCACGCTCTGAATGCCTATCTCTCCTGCGGCATTCGCAACTGCCACGAGACGACGAACCTCGCCGAAGGCCGCGAGAAGCTCTCCAAGGGGATGCAGGTGCTCATCCGCGAGGGTTCTGTGTCGAAGGATCTTGCTGCGCTTGCTCCCTTTATCACCGAGTTTGCCTCGCCGTTTCTTGGACTTTGCACCGACGACCGGAACCCCCTGGACATCCACGAAGAAGGCCATCTGGACTACATGATCCGCCGCGTCATCGCGCTCGGCGCGCCTGTCGCTGCCGTCTACCGCGCCGCAAGCTGGTCCGCCGCGCGCGGCTTTGGATTAACCGACCGCGGGCTCATCGCGCCCGGCTATCTCGCCGACTTCCTGTTGCTCGACGATCTCGCGAGCTGCGCAATTCACTCTGTTTTCCGCCGCGGACGCAAGGTCACCGCCGAGACCTTCGCGAATCGCATTATGCCGGAACCGCCCGGCGGTAACACGATCAAGATGGGCCTCGCTACCTCGGACAGTTTCGCAGTCCGTGCCTCTGGACCATCGACGCCGGTCATCGGCATCATCCCCGGCAAAATTCTCACCGAGCGATTGCATGCCGACCTGCCCTATCGCGATGGGCAGCGCCACGCTGACCCAGAGCGCGATCTGCTGAAGCTGTGCGTGCTCGAGCGGCACGGCCGCAACGGCAATATCGGCCGCGGATTCGTCAGGGGCTTTGGCCTCCGCCAGGGCGCGCTGGCTTCCTCGGTCGGCCACGACAGCCATAATGTTTGCGTCGTCGGTGCGAGCGACAGCGATATGGCCGTCGCCGTCAACCGCCTGCGTGAACTCGGGGGAGGGTTCGTCGCCGTCGAAAACGGCCGCGTCCGCGCCGAACTCGCCCTGCCATTTGCCGGACTCATGAGTCTGCAGCCATTCGAGACGGTACGCGCGAATCTTTACGCCCTTCGCACTGCCGTCCGGGAGATGGGCTGCACGTTATCGGAGCCATTCCTGCACCTGGCTTTCCTGCCGCTCCCGGTGATTCCCCACCTGAAGATCACCGACTTCGGCCTGGTGGATGTCGACCGGTTCGAATTGGTCCGCTCCTGATCGGGCGCGAGGCGGCCTGAACGTCGCTCATCGTGCAGCTCGCATGATATCCTGAGCCCGAGGGCGAGCCATGCGCACTTCTGCGACAACACTGCATCGCGACTCCGGCCGCAAGCGCTGGAACCGGGCATTCGCTCGCGCCATGGCTCCCCGCCGGCATCTGCGCGTGCTTCCTACCTGCACGCGACCTAGCCTCTTCGGCAGCGACTAGGGGACTGCGCGTCCCGCGATCCCCGCCTTCGGCGGACTCCGCGTGCAGCCATGCGCACCCTTCGCCGCTCGAATCCATATCTAACTCAATAGAGACCGCCGGCGAACCACACGAAAACCCAAGGCGAACCAGCCTTCAGGAGAGAACGATGACAGAGAAATCCGAAGTCTATGTCCAGAAAGGGGCCCAGCACGGACCAAAACTGGTCACGCCGCTGCCGGGGCCCAATGCCCGCCGGATCGTCGAAGCCGACGACCGCCTCATATCGCCCAGCTACACGCGCTCCTATCCCATGGTCGCCAAGCGCGGCCGCGGTGTTCGCGTAGAGGACGTCGACGGCAACGAATTTCTCGATTTTGCCGCGGGCATCGCCGTCACTTCGACCGGCCATTGTCATCCCGAGGTTGTCAAGGCCATTCAGGAGCAGGCCGCGGAGCTGATCCACATGTCCGGGACGGACTTCTACTATGAGGCGCTGGTGACCCTCGCTGAGCGGCTTTCGGCCGTCGCGCCCATGCCCGGGCCGCATCGCTTCTATTACGGCAACTCCGGGGCCGAGGCCATCGAGTGCGCTCTCAAGATCGCCCGCTACCATACGGGACGCCAGAACGTCATCGCCTTCTTCGGAGCCTTCCACGGACGTACCATGGGAGCCCTTTCGCTCACCGCGTCGAAGCCGCAGCAGCGCCGCCGGTTTGCACCGCTCCTGCCCGGCGTGACGCACGTCCGATATCCCTATGCCTATCGCGGATGCAGCGGTGGCCCGGAGCAGGAAGAAGCCTTCGCCCTTGGCTGCGCGCGCTACATCGAGGACAAGCTCTTCAAGACGACGCTGCCTCCCGAGGAAGTCGCCGCGATCTTTGTCGAGCCGATCCAGGGCGAGGGTGGATACGTAGTTGCGCCCACGATCTTCATGCAGGAGCTGCGGCGCATCTGCGACAAGTTCGGCATTCTTCTCGTCGCGGATGAGGTGCAGTCCGGGGCGGGCCGTACGGGCAAGTGGTGGGCCATCGAGCACACGGGCGTCGAGCCGGATATCGTCTGCATGGCGAAGGGCATCGCTTCGGGCATGCCGCTCGGCATCTGCATGACGCGCGCCGAAATCATGGACTGGAAGCCGGGCTCGCACGCGTCGACATTCGGCGGCAACCCCGTGGCCATTGCCGCGGCGTTGGCCACCATGGACGTCCTCGAACGCGAAGGCATTGCGAACGCGGCGAAGATCGGTGAGCTGATGTTCGACCGGCTGCGCAGCTGGCCTGAGCGCTTCGACATTGTGGGCGAGGTTCGCGGGCGCGGCCTGATGATCGGCATCGAGATCGTGAAGGATCAGGACTCGCGCGAGCCCGCCGGCACATGGCGTGACCGCATCGTCGACCTGGCCTTCGAGCGCGGCCTGTTGATTCTCGGCTGCGGCGAGACATCCATCCGCCTGGCTCCTCCGCTGATCGTCAATCAGCATGAAGCCGCCGTCGCGCTGGACATTCTCGAGGAGTGCATCTTGCTGGTCGGGCAAGAGCAGGCAAAATCGCTGGCGGGAACGGCTGTTTAGTCAGCAAAATCTCGGGGCGGCAGATCCTCTCTGCTGCCCTTTTCTTTTGCCGCTCTACTTGGAGAGCCTTCCAACTCTACGCGGGTTCTTGAATCGCTGGCGTGATTGGATTCAGGCACAAACGCCGCATATCATAGTGAGAACCCACGCATGCAAACAGAATTCGTGTCCATTGAGCAATTCTTCCTCGGCTGCCTTGCTCACGCGTCCTATCTTGTCAGCTCAAACGGAATCGCCGCCGTCATCGATCCCCAGCGCGATGTGGACATCTACATCGACACCGCGCGCGAGAAGGGCATGAAGATCGAGCACATCATCGAGACTCATCTGCATGCGGATTTCGTCTCCGGGCACCGCGAGCTTGCCGAACGCACCGGCGCGCGCATTTATATGGGAGCCGCTGCCGGCGCGACTTTCCCACATGTTCCCGTCAAAGACGGCGATCGGCTCGAGTTCGGGAACTGCCGATTCGATTTCCTCGAGACTCCGGGACACACTGTCGAGAGCATCTGCGCTATGTTGACCGATCTCACCCAGCCATCCAGACCGCGCGCCGTCTTCACCGGCGACACGCTGTTTGTCGGCGACGTCGGCCGGCCAGATTTGTCCGCCGAGCACACGCCGCAGGGGCTCGCAGCGCTGCTTTACAAGAGCCTGCACGGGAAGCTGCTCAAGCTTCCCGATGAGACGGAGATTTTTCCGGCGCACGGCGCAGGCTCACTGTGCGGTCGCCAGATGGGCAGCGAGCGCTCGTCTACCATCGGCAAGGAGCGCCGCTTCAACTACGCACTGCAGGCACGTACCCCAGAGGAGTTCGTCCACCTGCTCACCGACAGCCTTCCGCCCCGGCCGGAATACTTCGGCCGCGACGCGGAGATGAACCGTCACGGGGCCTCAGCGATCGCTCAGCTTCCCCCGCCCGCTCCGCTTAAGGCAGCGGCAGTGTTGCGCCGGCAGTCCGAGGGCGCAATTATTCTCGACACACGCCCGTCGGTGCAGTTTGCGGTTGCTTATGTTCCCGGCTCGCTGCACATCGGCCTCTCCGGCCAATACGCTTCCTGGGCCGCGCGCATTCTCGGCCTCGATAAGCACATCATTCTCGTCTGCGAAGACCCGGATCATTTGAGCGAATCGCAGTTACGGCTGGCGCGCGTCGGCATCGAACACGTCGACGGATACCTCGAAAACGGAATCGCTGGCTGGATGGAAGCCGGATTGGAGCTCGAATACATCCCCGGATTAGAGCTCGATTACATCCCGCAGATTTCCCCTGCAGAGTTTGACGAGGTCCTCGAGAGCGAAAAGGGCAAGGTCGCCATTCTCGATGTCCGCGAGCCGGGCGAGGTCGAAGCAGGAGCGATTGAGAATTCTATCCGTATCCCGCTCGAACAGTTGTCGGCGCGAACCGGCGAACTTGATTCTGACAGACTTATCGTCGTCCACTGCAAGGGCGGATACCGCAGCTCTATCGCCACCAGCATCCTGAGGCGCGCTGGCTTGCGCGACATCGCCGACCTGACGGGCGGCTTCGACGCGTGGCAGAACTCCAGAACCAGGGTTCCACGCTGAGCCGCTGCCCTGCTTTCCATGGCCGTTTGCTATCCCGGCACATTTCCCCGCTGCAGAACGGTTGTAGTGGAAACCCCGCACCAGCGGTGGTAATTTTGTGCGCAAGCCGCAAGCGCGGCGCGGATTGCCTTTCCGCCGGAGCATAACGGCTCGGCCCTCTGGTTTCGCACCGCGACAGTGCCGTATCTCAAAGGGATGGCATGGCTCTGAATCGCCAGCTATCGGTGTTCGTCTCCTCCACCTCGGAGGATCTGCATTCCTATCGGCAGGTAGCGCAGCAGGTCATCCTTGCGCGCGGCTGGTTCCCCATCATGAACGAGTATTGGGGCGCCATGTCGAATCCGGTGGTCGAAGCATGCTGCAAAAAAATGGAGAAGGCCGACCTGGTGCTCCTCCTCATGGCCTTCCGCCAAGGTTACGTCCCCACGGTGGATCAGGGCGGCAACGGAGCCGATTCCATCACGGCGCTCGAAATCGAATACGCGCGCAGGAACAACATTCCTGTGCTCGGTCTGCTTGCCAACAAGAACACCTGGCCCGGCGACCTTTACGAAGACAGCCAAACCGCACGCGAGTGGGTCAAGCAGTTCCGCGGAAACCTCAATCTGCCCGCGGAGTTCTTCGATCCCGAGCAGCCCAATCCCGCCGCCAAGGAGACCGATCAGCTTCCGCAGTTTCGCTCCAAAGTAGGAGCCGTGCTGCTCAACTTTCAGCAGGAGCTGATCGCCCGGGAGGAGGCAAAGGCTGCAGCCGCAGCCGAGGGGCCGGATTTCTTCAGCCGCGCCTGCGCCGGGGTAGTCGAGGGTACCATCATCCCGTTCATGGGATCGGGCGTCTACGGCAACGGAGGCCTCAGCGCGCGTGAGCTGTCGAAGGCCCTTGGCGTGGATGCCAGCCAGGACGAGTCCTGCCTCGCGACCGCAGCTGAATACATGGAGCGCCACCTGGATTCGCGGTTCGATTTCCTCGGAAAGCTGCACCGCATCATCGAGGAGCGCATGGCCGAACTGAAGACTCCGCCGCTCATTTACCAGCTTCTGCTGGAAGCGGCGCGTCCGCCCCTGATCGTCTCCTCCACCTGCGATCTGGTGCTCGAGCAATACCTGGAAAAACAAGGCAAGCAATACACCCTCGTCTGCCATATCGTGCGCTCGTTCCGGAACGAGAACGACGGAAAGCTGCTTGTCTTTGACGGAGAGAAGCACGAGATCACGGTGGCCGACAAGGTTCGCCTCGACCCGAACAAGTACATCATCTACAAGCCGCTCGGATCGCCTCTTCTGCACGACCGGCTCGATCCAGACCTCGAGATCGACACCGTCGTCATGACCGAGAGCGATCACTTGGTCCTGCTTGGGCGGCTCGAGCACGAGATGACGCAGATTCCTACCGCCCTGTGCCGCCACCTGCAGCGCCGGCCATTGCTGTTCGCCGGCTACGGCCTCGATGTGTGGCATTACCGGCTCGTTATGCAGGTCTTCCAGCTCGTGCAGGCGCAGGGATCGCGCCCGACGCCGATCGTTGTAAGGCAGCCAGCTTCTTCTATGGAAGAGATG
>Ga0213872_10002497_pt1 | contig 10760 bp, 8 predicted proteins | sample VelepicomBERX_R2_FD_160071 | JGI IMG/M metagenome (GOLD analysis project Ga0213872, IMG submission 160071) | Rhizosphere microbial communities from Vellozia epidendroides in rupestrian grasslands, the National Park of Serra do Cipo, Brazil - RX_R2 | ecosystem: Host-associated > Plants > Roots >... | reverse complement strand
TACTTTGCCGATCCGGGATACAAGGATGTGTCCGGGCTCGCGCGCCTGGGGTTTCCGCTGGCTGAAGTCAGCGCCGACGGCAGCACGGTCCTCGCCAAGGTAGAGGGTTCGGGCGGATGTCTTACGCGGGCCACTTGCATCGAGCAAATGCTATATGAGATTCAGGATCCGCGCGGTTACATAACACCCGATGTTGTCGCCGATTTTTCGCAGGTGCAGTTCGAGGACCTGGGGCAGGACCGCGTTCGGGTGACCGGAGGGACGGGGAAGCGCAAGCCTGACACGCTAAAAGTCTCCGTTGGATTTCACGACGGCTGGGTTGGAGAGGGGCAGATCTCCTACGCCGGACCGGGAGCAGTGGCCCGCGCGAAGCTTGCCGAGGAGATTCTGGCCGAGAGGCTGCGGCCGCTGGCGTTGAGCGAGCTTCGCTTCGATCTGATCGGATTGAATGCGATTCATGGGCGAGGGCTGTCGCCGCAAGCGTGTGAACCGTGGGAAGTCCGCTTGCGCGCCATCGCTCGCGCCAACTCACGCAAGCTGGCTGCCATGGTTCCACGCGAAGTCGAGGCGCTGTATACGAACGGCCCTGCGGCCGGAGGAGGCGTCTCAACGTCAATTCGTGAGACCATCGCCATTCTGTCGACGCTTATACCCGCCGATCTTCCGCGGCCAAAGATTCACATTGAGGTGTCCTGAAATGTTGCTGCGCGAAATCGCTCATTCGAGAACGGGAGACAAGGGCAATCTGGTCACGATATCGCTTATCGCCTATCGGCCTGAAGATTTCGAGCTGCTGGTGAGTGAGATCACGGCAGAACGGGTCGCGCAGCATTTCTCAGAAATCATCGAAGGGCGCGTCACGCGTTATGAGCTACCGCATCTGTCTGCGCTGAACTTTGTCCTGCCGCGTCCGGCGAAGCTTGCCGTAACTCGTTCGCTCGCCCTCGATGCTCATGGCAAATGTCTGGCATCGGCGCTGCTCGCCGTCGAAATTGAAGTCACTCCTCGCGCAGCAGCTTCATAGGATCGACAGACAGCGCGCGCCGCGCCGGAATCCACGTAGCCACGAGCCCAAGCAGGGCCATGGCTAGAACTACGCCGGTCATTACGAGCGGATCGCGCGGCGTCGCCTGGTAGACGATATAAGCCAGGACCCGCGTCGCCAGCAGGCCGAGAACCAATCCCGCTGCTGAGCCGAACGCGAGCAACTTGAGCGCGCGCCCGAGTGCTGCTTCCAGCACTTCCCTGCGCTGCGCGCCGAGGGCCACGCGGATGCCCAACTCGCGAAGCCGCTTGCTTACGGAGTATGCGGCCATTCCGAAGATGCCGGCGACTGAGAGAACGGCTCCCATGAATCCGAGCACGCCCAGCGCCATGGTGGCAACGCGCGGGGCAAATAAGGCGCTGTCCTTGAGACTGTTCTGCCACAATTCAATCGTGAAGGGCAGCCCTGCATCGAGATTCCGCAGCGTGCTCTTAATGGCGGCATCCAGTTGCTGTGGATCGCGGTTCGAGCGCACCGCGAGATTTGCCTGGCCGGATCCTGATTGCGCAATGGGTAGGAACAACGCCGGCTGCCGGTCTTCTGTGAGGCTCGCGTATTTCCCGTCCTCAACAACGCCGACCACCTGCACGCGCATGCCGTCACTGCCTTTGAAATATGCGCCTATTGCCCTCGGTACAGAGCCGAAGATTCTTTCGGCGAATTCCCGATTGACGACCGCTATGCGAGGCGCACTCTTATCGTCGTGCCATGTGAAGTCGCGGCCGGCGAGAAGAGTCGTCCGTGCCGCTCCGAAATATCCGGGAGAAACGTTGTACAGCATCGGCTGGGCGGCGGCTTTCGACGGCCTGAGGTCTGCAGTTTTATCGGTAAACACCGTCGTGTCGTTTGCGCCGAAATAAAGCGGCTCCCGATCAATCAGTCCCACCGCCTTTACGCCCGGAATTGCGAGCAGGGCCTCAATGATGCGCTTTTGCATGGGCGGCAACGAATCGCCGCGATAGCCGGCCATATTAAGATCCGTGCTGACGATCATCGCGTTCTTCGGATCAAAACCGAACTTGCTGTTGAGCGAGCGCACCAGCCCGCGCACGGCCACCAGAGACGAGGTAACAAGAACTGCGCAGATTGCAATCTGCGCGATGAGCATCAGGTCGCGAACCGTGATTCGCCGTCTAATTTTTCCCGATGAATCCGACTTCACTACCTCGTATGGATTCGTACGCAGCACCTGCCTCACCGGCACAGCTCCGAAGAGCATTCCGCTCGCGAGGGCCAGCAGCAACGCGATGGCGTAAACCCTGCCATCAGGACTCACGGGTACATGCAAGTCCGGTGCTACCGTTGAGAGCGGTCGCCACACGCTCAGGCCGCGCAACAGCATAACGCTGCCCCCCAATCCCACGGCGCCCCCCATCAGTGAAATCAGCAGCGCTTCAGTAAATACGTGGCGCACAATGCGTCTGCGGCTCGAACCCAGGGCAAGGCGCAGAGCAATCTCGCGCGAGCGGTCAGCCGCATGTGCGGCAAAGAGGCTCCCAAGATTGGCGCAAGCAGCGAGCAGAATCAGCCCCGCAAGAAGCATCAGGCCAGTAAGGAACTGCCGCATCGGACCGCCGAGCCAGTCTCCCGCAAGCGCCGGACTGGCGAGCGAGAACGTCATATCACCGTCATCGTTGGGGTTGTTCTTCTGCATCCACGTGCCGACGGAGTTCAGGTCGGCAATGGCCTGTGCGGGTTTCACGCCCGATTTCCTATGCCCCAGCACCATCATGAGATCGCGGTTCCCGCGTTGGTTCAGTACATACAATCCTTCCACCTGCTCCTGGTTGACCAGTGGAACCCAGAAATCAGGGGCAAGAAACAGCAGATTTCCATGAAACTCGGGCGGCGCAACGCCGAGGATGGTAAAGGGATGTTTGTTGACCTGAACCTCTCGGCCAACCACGCCGCGATCATCCTGAAAATGGCTGTGCCAATATGCGTGCGTCAGCACGATAAACGGTGCACTATTCGGACCATGCTCATCAGGGCGGTGATAGAAACGGCCCAGAAACGGCTGAACCCCGAGCACGTCGAAATAGTTGCCGGTCGTTTCGAAGATCCAAGCGCTGGTCGGGTTGTTGCCTGTATCCAGGCCTACCGAAGTGACGGTGTAGGCCGCAAGATCATCAAAGCTGTGGTTGCGATCCCGCAGATCGAGATAATCGAGATACGAGTGATTGATGGCGTGGTCCTTGCCGCGCTGGATTGCATGAAGGCTCTGAGTGTCAGGCAAATTCAGTGGGCGCAAGATGAGCGCATTCAACACACCGAAGACAACGGCATTGGCTCCGATGGCGAGAGCAAGAGTGAAAACCGCGACCAGTGCAAATCCCGGAGAGTTCCGCAATACGCGAAGGCTGTAGCGGATATCCTGAAGAAACGTCTCAATAAAGTGAGCCCCAAACGCTTCGTTGGATTCCTCGCGGTAATGCTCATATCCGCCAAAATCGATGCGCGCGCGGCGCTCTGCCTCGGCGCGGGAAATGCCGGACCGCTCCAGGTCGTCTGCGCGAAGTTGAATATGCGAGCGAAGCTCCTCATTCATCTCGTCCGCGATCGCTGAGCCGCGGAAGAGCTTTGCGAAAACAGAGCGGAACCAGCCGAAGATGTTCATGCTTCCTCCGGCTGCGCCGCAAGGGCCGTGCCGATAGCCGTCGCGAGGCGGTTCCAGTTCTCGGTCTCTTCACGGAGACGCCTGCAGCCGGCGGCGGTCAGTTCGTAAAACTTGGCACGGCGATTGTTCTCCGACGTGCCCCAACTGGCCTTGAGCAGCCCCTGCCGCACAAGCCGAAACAGCCCCGGATACAGCGCGCCCTGCTCCACCAGCAGCGCGTTGCCGGAGATCTGCGCGATGCGCAAAAGGATTCCGTATCCGTGCAGGGGGCCGAGCGACACGGCCCTGAGGATGAGAAGATCAAGCGTTCCTGGCAAGAGCTGAGCCTGGTCAGGCATGACTCCCCCTAAAATGATTAGGAGAGTACTCTTGTCTCCCCTAAGCAGTCAAGGAGAAAGCTGTCAAGGAGAAGTGCAGGACGGCCCACCTATTCTTCGGCAGCTTCGTAGCAACTGCGCCCCGGCACGCACCGGGCCAGGTGGACGTAGTGATCGTCCGGCCCGGCCGGGCCCATGGTTCGCAAGCACCAATAGCTGCTCGCCGTGTGGATTCCGGGCAGCCACGATTCGATCTCCGAGGGTGTTGTGCCATATGGGTTTTTCGTGCGGAGGCACTGGCAGGGTTGGGTTTTCACGTCGGTTGTGCTCATGGTCGCCTCCCGTCTCACTCTGCTATCCGGCAGCTCTGGGGTCTCGGTCCATCTGCCCGGCAGCCAGCAGAACAGTACGGTAGATCGCCACCGGAAACATATCGACTTTGTATGCATTCATTGACAACGGAGTCGCGCCTTGCATTGCGGCTTTGCCGGCCGCTCGGGCTGCCGCTTCGGTAATCGGTTTACCAGTCAACTCGGCTTCGGCCTGCGGCGACCGCCGCACCACGGGAGAGGCCGCGCCCATGGTCACGACTGCGCGGCGGCAGGTGTTGCCGTCCATTTCGAGCACGATTCCGGCGTCGGCGACAGCCCAGTCGAAGCTGTCCTTCTCGCCGTATTTCTGATAGGCGGAGCGGGTTCCCGGCGCGGGCTTTGGAATCATCACGCCTGTCAGCAACTCGTCCGGTTCGATAACGGTGAACTTCGTCGGGTTGGCGTCAGGATGAACGTAGAGATCTTTAATCGCGACCAATCGTTTGCCCCGCTTTGCCGAAACCAGCTCGACGGCGGCGTTAAGGCCGAGCAGCGCCACAGCGGAGGAGGAGGGAGCGACGGCCGGACACGTGCCGTAATCCATGATCGCGTGGTACTGGTTTAGCCCATTGAATGCGAAGCAGAAGTCCTTGCCCTTGCGCAGGCACTGGAACTCCGCTGAGCGATAGTACCAGCACTGCACCGGCTGGAGCAGGTTTCCACCGACCGTGGCCATGTTGCGAATGTGGGGCGTCGCGGCGCTTCCGCATGCGTCGGAGAGGATCTGGTATTGCTTGCGGATCACCGGATGCTCGCTGATTTCTGTCAGCGTTGCCAAGGCACCGATCTTCAGGCCCTTGTCAGTCTCTTCGATGCCGCGCAGCGCCGAAATATTGCGGATGTTTACCAGCTTTTCCGGTTGCGTGGTGCCGTTCTTCATGCGGTCGAGCAGGTCCACGCCGCCCGCCTTGACGACCGCGCCGTCCTTCAGCTGCGACAGCGCACCGTCTACCGTTGTGCAATCTGCGAGTGTAAAGGCGTTCATGCCAACTCCATTTCCGGTCTGGGCCTGCGCAGCGCAGCCAGCACCACAGAGGGTGTCATGGGCATCCGCCGGACGCGCACTCCAATGGCGTTATAGACAGCGTTGCCGATGGCAGCGCCGATAGAAACAACACCGGCTGCCTCGCCAATACCGGAGGCATCAGTCGAGCTCTGGCCGATGTAGGACTCGACCAGACGCACGTCAATTTCCGGAACCTCGCGCGAGCCGGCGATCTTATACATGTCAAGGTTCGGATTGACCATCAACCCGTAGTTCGGATCGAGCAGCCGGTTCTCATACAGCGTGTAGGAAATCCCCTGGATGATTCCGCCGTTAATCTGGCTTTTCACCAGGGAGGGATTCATCGGGCGTCCGCAGTCATGGACCGAAAGTACTCTTGTGACCTGGATCCGGCCCAGTTCGGTGTCGACCTTGACCTCGGCGACATCGACCCCACCGTAAGTGAGATATTTATTGCGGTCGTAGTCGGGAACGCGCTTCGCTTGGACGGTGATCTGGTCAGTGGTCATCTTTGCCGCCGCGCGCTTGAAGCTGACCGGCTTCATCTTGCCGGACTTGCTGCGGACTTCGCCGTCCACAAGAACCAGGTCGCCGGCAGAGGCGCCGTATGCAGGAGCAATGTCCGCCAGGAACTTCTGCGAGGCCTGCCATGCAGCGTCACGCACCACGGGGGTGATCGAGAGGGTGGTCACGCTTCCGCCGGAGTTCGGTCCCTGCGGATAATTCGTATCGCCAATTTTGATCGCGACCTGCGCCGGCGGCACGCCGAACTGCTCAGCAATGATCTGGGCAAAAACCGTCTTGATGCCGGAGCCGATGTCCTGCACGGCGGAGAGCACTTCGATGGAGCCGTCCTTGTGCACGCGCACTTCGGCGTTGGAGTTCCCACTGACGAATCGGTACCAGACGGACTGGGCCAGGCCCACTCCGCGCTTGACCGGGCCTGTGTCTGCGCCAGCCTTGGGATTGCGCGACTTCCACAAATCGCTCTCGCGCACGATCTGCCGCTCGACGCGCCGCACCGGATGCGGGTCGGTCTTTTCGCGCAGATCGATCGGATCCATCTCGAGCTTCACCGCGAGCTCGTCGATGGTCTGCTCCAGTGCCCATGCTCCCTGCGGATGTCCGGGCGCGCGCATTGCGGCACCGGGGCCGGCGTTGATGAAGACGTCGTTCTCTTCGGTGTGGAGCGCCGTGTACTTGTAGAGATTCGAGGCCGGCCCGGAGCATCCCGCGCCGGTGCCGCATCCCGCGGTTCCGTAGCTGACAAGATGAATGCCGGTGATCTCGCCGTCTTTCTTTGCGCCGATGCGCAGCATCTGATCGGAACTGGGCCGATTGCCGACTGAGAGGTGCTCTTCTTCGCGGTCGAGCATCAGGCGAACCGGCGCGCCCGTTTTCTTAGAAAGCGCTGCTGCGACCACTCCATGGTTGCCCGCGCCGAACTTGGCGCCGAAGCCCCCGCCCATGAATTCAGTGATGACCCTCACCTGCGAAGCCGGAATATTGAAGAAAGCAGCGAATTCTTCGCGCACGCTGGCCGTCCCCTGAGTCGAAGCCCAAACGGTGAGCATTTCCGGTTTCCAGTCGGCAACGACGCCATGCGTTTCAAGGGCCGAGTGCGTCTGCACCTGCGTGATATAACGGCCTTCAACGACAACATCGGCTTGCTTGAGTCCTTGTTCGATATCGCCCTCTTTCTTGATCGCAGGCCCATGAACGTTGCCTGTTTGCGACACGTTGCGCGGACCGCCGCCTCCGCCTGCGCTTCCCGCCTGATCGGCCGCTCCGGGAAAAACCAGGGGGGAATTCTCCTCCCGCGCCTTATCCATGTCGACGACAAACGGCAGTTTTTCGTAATCGATTTTGATCAAAGCGGCAGCTTCCTCAGCAGCGTAGGGCGTAGTGGCAGCGACAGCAGCAATGGGCTGACCCGCATAGCGCACGACGGGATACTTCACCTGCTCGAGGGAAGGATCGCGCAGAACAGCACCGCCAATCACATGCGTAATGACATGCACAGCCTTGACTCCGGGATATCGCTCCGCAGCGGAGGTGTCGACCGAGACAACCCGGGCGTGCGGCACCGAAGCGTTCGCGAACTTCGCATAAAGCATACCGGGCAGCTGCACATCGGCGGTGTATTTGGCGCGTCCGGATACTTTGGCCGGCCCATCCCAGCGCTCGACCGACTGACCGACGTACTTGAGGTCCTTGTTGACGGGCCAGACAGGAGGCTCGGTTTCGGGAACCTCGCGCGGCTCTTCGTGCAAGGTATAGCCCGGAACGCCGATCGGCATCTGGACGGTCTTTTTAGGTGTGCTGTCAGGCTTCTTTTCCTCCGCCTGCGGCAGCGCGCCTTCCAGCGTCAGGTCACTCAGTAGCGGATTCATGGCGCTCCTTCTCTAGGCCTTACGGCTGACACCCGCCGTTTCCAGCGTGGCGGCGAAGATTCTCGGATATGTGCCGCACCGGCACAGGTTGCCGGAGATCGCGTGGCGCACATCGTTTTCCGTCGGATGGGGATTCGATTCGAGCAGCGCCGCGCAACTCATCACCATGCCCGGCGTGCAAAAGCCGCATTGCAGCGCGTCGTGGTTAACGAACGCCGCTTGGAGTGGATTGAGCTTGCCGTCCTCGGAGAGGCCTTCGATCGTCGTCACTTTATGGCCGATGGCGTCGACGGCAAGCATCGTGCAGCTGTTCACCGGCATTTTGTCGAGCCATACCGTACAGCCCGAACACGATCCGCGATCGCAGACGACCTTGGTCCCCGTGAGCCCCATCTGGATGCGCAGCGCCTCGGCAAGAGTAGTACGCGGCTCGATCTGAATCGCGTGGTCCTTGCCGTTCACGTTGAGCGTAACGGGAACTGCGCCAGGGCCCAGCATCGTCACGCCGGAATTCGCGGTCTGCGCGGCGGTATTGAATCCGTGGACGCCCTCAAGCAGCGCCGTGCCGGCCGCAGTGATGCCGGCGCCCTTCAGAAAACCACGGCGCGATATGCCGCTTCGCGGCTCGATCTGGTGGGACTGCTCTGTTTGTTGTGATTCTGGACTGGAGTGCGGTTCTTTATGGGCGGACATATGTGCTCCTTGCCGGTCGAACCAGTGAGTCTCAAGGGAAGGATCGCACGCTCCCGGCGTCTGGGAACGGTGTTTACAACTTTTTACAAACTTTGAGCGTGCCGTCAGAGCAAATAGTACCGAAGCCAAACTATAACTCCGGGCTGTCACGATTTTCAACCTCGCATGGCTCCGGTCTGCGCTACCAGAGATGCGGTTTGGGATTAACGCATCACATCCTTCAAAATTGGAGGGTTATGAGACCTCGGCTTTCGTGGCGGATCTGGCTGCGCATCGGCCTGTTCTTCATTGCGATTGTTTTGCTTCTGGTGCGGCTGGTTCCACTGCACCGGGTCAAGGCTCCGGCCGAGCGGCCGATCAGGGATCTTGCCGCCACCAGCCCTCTGGATCAGCCCGGCGATGGAGTCGCTCCGGCTGACGCGTATGAAGTCTACTCGGGGATATATAGGTCTGCATCGCCCGATCCGCTGGCTTTTGCAGAGGGCTCGATCACGGATATCCCACAGGTGGACGGCAGTTGCCTGAAACCCTCTACGCCGCAGGAGCAGCAGATGACCGACGCATTCGTGGCAGCAAACCGCCAGAGCCGCCGCTGGGAGCAGAAGTTCTCCATCGGCCAAGGCTATCGGCTGCTGCCGCGCGCCGAAGTGGGTAAAGCAATGGGCTGTTTGGCGACGCACGGACGCGACGCTGATGCCTGCAAAGAGTACAACGGGCTCCGGTATGTACGGTTCCTGGGGGTTCCGGGATTCGACCAGACGCACACGCACGCGCTGGTCTCTGTGATCAAGAGCTGCGGGGGATTCTGCGGCAACGGGGGCATATTTGCCGTAGAGAGAAGCGGCGATGGCTGGCAGCGCTCCCCCACGACAGACTTTACGCGCAACTGCAGCTGGATGTACTAGAACGTGAACTTCGCAGCCAGCTGAATGCCCCTTGGAGCCCCTCCGCCAAGGAAGGGATTACCGATCCCCACGTCTCCAGTCGCGGTGATGGCATAATAGCCCGCACTCACTTCGCGCAGACCGCTCTGCGTAAAGCCGTTCGGAGCAGCGTCGGCGATGAAAGCGGGCAGCACAGGGCTCGCGAAATTCGGGTGGTTCACGATATTGAAGAACTCAGCCCGCAACTGAAGAGACAGCCTCTCGCTGAAGTTCGTGTTCTTGTAAACCGCGAGATCCCAGTTCTTATAGGCCAACCCTCGCAGCGAAGTGCGGCCGAGATCTCCAAAATGGCGCGAACCGGGAACGCAATCCTGTGCCGTTCCGCTGACACCATTCGTCAGTGCATATGAAGTGATGGAGCAGGGAATTGCAAACGACGCGAGATTCAGGAAGGTCGCCGGATTAGTCGAGTATTGGGGCCGGGCCAGGATATCGGGCCTGTCGAATCCCTCGCCGCTGCCGCTGTAATCGTCTTCGAAGTTGTAGTTCAGGTTGAATGGTTGACCGTCCTGCAGCGTGACCGTGCTGTCGAATCCCCAACCATTCCGCAGCATTTCAAGGCTGCCATTCATCTTTGGAAGCTGATAGCTGAATACCCAGGTAAAGCGGTTGCGAACATCGAAATTCGAGTCGCCATATTCCAGATTCGGACGGGTGCTGTCGTTCGGCTGCGCCGCATTCGGGATAAAGTCCTCGCTGTCGCTCGCGTTGTCGAGTGAATGCGACCAGTTATAGTTCACGATGTTAGAAATCCCGTGCCAGTCAGATATCCGTAAACTGAGCTGAAACGAGTTGTAATTCGAATAGCTGGTTGCCTCTTCCTGATTGATATAAAAAGCGCCATAGGGATTGTTCAGGTAAACCCTGCTCGCCGGGTTGTAAACGGGGATGCAGCCCGGACCGCCAGCAGGATAGCAGGGTGTCTTGGCTCCTGAGCCATTTATATAAGTGTTCGCTTGAGCAAAAGCAATATCCGTAGCCGTAATCGTCGCCTGGTTCGGCTGATTGATGTCCCGGAAGCGCAGAAGATGGCGCCCCACTGACCCAACATAGCCCATCTGGACGAGTGCGCGCGGCCCGACTTGTTGTTGCAGGTTGACATTGTAGTTCATCAGATAAGGCGTGCTGATCTTGCGTGTGACAGAGAAGATGTCTCCGGTGGGAGTTCCGCCGGGGGTTGCGAAGACCTGCTGCCCAGATACAATTGCGCCACCAAGAGCACCAACCGAATAGATCGGTGCCGGACCAAGAGGGTTGTAAGCGGGACCCGGATCGAAGCTGCTGTTGTACGGCAGGTGTGCGAGAAAAACATCCTGTGAAAACGCATCAAAGAACACGCCAAAGCCGCCACGGACCACCGTCTTCCCCTTGCCC
>Ga0213872_10002496_pt1 | contig 10760 bp, 7 predicted proteins | sample VelepicomBERX_R2_FD_160071 | JGI IMG/M metagenome (GOLD analysis project Ga0213872, IMG submission 160071) | Rhizosphere microbial communities from Vellozia epidendroides in rupestrian grasslands, the National Park of Serra do Cipo, Brazil - RX_R2 | ecosystem: Host-associated > Plants > Roots >... | reverse complement strand
AGCGAGGCGATGGCTGCGGTTTCGGTGATTTCGAAACAGATGCTGCGTGGATCAATGCCGAATTCATGGGTCATCGCCACGATCGAATCTTGCAAGTCTTCGCGATTCAGGCTGAGGCCAGAGAGATTGATCGATGTGGCGAGGCGGATATCGCGCAAAGTGTCGCGGTGGGTCGCCAGCCAGTGGAAGGTATGCCGCACGATCCAGTTATCGATATCGGGCGCCAGGTTGTAGCGCTCGGCAATGGGCAGGAATTGCCCGGGGGGAATGATGGTCTGGCCAGGCCCCTGCATGCGGATCAGGATCTCGTGGTGGTAATCGCCGCTGCCGTCGGTGGCGACACTCGCAATGCGCTGGCTATAGAGCAGCAGGCGATTTTCGCGCACGGCATGCAAGATGCGCGGCGCCCAGCGCATGCCATCCAACTCTGACGAGATATCGGGCAGGCTGCTCTCAAGCGAAAGATAGGTATTGGTGCCCTTGCTGCGCGCCACTACGCAGGTCGCGGCCGCGTTGTCGAGCGCTTCGGCGGCATTGGCCTCTTGGGAATCCACCCGCACGACACCGATGCTGGCGGTAAAAGTGAATGTCTCGCCCGCCCAATCGAAACGGAAGGCCGAGATCGCAGATTGCAGCAAGCGGCCCGCAGATGCGGTGGATTCGTCGCTTGCTTGCAGGCTGATAAAGCCGAATTCCTGCGCGTTCAGCTTGAACAAGGCGACGCCCGCGCGCATCTGACCCAATAGGTGGCGGCTCAGGGCGATCAGATAGGCGTCGGACGCGGCCGAGCCCCAGGCGTTGGCAATCAGGCGGAAGCGATCGAGCCGAACCACGCCGACTTCCAGACGCTGGCTGTCGCTCACCTGCGCAATGCAACGTCGTGCCCAGGTCTCCATGGCATAGCGGTTAGGTATGCCGGTCAACAGGTCATGAAAATGTTCGTGCTCCAGCTTTTGTTCGAGCTGGCGGACTTCTACGAGGCTTTCCGCTGCAATGATCAGCCGGGCGCTGCCGTTGGCCGTGGCATCGAGGCTCAGATGCTCGCGTACGGGCAGGGTGCGCCCATCAGGGCTGCGCAGCGATGTTTCGCGGCGGATGGCATCGTGCTGGCCCACATGCCCGAGTAAATCGCGTACAGGCTGGACGGCATCTGCCGCATACAGGGTGTCGACCGGTTGGCCGACCAACTCATGGGCGGCGCAGCCGAGGAGCTGCAGGCCAAAACGATTGACGGCTGCAATGAGGCCGGTCTCCGAAACCGCGATGATGATCATCGGCGTTTCATCGAAGAGCCGCTGAAAGCTCGCCTCGCTCTCACGCGTTCTGCGCAAGATGCGGCGGCGCTCTTCTACCAGCACGGCATTGATGATCGACGCACCGACCAGAATCGCCGTGACGAATTGAAAGAGCAGTACACGTGTGGGCCAATCCCGAGCAAGGTGGTAGACCGCCCCCTGGCCGTGCTCCAGATTCCATGTGGCGGCACATAGTGCGGTAACCACGGCCAGGCAGGTAAAGCCCAGGTTCAGGCGAAGGGAGGCATAGATGCTGATGGCGATAAACAACCAAAGCGAGGCCGGACTGACACGTGTGCCCACCAAGGCCATTAAGAGGACTAGAAGCGCAAACCCGACTTCGTGCCGCCGCCAGCGATAGCGCAGCTGATGCAAGGACAGCGCAGCACTGCCGAGGCCCAAGCCACCGATTGCAGTCGCCAGAAATACCGTATGGAGCGTGCCTGGGGCAACAGAACCGGAACCCCATTCGCCGAGGGTCAGCAAGGCGGGCAAATAGCAGATCAAGCCCAGCCACAGCCCCATCATATTGCCCATAGTGTGGATGCGATATGGGCGGGCTGAGAAGACCCGGCTGACCAATAAGGGCGCACCGACCTGCAGCAAGGCGTGCGGTAGCGCAACCGAGGCGGGGGCCGGGTCAAGCGTCGTCAGGGCAGGAATCAGTAGGCCCAGTAGAGGCCAGAGCCGATCAAGGCGATCAAGCAGCAAGATCGCCAGCAGCGCGACCTCGGTCAGCCGTATTGGCACGGGCGCGATCAGATGTACCCGGTCGATGTATGCGCAGCCGAGTACCAAGGCCAGCCCAAGCAGCTTGGGTATCATCAATGCAGTCAGGCGCTTGAATGGCAGGGCAAACATATTGCTGCGCGGGTCTCCAGTCTGCCGTACCCCAGGGCCGGCACTGCGGAAAATGCCAAAACAGTTGATAATCGGGCTTGCGGGACGCATATGCCCTACTGCACCGATGCCAACCTTGGTCTGCAAGATACTGCCGTTATTTGGCAGCGGCATCAGGAGAATACCCACTGCCCGGAAGGGTCAGCGTTGAATACAAGCCGACGCGAATGAGGCGCAGCAAGGATATCAAGTAAAAGCGGTATCGGTCATGAATATGTTAAATGCGTTGATACAAAAATACACATTTTAGAAATGTGTTGGTGATTTCGGCAGGCGGCGCTTGTTTTCCCGTCGGCCCCTCAGTTTGCTTGAACACCGTAACAAGCCTGTTGCTGCTTGATTGCAGCTATTGTACAAACAGTAAAACAACGTTATTGAAAGCAGCCTGCCTCTTATGTCATCACCCAAACACGATTACGACGGTGAGCCGGTATCGTCGCGTATCCGCAACCGGATCAAGCGCGCCGGTGCGCGCTTTCACGCCAACGACAATATCGCGGCCTTTATCGAAGACCACGAGCTCGACGCGCTGCAGGCCGAAGTACAGGAAAAGCTGAAAACGGTACTGGAGAGCCTCGTCATCGACGTCGAGAGCGACCATAACACGCAAGACACCGCCAAGCGCGTGGCGAAGATGTTTGTGCGAGAGGTCTTCCACGGCCGTTATCGCCCCATGCCGCCGGTGACCGAGTTCCCCAACGTCGAGCAGCTGAACGAGCTCATGATCGTCGGGCCGATTCAAGTCCGCAGTGCCTGTTCGCACCATCTGTGCCCCATCATCGGCAAGGTCTGGGTCGGGGTGATGCCGAACGAGCATTCCAACCTGATCGGGCTGTCGAAATACGCGCGCTTGATCGAGTGGATCATGAGCCGGCCGCAGATTCAGGAAGAAGCCGTTTCACAAGTCGCCGACTTGCTGATGGGCAAACTGCAGCCCGATGGTCTCGCCATCGTGATGGAAGCCGATCACTTCTGCATGCACTGGCGCGGCGTGAAGGATATGGACTCGAAGATGATCAACAGCGTCATGCGCGGCTCTTTCCTGCGTGACGCTAATCTGCGGCGCGAATTCCTCGCGCTGATGACCAAACGAGGCTAACCATGCTGGTACGTCTGACCTACGCGAGTCGCACCGCCGAGCCGATCAGCAACGAGCTGGTCGATCGCATATTGAACAAGGCCCGCACGCATAACCCGGAGCTCGGCATCACGGGCGTGCTGTGCTATGGCGAGCGGACCTTCGTCCAGGCGCTCGAAGGGGGGAGGGCGCAGGTCAACGCACTCTACAACCGCATCGTTCAGGATACAGGCCATTGCGACGTCACCTTGCTCGACTACTGTGAAATCCAATCGCGCCAATACGCATCGTGGAATATGGCCAAGGTGCGGCTCGACAAAGTGAACCTGTCGGTATTGCTGAAGTATTCGGAACGCCCGGTGCTTGATCCGTTCTCGGTGACCGGGCCGGCGATGTCTGCCTTGCTGGCGGAGTTGGCTGCTGCTGCGGCGTTTACCTGCCGCGGCGAGTAACGCCTCAGCCTAGTGCAACGGGTAGCCGAGGGCGCGGTAGCGTGCCTCGACCCCGTCGCCCAGGCGGTCGTCGAACGACGATATGCAGTGCAGATGGTCGGTCCCCGCATCGGCTGCCATGTTCTGGCAGAATCCACCCGTGCTCACGGATGCACAGCCTGCAAAGAAGGGCAGGGCCAGTAGCAGTGTGGCAAGAACGGGGCGCATGAGGGTAACCTTTCGTTGATTCGCAATCAGTAGCGCAAGCATACGCCAGCGCGGCGGGCGATGCGATATCGAGTATCGGGCCACCTAAAAGTTTCGCGTGACGTGGCTTAATTCCTTTTCAATTCTGAGGAATCATATGAATACCGCTTTGTTGATCATTGATGTCCAGCATGCCCTGTGTACCGGCGAAGAGGCGGCATTTGATATCGAAGCCGTCGTTGAGCGGATCAACACGGTATCGACCAAGGCCCGCGCAGCCGGCGTGCCGGTCGTCCTGATTCAGCATGAGGAGACCGAGGGCACCATGCAATTCGGCTCCGAAGGTTGGCAGCTCCACGCGTCGCTGGCCGTTCATTCGGATGACTTGCGGATTCGCAAGACAGTACCAGACTCCTTCCACAAGACAGCCCTGCAAGCCTTGCTGCAATCGCATGGTGTCGGCAGTGTCGTCATCTGCGGCCTGCAGAGCGACTATTGCGTTGATTCGACCGTACGCGGCGCACTGGCGCATGGCTACCCGGTGACACTGGTGGCCGATGGGCATTCCACGCTCGATAACGGCGTACTGACGGCCGCACAGATTTCAGCACATCACAATAAGACCTTGCGCGGTATCGGTAGCTTTGGTGCGGGGGTGACGCTGAAGCCAGCGGCTGAGGTGGTATTCGGCGGCTGAGTAGATTGACTGCCCAGCCAGGGAGAGGCGCTCATAAGCCAACAGCACTGTTTACGCGGTGATCAACATTGATTCGAGATATTGGGTTTGGAAAGACAGCCACACATGAGCACCAGAATAAAAGTCGCAATCTTGTTTGGCGGAAAATCTGCTGAGCATGAAGTGTCCTTGCAGTCGGCAAAGAATGTTATCCATGCAATCGACAAGGTTAAATATGAAGTCGTGCCGATCGGCATTGATCGTGATGGCACATGGCGCGCCTATCATTCATCCAAATTTCTAGTCAATGAAGATCATCCTGGCGAAATCAGCATCAACCAAAATGATGGCGAGTGCGTCGCATTGGTTCCCTATGGTGGTGGTGATTTAATCAGCTTATCGAGCCATTCAAAATATGACCGCGTCGATGTGATTTTCCCATTGCTGCATGGTCCCTATGGCGAAGATGGCACGATGCAGGGGTTATTAAAGCTTTCCAACGTTCCGTTTGTAGGCTCAGGTGTGCTAGGGTCTTCTGTCGGAATGGATAAGGACTTTACCAAGCGCTTACTACGTGATGCCGGACTGCCTATTGGTGATTTCGTTACGGTGCGTAGAGGCGAAGCGGTCGATCTTGATGAAGTTTTATCTGCGCTTGGAAGCCCTGTATTCGTCAAGCCAGCCAATCTTGGGTCATCAGTGGGGATCAGCAAAGCCCAGAACACGCTTGAGCTTCAGAGTGCGATTGAGCTAGCTCTTCGATACGACAAGAAAATTCTGATCGAGGCATTTATTGCAGGGCGAGAAGTCGAGTGTGGCGTATTGGGGAATGATCATCCAGCGGCTTCAGTTGTGGGTGAAATTACCCCTCATCATGACTTTTATTCGTATGAGGCAAAGTATCTCGATCAAGCAGGTGCCTCATCGAAGGTTCCTGCTGCGATTCCACCTGAGATCAGCACCCTGATTCGTAATTTATCCATCAAGGTTTTCAAAACCTTGGGGTGCGAAGGGCTTGCGCGAGTTGACTTCTTCCTGAAAAAAGATGGAACAGTATTGGTAAATGAGATCAATACGATTCCCGGGTTTACCAATATCAGTATGTATCCAGCTTTATGGCGTGAAAGTGGTGTGGGCTATACGGATTTGATTAGCCAATTGATCGAACTGGCATTTAAGCGATTCGAGCAGGATCATTTCCTGAATACGTAACAATGACGTGTACCGTCTACCTCAAAGACGCGTGATGGTGCGGCATAATGGAAAATGCCCTTCTAGCTGACTAGAAGGGCATTTTTTACGCTCAAGCAAACAGCGATCAGCCTTGCCGTTGCGCCGCTTCCACCACAGCCAGTGCCGTCATATTGACGATACGGCGAACCGAGGCGGTCGGGGTGAGGATGTGCACCGGCTTCGCTACGCCCAGGAGGATCGGGCCGATGGTTACGCCGTCGCCCGCACTCATCTTTAACAGGTTGAATGAAATGTTAGCAGCGTCGAGCGTCGGCATCACCAAGAGGTTGGCGTCGCCGCTCAATGTCGAGTCCGGCATCACCATCTTGCGGATGGTCGACGAGAGCGCTGCATCGCCGTGCATTTCGCCATCGACTTCCAGATCGGGCGCGGTGGCGCGCAGGATGTCGAGGACGTCACGCATCTTGTGCGACGACGGCGAATCGACCGAGCCGAAGCTGGAATGCGAAAGCAGAGCGACCTTGGGCGCAATACCGAAGTTGCGGATAGTCTGTGCGGCCATCAGCGTGATCTCGGCCAGTTGCTCCGCAGTCGGGTCCTGGTTCACATAGGTATCGGCGATGAAGATATTGCCGTGCGGCAGCATCAGCGCGTTCATGGCGCCATAGGCCTTGCGGCCTTCGTCATGGCCGATCACCTGGCAGACGAAGTCGAGATGCGCCTGGTAGTGGCCGTAGGTACCGCAGATCATCGCATCGGCTTCGCCACGGCGCATCGAGAGTGCGCCGATCAGCGTCGTCTTGCGGCGCACTTCGCGCTTGGCAAATTCCTGGCTGACGCCACGGCGCTTCATGATGTTGTAGTACTCGGTCCAGTACTCGCGGTAGCGCGGGTCGTTCTCGTTGTTCACGAGTTCAAAGTGTGTACCGGGGCGGATGCGCAGGCCGAGCTTCTCGATGCGCATGTCGATCACATTCGGGCGACCGATCAGGATCGGGTGGGCAATGCCCTGGTCCACGACTTCCTGCACGGCATGCAGCACGCGCTCGTCTTCGCCTTCGGCATAGACCACGCGTTGCTTCTTCTTCTTGGCAGCGCTGAACACGGGCTTCATGAACAGGTTCGACTTGTAGACGAACTGCATGAGCGACTCGTGGTAGGCCGCCATATCGGCGATCGGGCGGGTGGCCACGCCGGAATCCATGGCGGCCTGGGCCACGGCCGGCGCGATCTTGACGATCAGGCGTGGGTCGAATGGCTTTGGAATGATGTAATCGGGGCCGAAGGTCAGCGACTGGCCGCTGTAGGCATCGGCGACCACGTCGCTCTGCTCGGCGAGGGCCAGGTCAGCGATGGCACGCACGCAGGCGAGCTTCATCTCGTCGTTGATCGTGGTGGCGCCCACGTCGAGCGCGCCACGGAAGATGAACGGGAAGCACAGCACATTGTTGACCTGGTTCGGGAAGTCCGAGCGGCCGGTGCAGATGATTGCGTCCGGGCGGGCTTCCTTCGCCAGTGGCGGCAGGATTTCCGGCTCCGGGTTGGCCAGTGCCAAAATCAGCGGGTGGGCCGTCATCGACCGCACCATGTCTTGCGTCACCAGCTTGGGGCCTGAAAGACCCAGGAAGATGTCGGCACCGACCATCGCGTCTTTCAATGTGCGATGCGGGGTCTTTTGTGCGTAGCGCTTCTTCGATTCATCGAGACGGTCCCAGTCTTCGCGGTCGGTATGGACCACGCCCTTGGAATCGCACGCAATGATGTTTGCCGGGTTCATGCCCAGCTTGACCAAGAGGTCGAGACAGGCGATGGCGGCGGCGCCGGCGCCCGATACAACGAGGCGGACGCGGCCAATGTCTTTGTCGACCACGCGCAGGCCGTTGAGCACGGCGGAGGCGGTGATGATGGCGGTGCCATGCTGGTCGTCGTGGAAGACGGGGATCTTCATCCGCTCGCGGCACTTCTGCTCAATGTAGAAGCATTCCGGTGCCTTGATGTCTTCGAGATTCACGCCACCGAAGGTCGGCTCCAGCGCGCAGATGATCTCGACGAGTTTGTCAGGGTCGTTTTGGTCGACTTCGATGTCGAATACATCGATGCCGGCGAATTTCTTGAAGAGGACGCCCTTGCCCTCCATCACAGGCTTACCAGCCAAGGGGCCGATATTGCCGAGGCCCAATACCGCGGTGCCGTTGGAGATCACGGCTACCAGGTTGCCGCGCGCCGTGTACTTGTATGCGTTCAGCGGGTCTTCCACGATCGCATCGCACGCAGCGGCCACGCCTGGCGAATAGGCCAGCGCCAGATCGCGCTGACTGGCCAGTGGTTTGGTGGGGGCTACCTGGATCTTACCGGGGCGGGGGAACTGGTGGTATTCGAGTGCGCTTTTGCGCAATTCTTCATCCATTGTTGGGCTCCAACATCTTTGTGCTTGGGTGGTGGGTCTAATTATATGCCTGTTGGGTGACGGGGCCGAGCGGGAATTCCCCACAATAGCGGGCTTTGCGTGCATAAGCATATGCCGCAATTTATTAATACACTGATTTGAAAAGAAAATATGGCCACAAATGAAAACCGGCGACACTGGGTCGCCGGTTTGTTACTTCTGCTTGCAGACTACATATTCGGGTAGTTTGGCCCGCCGCCACCTTCGGGCACCACCCAGTTGATGTTCTGGCTGGGATCCTTGATGTCGCAGGTCTTGCAATGTACGCAGTTCTGCGCGTTGATCTGCAAGCGTGGGGCATTCTCTTCAATGCCCACGTATTCATACACGCCAGCCGGGCAAAAGCGCTGTTCTGGGCCGTGGAAGATGTTCCAGTTCACCGCGACGGGCACTGAGGCATCCTTCAGGCGCAGATGGCTGGGCTGGTCTTCTTCGTGGTTGGTGTTCGAAATGAACACACTGGAGAGCTTGTCGAAGCTCACCTTGCCATCCGGCTTCGGATAGCTGATTGGCGCGCAGTCGCTTGCGGGCTTGAGGCACTCGTTGTCGGCCTTGCTGTGGCGGAAGGTCCACGGCAGGCGGATACCGAGCGAATGGCACCACATATCGAAGCCACCATAGATCGTGCCGCCCCAGATGCCGAACTTGCTCAAGGCGGGCTTCACATTGCGCACCTTGTCGAGGTCTTGCCACAGCCAGGAGTGGCGCAGCTTTTCGGGGTAGCTCACCAGCTCGTCATGGCCGACCGAGCCTGCCGAGATCGCCTCATAGGCGGATTCGGCAGCCAGCATGCCGCTCTTCATGGCGTTATGGTTGCCCTTGATGCGCGGCACGTTCACAAAGCCGGCCGAGCAGCCGATCAGTGCGCCACCCGGGAAGACCACGCGGGGTACCGACTGCAAACCACCTTCGTTGATCGCACGCGCGCCGTAGGCGATGCGTGTGCCGCCCTCGAACATGTCGCGAATGGCTGGGTGGGTCTTGAAGCGCTGGAATTCGTCGTAAGGGCTCAGCCACGGGTTTTCGTAGTTGAGGTGCACTACAAAACCGACAACGACCTGGTTGTCGTCGAGGTGGTACAGGAAAGAACCGCCACCCGTATCGCTACCCAGCGGCCAGCCTTGCGAATGCATGACGAGGCCGGGCTTATGCTTCGCGGGGTCGATCTTCCAGAGTTCCTTCAGGCCAATGCCGAACTTCTGCGGGTCGACGCCATCGCGCAAGTTGAAATGCTCTTGCAGCTCTTTCGAGAGCGAGCCGCGCACGCCTTCGGCGATCAACGTGTACTTGGCATGCAACTCCATGCCGCGCGCGTATTCGGGCTTGTGCGAGCCATCCTTGGCCACACCCATGTCGCCGGTTGCTACACCCTTGACCGAACCATCGTCATGGTAGAGCACTTCAGCAGCAGCAAAGCCCGGGTAGATTTCAACGCCCAGTTCTTCAGCCTGTTGTGCCAGCCAGCGACAGACGTTACCCATGCTCACCACATAGTTGCCATGGTTGTTCATGAGTGGTGGCAAGAGGAAATTCGGGATACGGTAGGCTTCATCCTCTTCGAGGATCATGAAGCGGTCTTCCGACACTGGCACATTCAGCGGCGCGCCGCGTTCCTTCCAGTCGGGGAACAGCTCGTTCATGGCGATCGGGTCGATGACGGCGCCAGAGAGAATATGGGCGCCGACTTCCGAGCCCTTTTCCAGCACGCACACGCTGACATCCGAGCCTTTTTCGGCCGCCAGCTGCTTGAGGCGAATCGCCGCGCTCAGGCCAGATGGGCCGGCGCCGACGATCACCACGTCGTATTCCATAAATTCACGATCCAAGGCGATGTTCCTCGCTGTAGTTCTCGGCGCGAGTGCGCCGTGGGAAGAAAAACCGACTAATGATGCTGCAGTGCGGCGATCCAGTCAAAGCAAACGGGCCGCAAACGGCCCGTTCGTTGTAAGAAGCACCGATGTTCTTAACCAGATCAAGTTTGGCTTCGCTTGGCTTTTTTCTTGGCTCGATTTTTCTCCGCCCAGGCGGGAGCAAGGCGCTCTAACGCTCGCTGTCCATAAATGCCATATCCACAAAAAACGATACCGTAATAGCTACAAGGGAAGGCAAAGACTAGTGCCTGAAGCTGCCTCTCGTGAAAAGCGAGGTAGAGCAGCAAGACCCCTATTGATACCAGTAGTAGACCTGCGAACATCCCAAGAAACCGGCTGGATCGGGAAGCATTCGGCTGGGGATCAGATTCAAGAGGTATTTCACCCAGGAGCGGTGTCTGCGCTGTAGCGGAGACAGGAAGTTTGGATACTTCTTTGGCTACAGCACTTCGGAAGCTGGACCACCACAAGGCGGTAGATGCAAGGACAATTGCGAGCTGCAATATGATGCCCCTTACAGCAAACGCGGCAATGACGATGCAACAGATGCCAAATACGTACGGCACGACAGTGTTTCGTTGCTTAAAAGCATTTCGTCTGACCCGCGCCGCGTCTTCTTGGGAAAGCTGCACATAGCCCGGGATGTCGTTCAATGATGCGAA
>Ga0213872_10002495_pt1 | contig 10760 bp, 9 predicted proteins | sample VelepicomBERX_R2_FD_160071 | JGI IMG/M metagenome (GOLD analysis project Ga0213872, IMG submission 160071) | Rhizosphere microbial communities from Vellozia epidendroides in rupestrian grasslands, the National Park of Serra do Cipo, Brazil - RX_R2 | ecosystem: Host-associated > Plants > Roots >... | reverse complement strand
GCGATGCGCTGTGCACGGACGACCTACCCTATCAGCAGTTCCGCGCCATGGTACGCCAGCCCGCATGGCAGGCTGCCTTCCTGGCGCGCCCCCTGGCCGAACGCCGCGCCGAAGTGGCCCGCGTGCGTGCCGCCAGCGAAGCGGCCAAGCAGGTGAAGACCATGGACATCATGGACGTGAACGCGACTGCCGTTGCTACCCTGCTCGCGCAATATCCGGGCGCCCACCTGGTCCACGGCCACACACACCGCCCGGCCAGCCATGTGCACGAAGTGCAACACGCGCAGCGTCAACGCTGGGTGATCCCCGACTGGCATGCTGGGCGTGGCGGATACATCAGCGCCGACGAAAGTGGCTTGCAATTCGTGGGCATCAATCAGGACGCGGTGTGGGGCAATATTCCCGCTTGACGCCATTGTCATATCCTGCACGAGTGACTTGACATCGCCTTCCAAGGGCATAGACTCCGCATCCTATTGCAGCGCAACATGCTGATAATAATACGGCGATGTGTAGTGAAATCAGGGGGATAGCCTTGTTTCACGAGCAAAGAACCGGACTCAGCAAGGCTATTCAGGACGCCAACATGAACTCCCCAACGACAGCCAGCGCGGTTACCGAGCTGGAGCAGCACCTTGACCTGCTGAGCCAGAGCGCAGACGTGGCCAGCCGCAGCCTGGAGCGCATCGTCAGCACCCAGTTCGACGGTTGCCGCGACTGGCTCAAGGCCGTCAGCCGCGAATCGGAACCGACGGACCGGCTGGAATCTCATCTGGACCACAGCCTGCAGCTGAGCTGCGCCCTGTTCGTGGCCCAGGTTTCCGCGTTTACCGACGCCATGCAGATCATGGAAAAGGCCATCGCCGACCAGCATCGCCAGATGCTGGGCCGCCTGGGTGCGCAGATGGGCACCGCAGAAAACCCGTTCAAGCAAGCACTGTGCGTGAGCGGCTGCAGCTACGACGCCGTGTCGAAGGCCACTCGCCAGGTCGCCAACTTCGCCAGCAACCGCTTTGCCGCGGCCGCCGTCAGTGCCTTCCAGCAGGCGCGCGACAAGATGGCGGAATCGGTCTGATCGAAGGCTCAGCCTTCGTCCACACCATGCAGCACTTCCGCAATATGCATTACACGTGTCCTGGTATCGCCCAGGGCACGCAGCCTGCCCTCCAGGTGCAATAGGCAGCCCAGGTCGCCGCCCACGATCGTCTCCGCTCCGCAGGCCTTGGCCGACGCGCATTTCTTGTCAGCGATGGCGCAGGAAATCTCCGGATATTTCACCGAAAAGGTGCCGCCAAAGCCGCAGCACTGCTCCGCCTCGTCCATCTCGTTCAGCGTCAACCCTTCCACCTGGGCCAGCAAGGCGCGTGGCTGCCGCTTGATGCCCAGCTCGCGCAAACCGGAGCAGGAGTCGTGGTAGGTGACGGTGCCGTCGAATCGTGCTGCAGGCTTCGCATCCAGCACGGTGACGAGGAAATCCGTCAGCTCGTAAACCTTGGCAGCAAAGGCCTCCGCCTCAGCGGTCTTACCCAGTAGATCGAGATAATGCACGCGCATCATGCCGGCACAGGAGCCCGAGGGCAGTACCACGTAGTCGCAATCGGCAAAGGCCTTTGCCACCTGTTCCGCCAGGCGCGTCGCCAGCGCCCGCTCGCCGCCGTTGTAGGCCGGCTGACCGCAGCAGGTCTGCGATGGCACGACCACCTCGCAGCCCTGCGCTTCCAGCAGTTGCAGTGCCGCCATGGCGACGGATGGCCGGACCAGATCGGCCAAGCAGGTAGCAAACAGACCTACACGCATATGCAACACATCTCCTTGCAAGAGCCGACAGCATGATGGCTTGGCCCACACAGTGCAAGCCGCAACTTGCGCCGCCCCGCCGCATGCGTTAGGTTCTGTCGACCCTAAGCGTGCCAACCCAGGACCCAAGCGCCCCATGTCGGCCGAATTCCTCAGCGCCCTGCGCACACTGCTGCCGGACGATGCCCTCGTCACGGAACGCGAGCGCCTGCGCGCCTTCGAGTGCGACGCGCTGTCCGCCTATCGCGCCCTGCCGCTGGCCGTCGCACTACCGACGACGGAAGCGCAGGTGACCGCCATCGTGTCGCTGGCGCACACACACCGCATCCCCGTCGTCGCACGTGGCAGCGGCACGGGGCTTTCCGGTGGCGCGCGCCCCGTCGCGGGCGGCCTCGTGCTTGGCCTGTCGCGCATGAGCAGCATCATCGACATCGACCCCTTGGCGCGCCTGGCGCGCGTGCAGCCCGGCGTACGCAACCAGTCGATTTCCATGGCGGCCGCGCCCTACGGCCTCTACTACGCGCCCGACCCATCGAGCCAGATCGCCTGTTCCATCGGCGGCAACGTGGCGGAAAACGCGGGTGGCATCCACTGCCTCAAGTACGGCCTCACCGTGCACAATGTGCTGGGCGTGCGCGCCGTCACGGTCGAAGGCGATGTCATCCAGGTCGGCGGCAGCACACTGGACTCGCCCGGCTACGACCTGCTGGCATTGCTGATCGGCAGCGAGGGCATGTTGGCCGTGGTCACGGAAGTCACCGTTCGGCTCTTGCCCAAGCCGCCGCAGGCGCGCGTCGTGCTGGCCGCCTTCGGCAGCGTACGCACCGCCGCCGATGCCGTCGCGCGCGTCATTGCCGACGGCCTGATTCCCGCCGCCATGGAGATGATGGACGGCGCCACCGTGCGCGCCGTCAACGCCTTTCTCGACATCGGCTATCCGGACGATGCGGAGGCCATCCTGCTGATCGAAGCGGACGGCACCGCAGACGAAGTGGATGCCGACATTGCCAGCATCGAAGCGCTGATGCACGAGTGCGGCGCGTCGGAACTGCGCCTGTCGCACGACGAGGCGGAGCGCCAGCGCCTGTGGGCGGGCCGCAAGGCCGCCTTCCCCGCCGCCGCCATGCTGGCGCCCGATTACTACTGCATGGACGGCAGCATCCCGCGCGCCAAGGTCGGCGAAGTGATCGAGCAGATCGCCGAGCTGGGCCGCGAGTTCGGCCTCGCCTGCATCAACGTCTTCCACGCCGGCGACGGCAACCTGCACCCCTTGATCCTGTTCGACGCCAACCAGGCCGACGAATTGGCCCGCGCCGAACGCTACGGTACGCGCATCGCGGAGCTGTGCCTGGCCGCCGGCGGCACCATCACGGGCGAGCACGGCGTGGGCATCGAGAAACTGGACGCCATGTGCAGCCAATTCAATGCCGCCGAGTTGGCACAGTTCCGCGCTCTCAAGGAGGCTTTCGACCCAGATGGCCTGCTCAACCCCGGCAAGCTGATTCCGGAACTACATCGCTGCGCCGAATACGGCCGCATGCATGTGCATCACGGGCAGCTGCCCCATCCAGAACTGCCGCGTTTCTAAGAGCCTGTTTATGACTTATTTGATAGGAGCGTTCGATTGGTGCGGGATGCAGTGCAAGGCGCGGCGCGCAGCCCAGGCTGGCCGCCTGTGCAAGCGCCGCAACGCGGCAATGCGCCCGCACCAACCGAACCCTCCGGGCAGCCGCGAGAACCGGCCGCCTACTAGGCGCAGCGACGCGTCGTGGTGGTTCCACGGCAAGGAGCTGCAACAGCGTAGGCGGCCGGTTCTCGCGGCTGCGCTCCTATCAAATAAGCCATAAACAGGCTCCCATGTACGACGAACTACAAGAACAGCTACGCGAGGCCCGCGCCCAAGGCACGACACTGATCCCAATGGGTGCGGGCAGCAAACGCGACTGGCTGCCGCCGCGCGAGGGCAAAACCCTGTCGCTCGCGGGCATATCGGGCATCATCGACTACCAGCCTAGCGAGCTGGTCATCCGCGCCCGCGCCGGCACGCCCCTGCGCGAGATCGAAACCACGCTAGCGGAGCGCAATCAGATGTTGGCGAGCGAGCCGCCCACCCTTGACGGCCGCAGCACGCTGGGTGGCGCCGTGGCCTGTGGCTGGAGCGGCCCACGCCGCCCCTGGGCTGGTGCCCTGCGCGACCAGGTATTGGGCGTGACCATGCTCAATGGCACAGGCGAGCTGCTGCGCTTTGGCGGTAGTGTGATCAAGAACGTGGCAGGCTTCGACGTGAGCCGGCTGATGACGGGCAGCATGGGTACGTTGGGCGTGATTCTGGAGGCCAATCTCAAGGTCGTACCGCGGCCGCCGGTCGATATCGTGCTGGCCCTGGAGTGCGGCCAGGCGGAAGGCATACGGCGCGCCAATCAGGCCAGCGCCTCCGCCATCCCGCTGGCGGGCGCCGCCTGGGAGGCCGGCGTGCTGCGCCTGCGGCTGTCCGGTGCGGCCGCTGGCGTGGCGGTCGGCCGCGACATATTGGGCGGCGAAGAAGACCACGACGGCCTTGCCTGGTTCGATGCCCTGCGCCATTTCCGCCACGCCTTTTTTGGACAACCCGCGCCGGGCATGATCCTGTGGCGACTGTCGCTGCCGCAGGCGGCACCGCCCTTGCTGGTAGGTTATCCGCAGCTGGTGGACTGGGCCGGCGGGCAGCGCTGGCTATTGGCCCATGTGGAGGCAAGCTCCATCGTACAGGCGGCCGCCAGCGCGGCCGGCGGCAACGCCAGCATGCGCCGCGTGGGCACACCTTGGCCGCCGCACACACCCTTGAACCCGACCATTGCCGCTTTGCAGCAGCGCCTGAAGCGGGCCTTTGACCCTGCCGGGCTCTTCGGCAATCATCTGCCCCCGTTTGCCTGAGTCGAAAAGCGCACCGCATGCAAATCACCCTCGCTCCCACCTTTGCCGGCACACCCGAAGGCGATGAAGCGGCCGCCATCATCCGACGCTGCGTGCATTGCGGCTTCTGCCTAGCCTCCTGCCCCACCTACCGCGTGACGGGCAACGAGCTGGACAGCCCGCGCGGGCGCATCTATCTGGTCAAGCAGATGCTGGAAAGCGGCGCCGCCGGCCCCGATACGCAATATCACCTGGATCGCTGCCTGGGCTGCCGCGCCTGCGAAACAACCTGCCCCTCCGGGGTCGAATACCATCGCCTGGCCGATATCGGCCGGCACTGGCTGGAATCGCGCGTAACGCGCGCGACGGCAGACAGTTTCCGCCGCCGTATGCTGCTGCGGCTGCTGCGCAACGGGCGCCTGTTCTCGCTCGCCACCATGGCGGGTCGCCTGGCGCGGCCCTTCGTGCCGGCCCTGGTCGCCTCCATCCCCTCGCGCGGCAATACCTGGCGGCCCAACTGGGCAACAGCGGAGCGCTGGCTCGTGTTGGAAGGCTGCGTGCAGCCTGCGCTGGCACCCTCGATCAATGCAGCCGCCGCGCGCATCCTGGGTGCCTGCGGGGTCGGCCTCACGCCCATCGGCGGCTGCTGCGGCGCCGTGTCCTGGCATATGGGCGAGACGGAGGCGGCGCTTGATGACATTCGGCGGCTGGTCGACCTGTGCATGGAGCAGCTCGCCCAGGGCGCTCGCGGCATCGTCTACACGGCCACCGGTTGCGGCGCGACGGTAGCCGAGTTCGGCAAGCTGCTGGCGCACGACCCCGCCTATGCGGAACGGGCCGCCCATGTCAGTGCCAAAGCAGTGGATATTGCGACGCTTATCAACGATAAGCTGGAGCAGCTGTTGCCCATGTTCGCCCCACCCAGCGACCCGCGCCTGGCCTTCCAGGTGCCATGCAGCCTGCAGCACGGCCTGCGCCAGTGGCCGGCGCTGGAGTCGCTGCTCACGCGCCTGGGTTACCTGCTGCTACCCGTACAGGATGCCGACCAGTGCTGTGGCTCGGCCGGGACCTACTCCATCCTGCAGCCGCAGATCGCGCGCCAATTGCGCGACGAGAAGTTGAAGCACCTGATGGCCGGCCAGCCACCCGTGATCGCCACGGCGAATATCGGCTGCCTGTCGCACCTGCGTACGGGTGCCAGCGTGCCCGTGCGGCATTGGATAGAGCTGCTGGCCGAACGACTGGCGCCGCAGCAGGCGGCAGGCTAACCATGCTTACGCTGCAGAATCTCAACCTGGATCGTGGCGGCAGGCGTGTGCTGGAAGGCATCAATGCCAGCGCCGCCATCGGCCAACTCACTGCCCTGCTCGGCCCCAACGGCGCCGGCAAATCCAGCCTGCTGGCCGTGGCGGCAGGTGAGCTGAAGCCAACGGCAGGCAGCTGCACCTTCCTCGACCTATCCATCCCCGACACGCCGCCCCAGGTACTGGCACGCCGCCGCGCCATGCTGCCACAGCAGTCGCCGCTGGATTTCGATTTCACGGTGCTGGACGTGGCCCGCATGGGTGCAACGCCCTTCCCGGAAATTCCCGGCACGGAACTGGACAATCTGTGCACCAGCATCCTGCACCTGACGGACGCGTTACCGGTGGCCGAGCGTCGCTACCCCACGCTGTCGGGCGGCGAACGGCAGCGTGCGCAGATCGCGCGCGTGCTGGTGCAGGCCTGTGCGGCCGCCGCACTCGGCCCCTCCTTGCTGCTCCTGGATGAACCGGCCGCCAGCCTCGATCCGCGCCACCAGCATCTGCTGCTGGCCGGCCTACGCGAATTGTGCCGCAGTGTGCCGCTTGCAATCGTAGCGAGTGTGCACGATATCAACCTGGCACTGGATTATGCCGACACCGCCTGGCTGCTCAACGAAGGCAGGCTGGTAGTGGCCGGCCCGCCTACCGCCACGCTGACGGCCGATATCCTGTCGCAGGTATTCCAGTTGCCGGTGCGCATGATCGAGCAGCATGCAGCCTTCACCTTGCCGCATCGTGGCTGACTATTGCGCACGATGATTTGCCATCGGTCCACACTAGTGTGCCGCCTGCGCAACGGGCTATTGCGCAACGCAGCATAAGCCGGTAAAAACGTTCCCAGGCAAGTCAGCCCATTGCCGCCCCAGGCCTTATCCGGCATCGATCATCTCGCGTGGCCGGCCATCACGGCCTACGTCAACGGAACGGCGCGATCCGCTGAACCGTTGACGATCCTTCGCGTCATGGCGAGGGTGGATCGGCCGAAACTCTGTTTGCAACCTGCCATTCGTCGTCCGGATATGAAACTCATCGCCTCTCTGACCAGCCCCTACGCCCGCAAGGTACGCATCGTGCTGCAGGAAAAGCGCATCGAGTGCGCCCTGGTCATCGACGTGCCCTGGGATGCCGATACGGAGGTCCCGAGCTTCAACCCGCTGGGCAAGGTACCCGTGCTGGTACTGGACGACGGCAGCACGCTGTTCGATTCGCGCGTGATCGTGGAATACCTCGACCATATCTCGCCCGTGTCGCAGCTTATTCCCAAGGAACACCGCCAGGCCGTGGCCGTGAAGCGCTGGGAGGCGCTGGCGGACGGCATCTGCGACGCGGCCGCCGCCTGCTTCCTGGAGCGCAAGCGCCCCACGCGCCAGCAGAGTGCGGACTGGCTGACGCGCCACCTGGCCAAGGTCGAACGCGGCCTGCAGATGCTGTCGGAAGAACTGGGCGAGCGCAATTGGTGCAACGGCGAGGGCTATACGCTGGCCGATATCGCGGTGGGCGTGTGCCTGGGCTATATCGACCTGCGCTTCCCGCAGAACCCTTGGCGCGAGCTGTACCCGAACCTGGTACGGCTGGCAGAAAAACTTGGGCAGCGCGCAGCGTTTGCCGATACCATTCCGCCCCAATAAACCCAAGGAATTCATGTAACGGGGTCGTGTCTATACGTCACGACCCCGCTATCATTTACTATTGGTAAGAAAGCGAGCGAGCGTCACAAGCGCGTCGCGCAAGCCTGACATGATGCAGGGCATCCGAGCCTGCTGGAGACACCCCATGAAATTCCGCTTCCCCGTCGTCATCATCGACGAAGACTTCCGTGCCGAGAACTCCAGCGGCCTGGGCATCCGGGCGCTCGCCAGTGCCATCGAGGACGAGGGCTTCGAAGTGCTGGGCGTGACCAGCTACGGCGACCTCACCGGCTTCGCCCAGCAGCAGAGCCGCGCCTCGGCCTTCATCCTGTCGATCGACGACGAGGAATTCGTGGGCGAGCCGGGCCAGGAGACGCTGGCGATCGCGCAGCTGCGCGCCTTCGTCGAGGAAATCCGCTTCAAGAACGCGGACATCCCCATCTTCCTGTACGGCGAGACGCGCACCAGCCGCCATATTCCGAACGACGTGCTGCGCGAATTGCACGGCTTTATCCACTTGTTCGAGGACACGCCGGAATTCGTCGCCCGCAGCATCGTGCGCGAAGCGAAGACCTATCTCGACACGCTAGCCCCACCCTTCTTCCGCGCCCTGCTGCACTACGCGCAGGACGGCTCGTACAGCTGGCACTGTCCCGGCCACTCGGGCGGCGTCGCCTTCCTGAAGTCGCCCGTGGGCCAGATGTTCCACCAGTTCTTCGGCGAGAACATGCTGCGCGCCGACGTGTGCAACTCGGTGGATGAACTGGGCCAGCTGCTGGACCACACGGGCCCCGTCGCCGCCAGCGAACGCAACGCCGCGCGCATCTTCGGCGCCGACCACTGCTTCTTCGTCACCAACGGCACCTCCACCAGCAACAAGATGGTGTGGCATGCCACCGTGGCGCCGGGCGATATCGTGGTGGTGGACCGCAACTGCCACAAGTCGATCCTGCACTCGATCATGATGTGCGGCGCCATCCCCGTATTCCTGATGCCCACGCGCAACCACTACGGCATCATCGGCCCCATCCCGCTGGACGAGTTCAAGCCGGAGACCATTGCCAAGAAGATCGAGGCCAACCCCTTCGCCCGTGAAGCGCTCGCCAAGCGCCCCGGCCACAAGCCTCGCATCCTCACCATCACGCAGTCCACCTACGACGGCGTGCTGTACAACGTGGAGATGATCAAGGACTTGCTGGGCGACACCATCGACACCCTGCACTTCGACGAGGCCTGGCTGCCGCACGCCGCCTTCCACGACTTCTACGTGGACATGCACGCCATCGGCGGCAAGCGCCCGCACAACGACACGCTGGTGTTCGCCACGCAGTCCACGCACAAGCTCTTGGCCGGCCTGTCGCAGGCGTCGCAGATCCTGGTGCAGGAATCGGAAAACCGCCAGCTGGACCGCCACCGCTTCAACGAAGCGTATTTGATGCACACGTCCACTTCGCCGCAGTACGCCATCATCGCCAGCTGCGACGTGGCGGCGGCCATGATGGAAGCACCGGGCGGCACGGCCCTGGTGGAAGAGTCCATCGCCGAGGCGCTCGACTTCCGCCGCGCCATGCGCAAGGTGGATGAGGAATACGGCGAAAGCTGGTGGTTCCAGGTCTGGGGCCCGGACTACCTGGCCGATGAAGGCATAGGCGAGCGCGAAGACTGGGTGCTCAAGGCCAACGACCACTGGCACGGCTTCGGCGGCCTGGCCGATGGCTTCAATATGCTCGACCCGATCAAGGCCACCGTCATCACCCCGGGCCTGAATGTGGACGGCGAATTCGATACCAGCGGCATCCCGGCCGGCATCGTCACCAAGTACCTGGCCGAGCACGGCATCATCGTCGAGAAGACCGGGCTCTACTCCTTCTTCATCATGTTCACCATCGGCATCACCAAGGGCCGTTGGAACACCATGGTCACGACGCTGCAGCAGTTCAAGGACGACTACGACCGCAACCAGCCGCTGTGGCGCGTGCTGCCCGAGTTCGTCGCCCGCCACCCGCGCTACGAGCGCGTGGGCCTGCGCGACCTGTGCCAGCAGATCCACGAGGTCTACCGCGAGAACGACGTGGCGCGCCTCACGACCGAGATGTACCTAAGCAATATGGTGCCGGCGCTGAAGCCCTCCAAGGCCTTCTCCAAGATGGCCCACCGCGAGATCGAACGCGTGCCGCTCGACCAGCTCGAAGGCCGCATCACGGCCATCCTGCTCACGCCCTACCCGCCCGGCATTCCGCTGCTTATCCCGGGCGAGCAATTCAACAAGACGATCGTCGACTACCTCAAGTTCGCCCGCGCCTTCAACGAGCGCTTCCCCGGCTTCGAGACCGACATTCACGGCTTGGTCAAGGACGAAGAGCGCGGCGAGTACTACGTCGACTGCGTGATCGGTGAGTAAGGGATTTCCTGGCGGGCTGCGGCCCGCCTTTTTCATGTCTGTTGATTGAGGAGAGAAGCATGAGCAAACGTTTTGCTGTTCTCGTAGGCGCCCTGCTGGCGCTGGCTGCAAGCCAGGTCGCTTACGCCGCCGATGCGCCCGCAGCCGCTTCCGACTGTGAAGCCAAGGCCGTGAGCAAGGCTGGCAAGCCCTTGGCAGGTGCCGCCAAGGCGTCTTCGATCAAGAAGTGCGAAGCGGACAGCAAGAAGGCCGCCGCGACGACGGACTGCGAAGGCAAAGCCGTGGGCAAGAACGGCAAGCCGCTGGCAGGTGCCGCGAAGAACTCCTTTATGAAGAAATGCGTGGCGGACGCAAGCAAGTAAGCGCACTCGCAGCGTCAAACGAAAGCCCCGGACGAATCGGCCGGGGCTTTTGCATTTTTCAGCGGACTGGGCTCACCGCGCTTCGTTCAACGCGCAGGCATTTCGGATCTCACAAGCCCTTGTTTCCACGCAGGCGACGCGTAGGCTGGGTAGTGGGTTGACGAAACCAAACCGTCCTACACATTAGCGTCGACGGCCGTCTTCCAACAGTATCGAAGCCGCCAGCCACGAGATGATGCTGTACACCACGGCCCCGATGATCGCGCTGAAAAAACTGCGCACGTAGAAGGCGTGAATCAGTCCCGACACGAGCCAGAAGCTAAAGCCATTGATCACAAAAGTGAACAGACCCAGCGTGAGGACGTTCACGGGCAGC
>Ga0213872_10002494_pt1 | contig 10764 bp, 8 predicted proteins | sample VelepicomBERX_R2_FD_160071 | JGI IMG/M metagenome (GOLD analysis project Ga0213872, IMG submission 160071) | Rhizosphere microbial communities from Vellozia epidendroides in rupestrian grasslands, the National Park of Serra do Cipo, Brazil - RX_R2 | ecosystem: Host-associated > Plants > Roots >... | reverse complement strand
GACATGGGCTGGGAAATCTACCCGCAAGGCCTGACCGAGCTGCTGCTCAAGCTGAACGAGGAATACGAACTGCCGCCGATCTACATCACCGAGAACGGCATGGCCAATCCGGACAGCGTGGTGGACGGCGAGGTGCCGGACGTGGCGCGCATCGACTTCGTCAAGCGCCACCTGGCCGCGCTGCAGGAGGCCCAGGCCCAGGGCGTCAACGTGCAAGGCTACTTCCTGTGGAGCCTGCTGGACAACTTCGAGTGGAACTCGGGCTACGCCAAACGCTTCGGCATCGTCCACGTCGACTACGCCACCCAGCAGCGCACACTCAAGCACAGCGCGCTGTGGTACCGCGACTTCCTCACGGTACAGAAAACCCGCTAAGCAATTCAACGGCCGCGCAGACGGCCGTTTACAATTCCACGGAACACGAGGACGACACCATGCAATCAGTGCAACCCGCCGCACAGGCATCCCCCCTACCCGCTGCCGCCGCGCCGCCATCGCTGCTGCGCGCCATGTTCACGCGCGGGACGCCGATGTTGTGGGTGCCGAGCGGCTACTTCACCATGGCGCTGGCCTATGTGATGCTGACCAGCGTCACCGCCATCATGTTCAAGAACCTGGGCATGGACAACGGCCAGGCGGCGCAGTACGCCAGCTACCTGATCCTGGCCTACACCATCAAGCCGCTGTTCGCGCCCTTCGTGGAAATGTACCGCACCAAGAAATTCTTCGTGCTGTGCACCCAGCTGACCCTGGCGCTGGGCTTTGCCGGCGTGGCGCTGGCGATGGCGCTGCCGGATTACATGGTGATCCTGGTGTTCCTGTTCGGCCTGCTGTCGCTGGTGGGCGCGACCCAGGACATCGCCTCCGACGGCGTGTACGTGACGGCGCTCGACACGCGCACCCAGTCGCTGTTCTGCGGCATCCAGAGCCTGAGCTGGAATATCGGTCCCATCGTCGCCTCGGGCTGCATGGTCTACCTGAGCGGCTGGCTGCATACCCACTACTTCCACCACACCGCCGGCGTGTTCGGACCGGAGTGGATCGAGGCCTGGCGCATCATCTTCTTCATCGTCGCCGGCATCACCGTGCTGATGGCGCTGTGGCACGCGCGCGTGATGCCGGACGGCGCCAAGGTGGACAACGCACCGGCCTCGGTAGCGGAAGCGGCCTTCATCCTCAAGGATTCCTTCATCACCTTCTTCCAGAAGCGCGATGTGTGGCTGATGGTGTCGTTTGCCTTCCTGTTCCGCCTGAGTATCGGCCTGCTGGAAAAGATCGGCCCCTTCTTCATGGTCGATCCGGTGGCGCAGGGCGGCCTGGGGCTGAGCAATGAGATGCTGGGCCTGATCTACGGCACCTACGGCCTGATCGCCGTGCTGCTGGGCTCTCTGCTGGGCGGCATCTTCGTCGCCAAGCGCGGGCTGGCGCGCAGCCTGTTCCTGCTGTGCTGCGCGGTGAACATCCCCAACGTCACCTTCCTGCTGATGAGCATTTACCAGCCGAGCAGCCTGTGGGTGATCTGCGCCGGCGTGGCGACGGAGAAGTTCTTCTTCGGCTTCGGCTCGGTGGGCTTCATGATCTACCTGATGCAGCAGCTGGCGCCGGGCAAGTACACCACCACCCACTACGCTTTCGGCACCGGCCTGATGGGCTTGTGCATGATGGTGACGGGTGTGGTCAGCGGCCATCTGCAGCAGATGCTGGGCTACGTCAGCTACTTCGGCTTCGTGATGATCGCCACCATCCCCTCCTTCCTGGTCACCTGGTTCGCGCCCTTCCACCACGGCGACGGCGCCTGAGCCGTCCAGCCCGCCATCCGACCCGTGCGCCCCTCCCGGGGGGCCTCCACCATCGTTTTATTCACTGAATTTTCAAAATCTAAATATTATTTTTATTTTAAGTTTTTGCGCTTCTATGTTACATTTCCCGCATGAGTAAGCGCCTTGCGAGCTATCCGCCAGCGACGGCATTTCACATATTTGCCACAAGGAAACTTAAAATGAAGGGAGTCACCATTCACCAATTGCGGTGCTTTGACGCGGTGATTGCAGAAGGCAGCTTTCAGGCTGCCGCCGTCAAACTGCACCGCACGCATCCGACCATCTGTACCGCGGTCAAGAGCATGGAAGACCAGCTCGGCCTGACCCTGCTGGACCGCAGCGGCTACCGCGTCACGCTGACCGAAGCGGGCCAGGCCTTCCACCAGCGCGCGCAGATGCTGCTGCGCGAGGTCGAGGGCCTGGGCGGTTTCGCCGCCTATCTGGCCGCGGGGGAGGAACTGGAGCTGCGCATCGTGGTGGGCGACCTGTGTCCGCTGCCCGAGGTGGGCTCTTTCCTGAGCCGTTTCTTCTCGGCCAGCAAGACCCGCCTGCATCTGCAGTTCGAAGCCCTCTCCGGCCCCTGGGAACGCCTGATGGACGGCGAGGCCGACTTGATCCTCCATTACATCGACCAGTCCGACATGCGGGTCGAGTTCATCGAGCTCGGCCAGATCCAGCTGGTGCCGGTGGTGGCGCCGGGCTTTCTGCCCTTTCCCGTCACCGACCAGATCATGCACTGGCAGATGCGCGACCGCATGCAGTGCATCATCCGCGACACCGCACGCCATTCGACGCCGCAGGACTACTTCATCATCAAGAACGCGCCGCACTGCACCGTGGGCGACCAGTTCATGAAGCGGGAAATGATTGTGCAGGGCATGGCCTGGGGCCACATGCCTTATTTCATGGTGGCGCAGGATCTGCAGGAAGGCCGCCTGCTGTCCATCGCTGGCAAGCACTTCCCTGGCAACACCATCAACCTGGTGGCCGCCCGTCTCAAGAACGCCGCCCACGGCCCGGTGGCCACGCGGCTGTGGCACGACATCGCCGCGCATGCCGAAACTTTGCGTGGCGAAGCCGCCACAGGGGAGCGCACCGAATGAGCACGCTTCAAGTCCGCATCGTCGCCCGCACTGCCGAGGCCGACGACATTTGCAGCTTCGCCCTGGCCAGTCTCGACGGCGCCGCGCTGCCGCCCTTCAGCGCAGGCGCCCACATCGACGTGGAAGTGCGGCCCGGCCTGCTGCGCCAGTATTCGCTGTGCGGCGATCCGCGCCAGCCCCATTATGAAATCGGGGTGTTGCGCGAGCCCGCCTCGCGCGGCGGTTCGCACACCATCCATGCCGAATGGCAGGTCGGCAGGGTGATCGCCATCAGCGCGCCGCGCAATCACTTTGCCCTGGCACCCGCGGGCCGCAGCCTGCTGCTGGCCGGTGGCATCGGCATTACCCCGCTGCTGTGCATGGCCGAGGAACTGGCGCAGGCAGGCGCGCCGTTCGAGCTGCACTATTGCGCCCGCTCGGCGACCCGCGCCGCCTTCGGCCAGCGCCTGCGCGCCGCCCCCTTTGCGCCGCAGGTGCACTTCCATTTTGACGATGGTCCGGCGGCCCAGCGTTTCGACGCCGCGCGCCTGCTGGCCACGCCCGCGCCGGACACCCGCCTGTATGTGTGCGGCCCGGCCGGTTTCATTCAGCACGTGCTGGACAGCGCGGAGCGGCTGGGCTGGCCAAGCGAGCGGGTGCACCGCGAATATTTCGCCGCCCCGGCCAGCGCCCCGGCCGCAGCGCCGGCCGGCAGCTTCCAGATCCGCATCGCCAGCACCGGCCAGGTGCTGACCGTGCCGGCGCACCGCTCGGTGGCCGAGGTGTTGCGCAAGCACCGCATCGAGATTCCCCTGTCCTGCGAGCAGGGCGTCTGCGGCAGCTGCGTGACGGGCGTGCTGGAAGGCGTGCCCGAACACCGCGACGTGTATCTGAGCGAGGCGGAAAAGGCGGGCAACCGCCAGTTCACCCCCTGCTGCTCGCGCGCGCGCAGCAGCCTGCTAGTGCTTGACCTGTAGCCGGCGCGCACAGGCGCGCTAGGCGGCGCGCGGCCCGCGCCGCACCATGCGCGCCAGCAGCACCAGGCACAGCGCGGCAATCGCCGCATAGGCCAGGCCCAGCATGACAATCAGGTGGCCCGTGTGCGCGGCGCCTGCGGGCTCAACGATATCCATCGTGCGCACCAGGCCGAAGATGGCCCAGGGCTGGCGCCCCTCTTCCGTGACGCACCATCCGGCGATGGTGCTGATCAAACCGCTGGGCAGCATGGCGCAGCATCCGCGCAGGAACCAGGGGCTGTGCGGCAGGCGCCGCCGCAGCACTCCCAGCCACAGCAGAGGCGGCAGCAGCATCAGCAGGCCGCAGCCGACCATCACGCGGAAACTGTAGAACACCAGCGGCACATTGGGGCGCTGGTCGGGCGGAAAGGCTTTCAGGCCCGCCAGCCGGCCGTCGCGCTGGTGGGTCAGGATCAGGCTGGCCAGGGCAGGAATTTCCAGCGCATGGGCATTGCGCTCGCGCTCCGGCTGCGGCACGGCGGCCAGGACCATGGGGGCGGCGCGGCGGCTGTCCCACAAGCCCTCGATCGCGGCGATCTTGACCGGCTGGTAGCGCAAGGTGTTCAGGCCGTGCAGGTCGCCCGACAGGATTTGCAGCGGCGCGGCCACGCAGACCACCCCCATCGCCAGGCGGAAGCTGTGCTCGGCGAACGCCAGGTGGCGGCGCCGCAGCAGATACCAGGCCGCGATGCCCAGGATGAAGAAGGCCGTGCTCAGGCAGGCTCCGCCCACCACGTGCACGAAGCGGTAGGGCAGCGAGGGGCTGAGCAGCATGTCCAGCACGCCGCCGGTCGGGCGCAGCTGGCCGTCGACCAGCACCGCGCCCACCGGGGTCTGCATCCAGGAATTGCGCACCAGGATGCACATGGTCGACACCAGCACGCCCGCCGCCAGCAGCAGCGTGGCGGCGCAGTGCAGAGCCGCGCCGGCGCGCCGCCAGCCGCCCACCATTACGCCGAAGCAGCCGACGCCGATCAGCATGGTGCTGAGGAACTCGGCGTTGCGCACCGGGACCAGCACGGGCCGGGTCATTCGGTACAGGCCGCCGAACACGGTGTCCAGCTGGTATGACAGCACCACGCCCGTCAGCGCGCCCAGCACGAACACCGCCGCGAACGGCCGCAGCCAGAACTGGTACTGTGCGCGGTAGCGCGCGTCGCCGCTGCGCAGCCAGCACAGCTCCATGGCGGCCAGATAAAGCGCCAGGCCGATGATCAGGCTGGGAAAGATGATGTGGAAGCTGGCAGTGGCGCCGAACTGCAGCCGCGACAAGAGCACGCTGTCCATGGTGGCCACCCTTAAGGCAAAGTCAGCAGCCAGCGCACCAAGTTGACGGCCAACATGCCGGAACTGAGCGAGCCGCCGTACAGCAGCACGAACCAGGACAGCCGGACGCGCCACGGGGCGCGGGTGGGGATCGCGCCAAGCAGGCCGCGCGGCCGCAGCAAGGGCAGCGTGGCGACGGTCGGGTAAGCGGATAGGATTTTCATAGCGGGACAACCTCAGGAAGGGCCGCGCAGCAGGGCTGCGGGCCTTGGGGAAAAATGGGCGGCGGGGGCGCCGCCCGGGGCCTTACTCGGCCGCCATGCCTTCCATGCCGCTCAGCGGCGGGAACACGGCGATTTCGCCGATCAGCTTGAGCTGGCCATCCTGGCCGATGCGGTAGGTGCCCACCGTGCCGGCGCCGCCGTTGACCACGTTCAGAAAGCCGCCGTCGGCGCTGACCTTGACATCGACCGGATTGGCGCCCTTGGCCAGCTGGACCGCCACGCCGTCCGCGTTGAGGATGCTCAGGCTGCCGTCGCGCTCGATCCGGTAGGCCGTCAGCGAATCGCTCAGCGTGTTGCTGGCGTAGGCGTAGCGGCGGTTGGCGTCGATCCAGCACAGCGCCGCCTGGCCGTTCGAGTTGGTGCGGCCCAGGACGCTGAGCGCGCCGTCCGCGGCCAGGCGGTAGGACGAGACGGTGCCCGCGATCGCCTCGGTCACCAGCAGGTCGCCGCGGGCGTCGAAGGTGAAGCCGAACGGCACCGGATCGGGCGAGTCGCTCACCTGGGCCGATTCGCCCAGCTGGCCATAGGGGCCGACCGCGAAGCGCTCGATGGTACCGTGGCCGTCCACGTTCTTGTGGGTCAGCACCAGCCAGTTACCCTCCGGCGCGAACTGGATCTGGGCGCCGGCGCGCAGGATGTCCGGGAAGGCGCCGACGTCGGGCACATGGTCGTTCAGGGCGCGGGTGCCGCCCGGCAGGGCGCGCAGCTCGCCGTCGGGCTCGATGCGGAAGCCGCTGACGTTGCCGTCGCTGCCCGCGTTCAGCACATACACCAGGCCGCCGTGCTCGGCCACGCTGACGGGGAAGCGGCCGCCCGAGGCCACCACGCTGGCCAGGCTCAGCTTGTTGTGCTGGACGCGGAACAGCGAGAGCTGGTTGCTGCCCGCGTTCACCGCCAGCAGCCATTTGCCATTCTGGCTCAGCACCATGCCGTTCTGCGAGCCGAGCGGATCGGCCGGGGTGACGATGCCCACGCCGGTGCCCTTGCCGCCGGTGGCAAAGTGGCCCGTCACGCGCAGGCTGCCGTCGCCCGCGCGGCTCAGCATGGCCACCTGGTTGCCGTCGGCGGCGTTGGACATCACGTAGACGTCGGCCGGCGCCGCCAGCGCCGGGACGCTCGCGCCCAGCAGCAGGGCGCCCGCCAGCGCCAGCTGGCGCATCTTCAATACTGTCGTTTTCATTGTCGTAGCTTTCCTAAAGAGGTGGTTAATTGAAGGGCCGCGCTCAGTGCGTCGGCAGGAAGGCGTTCTGGTACACGTAATCGGCCACCCGGCGGCCCAGGCGGACTCCCTCGGTCTTGTCGAACAGCCAGTGCACGCCCAGGTAGATGCGGCTGATGCCGTTTTCCTCTTCCGCCTGCGAGAAGCTGGTGTAGGAGCGCGGCAGCAGCGGACGCACATTGCCCTGGTTGTCCAGGGTGGTGCCGTTGTACTCGTCCGACACCACGGTGAACTGCAGCGCGTCCTTGCCGTAGAAGTTGCGCAGCGTGCCAAACAGCGCGCCGCCCAGCGTGGCGTGGCCGGAAGGATAGGACGGGAACGGCGGCGTGAAGTTGGGGCCGATCACGTTGTCGGCCGGCGCGCCCTGCGGCACGAAGTTGGGATCGCCCACCGTGTCGGGATTGTCGTCGCCCTTGCCGGTCGGGCCGGTGCCCTGGTCGGACTCGCGCACCCCCAGCACCGGCCGCCAGTAGTTGTAGTAGTACTTCGAATCCCAGGCGGCGATGCCGGCGTCGGCCTGGGCCACATTGGCCAGGGCCATCAGGCGCGCCATCTTGATCAGGTCCTGATCGGTGCCGCTGACGTGCGCCACCGCCCAGGTCACCTGGTTGTACAGGCGCGGCGGCGCGCCGATGCCCGGGGTGCCGTCGTAGGCCCAGAAGTTGCCGATGATGGTCTGCTCGGGCGTGCGGGCGTTGCGGCTGTCGCTGTCGCCCAGGTCCTTGCTCAGCTGGTAGGCCGCGGTGTATTGCGGGCTGGTCAGGGCAGGCGGCGCCGGAATACGGAACTGCGCGCCAGTGCGCAGCACGAAGGGCTTGACCCGGCCCCAGTAAGCGCCCACGGCCAGCGGCACCTGGCTGATCGGATCGGGACGCCACTTGCCCGGCTCCTGGCTGGGCTGGTATTCCGATCCCACGCGCGGCTCGGCCACGTTGGAACCGTCGTCGGCGCGCAGGGTCAGGATGGCGGCGGCGCTGGCTGCGCCCAGTTCGACGCCTTTGAGCTTGCGGTTATCGTTGGCCAGGTCGCCCAGGTCGTCCGCCAGCTGGGCGTCGATCTGCGCGCGCTGCGAGGGGTACAGCGCCACCAGGGTGTCGTGCGCCGCCTGGGCGATAGCGGCGTCCAGCGAGGTGCTGGCGCCGGCGTGATGATGGTAGGCGTAGCTCTGGTAGCCGCCGACCACGGCGTCGACCGCATCGAACACGGCGATCTGCACGATGGCCATGGCGCGCGAGGAGCGGGCCGGACCGAACTGCTCGCCGAACACGCGCGTCTCGCCGGCCGCCACCGGGGTGTGGTCGACCCGCATGCAGTCGATCGCCATCTGGTTCCAGTACTTCAGGCGCGCCAGGGTGTTCTGGCCGGGGCGCGCGGCGGTGAACACGTTGAGCTGTTGCTTGGGTACCTGGGTGGCGATGAATTTGCCGCCCAGGGCGTCGATCATGCCGCCCTTGAAGCCCAGCTCGTCCGCGCCGGCCAGACCGGCGGCGCCGAGGAACAGGGTGGCGATGGCGGCAGCCAGGTGGCGCGTCCCCACGCGGCCCCGGCGCGCACGGGGCGCCTGGGCGATAGCGTTTGCTTGCGATGTAGTAGTCATTACATTTCCGTTCAGTTTAAGGGTTAATGTAGGCATGCGAAACACGCTGCCGGGGGCGCGGATTTCGCCGTCGAAGACCTCCTCGCAACGCCGGACGCGGGTCGCTGGCCGCTGCTGCGATTTAATTTTCTTGTCGTAATGTACACACACGCTTACGCGCTTTGAAGCACGAATTTAAGACAAACAATGTAGGGGAAATAATCATTGCGGTGCTGACGCGCACTGGCGCGCATCAAAGCGCGCCCGCCGTTAAAGGCTTTCCACGCAACGCAGAAAAATCATGGCGCGCCTAACGCAGAGCTGTGAGGAAACAAAGCGCGAAAAAAGCGCGGCGGCAAATTGTTAAATCCTGATGACATGCGCACGCATGTGCGGGAGAGGTTGGCGAGGCCAGTACAGGCAGCCCGGGCCGCCCGAACGGGCGGCGCCGGGCGCCAGGGAAAAAGTCGGCCGCAGGCGCAGCCGGACCGGAAAGAGGCGTCAGGCGGCGCAGGACGGCGGGCTGGCCTCGGCCGCCACGCGCGCGATCGCCTTGTCGGGATCGACGCAGAAATGGGGCAGCGCGGAATCGATCGCGTCCCACTCCGGCGCGCTGGCGCCATGGATGATCATGGTGGGCGTGAACCGCTCCGGATCGTCCAGGCTGGCGGCGCGCACGAAGACCAGGTTGGGCATGCCGGTGCTGGTCGACAGGATGGGCGAACCGCATTCCGTGCAGAAGCCGCGCTCGACGATATTGCCGCTGTCGGCGCGCGCGGGCCACAGCTTGAGCGGCCCCTCCAGCTGGAAGCAGACCGCATGGAACAGCATGTTCGAGGTGTGGCCGGTGCCGCTGCTGCGCTGGCAGGCACGGCACTGGCAATGCACCCCGGCCAGCGGCTCGGTGGTCGCCGTGTAGCGGATCGCGCCGCAGGCGCAACCTCCCGTCAATGGTGAACTCATTCCGTTTTCTTTCATGAACAGTGGATAGATGGCAAAAACACCGTGGGCTGCACGGCCAGTAAAAATTGGCAATTCAATAACACGACTCATTCTACCTTGCCCAACCGGGCGCCGCCACCGCCCTTCCCGGCGGCAGCGGCGGCCCGGGCCGACCTTTACAGCGCGGCCAGTTCCTCGACCGGCAGCAGCATATCGTCCAGTCCGGCGCGCTCGCGGCACAGGGGAAACTTGCCGGGATAGCGGGTCGGATCGAAGTGCAGCAGGTCGTCGGGATAGGCCGACTCCGGCAGCAGCGCCGGCGCCTTGCCCGCCTTGAGCGGCAGGGTGTCGCCGAACTGGGACAGCATCTGGTCGATGGCGGGCTGGTTGTTCTGGATGCTGTAGAAGTACTTCAGATCGTTGACCGAATAGTTGTTCATCTCGGCCGTCTTGCAGACAAAGTCGAAGTAGTCCACGTAGTCGCCCGCGCGCGCCAGCCGGTATTGGCGCAGGCCCTCATCCATCGGGAATTCGCCCGCCAGCGCGCGGTGGATGTAGCCCGAGATCAGCTCGGCGTCGCGGAAGGCGTGGGTGATGCCCATGGCCGTGACCTGGTCCTTGAAGCTGCCGGCGTCGCCCACCAGCGCCCAGCCCGGGCCGACCGATTCGCGCTGGAAGGCTTCCATGCGGGCGGCCGCCTTGAACGGCTCGGTGCGCTCGGCGCGCTCGATCAGCGCGGCCACATCCGGTGCGCAGAAGCGGTAGATATCGAGGAAGTGCTGTTCCGGATTGCGGCGGAAATCGTCCCAGCTGGCCGTCGGGCCATACACCAGCACCATGTGGGTGTTGTCCAGGGTCGGGAAGATGGCCGTGCCGAAGCGGCCGCGCTTGTGGATCGCCAGCTCCGGCTTGTCGATGCCGCGGAAATAGCCGAAGTAGGCAAAGGTCGACAGCGGACGGAAGTCGGTGTCGCGGGCGCCCACATCCTTGACGAAATTGGAGAAGCGACCATCGGCGCCGATCACCAGCTGGGCGCGGACCTGGAATTCGTGATCGTCCTCGTCGCAGGCGGTGATGCCCACCAGGCGGCCGTCCTGGTAGATCGGGGCCTGGTAGGTGACCCGCTCGCGCACCGTCACGCCCGCCTCGCGGGCGCAGTTGAGCAGGTGGTGGTCCAGGAAATAGCGCCGCGGACCGCAGTAGCAATCGATCGCGCCGCGGTCGTCGCCATGCAGACGGCGGAAGCGCTGCTGCAGGTCGGCCAGCGGCACCGAACCGTGCAGGCTGATGCCTTCGATGCACACTTCCATCTTGCGGAAGAAGGGCGTGGCTTGCAGGATCGGTTCGGCAATGCCCCAGCGGTTCAGGTAGGACATGCCGCGCGGCCAGATGAAATGGGTCGAGTTGGCGTCGCGCGGGAACGCGTGCTTATCGATCAGCAAAACCTTGTGCCCCTGGCGGGCCAGCAGCATGGCGGTGGGTGCGCCGGAGACACTGCCCCCGATCACGATGACGTCATAAGTTTCCATCTTCTTCTCCAGGCTATCAAGGGGGTCAGG
>Ga0213872_10002493_pt1 | contig 10771 bp, 10 predicted proteins | sample VelepicomBERX_R2_FD_160071 | JGI IMG/M metagenome (GOLD analysis project Ga0213872, IMG submission 160071) | Rhizosphere microbial communities from Vellozia epidendroides in rupestrian grasslands, the National Park of Serra do Cipo, Brazil - RX_R2 | ecosystem: Host-associated > Plants > Roots >... | reverse complement strand
ATCAAGCCCGACGGCAAGTGGCGCCTCGACTTCGAAGGCGCAAGCCGCTGGGGCTGGCACACCTTCAACGCCCATCAGGTGGCCTTCACGTCGGGCATCTGGGTGATGATGTGCCAGACCCTGGTGCCGACGCAGCGCATCAACGACGGCGCCTACTACGCCACCGAGTTCCGCCTGCCCAAGGGCACCTGGTGCAACCCGGACGATCGTCGCACCGGCCACGCCTATGCCTGGCACTTTCTGGTCTCGGGCTGGGCGGCCTTGTGGCGCGGCCTGGGCCAGTCCTACTTCAGCCGTGGCTACCTGGAAGAGGTCAATGCCGGCAACGCCAACACCTCGAACTGGCTGCAGGGCGGCGGCATCAACCAGGACGGCGAGATCCACGCGGTCAACAGCTTCGAGGCCAGCTCTTGCGGCACCGGCGCCTGCGCGGTGAAAGACGGCCTGAACCATGCCGCCGCCATCTGGAACCCCGAAGGCGACATGGGGGACATCGAGATCTGGGAAATGGCCGAACCGCTGCTGTACCTGGGCCGCAATGTGAAGGCCAACTCGGGCGGCTACGGCAAGTACCGTGGCGGCTGCGGCTTCGAGACGCTGCGCATGGTGTGGAACGCGCAGGACTGGACCATGTTCTTCATGGGCAACGGCTACATGAACAGCGACTGGGGCATGATGGGCGGCTACCCTGCGGCCACCGGCTACCGCTTTGAAGCCCACCGCACGGGCCTGGACAAGCGCATCGCCCAAGGCGAATCGCTGCCCCTGGGCGGCGACCTGGACCCGGGCCGGCCCGACTACGAAAACCACCTCAACGCCACCGCCCGGGTCAAACGCGACAAGCAGTGCATCACCACCGAGGACTGCTACGCCAACCACGACCTGTACCTGAACTACCTGCGCGGTGGCCCGGGCTTTGGCGACCCGATCGACCGCGAACCCAAGGCGATCGAGGCCGACCTGAACCAGAAGTTCCTTCTGCCGCAATACGCGCAGAAGGTCTACGGCGCGGTGTTCAGCCAGGACGCCCAGGGCGTTTACACGGTCGACGAGGGCCAGACCCAGGCCCGCCGCGCCGCCATGCGCAAGGAACGCCTGGCGCGCTCGGTGCCGACCCGGACCTGGATGAAGGAAGAGCGCGAGCGCATCCTCCACAAGCATGCCTCGACCCAGGTGCAGCACATGTTCGCCACCAGCTTCGGCCTGTCGGAGAAGTTCACCCGGTCGTTCAAGGACTTCTGGAGCCTGCCGGCCGACTGGCAGCTGCTCGAAGAAGAGTTGGGCGTACCGACCTATGGCTCCAAGCACCGCATGGACCTGTCGCTGCTGCCGGACGTGACCACCGTCGTCCAGGTCGAAGAGTAATCACCGCATTCAGGAGTTGAAAATGTCCACTTACACCAATGAACAAGTCGCCCATCTGGTCGACGGCACTCTGGACTGGGAAACCACCTTCCGCATGCTGTCCATGCCCAAGGACAACAGCCGCTTTGTGCAGTACCTGGCGGCCCTGCAGGCCAAGGTCAGGTTCAAGGAGCGCATCATCCTGCCCTTGGGCCCGCACCTGTACATCGTGCAGTCGATCCAGAGCAAGCGCTGGGTCAACCAGTGCGACTGCGGCCATGTCTTCTGCGACTACCGCGAGAACTGGAAGCTGCATGCCAACATCTATGTGCGTGACACCGAAGAGGCCATGACCGAGGTCTACCCCCAACTGATGGCGCCCGACACCCAGTGGCAGGTGTACCGCGAGTACTACTGCCCCAGCTGCGGCACCCTGCACGATGTGGAGGCCCCGACGCCGTGGTACCCGGTGATCCACGACTTCGAGCCGGACATCGACACCTTCTACCAGGAATGGATGAACCTGCCGCTGCCTGAACGCGCCAACTGAGGCGTGAGGCGCCAGCCCCGGCGCGCAAGCAAAAGAGAGGCGACGGGCGCGCCACCCGTCACCTCCCGCAGGCTGTGCGGTCAGCGCATCCACGGCCCTCGTCGATGGCGATCGCGGCCGGGGCCGCAAGTCGCAGAGGTCATGGCCTGCGGCGCCCCGGGTGCTGGCGACAGCCGGGGCGGGCCAGCATGCCCTGGTGCAGGAGGGCTGCTGAGAGACCGCGCCGGTGGCCTTTGTCCGGTGATGGGGCCGATCGGGCAAGGGATGGGCTTGGAGGCTCGGGGCGTGGGGGTCATCGGGGTGCGACTGATCGACGTCGATTCCCATAGCCGAAGGTGGCTTGCGGCGTTGCCTCGCCCGGAAATGACCTTGCAACACAACTTGGTATCAAGAATTGTGTTGCTTGCGTCACATATTCACACAATTATGGCGCCCAGCCTGAACAGCGCCGTGTCGACCTGGATTGGTATCGGCCAGATCGGCAAGCCATCTCTCCCATGCGCCACGTCGTGGCACCGCCCAACCCTGAAACGGAATCAACATGTCCTTCCCTGTTGCACGGCCCCATGGGCTCCAGATCCTGAGCTGCCTGAGACAAGGGACCTTGGCCCTGCTATTGGCCGTGCCCCTGCTCGGCCACGCCCAGGCGACCCGGACCTGGGTGTCGGGGGTGGGTGACGACGCCAACCCCTGCTCCCGCACGGCGCCCTGCAAGACCTGGGCCGGCGCTATCGCAAACACCGCGGCCGGTGGCGAGATCGATGCCCTCGACCCCGGCGGCTTTGGTGCCCTGACCATCACCAAGGCCATCACCCTCGACGGCGGCGGCGGCCAGGTCGCCAGCGTGTTGGTGTCGGGGACCAATGGCATCGTGGTGGCGGCTGGCGCCTCTGACACGGTGGTGCTGCGAAACCTGCGGTTTGCAGGCCTGGCGCCGGCGGCAGGGCCCGGTCTGTCGGCCGTCAACTTCCTGTCCGGCGCCCGGCTGACCCTGCAGAACATCAATATCAACGGCTTCGCGACCAGCGGGATCAACATCAACAGCTCCACCGCGAGTTCGCAGGTCGAGATCCTCAACACCACGGTGACCAACAGCTGCGCCGGATTGATCGTCACCAACACCGGCAGCAACACCACGACCGTGTCGGTGGATCGCTCGCGCTTTGTCCAAGGACTCAGCCTCGGCAATTGCAGCAATGTCAACGCGCCGAACGGCTACGGCGTCTATGCCACCGGCACGGGCGCAACCGTCCAGATGTCCAATTCGGTGGTCTTCGGCAACTCGGTCGGTCTTGGCGCCGTCAGCGGTGCAGCCCTGAACAGCTTCGGCAACAACCAGGTCCAGGGCAACACCAGCAACGGCAGCTTCACCGGCTCCGTCAGCAGCAACTGAAGTCGCAGTCACAGGTTCCACCATGAACAAGCGATTGCAGACGTGGCGCTGCCTGGCCCTGGTGCTGGGTCTGTGCGCTCTACTTTTCGGGAGTCCGGTCTGGGCTCAGGCCACCAGGACCTGGGTGTCGGGCGTGGGCAATGATGCCAACCCCTGCAGCCGGACGGCCCCCTGCATCACCCTGGCCTCCGCATTGACCAAGACCGTTTCCGGCGGTGAGATCGACATCCTGGACCCGGGTGTCTTCGACGGCAGCCTGAGTGGCACAGCCTCCACGTTCACGATCACCAAACCCGTCACGATCGATGGTGGCGGCGCTCAGGTCGGGGCCATGGGGGGCATCAGTGGCGCCGACAGCCTGGTCATCAACCTGACAACGCCTTCGGCGGGTGGGGTGATCCTGCGCAACCTGAGCTTCAATGGCTACGGCGTCGGCAACAACGGTATCCATCTGAGTTCGGCCACCAACCTGGTGCTCGAGAATGTGGATGTCACCGGCTATTCGTCGAACTGTCTCCTGATCGACCCCGGGGCGGCCAGCGCCCTGATCGACATCTCGAATTCGACCTTCTCCAACTGTGCGGTGGGGGTGGCCAACCAGACGTCGGCGCTGCTCAACCTGGGTGACAGCACCACCTTTCTGAACACCACCTTGGGCGTATCGTCGAACAACAGCCAGGGCGGCGTGCTGTTCTTCAATACCGTCAACCAGAACAACGCGCAGAACACCAGCTTTGTCAGCTATTCCAGCGGCACCAGCGCCTCGTTGAGCGGTGGGTCTGGCGGTTGCGCGTTCAACTCGCAGCAGTTCGTCATTCCCGCCACCATCGCCAGCGGCAGCCTGCCCTCGGGGGTGACCGCCGTCGGCGCCGGCTTCCAGTTCACCACCAACAGCAACTGTGGCGGCACGCCGGTCACGATCACGATCAACTACGCACAGGCCTTTCCCGCCGGAACGGTGCTCTACAAGTACGGGCCGGCCACACCGGGCGCCACGACCTCGACCTGGTTCCAGGTGCCCGGGGCCAGCTTCGGCAATGGCGGCACCAGTGTCACCTTCAGCATCACCGACAACGGCGTCGGGGACAGCAACCCGACCGTCGGCGTGATCACCGATCCGGTGGTACCGGTGGTGCCGCCGTCGTCCCTGGGGATCCCGACGCTGTCGCCCTGGGCCCTGGTCTGCCTGGCTCTGGGCCTGGGTCTGCTGACGGTCTGGTCGAGGCGCCGCACCAGGGCTTGAGGCCACACGGCACCGGCGCGACGCCCTGAGTTCTGACGGCCTCAGGGCGTTGTCTTTGGTGCCTCTGCCTGGGCAGGCTTGGCCGGCTGGCCGCCCTGCCCTGCAACCGGTGCATCGGGCGGCGGGGCCACGGGGATGAGGATGTGCGGCGGCTTCAAGGGCGGGGTGCCGGGCGGCACCGGGGACGGCGGGGCGACGACTGGGGGCTGTGCAGGCGTCTGGTCCAAGGTCTGGGCCGGGGTCTGTGCACAGGCAGGGAGGATGGCGGCCGCACCAAGGGTCACGACCAGCCCGGCCACGGTGGCCGACAGGGGCCGTTTCAGCAAGAGGTTCATGGCAAAGGCTCCTTTCAAGGCCCTGGCCCCGGCTGCCCGGGGCCTGTCTGGGCAACGTGGGATGCGGGCCGCCGGTTGACCGGCCCGGACGCCACCGTCAGCCCCCTCAACCGGGCGGGCCGGTATCGGACCATGGCACCAGCCTGGCCGGCAGGATGCCGCGCAGGCTGTTCACAAAGGCCAGGGCCTGCACGCGCGGCAGCTCGTCGGTGCGCACCACGGCCTCGCTCAGCCAGCCCTCGCCCAGGGCCTGTTCGCGGCCCACACCGTCGAGCAGGCCGCAGCTCAGCGGCGGGGTGACCCAGCGGCCATCGAGCAGCAGCGCGATATTGCCCCGGGTGCATTCGGTGAGCTCGCCGCGCGGGTTCCAGAGCAGGGTGTCGAACACGCCTGGCGTCGGGCAGGCGCGGGCCTCGTAGTGGGCGCGGCGGGTGGTCTTGAAGCGCACGAATTCGCTGTCGGCCTCGTCGAAGGGGCGCGGGTCGAGCGCCAGCAGCACCTGGGCCGGCGAGTCGTCCAGGGCGAAGGCCTCGGCAGCAGCCAGGCCCTGAGCGTCGAGCAGCAGGCGCACGCGCCAGCGGCCCTGGGGGTGGCGGGCCACCAGCTGGGCCAGCACCTTGTGCACATGGGCTTCGTCCCAGGCCACGTTGAAATGCCGGGCCGCCCGCTGCAGGCGGGCCAGATGGGCCTGGCCGTGGCACAGCGAGCCGTCCTGCAGGCGCAGGGTCTCGAGCAGCGAGAAGGGCTGGCTGGCGCGATCCAGGAAGCGCTGCTTGTGCTGCCATTCGCGCCACTCGCCCTCGGCGCTGGCGGCGGCGGTGAGGCCGCTGCCGATGCCGCAGCGCACCCTGCCCTGCCGCAGGCCCAGGGTGCGGATGGGCACGTTGAAGGTGGCGGCGCCGCCGGGCTGCAGCACGCCGATGGCGCCGCAGTAGACGGCACGGGCTTCGGGCTCGCTGGCCGTGATGGCCTTCATGGCCTGCACCGTGGGCGCGCCGGTGACCGAGCCGCAGGGGAAGATCGCGGCCAGCACGTCGGCCAGCCGGCAGCCGGGCCGGGTGCGGGCCTGCACGTCCGAGGTCATCTGCCAGACCGTGGGCAGGGCCTGGGTCTGGAACAGCTGCGGCACGCTGACGCCAAAGGGCTCGGCCAGACGCGAGAGGTCGTTGCGCAGCAGGTCGACGATCATGACGTTCTCGGCCTGCTCCTTGGGGCTGTGGCGCAGCGCCTGTTCGCGCTGGCGGTCTTCGTCGGCATCGAGGCTGCGCGGCGCCGTGCCCTTCATGGGGCGGGTCAGCAAGACCCCGTCGCGCCAGTCGAAGAACAGTTCGGGCGAGACCGACAGCCATTGCTCGTCGCCGGTGTCGATGCAGGCGGCATAGCCGCCGGGCTGGGCGCGCTGCAGCGCGTCGAACAGGGCGCGGCCGGCCTCGGCCTCGGTCACGCGCAGCCCGGGATGCAGGTCGGCCAGCCGGCCGTGGCGCTGGCTGCTGTAGTTGACCTGGTAGAAGTCGCCGGCCGCGATCTGCTGCTGCAGTTGCTGCACGGTGTGCTCGAAGGCCTCGCGCGGCAGTCCGGGCTGCCAGTCGATGCCGGCCGGCAGGGCTTCGCCCTCGTCGGGCGCCGGCCAGGGCTGGCAGCGATCGAACACCGCGAACCAGGCCAGGGGGCCGTCGCCGGCCCGGGTCTGCAGGGCGGCATCGAAGGCGGGGGCGGCCTCGTAGCGCAGAAAGCCGACACACCAGCGCCCGGCGCGGGCCTGGGCCTCGGCGGCCTCCAGCACCGGCCGGACCTCGTCGGCCTGACGCGCCACCAGCAGTTGCAAGGGCTGGGTGAAGGCGCTGCGCAGGCGGGGAGCCTGGGCATCGCGGGGATCGGCGAAATCGAGCAGGATGCGCACCGGGCGCATCAGACGGCCCCCAGGTGCGGCACCAGACCGGTCAGGGGCTGGCCGTTCTTGAGCGCGGCGGTGAAGGCCAGCATGCGGTCGATGGGCAGGCGGGCGCGCCGGCCCAGGGCCGGGTCGATCTGCACCTCGTTGAGGCCCTGCTCCAGCACGCGGACCACGCCGGCCAGGCTGTTCATGGCCATCCAGGGGCATTGGGCGCAGCTCTTGCAGGTGGCGCTGTTGCCGGCGGTGGGGGCCTCGATGAAGGTCTTGCCGGGGTTGTGCAGGCGCATCTGGTGCAGCAGGCCCAGGTCGGTGGCGACGATGAATTCGTGCGCATCGAGCTCGCGGGCGGCCTTGAGCATGGCGGCGGTCGAGCCCACCACGTCGGCCAGGGCGACCACCTCGGCAGGCGATTCGGGGTGCACCAGCACGCGGGCGGCGGGGTGCTCTCGCATCAGGGCTTCGAGCTCGAAGGCCTTGAACTCGTCGTGCACGATGCAGGCGCCGTTCCAGAACACCATGTCGGCGCCGGTCTCGCGCTGGATGTAGGCGCCCAGGTGGCGGTCGGGGGCCCAGAGCACCTTCTGGCCCTGCTCTTTGAGGGCGCGCACGATCTCGAGGGCACAGCCCGAGGTGACCATCCAGTCTGCGCGCGCCTTGACCGCCGCGCTGGTGTTGGCGTAGACGACCACGGCACGGTCGGGGTGGGCGTCGCAGAAGGCACTGAAGGCCTCGGTGGGGCAGCCCAGGTCGAGCGAGCAGGTGGCGTCGAGGTCGGGCATCAGCACCCGCTTCTCGGGCGAGAGGATCTTGGCGCTCTCACCCATGAAGCGCACCCCGCAGACGACCAGGGTCTGGGCTGCGTGGTCGCGGCCGAAGCGGGCCATCTCGAGCGAGTCGGCCACCAGGCCGCCGGTCTCCTCGGCCAGGTCCTGCAGGTCGGGGTGCACGTAGTAGTGCGAGACCATGACCGCATTGCGGGCCTTCAGCAGCTCGCGGATGCGCTGCTTGAGCGCGGCGCGCTCGGCCGGCGCGGGCTCTGGCGGCACACGGGCCCAGGCGTGGCGGGTGGAGCAGGCCGAGCCGGCGTGCTCGCCGGGCTGTTCGTAGTCGACATCAATCACGGAACTCGTCACCCCACTCATCACAGGCCCTCGAAACGCATCGAAAAATCCACCGCCCGCACGTCCTTGGTGAGGCCGCCGATCGAGATGCGGTCGACCCCAGTCTCGGCCAGCGCGCGCAGGCCTTCGAGGGTGACGCCGCCCGAGATCTCGAGCACCGCGCGCCCGGCGTTGATGCGCACCGCCTCGTGCAGCGAGGGCAGTGCCATGTTGTCGAGCAGCACCATGCGGGCGCCGGCGTCGAGCGCCTCGTGCAGCTGGGCCAGGGTCTCGACCTCGATCTCGATGAACTCGGCCTGGGCGGCCACCTGCTGGGCGGCTTCGAGCACCGGGCGGATGCCGCCGGCCGCAGCGATGTGGTTTTCCTTGATGAGCACCGCGTCGTACAGGCCGATGCGGTGGTTCTGCCCGCCGCCGGTACGCACCGCGTATTTCTGGGCCAGGCGCAGACTCGGCAGGGTCTTGCGGGTGTCGACGATGCGTGCCCGCGTGCCCTTGACCGCTTCGACATGCTCGGCGGTGCGGGTGGCCACGCCGCTGAGCAGTTGCAGGAAATTGAGTGCGCTGCGTTCGGCACTGAGCAGGCCGCGCGCCGCACCCCGGATCTCGAGCACCACCTGATCGGCCTGGCAGCGCTGGCCTTCGGCCACATGCCACTGCAACTGGGCCAGGGGCTCGCAACCGCGCACCGCCGCCTCGACCCAGTCGCGGCCGCACAGCACGGCATTCTCACGTGCCAGGATGCGTGCCGTGACGCTGCGCCCGGCGGGCACCAGGGCGGCCGTCAGGTCGCCCGGGCCGACATCTTCCTGCAGGGCCCGGGCCACGTCGGCCTGGGCCAGAGCGGCCACGGCCGCCGGAGAAAAATCGAAAAAACGTGTCATGGGCGCGAAGCATAGCCGCTCGAAAGCCGCTTTCCGGGCCATGACATGCGTATGACAGGCACAAAGAGAGGTTACCGGTCGGTAAAAAAAGCGAGAAAAGGTCAAGCCATCCCTCCCTGGCTTCGTCAAGTTTCAGACCCATCCAGTTTCTGTCGGGACATGCCCCGGATCAGCTCGACAAGCCTCCAACCAACACCCCCGCCAAACCCGGTACACTGCCGCCCGAATTGTGCATCGCACCAAACAAGCCCCCCGGAGACAAGCCATGAAGATCGTTCACAGCCTGGCCGAGCTGCGCCAGGCGCTGGCCGAGGCCCGCCGCCCCGCTTTCGTGCCCACCATGGGCAATCTGCACGAGGGCCATCTGGCCCTGGTGCGCCAGGCCCGGCCGCTGGGCGATGTGAGCGTGGCCAGCATCTTCGTCAACCGCCTGCAGTTCCTGCCGCACGAGGACTTCGACAGCTACCCGCGCACCTGGGAGGCCGACTGCGCCAAGCTGCGCGCCACCGGCTGCGACCTGCTGTTCGCGCCGCGCGAGGCCGATCTCTACCCCGAGCCCCAGACCTTCAAGGTGCAGCCCGATCCGGCGCTGGCCGATCTGCTGGAGGGCCAGTTCCGGCCCGGCTTCTTCACCGGGGTCTGCACCGTGGTGATGAAGCTGTTCATGGCCGTGTTTGCCGGCAAGGCCGAGGGCGTGGCGGTGTTCGGCAAGAAGGACTACCAGCAGCTGATGGTGCTGCGCCGCATGGCCCAGCAATTCGCCCTGCCGGTCGAGGTGGTGGCCGGCGAGACCTGCCGGGCCGCCGACGGGCTGGCGCTGAGCTCGCGCAACGGCTACCTCAGCGAGTCCGAGCGGGCCCGGGCGGTTCAGCTGTCGCTGGCGCTGCGCGAGCTGGGCCGCGAGGCCCTGGCCGCCGCCCATGCCCTGCCCCAGCGGCTCGATGCGCTGGAGGCCCAGGCCCTCGAGGGCCTGCAGGCCCAGGGCTGGCAAGCCGACTACCTGACGGTGCGCCGGCGCAGCGACCTGCAACGCCCCCAGGGCGGCGAGCCGCTGGTGGTGCTGGGCGCGGCGCGCCTGGGTGGTACGCGGCTGATCGACAACCTGGAAATGGACAGCTGATCCGCCTGAGCCTACTTTTTGTGGCTCAGCAGGTAGGTCATCAATGCACTCGCGGCACTTGAGACGATGGCCGTGGCCCAGCGTTTGTCATCGGCCGAACCGGTCAGCATGGCGTTGATGCAGCACCAGAAGAGGATGCCGCCCATGAGCAGGGCCGCAGTGAACATGGCGATGGACTTGCCCCGGGCCACATTCAGGTCATAGCCCTCGTGGCGAAGGCGCAAGCTGCGCTCCTCGTCGTGCTCGGGTGGTGCGATGTCGATCTTGCCGACCAGAACGCTGTCCAGCGCAATGGTGGCCGTGGCCGGCGTAGCACTCGCTGTGGCTTGGGTGGCGGGCGATCGATGGGTGGATTCAGGTGCAGCCGGCATACATCAGCCTGGATGGCGCGAGGTTCAGAGCCCCACGATTTCTTTGACGATATGGTTGTCGCCATCCAGAAGCGCGACCCGCTGCCGCAACTGGGCACCTTCCCGTGCCACGGCATAGAGGGCCAGCGTCCGACGAATAATCTCGCCTTTGGCGCTCCCCGCCTGCACTGAAAGACTTTCCAGGGTTGCGGCCGCGTCCGCAGACAGCGAGATGCTCATCCTGGTGGCGGGAGGGGTGCTTGGTGCGCTTTGATGGGCCATGGGACGCTCCTTATACCAATCCGATCGCTTGTGATGCCACCATCCCTGTTCAGATGTACACATTTGTGCGGCGTTGATGGCTCATGACGGCGTTCAGCGCCGCACCACCACCAGGCCCTTGAGGTATTCGCCCTCGGGGAAATGGATGGTCATGGGGTGGTCGGGTGCGCCTGACAGGCGCTCGGTGATGTAGCCGTCGACCCCTGCGTCGGCGCCGGCCGAGGCGACGATCTTGTGGAAGAGGTCGGCGCTGAT
>Ga0213872_10002492_pt1 | contig 10772 bp, 10 predicted proteins | sample VelepicomBERX_R2_FD_160071 | JGI IMG/M metagenome (GOLD analysis project Ga0213872, IMG submission 160071) | Rhizosphere microbial communities from Vellozia epidendroides in rupestrian grasslands, the National Park of Serra do Cipo, Brazil - RX_R2 | ecosystem: Host-associated > Plants > Roots >... | reverse complement strand
CTTGAGCAGCAACGCGTTTCCACCAGCAATGGCAGCATCTCCTACCCCTTCGAGATTGACGCCTTCCGTAAGTACTGCCTGATGAACGGGCTCGACGATATCGGCCTGACCCTGCGCCACGCCGACGCTATCCGCGAATTCGAAGAGCGTCATCTGGCAAGCCAGCCCTGGCTGGCCAACGTCATCTAATCTCGAAGAACATCATGAAAATTGCAATCCTGCCAGGCGACGGTATTGGTCCGGAAATCATGGGCCAGGCAGTCAAGGTACTGAACGTCCTGGGCGAAAAGTTTGAAATGGAAAGCGCGCCGGTTGGCGGTGCGGGCTATGCCGCGCACGGCCACCCACTGCCGGAAGGCACGCTGGCGCTGGCCAAGGCCGCCGACGCCGTGCTGTTCGGCGCCGTGGGCGACTGGAAGTACGACAAGCTGGAGCGCGCCCTGCGTCCCGAGCAAGCCATCCTGGGCCTGCGCAAGAACCTGGGCCTGTTTGGCAATCTGCGTCCGGCCATCCTGTATCCGGAGCTGGCCAATGCCTCGACGCTGAAGCCGGAAGTGGTATCCGGCCTGGACATCCTGATCGTGCGCGAGCTGACCGGCGACGTCTACTTTGGCCAGCCGCGCGGCGTGCGCGAATGCCCGGACGGTCCGTTCAAGGGCCAGCGCGAAGGCTACGACACCATGCGCTATGCGGAAGGTGAGGTGCGCCGCATCGCCCACGTGGCGTTCCAGGCCGCGCGCAAGCGCAACAAGCGCCTGACTTCGGTGGACAAGGCCAATGTGCTGGAGACTTCGCAGTTCTGGCGCGACATCGTGATCGACGTGCACAAGGAATATGTGGACGTCGAGCTGGACCACATGTACATCGACAACGCCGCCATGCAGCTGGTGAAGGCGCCGAAGAACTTCGACGTCATCGTCACCGGCAACCTGTTCGGCGACATCCTGTCCGACCAGGCCTCGATGCTGACCGGCTCGATCGGCATGCTGCCGTCGGCTTCGCTGGACGTCAACAACAAGGGCCTGTACGAACCATCGCACGGCTCGGCGCCGGATATCGCGGGCAAAGGCATCGCCAATCCGCTGGCGACCATCCTGTCGGCAGCCATGATGCTGCGCTACTCGCTGAACAAGGCCGAGCAGGCCGACCGCATCGAGAACGCCGTCAAGAAGGTACTGGCCCAAGGCCTGCGCACCGGCGACATTTATGAAGCGGGCACCACCAAGGTGGGCACGGAAGAAATGGGCAACGCGGTCGTCAAAGCGCTCGGTTAAAAATCATCACAAGGAAATCAAAATGAAACTCGTAGGTCTGGTAGGTTGGCGCGGCATGGTGGGTTCGGTCCTGATGCAACGCATGCAGGAAGAGGGCGATTTCGCTCACATCGAGCCTGTATTCTTCACCACTTCGAACCCAGGTGGCGACGCGCCGGCCATGGCGAAGAATGAAACCAAGCTGAAAAGCGCAACCGATATCGACGAACTGAAAAAGTGCGAGATCATCATTTCGTGCCAGGGCGGCGACTACACCAGCGACGTGTTCCCGAAACTGCGCGCGGCTGGCTGGAACGGCTACTGGATCGACGCGGCTTCCACGCTGCGGATGGAAAAGGATGCCGTGATCGTGCTGGACCCGGTCAATATGCACGTCATCAAGGACGCGCTGGGCAAGGGCGTGAAGAACTTCATCGGCGGTAACTGCACCGTGTCCTGCATGCTGATCGGCCTGGGCGGCCTGTTCAAGCACGGCCTGGTGGACTGGATGACTTCCATGACCTACCAGGCGGCATCGGGCGGCGGCGCGCAGCACATGCGTGAACTGCTGACCCAGTTCGGCACCATCAACGGCGCCGTCAAGCCGCTGCTGGACAATCCAGCTTCCGCGATTCTGGAAATCGACCGCCAGGTGCTGGCCACCCAGCACGGCATGTCGGCTGACGAGACCAAGCAGTTTGGCGTGCCGCTGGCCGGCAACCTGATCCCATGGATCGACAAGGATCTGGGCAACGGCCAGTCGAAAGAAGAGTGGAAGGCCGGCGCCGAGACCAACAAGATCCTGGGCCTGGGTCCGGACTTCGGCTCGAAAGTGATTCCAGTGGACGGCCTGTGCGTGCGTATCGGCGCCATGCGTTGCCACTCGCAGGCACTGACCATCAAGCTGACCAAGGACGTGCCGCTGGATGAGCTGACCGACATCATCGCTTCCTCCAACCAGTGGGCCAAGGTGGTGCCAAACACCCGCGAAGCCTCGATGAAAGACCTGTCGCCAGCTGCCGTGACCGGTGGCCTGACCATCCCGGTCGGCCGTCTGCGCAAGATGAGCATGGGTCCGGACTACCTGTCGGCCTTCACCGTGGGCGACCAGCTGCTGTGGGGCGCCGCCGAACCGCTGCGCCGCATGCTGCGCATCGTGCTCGATAACTAAGAGGCAATTGTTACAGCAGAAGGGGTTTTCACTCTGTGTTCTCAGAGGGAAAACCCCTTTTTTCTTGGTAAAGTTGGCGCAGACCTTACACATCTTCATGTAATACTTGAGAAACCGCGTGCAAAGCTTGCATGCTCCTGTGCATGATGATATGTTGGTATATCTGGGAAAGTAACATTTTCTCTCTGACAACCTATTGCCGCTGACTATGCCTGCACACACTCGCCCTATTGTTTCGTTCGCGTTGAAGACTTTGACCAGCGCGGTGGCCAGCACGATGCTGCTGGCGGCGTCAGCAAATGCGGCGGGACTGGGCAAGTTGACTGTCCAGTCCGCGCTGGGCCAGCCGCTGCGCGCCGAGATCGAGCTGACCTCGGTGTCGGCGGACGAAGCCGCTGCCGTGGTCGCCAAACTGGCGCCGACCGACGCCTTCCGAGCGGCCAATATCGATTTCAATCCCGCCCTGCTGTCGCTGCACTTTGATGTGGAAGCGCGCAACGGCCGCCAATTCATCCGCATTTTGTCCAGCCAGCCGATTAACGAGCCCTTCGTGGACATGCTGCTGGAGCTGAACTGGACCGGCGGCCGCATGGTGCGTGAATACACCTTCCTGCTGGATCCGGCCGAGATGCGCACCACCCAGTCGCCGCAAGCGGCCGCGCCGGTGGACGTGTTTGCCAATCGCGCGCAGCCCGCGCCGCGCGCAAGTACGCCTGCGCCCGCGCCCGCACCGGCTGCGACGCCGGCGCCGTCCGCTCCGCCCGCAATGCAGGCCGCGCCTGCTCCCGCTGTCGCCAAGGCCGCTGCAGGCGAGTACACCGTCAAGGCGGGCGACAACCTGACCAAGATCGCCAACCAGGTCAAGCCGGTGGACGTCTCGCTGGACATGATGCTGGTGGCGCTGTACCGCGCCAATCCGGAAGCCTTCGCCGGCAATAATATGAACCGCCTGAAGTCGGGCCAGATCCTGTCGGTGCCGGACGCCGACGCCATCCGCAACGCCACCAACGAAGGCGAAGCGCGCGGCGTGGTGGTGGCCCATGCGGCCGATTTCAGCGCCTACCGCGCCAAGCTGGCGGGCCAGGTGGCCACCAGCGCGCCAGCCAAGGAACCGGAAGCGACCCAGAGCACCTCGGGCAAGATCAGCGCCAAGGTGGAAGAGCGCCCGACTGCGGTGACCGAGTCCAAGGACCAGCTCAAGCTGTCCAAGGCCAACCCGAACGCCACCGGCGCGGGCAAGACCGGCCAGGCTGCGGTAGAAGACAAGGTCGCGCAGGAAAAGGCTTCGGCCGAAGCGGCAGCGCGCGTGAAAGAACTGGAAAAGAACGTCAGCGATCTGGAAAAGCTGATGGCCGTGAAGAACAAGGCCGCTGCTGATCTGAAGAAGGCTTCGGCATCGGCATCCGCTTCGACCTCCGCTGCCGCTTCGGCGCCGGTGATCGATCTGAATGCGGTCTCGGCCTCGGCGGAAGTTAAAGCCCCGGTCAAGCCCAAGCGTTCGCTGGTGGTGCCAAAGAGCGTGGTCGAGCCGAGCATGATGGATACTTTGATGGACAACATCAAGCCGATCGGCATTGGCCTCGTTGTGGTGCTGGCGGGTGTGGGAGGCCTGCTCGCCTCGCGCCGCCGCAAGGAAAAGCAGGAAGCCGAGCAGCGCGTCGAAGCTACCAGCAGCCTGCTGGGCGTCGACACCGGCACCCAGGCGCAGTCGCTGGTGTCGGAAGCGGGCGGCCAGAGCGTGGACACCAACAACAGCGTGTTCAACTCCAACTTTGCGCCATCGGCCAGCCAGCTGGATACCAATGAAGTCGACCCGGTCGCGGAAGCCGACGTCTACATCGCCTACGGCCGCGACGCCCAGGCGGAAGAGATTCTGAAAGAAGCCCTGCGTACCCATCCTGACCGCTCGCCGGTACGCCTCAAGCTGCTGGAAATCTATGCCAACCGCAAGGACGCGCGCGCCTTCGAAACCCAGGCTTCCGAGCTGTATTCGCAGACCCGGGGCCAGGGCGACGAGTGGGCACAGGCCGTTGCCATGGGCGCCGCGCTGGATCCGTCCAATCCGCTGTATAGCTCTGGTGCCGCATCCGGAGCAGGCGCTGCCGCCAGCGCCGCTGCAATGGACCCATCCATGTTCGCACCGCCGCCTGAGCCGATGGAAGACTTTGCACCGGTGGCCGCTGCGGCAGACAATGCCGGCGGCCTGGATCTGGATCTGAGCCAGGATCTGGACGCGGCCCCGGCCCCAGCACCGGCTGACAACGGCATGGACTTCACCAGCAAGGAAGAAACCGCCTTGCCGTCGCTGACCGATTTCTCGCCATCCGACTTTGCACCGGCGCCTGCGCCATCGACGGCTGAAGTGGCCGCGGCGGCGGACGCCGACCAGTTCCTCGACTTCGACCTGGGTGGCCTGAGCCTGGACAGCCCGGCAGCTCCGGCACCTGCGCCAGCCCCGGCTCCGGTGGAAGAAGCCAAGCCGGAAGAATCGATGTTCGACCTGAGCTTTGATCCGGTACCGCAAGCCAGCGCACCCGCACCGGCTCCTGAAGCCGCGCCGCTGGATGACCTGAGCATGGACTTCGGCCTCGATCTGCCAGCTGAAAAAGTAGCGGAAGTTCCAGTTCCGGCGCCGCTGCCAACCGTCGGCAGTGACCCGCTGGCCGCACTGGACCTGATGGACTTCGATATTCCGGAAGTGCCGGCGATCCAGGCCAAGGAAACCCCGGCCCTGTCGGCGGACGACTTTGCCGACTCGCTGGAACTGCAAGGCCAGGGTTCGGCGCCGGCGCCTGCGGCTGCGGCCCCGGCCGAATTCGACCTGTCCGGCATCGACCTGGATCTGGGCGGCGACACCGCAACGGCCACCGCTACCGAAGCCCGTCCGGCCGCCGCGCCGGAAGCCATGTCGGCCCACCACATGGAGATGGACACCAAGCTGGATCTGGCCATCGCCTACCAGGAGATCGGCGACAAGGAAGGCGCGCGCGAGCTGCTGGACGAAGTCATCCGCGGCGGCAGCGACGACCAGGTCGCCAAAGCCAACGCCATGAAAGCCCAGCTCGGCTAATCCCAAACCGGGGTCAGTGCCGGCAATCGGACACGGGCTCTGCCGTAGGCTTGCTTACGGCAGAGCCCGTGTCCGATTGCCGGCACTGACCCCGGGTATAATGCGCTGACTCAGAACTTCACATCGGGCAGCAATTGAAACGTATCGCAATCGGCCTTCAGTACGACGGCAGTGCTTGGCAGGGCTATCAGAAACAGCCCAGCGGCCTGACCGTGCAAGACCAGCTGGAAGCCGCCCTGGAAAAATTCGCCACTGTGCCGCTGGCCACCACCTGCGCCGGCCGTACCGACGCGGGCGTCCACGCGCTCGAGCAAGTGGTGCACTTCGATACCGATGTCAGCCGCGAACCGCACGCCTGGGTGCGCGGCGCCAATGCTTTTCTGCCGCCTTCGATCAGCGTGCGCTGGGCCAAGGAGCTGGACGGCGATCCCACCGAAGATCACTTCTTCCACGCCCGTTTCAGCGCCACCGCGCGTACCTATCACTACGTGCTGTACAACCACCAGACCCGCTCGGCCCTGCTCAATGGACGCGCCGGTTTCCACTTCCGTACGCTGGACGTGGGGCGCATGCGCGAGGCGGCGCAGGCGCTGATTGGCGAGCACGATTTCTCGTCCTTCCGCGCGGCCTACTGCCAGGCCAAGTCGCCCGTCAAGCTGGTGCACTCGATCGATATCCAGCGCAGCGGCGACATCGTGGTGTTCACGCTCAAGGCCAGCGCCTTCCTGCATCACATGGTGCGCAATATCGTCGGCTCGCTGATCTACGTCGGCATCGGCCGCGAGAACACGGACTGGCTGGGCGAGCTGCTGCAAGCGCGCCAGCGCAGCGACGCCGCACCGACCTTCATGCCGGACGGCCTTTACCTGGCCAAGATCGACTATGACCCCAAGTGGGGCCTGCCGCAGGAGCCCAACGGCGTCCTGCCCTGGTTTTAAGTAAAGGATAATTCCATGCGCCGTACCCGGATCAAGATTTGCGGCCTGACCCGCGTGGAAGATGTGCAGGCCGCCGTGGCCGCCGGGGCGGACGCCATCGGCTTCGTGTTCTATCCCAAGAGTCCGCGCTATGTGACGCCCGAGCAGGCGGCGGCCCTGATTGCGGTCGTACCGCCTTTCGTGACCTGCACCGGGCTGTTCGTCAACGCCACGCCGGAAGAGGTGAGGGCGGTAGTCGACGTGGCGCCGATCTCCCTCTTGCAGCTGCATGGCGACGAGACCATCGCCGAATCGGCCGCCATCGCCGCCGCCTGCGGGCGACAGTTCCTGCGGGTGTTCCGCGTCAAACCGGACACGACCCCGGCCGAGCTGCTAGAATATGAATCGGAATGCCGTGCCGCCAGTCCTCTGTTCACCAGCCTGTTGCTGGATACTTACGTGGATGCCTATGGCGGCGCTGGAAAGGGTTTTGATTGGTCTCTTATCCCAAAAGATCTCGCGCCTCGGGCCGTTTTAAGTGGTGGCTTGAGCGTACACAACGCGACTGGCGCGGTTGAGTCCGTTCGTCCCTACGCCGTGGACATCAGCAGTGGTGTTGAGGCGGCGAAGGGAATCAAGGATGCCCGCAAGATTGCCGACTTTGTGGCGGCAGTGCGGGCTGGCGATGCCATCATTGAAAGAGATCCACACCATGAAAACGCTGTTTCACGCGACCGACTATGAATTGCCGGATGCGCGCGGCCACTTTGGCCCTTACGGCGGCTCCTTTGCCGCCGAAACCCTGACCTTTGCCCTGCATGAGCTGAACGAGGCCTACGCCAAGTACAGCCAGGATGCGGAATTCCTGGAAGAGTTCCGCTACGAGCTGAAGCACTTTGTCGGCCGTCCTTCGCCCATCTACCACGCCAAGCGCTGGTCGCAGATGGTGGGCGGCGCGCAGATCTACTTCAAGCGCGAAGACCTCAACCACACCGGCGCCCACAAGATCAACAACGTGATCGGCCAGGCTTTGCTGGCCAAGCGCATGGGCAAGCCGCGCATCATCGCCGAGACCGGCGCGGGCCAGCACGGCGTGGCGACCGCCACCATTTGCGCGCGCTTCGGCCTGGAGTGCGTGGTCTACATGGGCTCGGAAGACGTCAAGCGCCAGGCGCAGAACGTCTACCGCATGAAGCTGCTGGGCGCCACCGTAGTGCCGGTGGAGTCGGGCTCCAAGACCCTGAAGGACGCGCTGAACGAAGCCATGCGCGACTGGGTCACCAATATCGAAAACACCTTTTACATCATCGGCACCGTGGCCGGTCCGCACCCGTATCCGATGATGGTGCGCGATTTCCAGTCGGTGATCGGCGAGGAATGCCTGGTGCAGATGCCGGAGATGACGGGGCGCCAGCCGGACCACGTGGTGGCCTGCATCGGCGGCGGTTCGAATGCGATGGGTATTTTCTATCCCTATATCGACCAGAAGCAGGTCAAGCTGATCGGCGTGGAAGCGGCAGGCGAGGGCCTGGATACGGACAAGCACGCGGCCTCGCTGAGCAAGGGTTATCCGGGCGTCCTGCACGGCAACCGCACCTATCTGCTGCAGGACGAGAATGGGCAGATCATCGAGACCCACTCCGTCTCGGCGGGCCTGGATTATCCGGGCGTGGGACCGGAGCACGCGTATCTGAAGGATAGCGGCCGCGCTGAATATGTCTCGATCACGGACGAGGAGGCGCTGCAAGCCTTCCACGACTGCTGCCATATCGAAGGCATCATTCCCGCGCTGGAATCGTCGCACGCGCTGGCCTACGCGGCCAAGCTGGCGGCGACCCTGCCGAAGGATCAGATTATTTTGGCCAACCTGTCGGGCCGTGGCGACAAGGACATGCATACCGTGGCAGAACGCATGGGTATGAACTTCAACTAAGGAGACAGCATGTCCAAAATCGCAGCAACCTTTAGCGCCCTGAAAGAGCAGGGCAAGACCGCGCTGGTGACCTTCATCACGGCCGGTGATCCGTCGCCGGAACTGACCGTGCCGCTGATGCACGCCCTGGTGGCGGGCGGCGCCGACATCCTGGAGCTGGGCGTGCCGTTCTCCGATCCGATGGCGGAAGGCCCGGTGATCCAGCGCGCCTGCGAACGCGCGCTGGCGCAGGGCGTGGGCATCAAGGATGTCTTCAACTACGTGCGCGAGTTCCGCAAGACCAACCAGACCACGCCGGTGGTGCTGATGGGCTATGCCAATCCGATCGAGCGTATCGGCCCGGATAACTTCATCAAGCAGTCGGTGGAAGCGGGCGCGGACGGCGCCATCGTGGTGGATTATCCGCCCGAGGAGTGCGAAGAGTTCGCCGCCAATATGCGCGCCAACGGCCTGGACCTGATCTTCCTGCTGGCGCCGACCTCGACCGAGGAGCGCATTGCCCAGGTGGCCAAGGTCGGGGGCGGTTTCAGCTACTACGTTTCGCTGAAAGGCGTGACGGGCGCGGGCAATATCGACACGGCCGATGTGGCCGAGCGTCTGAAGGCGATTCGCAAGCACGTGCAGCTGCCGGTGGGCGTAGGCTTCGGCATCCGCGACGGCGCCACCGCGCGCGCCGTGGCCGAGGTGGCCGACGCCGTGGTGATCGGCAGCCGCATCATCCAGGAAATGGAAACGGCGGGCAAAGACAAAGCTGTCACTGCCGTGCAATCCTTCGTCAGCTCCATCCGCAGCGCCCTCGACGCCTGACCTCCGCGCCCTTGGCGCACCTCAATTGATGGCCGCTCAGCTTGATACATAGTCAATCCCTGACTATGTTGAAAGCGGAGCGGCCATGTCTTTTCAGTGGGACGAACGCAAGGCCAAAGCCAACCTCAAGAAACACGGCGTCAGCTTCGAAGAAGCGAAATCGGTTTTTCGTGACGTGAAGGTGAGATTGGTTCCGGATCGTGAGCATTCCGATGATGAGGAGCGCTTTCTTGCCCTTGGGATGGGCCATCAGTCAAGAATTTTGGTCGTTGCACATTGCTATCGCGGCAATGCGATTCGCGTTTTTTCCGCTCGAAAGGCTGACATGGCAGAGGTGAAACGTTATTACGGAGGTTGATGATGGACGACGAGATGAGAGACGATTATTCCGATTGTGAATTCGTTCCGCACCCCTTGATGAAGATATGGGCGCGAAAATTAACAATAGGATTGGTTCATTCGGATATTGACTATTTCAAGAGGATCGGCGATCAGTACGGCTTGTCGCCGGAACACGTCATGGAAATTTATCTACGCCACATTGTTTATACTGGCTATAAAGTCAACATTGACATGCCCAAGGCGGCTGAAACAGTAGGGGATTCCCTCTAAAGCGCCTTCTGGGTCATGACGAAAACGAAAAATTAATGTATCGCAATGTTCGACAGGGCGGCCAGAAACGGCTACACTTCCGCCCACGAGTAAGCTGTAAGGAGAAATGATGAGTTGGTTGGAAAAACTGCTGCCCCCCCGAATCCAGCGTTCCGACGCTGCCGCACGCAAGACCATGCCGGAAGGCCTGTGGGTCAAATGCCCATCCTGCGAAGCTGTGCTGTACCGCACCGATCTGGAATCGAATCTGCACGTTTGCCCAAAATGCGACCATCACATGCGCATCCGCGCCCGCGAGCGCCTCGATAGCCTGCTGGATGCCGGCGGCCGCTATGAAATCGGCCAGGACACCCTGCCGGTCGACAGCCTGAAGTTCAAAGATTCCAAGAAATACCCTGACCGCCTGAAACAGGCCATGGAAGCGACCGGCGAAACCGACGCCCTGATCGCCATGGGCGGCGCCATCATGAGCCTGCCAGTTGTGGTGGCTTGCTTCGAATTCGAATTCATGGGCGGCTCCATGGGTTCCGTGGTGGGCGAACGCTTTGCCCGCGCCGCGCAAGTGGCCCTGGAACAGAAAGTGCCGTTCATCTGCATCACCGCCACCGGTGGCGCCCGTATGCAGGAAGGCTTGCTGTCGCTGATGCAGATGGCCAAGACCACCTCCATGCTGACCAAGCTGGCCGAGAAAAAACTGCCATTCATCTCCGTGCTGACCGACCCGACCATGGGCGGCGTGTCGGCTTCCTTCGCCTTCATGGGCGACGTGGTGATGGCGGAACCGAAAGCCCTGATCGGCTTTGCCGGCCCGCGCGTGATCGAGAACACCGTACGTGAAAAACTGCCGGAAGGCTTCCAGCGTTCCGAGTTCCTGCTGACCAAGGGTGCCATCGACATGATCGTCGACCGCCGCAAGATGCGCGAGGAAATCGCCCGTCTGCTGGCCCTGCTGCAGAAACAGGCTGTCGAGGTGCTTGCCTAAAACAGGCCACCTGTCCTACGCAACGGC
>Ga0213872_10002491_pt1 | contig 10775 bp, 11 predicted proteins | sample VelepicomBERX_R2_FD_160071 | JGI IMG/M metagenome (GOLD analysis project Ga0213872, IMG submission 160071) | Rhizosphere microbial communities from Vellozia epidendroides in rupestrian grasslands, the National Park of Serra do Cipo, Brazil - RX_R2 | ecosystem: Host-associated > Plants > Roots >... | reverse complement strand
GCGACAGACACGAGCAACGTGACAGTGTTGTAGATCATTAGGCTATGCTAATTTGTCCGCGAACGTTTACTTCTTCTCTTTCCACAGAAACAGCCTTGACGCGCGCTGCGATTTGCCTCATTGTTGTTCAAGCGCAGTTGCGCTCCCGCAACAGGTAACACGCCTCAGTTGAGGCAATGGTCAGCCAGTCGGCGAAGCCTTCGTATCAAATCCAATCTCAAATTGAATCGAGGTATCGCTATGGCCGTAGTTCAGCTATCAGGTAAGCGGAGCATTGCGCCAGGTCCAGATGTTTATGTTGACGCGTGTCGAGGTTTATGCGCTTCAATGTAGGTTTTGAGAGCGACGGCATTGTTGTGCTCCGTGTCATGGGAGCTGAATATCAGGGTTACGCGGCCACGACGTGAGGCCTTGAAGATCGGTTCCAAAGCTTCAGGTTTCTCGTCCAACTCGGCGAAATACTTTCGTTGGAACGTAGTCCACTTATCGGGGTCGTGGCTGAACCACTTGCGGAGTTCCGTACTCGGCGCCGCTTCCTTGAGCCACGCATCGAGATGCAGAGCTTCTTTCTTTACTCCGCGAGGCCACAGGCGCTCGACCAGGATGCGTGTGCCGTCGTCATCGCTGGCGGGATCATAAGCGCGCTTGAGTTTGATCATGGTTGCTCCTGTTCCCTCACATCGCCCGCTTCCCGAAGCCTGCTGAGGACCCGCGGTGTACGCTGCGATCTGTCAACGCGCGCTTGAACGCGCGAGCGCATGCTTTGATGATACGAAGTCCATCGTGCTGGGAACCCGTGTTGAACTGTTCACCGTCGTGATCCACTGCATTGCTGACCATCGCGACAGAAGCAACTGGTACGCCTCGCGCCGCTCCAAAGGAAAATAGCGAAGCGGCTTGCATTTCGACCGCGAGAACGCCCTCATTCTCCCACATCTGCAATTGCGTCTGGGTTTCCCGGTATGGAGCATCCGTCGTCCAGACCTTGCCACGCCGAACGGCCCAGCCAACCGAAGCCAGTTCATCCGCCAAAAGGGCAGAGATGTCAGTCGCGGGACAAGCTATCTCTTTGCTGGCGGGCAGATAATGCAAGGAGGTACCTTCATCGCGAACAGCGCTTGTAATCGATACGAGACACGGGAGCGGCAGTTCGCGGGAAATTCGGCCAGCCGACGTCAGGCCAATGATCAGTTCTACGCCGCTAGCTGCCAATTGCTCGGCGATCAGGACCGCATAGGGCCCTCCGATTGTGCGTGGGATAATGCCACACCGCACATCCTCGACTTCGATCGCAAACATAGTTGTGTGAAAGCAGGGCCATGCCGGAAAGCGCTGTGCGAGCCCCTGACCGACAAGCCAGTCGGTAATGTCGCCATCGAATTCAAGAATGCAAATCGGTGGCACGCCACCGCCGTCTGGAATCGAACGCGAGCGCCGGACGGTGTCCATAAGACTCTGGGGAGTGAACGCGGTGGGCTCGTCAAGAGCGTGATTCAAAAGCGGCAGCTTGTCCATACGGTCTATTTTCGCTTCAACTCTGCGTTTGGGGCCCGACAATCGCCAGAATCAGTTTGACCCTTCTGTGCATCTTCGGCGACAATCCGGTTCGATCCAGTAGCTTGTGGTTAACAGGTGCGACCATGACTCATGACGCGGCAGTTCTGAAGGCCCGCGAGATCGCCAGTGGCGTACTGACGCCATCCGCAGGGCAAAACGACAAGGCTGGACGATTCTCTACCGAGGCTATCGAGTCGCTTGGTGAGTCTGGCCTGCTTGGGCTGCTGCTCCCCGTAGAATTTGGCGGTGCAGGGCTGGGTCCACGCACATTTGCCGCTGTGACGGCGACACTCGCCGAGGCAGACGCTTCTGTCGCGATGGTCTACCTCATGCACATCCTCGGCACCGCGATGATCTCAGCAGCGCGCCCAGCCGCGGCTCAGGCCATGACGCCCATCCTGCGGGAGATTGGTGCAGGGCGGCATTTAACCACTCTCGCTATCAGTGAAGCCGGCTCGCGCAGTCATTTCTGGGCGCCTGTATCGCGCGCACACCGGAATGGTAACGGCGTGAGCATCAGCGCCAAGAAATCGTGGGTGACCAGCGCGGGCTACGCACAGAGCTACGTCGTTTCCACGCTTGCCCCTGAGGGGGCTGGACCTACCGATTCGACCGTCTATCTTCTTACGGCGGAGACGCGCGGCCTGTCAGTTGCCGGGCCCTGGGACGGTCTGGGACTTCGTGCCAACGCTTCGGCGCCGATTGCGCTGGAGGACTGCCAAGTGGCCTACGATTTTCAGCTCACGGATGACGGCGCGGGATTTCCGACCATGATGAGTGTGTTGCTCCCGCTTTTCAATCTGGGGTCAGCAGCGGTGGCTTTGGGATTGTGCCGGGCGGCGGTCGCGGCTACCGTGTCGCACCTCCAGAATGCGAAGTTCGAGCATCTCGGCCAGACCCTCGGCGAGTGCCTGCCTACCTTGCGTGCGCACCTCGCGGAGATGCAGATTGAGACGGCCGGGCTGGAGGCTCGCATCGGCGATCTGGTCGAGCATCTCGAAGAGCCGCGCGATACGACATTGCTGCGCGTGATGGAAACCAAGGCGGCTGCAGGCGAGGCGGCGATCAGCGTGACCTCGACAGCCATGCGCGTTTGCGGCGGCGCGGCGTTCTCAAAACATCTGGGCATCGAACGCCTGTTCCGCGATGCGCACGCGGGCGCGGTCATGGCACCAACGGGCGATGTGCTGCGCGAGTTCATCGGGAAGTCGCTCCTGGGAATGCCGCTGTTCTGAGGCTGCGCGTCCACGAAGGTGGAAAGTGTTTGCGAAACGCCGCTAAGAATGTGGGGATCTATGAGTAAAACAATCTGGGTAGGAGCTGTTGCATACAATCCGAAGGTCGTTACGATTTGGGAGGGAATGCGGCGCTATTTTCACGAGGAAGCGCATCTTCCCGTTGAGGTCGTGCTCTTTCAGAGCTACGAGACGCAGGTCGCCGCGCTGCTCGCCGAACCGGGCGAGGCCGTGCCGCGAATCGATATCGCCTGGAACACAAACCTTGCCTATCTGCAGGCCGATGAGTGGAGCGGCCATGCCTGTCGTGCGATTGCGATGCGCGACACCGATCTGGGCTGGATGACCAAGATTGTCGCAGTCACCGGCGGCCCCGTTTCGAAGCTTGCGGATCTGAAAAATCGGACGCTCGCGCTTGGCAGCCGCGACAGCGGACATGCAGCGATTCTTCCGGTTCACTTCCTGGAGCAGCAAGGCATGCATGAGGGTAGAGACTACAAGACGCTGCGCTTCGACAGCGACGTCGGCAAACATGGCGATACCGGAACAAGCGAAGTGGAGGTGGTGCGGGCCGTCCTTGACGGACGGGCCGACGCCGGCTCTATCGGTAACCCCTTTTGGGAAACTGTGCGCAACGAGAAACTAGTGCCCGAAGGCGGCCTTCGCGAGATATGGTCTTCTCCAACCTACAATCATTGCATGTTCACGGCAAGACCTGACCTCGACCGCGAACAGGAGCGCCGATTTGCCGAGGCACTCTCAGCTATGAGCTACGACAACCCGGTTCATCGCGCCATACTCGACGCCGAAGGACTTCAGCGTTGGTTGCCGCCTCATGTTGATGGTTACGCTGCATTGAGGCTGGCCGCGGCTCAACAGGGATTTTTCGAGCGGCTAGTTGCGCAGTCGGCGTGAGAGATGAGGCGATCCGGACTTAAGAAACCGGGGCTTAAGTAACCGCGAGTTCCCTTCGCATCTTGCTAGCGGTCATGCGCAGTTAAAAATTCTTGCCAGCTTATGCGCGTGTTCGCCTTCGCGATCGAAAGCGCGGCGGACAGCCGCGAAGGCTTCGGAGAGCGGAAAGATCTCGCGCGTAACCAGCAGATCGGCATCTTCTGCTCCGACTGGATGCCAGTACACACCTTCGGCAGTAATGGTCACTTCCGGCACCAGGTCGGCCCGACTCACTGCGACGCCTTCGCTGGCAGCACCGCGCAACGCGATCCTGCGTATGACTCGGTCTTCCGCAGCAACCCGCTCCTCATCGAGAAATTGACGGAACTCCTCTGCCTCGGCGTCGGTCGAAACGGTCGCTGCCAGTCGCACTCGGAACCCCAGCGCACGAGCGCGCTTGATGCCTTCGCGTGTTCGCGCCCATGTTCCGGTACCCCGATGGAGGTCGTGCCGGTCCGGCGTCGCGCTGTCCAGGCTGATTTGCAGGACAATTCGATCGCGAGGCAATCCTTGCAAGGTCTCAGCGCGCCGACCGGTAAACAAGACTCCGTTGGTCAGCACTGTGGTCGGAGCGGCTGCAGCACAAGCGATCAGGATCTCGCCGATATCTTCGAGCAGAAAGGGCTCTCCCCCGGTCACAAAGATCTCTTTCACGCCTAGATCCGCCGCTTCGCGTGCGATCCTCTGTACCCGTGCGAGCCCCAGTTCTCGTCGGGGTGCGGTGGGCGAGGAACGCACACAGCAGTAGTCGCAACGCAGGTTACAGTCGAAATTTGTATAGAGCCACAGCCGCGAACCAACCGGCCGATTATCCTCGGGAGATATCGGAATAGCACCGCACCTGAAGACCCACCGCATACGGCCCTGTTCGACTGCAGACTCCAGCAGTGTGTTCCCGGTGAATCGGCACCACGTTTCCAAGGCGGGTCCAATGCTCGGTTCGTCACCGACCACCGCGACCAGATCGCCTTGCCGGCCGCGGCGCAACACAGCGATCAACTCCGGCAACAGATCAGACGCAAAGCTCTTTCGCCCAATATCCAGATCGACGTCAGCCTTCATCAGAGGTTCTTCCTCTTATACGCTCACGTAAATCGAGAGTCAGATTTTGTTTCATGCAAGTGTCCGCAGACACTCAAGCCTATCCCGCCGGGGTGAATGCCGCCGCATTCTTCCTGACGAACTCCTGGAACGTCTGTGGCGCTTGCCCCTTTAGCGTGAGCACGTCGTCCGACCTCCGGTCGTAGCGTCCCGCGCGGTGCAGATCGGCCATTGTCGCGAGGTGGTTCACTAGGTGAACCGGCAGGCCGAGTTTGAGCAGCGCGTCCCGCCAAGGCTCGACCGGAATGTCCTGATAGGTGATGGTGCGATCAAGCGCCTTCGAATACTCCTGCGCATAGAAATGCATGTTCTCGGACTGCGGACCGGTCAGGTGATAGGTCTTGCCAATATGGGGCTGCGGATTGGCGAGCAGTGCACCGAGGACGCGTGCAACATCTTCCACCGCGACAGGCGAAGTCTTGCCTTCGCCGAACGGAAGTCTGATCTGATTTGATTTCCGGACCGAATCCGGAGTGAGAATCAGGAAGAAGCCGTCGAGAAGCACAGTGGGCCGCACGTACACAACCGGCAGTCCGGACCAGTTCAGCGCCTGCTCGGCGAGCCAGTGCAGCTTGTGCTGCGGGCTCGCGGTGGTTTCGGTAATGCTCATTTGTGAGAGCGTCATCTGCGACATATTGATGAACGCCTTCACGTCATGATGTTTCGCCACCGCAGCAACGTTGACCGTCGCCTCCAGATAGGTATCCGAAACGGACATTCCGAAGTACATCGTCTCAACTCCGGCAATCGCCCGGTGCATCGAATCCAGATCGAGCAGATTTCCGACTACGACTTCCGCACCCAAGTCGCGCAAGGCCTGTGCGCGTTCGTCTTCATTTCGTACCATCGCGCGCACGGCTTTGCCTTGCTTCAAGAGCAATTCAACGACGGTGCGCCCGATTGCACCGACGCGGCCAGCCGCGCCGGTGACAAGGATTGGTTTTGGCACGCTTACTCCCCGTACAGGTGTGTCGTGGCTCCGGGTGAAACGACATGAACCGCTCGAAGGGTCGCCTTCGCTTATTGCGCTCTCTTCCAGGTATCGGAGCCGGTCGTCTTTACCGCCACGTCAGATATCCAGAGGTGCAGGGGCTTGTCGTCGGCGGTGCCGCGGTGTTCGGTTGAGAAGAGCAGAGGGCCTGCCTTTTTGTAGCCTGTCCAGGTTGCGATCACAACGCTGGGCTTCTTGGGTCCGCCACGACGATAGACAAATTCCTCGACGCGATAGTCAGACCCGACATAAAGCTCCCAGGTATCTCCGGGCGTGTAGCCGCCGGCTTCCGCAGGATATTTCACGACTACCTTCCTGGCAGTTCCCTTCCCGATCGGCAGCTTTTGCATGCCTTCATCGGTTATGGTGGCGCTCTTGTCCCAGTAGGCATGGAAGGGGAAGATAAGCCAATAGTTGTCGTTGACGAAGGACGGCTCAACCATGTCTTTCACGTCGGCGGGCTGGCTGTTGAGCTGGGACTGAAGATAGGAGACCTTCACCGGCTTGCCGTCTTTATCCGTTCCTTCGAACGAGATCTTGCCGGTCTTGGGCTCCCATTCCCACTTGTGAGAGCCCTTGAAGAGCCCGGGGGCATCGATATTCCAGGTGTAGCGGATAGCCTCCACCTGGTCATACGAATCGATGCCATAGGCTTTGGCGATTTGATCGATTATTGGGGCGCGGTTCTGCGCCCAGGAGGTTGCAGCGTGGACCAACACGGCGAAAGCCAGAAGACGAATCATCAAACGACAGCCCGATCTTGTCATGGAAGTCCCCTTTTTGAATTGAACAGTCGTTGGCTACGATGTCATAGAAGTACTGTTAGATTCCGAAATAGTTGGGCGAACGACACTTTAGTCTGATAGGGCAACAGCGTGCCCGGGTTCCCTTCGCCGGTACAACCAGATGACTGCAGCAGCTACTGCCAAACATCCGTATTCCAGCAGCATTGCCCAACCAGGAAGCGGTCCCCAAGGACGCCCGAGTGCGCGCAAGTGCCATTCGACGTAAACGGGAATAATGCTTACAGTCCAGAGGATGATCAGCAGGTTCGAGGGCGACGTCAGAAATGGCAGCAGCCACAGAAGATACCATGGGAACACGGCGGGTGCACACAAAAGAGCTGCTGCCATTGGCCAGGCGAATGCTTCCGGAGACGACTCGGACGCTGTCCTTCTTAGCCAGGTTGCAGTCGCAAATCCGACGAGCATTGCCAGCCCGGCCAGCAACTGCGGAGGCGCCACTTGATCGAGTGCCGCAAACACGGGCCCATTGAAGCGGAAGCTCTGCACGTAGGTACGCAGCGAGCCGATGGGAATGCGGCCGTGATCAAGAAAGGGTAGATACAGGAGTCCGACTACGGCTGCCGCCAGCGCAGCGTCACGAATGCGAACTCGCTTCCAGTAGAGCGGCAAGAGCACAATCGGCAAGAATTTCACTGCTATAGCCAGCCCAAACCCGATGGCTGCGGTCGTCCGCCATCGGCGCCAGAGGGCAGCGGCGGAGACCAGCAAAAATAGGGCGCCAACAATGTCAACGTGACCGCTTCCCGCCACTTCGATGGCCAGCAATGGGTTCCAGGCGTAGGCCAGAACCAGGTGAGCTCCCAGCCGGTGGAGGCGCAGGACATCGAGCAGCAGGAGAGCAATCGCCAGGTCGCAAATTACAAATGCTACTTTCAATGCAAATGTAGATTCGTGAATGGCGGTTACGGCACGGAAGAATAGCTGCGCCCCCGCTGGATAAGGGCTCGGTAAATTCGGATTGTTCAACTTGCGGGTTTCCGCGGTATGCAGCGCCTTGGCGGCAGGGTCGCTAGGAACGACAAGATAGGGATTGTAGCCGAGCCTTTGGAGGCGTCCATCCCAGACATATCGATAAATATCCTCATCGGCCTCCGGAGGCATCCGAAGAAACTCAATATGCCAAACGGCAGCGAGTAGGAGCCCGATGACGACAACGCGCCGGGGAAATACCGGCGTTGCGAAAAACTCCCGGATTGCGAGGAGGTACACGATGCCTGCAAGCGTCAAGGAGGCCATGAAGTACGGCCCGCCCCTATCGGCGAAGTTGTGCGAGCAGATTGTTAGCGCGACACACGACGTGGCGCCGAGAATGTAGACTCTCCATGCGGGGGAGATCTTCACCATTCTTCCTTGCCCAACCGTGATTGTGCCGTCACAAGCTCCCACTCTTTAAGCCACCGCGCCGTGCGTGGAGCTCTTGCAGGAGCCAGACGTAACTCCGCCGCCAGACGAGTCAGGTCATCAACTACATCGATATCGTAGAAAGGTTCTGCGAGACCTACGGAGAGCGTTAGAACTCGTGCGCGCGCCAGGAGCGTCTCCAGCGCGCTGCTGGTGCCCATTCTGTCGTGGGCGAACAGCGCAGGATGCCCAGCCTTCGCCCCTACGAGATAATAGCCTCCGTCGTGCGTTGGTCCCACGACCAAATCATGTGCGGACAGCATTTCGAACGCGTCTTCGAGAACGGAACGCGGCAGATGTGGGCTGTCGCTGTTGAAGGCGATGGTGCGTCGCCGATGAACTTCCGCGAAGTGCGCGAATACCGAAGTGAGGCCTGCAGCAAGACCTTCACCTTTCTGCGCGACCACGCTCACTTCGTCGCCTGCCAACTGGGCCAGATCGTTTACGTCCGATTGCGGGCACATGATGGCAACTTCCACATCGGGCAAAGAACGCGCCAGCGCCAGCGTGTCGTCCAGAAGACAGTGGTAAAAGGCGGTGACGGCCTCAAGAGAAAGGCTCGGAGTCAAGCGGGTCTTTACTGTGCCCGGCCTCGGCGCCTTCGCCATGATTACCAGGACGCGGTCGCTGTTCCGCGCGGCCACTACGGTCTGGCTTGAGGATTCCATCGAATATCAAGGCGCAGTTACGCGGACCGGGGGGCCCTAGCCCTCCGGTGCCGAAAATAATAGCGTACCGTCAGGCTGAGAATGAACCAAGCGGCGCCAGCCGTGCCCTTGAGCGTACCGCCGATCTTCGATTTTCCGATACGAGGGTAATAGCTCACCGGGACTTCAACCACGCGGAATCCAGCCAGGGCGCCTTTGAGTATCATCTCAACCGCCCAGCCATAGGTGGTCTCTTCGAGGGCGAGCGCACGCAGGACATCTGCGCGACCAGCGCGAAACGGGCCGAGATCGCTGATTTCCAGTCGATAGAGGTATCTGATCATGCCGGCGGCGAGACGATTACCAAGCGCCTGGTGCCAGGGCAACGCCCCAGCAGAACGCTTCTCCCGCAGGCGGGAACCGAGCGTGATGTCCGCACGTCCCTCGGCGATTGGCGCCAAGAGAACCGGCAGTTCAGATGGCCGATCGCTATAGTCGCCATCAAGAAACACTACAACGTCAGGGGAATTTGCCGCGGCCAACCCGGTGAGGCAGGCGCGTCCATATCCGCGGCGCGGTTCCCTAACGACGCGGGCTCCCATTCTGGTGGCGATCTCCGGCGTGCCGTCGTTCGAGTTGCTGTCAACAACGATTATCTCGGTGACGAGATCCGCCGGGAGGTCTGCAATGACGTGGGCGATCGCCTGAGCCTCATTGTGTGTGGGAATGATGACGGACACTCGCACGTGAGCCTGGCCCAATTACCACCAAGGAGAAGATGGCCACCGTTGCGACAGCCAAGCGTCCACACCCCATCTCCGGCCGGCGCGTCCAATCGAGAGCCCAAGCGATGCGAGCACCGCAACCAGCAGTTCCCATATCCACGAGGTGCCAAACTCCGAAATCCAAAGGCTGCCCAGAAACAGAAAAGCCACGAACGCGGCCGGACGGGTGAGCAGACCGATCACCAGCAGGATACCGAGAGAAATCTCGGTCATGGCCTGCATGGGAGCTGCAATCGCGGCGTGACTTGCCGCCAGGCTCATGACCGATTTCCATGCATCCGGGCAGTGACTCGACTTGATGTAATAGCTAATCAGTCCAGCATAGCCTCCGGGTGTGTAGAGGCCCTTGCCCCGATTCTCAAAAAAAACCCACAAGAACATGGCCCCAATCGTCACGCGTACCAACGCAAGCCCGTTGGCAGCATGGAGCAGGTCGGCCGGTCCTGTCGCCGCGCTTCGCACTGAACTTGCGTTGGTTGTCATCGTAAACCTCTCCTCAAGGGATTCGACGTGCGACTGGGAAGTTGCAATCATAAATCAATGCTTACGTCCGTGCTCGATGGGTGCGCAACGAACACGAAGGTCCGGTTGCAGATCGTACATGGCAAGACCCCATCACTTTCGAAATAGATAGCGCATTTTCAAAGAGGGAGAGCGTCTTCATGGTCAACGCAGCGGAATTACGGCGCGTAACGGTGTTCTCGGACCTGCCGAACGACCAAATTGATTGGTTTCTCAGTCAAGTTCAGGAAATCGCTCTACAAGCAGGAGAAATCTTTGTTCACCAAGGAGACCCGGCCGATTGGATGTTCGTCTTCCTGGAAGGAGTCTTTCAGTGGCGCGGTGAATTTGGCGGCGACACTGTTGTGCTTCCTATAAACGCAGGCGATGTAAGCGGGGTGTATCCCTTTTCCAGAATGAAGCAGTTCACGGTTACTGGGCGAGCCCTTACAAAAGGCCGGCTGCTAAGATTTCCCGCCTCGCTATTCCCTGAACTTGTGCAGAAGATGCCGGAATTGACCACCAGCTTGGTTGCCATGATGTCCGACAGGGTTCGGGAAGGCACTCGCATCGAACAACAGCGCGATCGGTTGGTCTCTCTGGGTAAGCTGGCAGCCGGCCTTGCCCACGAGCTCAATAATCCTTCCGCTGCCGCGACACGTGCGACGAGTCATTTGGCAAGAATCCTGACGAAGCTCAAGGATGCGAGCTTCGAGCTGGGGCGGCGAAATCCTAGCGATGCGCAGCAGTCAGCGATCGAGAGCCTCGAGGCGTCGTTGATGCGGACCGATATATCT
>Ga0213872_10002490_pt1 | contig 10775 bp, 8 predicted proteins | sample VelepicomBERX_R2_FD_160071 | JGI IMG/M metagenome (GOLD analysis project Ga0213872, IMG submission 160071) | Rhizosphere microbial communities from Vellozia epidendroides in rupestrian grasslands, the National Park of Serra do Cipo, Brazil - RX_R2 | ecosystem: Host-associated > Plants > Roots >... | reverse complement strand
ACGGCGCCGCCCGGCAGGGCCGGCAGCTGCTCCCAGCGGCGCAGCACCACGGCGTCGCCGGCGCGCGCCAGCAGGCGGTAGCGCAGCTGGAACAGCGGCGGCGCCAGCAGCGCCAGGCCGCCATGCTGTTCGCGGCGCAGCATGCCGCAGGCCACGTCGAGCTGGCCGCGCTCCAGCTCCGCCGCCAGCCGCGCCGGCGGCAGCCACTGCTGGTCGCCGCCAAAGCGCAGCGCGCCGTCGCGCCGTTCCAGCGCGCGGAAGATATCGATGCACAAGCCGGTGACGGCGCCGCCGGGGGCCGGCACAAAGCCGGGGGTGGCCTGGGCCTGGGCGGCGGTGCGCAGCGGCGCGGCGCCGACACGGCCGAGGCCGACCAGCAGGAGGACGATCCAGGTCAGGGCATAGATCAGCCAGTACGCAACCTTCATGACATCCTCCTGTGCTTGGTTGGCAACAATGAGGCCCACGATAGCGGCACCGGGCTGAGCGAACAATCCGCGCGCCATGACGATGTTTACGCTGAAGTTAATGATCGATGCTGAAAAGCGCTATGATGAGCGGATCCGACCGGGAACCCGATTATGTTGAGCGACGATGCGATTACGCTGAAGAAACTGGAAGCCCTGCTGGCCTTCCTCGACCATGGCAGCCTGGCCCTGACCGCCGAGGCGCTGGGCCAGAGCGCGGTCAGCGTGCACCGCGCCCTGCACGCCCTGGAGCAAGGGGTGGGCTGCCCGCTGTTCCAGCGGGTCGGGCGCAACCTGGTGGCGCTGCCGGCGGCGCTGGCCTTTGCCGACTACGCCCGTAGCGCCCTGGCCGCGGTGGCGGAAGGCGCCCGCGCCGCGCGCAGCGCCGCCGGCGTCACCGAGGTCGAGTTGAATATCGGGGCGCTCTACTCGCTCACCCTGCGCTGCCTGCCGCGCCTGATGGCCGGCCTGCAGCGGCGCCGTCCGGATCTGCGCCTGAAGCTGACCATGGGCTCGGACCGCGAGCTGCGCCAGGCCCTGGCCGAGGGCAAGCTGGACGCGGCGGTGCTGTGCGTCGGCGCCGCCGCGCCGCCCGGCGCCTGGCAGACCGTGCCGCTGTTTGAAGACCGCCTGCAACTGGCCGCGCCCTTGCATTCGCGCTACGCCAACGCCGCGCCGGTGGAACTGGAGGCATTGCGCGAGGAAGCCTTTGTGCGCCTGGTGGATGGTTTTGTCACGACCGACAATTTCGACCAGGCCTTCCAGCAGGCCGGCTTCACGCCGCGCGTGGTGCTGTCGGTGGCGGAGACTTTTTCTTTGATTAATCTGGTCAGCGGCGGGATCGGCTACAGCCTGCTGCCGGGCCGGGTGGCGGAATTCAGCCCTCGCCTGAGCCTGCTACCGCTGGCGCCGCGCTATGCCGCCTTCCAGCAGGTGGCGCTGATGTTTCCGCCCAGCCGGGAACGCGATCCGAATTTGCTGGCCCTGGCGGCCGAGTGCCGCATGTACCGGCACCAGCCGGCCTGATTGCTTAGCCGGCCGCCTCGTCGGACTGGGCGTCGGCGCGGGCCTGGGCGCGCGCCAGCAGCGATGCCGGCTCCGGACTCAGCTTGGGCAGGGGCGGCGCCAGCACGACCGCCACCCGGGACGGCGCCACCCCCAGCATCTGCAGCAGGGCGCCGACCATTTTCTCGGGATAGTCCTTGGCCGTGCGGCCATGGGCCATGCGGGTGAACGCCACCAGCGCGGCGCCGGAGGTCACGTCCATCACGATGTCCAGCGGCATCGGCGCGAAGTCGCCGCGCTGCTGGCCCTCCTCCACGTCGCCCGGCAGATAGCGGAACACCTCGCTTTGCTGGCTCAGCACGCGCAGGCCGCCCGCCGCCAGGAAGCGCGCCAGCAGCTGGTGCGAGCGCGCCAGGTGCAGATAGCAGCGCATGCCGGTGGCCACCCGCAGCACCGGGTCGCCGATCTCGCCCACCACCGCCTCGATCACCTGGACCATCCCGGCGCTCAACTCGGCGCTGACGGCGGTCAGCAACTCCTCGTTGGTGCGGAAGTAGTTGTAGAACGAGCCCTGCGACACCTCGGCCGCCGCCACCACGTCGGGAATCACGCTGGCGCCGACGCCCTTCTCGGCGAACACGATCATGGCGCTCTCGATCAGGCGCTTGCGCATGCGCTCGCGGCGCTCGGCGGCGACGCGGGGACGATGGTCTTGGTTCTTGGCGGCGGCGGTCATGGTCAATTCGGTCGAATTAAGGACGGCGCGATCATACCAGATTCATCCTGAAACATCTGCGTGCGGCGCAATATGGAATTGTCGGGCAGCTCGAAGGGCGGCAGGGGCAGCTGACACAGGCGGCTGGCCTCGGCCCGCGGCAGGCCCAGGGCGCGCAGCAAGGCGCACACGCAGGCGTCCGCATAGTCCAGATCCATGCGCTCGCGCGACACGCCATAGGCCGCGCTCATCATCACGCCCATCACCATGTCGGCCGCCACCCGCACGTCGATGTCGCGGAAACGCCGCTCCATGATGCCCAGCGAGACGTCGCGCGCCATGAAGCGCACGCCCAGCAGGCTGCTATTGGCGGTCTGGAACGGCAGGCGCGCGATAAAGGCGCCGAACAGGGGGAAGCGCGTCACCGCGTGCAGCACCATGCGGCTGCCGCAGGCCAGGCGCTCGGCCGGGTCTTCGCTGCGGCCCGCCGCCGGGTCGATGGCGCGCAGCAGCTCGTTATTGATCTCGCTGGCCACTTCGTCCAGCAGCTCGTCGTTGGTGCGGAAATAGTTGTAAAACGATCCACGCGCCATGCCCGCCTGCGCGATGACGTCTTCGATCAGGGCGCTCGGCCCCTTCTGGGCGAAGACCAGCAGCGCGCTCTCCAGCAGCTTGGCGCGGGTCTCGGCGCGCCGGCGGGCGGCGACACGGGAACGGTGGTTGGGGGTATCTTCAGTAGTCATATTTAGCTTTCAGACGACACTGTACGCAAATTCTAATTGACATGCAAGTCATTATGACGGTAATGTCACTATCACAGAGGAATCTGGCACCGGTTTTGGTGACCAGAACAGGAGACCCATCACATGAATCACCCTTCCCAAGGCGTGCTGCGCGCCCCCGTCGCCTACCCCGAGCACGCCCTGCCCGCCCACGTCCAGAAGCTGGCGCGCCCGGCGGCGCTGGTCAAGGCGCGCGCGCTGGCCTTTCTGATGTTTGAAAAGCCGGACCTGGCGGCCTGCCAAACCTTCCTGAGCGATTTCGGCATGCACACCGTGGAAAGCAGCGCCGAGCGCCTGCTGATGCGCGGCAGCGGCCCGGCGCCCTGCATCTACCTGGCCCGCCGCGGCCCGAAAGCGCGCTTCCTGGGCGCCGCCTTCACGGTGGCCGGCGAGGCCGAACTGCGCGTGCTGGAACAGCAATCCGGCGCGCGCCGCCTGCAGCCGTCCGAGATTCCCGGCGGCGGCAGCGGCGTGGAGCTGGTCGACCCGGCCGGCAACCTGCTCTGGCTGGTAACCGGCCAGCAGGCGCTGGCGCCGCTGCCGCTGCGCGCGCCGCTGCTCTCGCAAGCCAACTGCTACGGCGAGACCCGCCGCGTCAACAGCACCATCCGGCCGCCGCTGGAGCCGGCCGCCGTGGCCAAGCTGGGCCACGTGGTGCTGCAGACGATCGACTTTGCCGGCATGGCCGACTGGTATATGCGCCACCTGGGCCTGATCCCCACCGACGTGCAATACCTGGCCGACGGCTCGCCCAACCTGTGCTTCTTCCGCCTCGACCTGGGCGACACCCCGGCCGACCACCACAGCATCGTGCTGGCCGGCGGCATCGAGGAAAAGTACGAGCACAGCGCCTATGAGGTGGTCGACCTGGACGCCCTCGGCCACGGCCAGAACGTGCTGCGCGCCAACGGCCACCGCCATATGTGGGGCATCGGCCGCCACGTGCTGGGCAGCCAGCTGTTCGACTACTGGTACGACCCGGACGGCATGGAGTTCGAGCACTACACCGACGGCGACGTCTTCACCGCCAGCCATCCGACCCACTACGTACCGCTGGAGCTGTCCGGCATCTGGGCCTGGGGCGACGACGTGCCGGCCTCGATGGGCGTCAAGAAAGACCTCGGCACCGTGTTCAAGATCCTGCGCCTGCTGCGCCAGGGCCGTCTGACTTTTGCCCGCCTCAAGCTGCTGGGCCAGGCCATGGGCGCGCCGCGCCCCTGGCTGTAACCGCATTGCACAAAACAACACCAAACAAGGAGAAACCATGGCAGTCCAAGTAGTCCGTTTTATGCATGAAGGCACGCCCGCCTGGGGCGTGGTGCACGACCGCCGCGTCGCCCTGCTGCCCGGCAGCTATGCCAGCACGGCCGATTTCGTCAACCAGGGCCTCGAGGCCGCCTGGGCCAGCACGCCCGACCAGGCCACCCTGCTGCTGAACGCGGTGCAACTGCTGTCGCCGGTCACCACCGACCGCCAGTTCATTTGCCAGGGCATCAACTACGCCAGCCACGTGCGCGAATCCGGCATGGACCCGGACAAGATCCCCTTCAACACCATCTTCACCAAGGCGCCCTCCTGCCTGACCGCCGCCGACGCCGACGTGGTGCGCCCGGCCCATGTGCGCCTGCTCGACTACGAGGTGGAGCTGGGCCTGGTGATGCGCCGCCCGATGACCGCCGCGACCAAGGTGGAACCGGACCAGCTGCACGAGTGGCTGGCCGGCGTCACCATCGTCAACGACTATTCGGCGCGCGACGTGCAGCTGCCGCAGACCCAGTTCTACAAGGGCAAGAGCTACCGCGGCTTCGGCCCGGCCGGCCCGTTCCTGCTGCTGCTGTCGCCGGCCGAATGGCGCCGCTGGCCGGAGCTGCGCATGCGCCTGCAGGTCAACGGCAAGACGCGCCAGGACGCCTTCTGCGGCGACATGATCTTCAAGCCGCACCAGACCCTGACCGAGCTGTCGGCCCTGCACGACCTGCAGCCGGGCGACCTGATCGCCACCGGCACCCCGGCCGGCTGCGCCGCGCGCGCGCCCGGCAAGCTGGTGATGTGGCTGATGCGCCACGTGATGTCGGACGCCACCAAGTGGCGCCTGTTCATCCAGAAGGGCCTGCAGAATCCGGCCTACCTGCAACCGGGCGACATCGTCAGCGCCACCATCCGCAGCGAGGACGGCGCGCTCGACCTGGGTGAACAACGCAACCGGATCGTCGCAGCATGAGCGCGCGCCAGACTGCCGTCGGCAACCTGGCCGACATCGAAAAGGTCGAACAGACCCCCTGGCAGGACTATCTGAGCGCCGCCAGCACCTATGAACTGCTGGCCCAGGCCGCCGCGCGCCATCCGCAGCGCTGCGCCCTGCGCCTGCTGCTGCGGGCCGAGCCGCAAGTGGCCGAGCAGCCCGAGTTCACGGTGAGCTACCAGACCCTGTTCGAGCGCGTGACCCAGGCCGCCAACGCCTTCCACCAGGCCGGCATCGGCCCGGGCAAGGCGGTGGCGCTGCTGCTGCCCAATCTGCCGGAAACCCACTACGCCCTGTGGGGCGCCCAGGCCGCCGGCATCGCCAGCCCGATCAACCCGATGCTGGACGTCGACCACATCGTCTCCATCATCAACGCCACCCAGGCCGAGGCGCTGGTCACCATGGCGCCGCGCCCCGGCAGCGACCTGTGGGACAAGGCCCTGGCCGTGGTGGAGCGCTGCCCGTCGCTGCGCAGCGTGTTCCAGGTCGAGCTGGAAGCCTATGTGACGCCGGAGGAGCGCGCCATGCTGCAGACCGCCGGCGGCGCCGCCGCCAAGCCGCGGCGCGACGTGCAGGTGCGCGGCTTTGCCGCCGCGCTGGCCGAGCAGCCTTGCGGCCACCTGGTGTCGGGCCGCCGCATCCAGCCCGAAGAGCTGTGCGCCTACTTCCATACCGGCGGCACCACCGGCCTGCCCAAGATCGCCCTGCACAGCCACCGCAACGAGGTGTTCGTCGCCAGCATGCTGCAGACGCTGGAGCCGGAGCCGCACGTGGTGCTGTGCGGCCTGCCGCTGTTCCACGTCAACGGCGCCATGGTCACCGGCCTGGGCGCCTTCCACGGCGGCTGGGAAGTGGTGCTGCTGACGCCGCAGGGCTATCGCGGCCCCGGCGTGATGCAGAACTTCTGGCAGCTGGTGCAGCGCTTCCGCGCCACCTCCTTCAGCGGCGTGCCGACCATCTTCGCCGGCCTGGCCGCGCTGCCGCGCGACGGCGCCGACATCAGCTCGCTGCGGCACGCCTTCTGCGGCGCCGCGCCGCTGCCGGCCGGGGTGGCGCGCGCCTTCGAGGAGGCCGCCGGGATTCCCCTGTGCGAAGGCTATGGCCTGACCGAGGCGGCCTGCATCTCGGCCCTCAACCCGCCCGCCGGCGAACGCCGCGCCGGCAGCGTCGGCCTGCGCCTGCCGCACCAGCAGCTGCAAGCCTGGAAGGTGGACGCCAACGGCCACGCCAGCGAGCCCTGCGCCATCGGCGAGGTGGGCGTGGTCGGCGTCAGCGGCCCGAACGTCTTCCCCGGCTATCTGCGCGAGCGCGACAACCAGGGCATCTGGCTGCAGCCGGGCTGGCTCAACACGGGCGACCTGGGCTACCTCGACGCCGACGGCTACCTGCACCTGACCGGCCGCGCCAAGGACCTGATCATCCGCGGCGGCCATAACATCGACCCCGCCATGATCGAGGACGCGCTGCAGCGCCACCCCGCCGTCGCCATGGCGGCCGCGGTGGGCCAGCCGGACCGCCACGCCGGCGAGCTGCCGGTGGCCTACGTCACCCTCAAGGCCGGCGCCGAAGCCGATGGCGACAGCCTGGTGGCCGCCGCGCGCGAACTGGTGCCGGAACGCGCCGCCGTGCCGGTGCGGGTGGAGGTGCTGGCCCAGCTGCCGCTGACCGCCGTCGGCAAGGTCGCCAAGGCCGAGCTGCGCCTGCGCGCCGCCGAGCATGCGCTGAACCAGCAGCTGGCCTGGAACGACCTGGACGCCCGCGTCAGCATGCGCGCCGATGCCGCCCGTGGCAGCGTCGCCCAGCTGGCCTGCAGCGCGGCCGACCAGGCCGCCGCGCTGGCGCTGCTGAGCGGCTTCCCCTATCCTGTTGACGTGCTCCCCTGAGCACCCGGCACGACAAGGAGTAAGCATGCCCATGTTTCAAGCCCGGCTTCCAGAGCGGGTCGACGTACTGCTGGTCGGCATGGGCCCGGTCGGCGCGGTGGCCGCCAATCTGCTGGGCCGCTACGGCATCAGCACGCTGGTGATCGACAAGGCCGCCGACATGTTCCTGGCCCCGCGCGCCGTCGTGCTGGATAACGAAGCGCTGCGTATCCTGCAGATGGCCGGCCTGGAGGACGGCGCCTTTGCCACCCAGGCGAGCGGCGAATTGCAGATGCACTCGCCCGTCTTCGGGCTGTATGCGCGCGCCGACACGGCCGGGCATATCGACGGCCAGCCGCGCCTGGTGACGTTTTACCAGCCGGAGCTGGAGAGCGTGCTGCGCAGCCGCCTGGAGCAGTACGCCTGCGTGCAGATGGCGCTCAGTACCGAGCTGCTCGACTTCAGCCAGGACCAGCAGGGTGTGCACGCCACCCTGCGGCGCGGCGACGGCCATATCCTGGCGGTCGAGGCGAAATTCCTGATCGGCGCCGACGGCGCCGGTTCCGCCGTGCGCCGCCTCGCCGGCCTGGGCTTCGAGGGCCGCAGCCTCACCCAGGACTGGCTGGTGGTGGACGCCCTCGACGTGCCCAAGCCGATCGAGCACATCGAATTCTTCTGCGATCCGTACCGGCCGGTGACCCACCTGGCCGCGCCGGGCAACCGCCAGCGCTGGCAATTCATGCTGCGGCCGGGCGAAACGCGCGAGCAGATGGAGCGCCCCGACACCATCCGCGCCCTGCTGGCACCCTGGTGCCAGGCCGACGACATCACCATCGAGCACACCGCCGTGCACCGCTTCCAGGCCCGCGTGGTCGACCACTTTTCCAGCGGCCGGGTATTCCTGGCGGGCGATGCCGCCCATATCACCCCGCAGCTGGCCGGCCAGGGCCTGGTCTCGGGCCTGCGCGACGTCGCCAATCTGTGCTGGAAACTGTCCTGGGTGATCCAGCAGAACGCCCCGCTGGCGCTGCTCGACAGCTACGACACCGAGCGCCGCCCGCACGCGCGCGCCATCATCCGGATGGCGCTGCGGATGGGCCAGCTGGTCATACCGCGCAACCGCCTGCTGGCCGGCGCCGTGCACGGCCTGATGGCGCTGCTGCAAAACCTGCCCGGCACGCGCGGCCTGTTCAGCATTCTCCGGTTCAAACCGGCCAACCGCTTTGCGCGCGGCGCCTTCCAGCCCGGCCGGGGCGGCGCGCGCCTGGTGCGCGGCGGCCAGCTGCCGCAAGGGCTGGTGCGGCGCGGCCCCGGCGCGTCCTGCATCCCCAGCGACGAGGCGCTGGGACAGAAACTGACCCTGATCGGCTTTGGCTGCGATGCCGAGGCCGAACTGCCGTCCGAGCTGAAAGCGGCCTGGCGCCGCGCCGGCGGCCACATCGTCCAGCTGCGCCACCGCGGCCAGCCGGGCCATGGCGGCCAGTCCTGGGAAGACATGAGCGACGCCCTGGTGCCGGGCGCCGCCCCGGTGGGCTGGGTGGCCGTGGTGCGGCCCGACCGCACCGTGCTGCACGACGGCCCGCTCAAGCGGCTCGACCTGGTCGTGCGCGAAACGCTGACCGTGCTGGGCTACCCCGGCCCGGCGGCGCGGCCGGTGCACCCGGCCATGGCGGCTTGACCCGCCCCCAGCCTCTACAGAATAATATTAAACCTTCAAGGAGACCTGCATGACATTGAAACACGCCATTCCCTTTGCGCTGCTGGCCTGCGGCGCCGTCCACGCCGCCGAGAACTTCGAGCCACGCTACAACATGGCCGGCAGCCTGGGCGGCGAAATCTTCGCCCCGCCCGATCAAACCGGCTGGGCGGTGGGCTTTGCCACCACCAATGTTCCGGTGCGCAAAGTGACCGGCGGCGGCAACGGCGGGCCCACCCTGCCGGTAGCCGGCGGCACGGTGCCGGTGCCCGGCCTGCCGGGCGCGCTGGCGCCCAGCTATGGTCCCGGCCAGGCCAGCATCGAAGGCAACGGCACCATGAGCCGGCAAGACCTGGCGATCGGCTACCTGACGCCGGAGCAGTATGGCGGCGGCCGCCTGCTGTTCCTGCTCGACCTGCCATTCGCCCGCAAGAACCAGTACATCAGCGCGCACGGCGCCACCCCGGCCCTGAACTGGCCGGCCGGCACCCCGCCCCAGCTGCATGACGCCGTCGGCGCCCAGTTCGACCAGCAGTACCAGGCCGGCGTGGCGACCCAGGGCCGCGCCGCCAGCGGCCACGTGGTGGGCGTCGGCGATGCGGAAGTGATCGCCGGCTGGCAGTACATCGGCGAACAGTGGCGCCTGCTGGCCACCACCGCGCTGGCCCTGCCGACCGGCAAGTACAACGCCGATCCGGCGCCCGATATCGGTGTCGGCAATTTCCGCACCCTGCGTCCGGCGCTGCAGCTAGGCTACCTGCCGACCCCGGACTGGGCGCTGGCGGCCAAGTTCTCGGTCGGCCTCAACGCGCGCAACCACGACAACCAGCTGCGCAGCGGCAACTGGGCCGGGATCGAGATGGCGGCCGGCTACAAGAGCCCGATCGGCGTGTTCGGCCTGCACGGCCTGCGCGTGCAACAGTACCAGGACGACGACCAGAACCCGCTGGGCTCCAGCCGCTTCAGCTCCACCAACGCGGGCGCCTTCTACACCGCGCGCCTGCCCGGCGTCGGCTCGATCGTCACCTTGCAGTACATGGACACCACCGCCTCGCACAACGCCAAGCATGGGCGCTTCACCCAGCTGCGTGTGATCCAGCTGTTCTGAGCCCGTCCGCGAGCGCCGCCGGGGTGTCCAGCTCGGCGGCCAGCAGCGCCGCCGTGCGCAGGCAATCCTCCAGCGCCTCGGCGGCGGCGCGCACCACATACGACCCCGAGGCCTGCGCGCGCAATGCGCCGCCGGCCTGATCGTCCAGGCCCGCCGCCAAGCGCCCCGCCAGCGCCCGCAGGTCGGCCCGTTCGAGGGCGCTCAACTCCTCGCCGCCCATCTCCAGCAGCGTCAACACACCGGTCAGACGCCGCAACAGCGCTTGCAGGCGTTGCCCGGCCAGGCGCAAGCGGGTCGTGCCCCATGGCTCGTAGCGCAGCCGCGCCAGCTGCGTCTCCAGCTGATCGATGGCGACACAGGCGGCGCGGCGCAACGCGGCATGCTCGCCGCCCCGCAGCACCGGCGCGCCATAGGCCAGCGTGGCGTCCAGCGCGGCGACGGCGGCGCGCCGCACGCTCTGCCTTTCCCACTCCGGCCAGAACAGCAGGCTGGCCACGATGCCCAGCGCCACGCCGCCCAGGCTGTTGGCGACCCGCCAGCCGGCCAGCGGCAAGGTGGCGTCGCCGGCCGCCGCCATGTCCGCCACCAGGATGAAGTGCGGCGTCAGGAACAGGGTGAAGGACAGATAGCTCAGCCCCCGCGCGATCATCGTCGCGCTGGCCAGCGGCAGCACGGCGGCGGCCAGCAGCAGCTTGTTGTGGGTCAGGCCGCCCAGCGCGGTGGCCAGCAGCGCCCCCAGCACGGTGCCGCCGACACGCTGGCGCGCGGTCTGCATGGTGCGCGCCACGTTGGGCTGCATCACGAACAAGACCGTCAAGACCAGCCAGTTCCCCTGCGGCAGCGCGAAGTGGTTGACCAGGGCCACCGCCAGCGCGGCGGCAGCGGCCGCGCGCACGGC
>Ga0213872_10002489_pt1 | contig 10775 bp, 11 predicted proteins | sample VelepicomBERX_R2_FD_160071 | JGI IMG/M metagenome (GOLD analysis project Ga0213872, IMG submission 160071) | Rhizosphere microbial communities from Vellozia epidendroides in rupestrian grasslands, the National Park of Serra do Cipo, Brazil - RX_R2 | ecosystem: Host-associated > Plants > Roots >... | reverse complement strand
CCCGCCGCCATCAGTGGCCGCGCCCGCGCGCTGGGCCTCCTTCATCGCAAACTGGGCGATAGTTGGATGCAGGATGAAGAACGTCCGATACGCGCTGCCATTTATGCGGCATTGGCGCATAATGCCGTGGACAATGGCACCATCGACCCCGCGGGCCTGCGCTATTTCTCGGACACCAGTCAGGATAAAGACCTGCCACATGCCGCCGCCGCGCAATTGGCCTACGCCTTCCAACAATTGCACGATGACGACCACGCGCGCGCGTGGTTGAGCAAGGCGTCTTGCGCGACAGCCAACGATACCGCACGCCTTGCCTGCCTGCCCTATCTGGCGCTTAATCCGTTGGTCGCCGCCGATGATGTGCAAAAACAACTGGCCGATGTTGAAGGTAAGGCCGAGCCAAACCGGTCGACGGCAGCCGCCCTGCTGATGGCTCGCGCGGCCCTGTTGACGCGCCATGATGCGGGGATCCGCCTTGCGGGAACGGTCACCAGAACATCCGCACCCACACTCAAAAACAACACGCAGCAACCCGTTTATCTGACGGCAATAGCATTGTCCCCGGTAAGGCGGGCCGCCACTGGAACATTGCAGCGCCATTTATACCACGTGGATGGCAGCGATGCGGATTCGACACAACTGCAGGCGGGGGCCACCTATGTCATGGTGATCTCATCCGGCGACGCGTTGAAAGACAAAGCGATGTTATCCCTGCCCGGCGGCGGTTTATTGGAACCGGCATCCTGCGCCATAGCCGCACCCGATAGTGGCGATTTCATGGGTTGGCTGACACCACGTCTAAATAACCAGCCGTCTGCGGCAACTGAAAATTGCGAATGGCTGACGGACAGCCTGCAAATGAAGCTGTCACCGCAAGACCGCGCCTGGAGCGTTATCAGCCTGTGGCGCGCACAGGGCAAAGGTCAGGGCCTATTGCCATCTGTCACGCTGCACACGGACAGCAGCCATACAGATCAACAATCTGCCACACAGAAAATCATCGTTCGTTAAAGGCATTAATCGCGGTGATAGGGGTGTCCGGCCGTGATTTGCCGCGCGCGATAGATTTGTTCCAACAACATCACGCGCACCAGACGATGCGGCCATGTCGCATGACCAAAACATAATGTCGTCTGCGCTTTTCTCCGAACATCATCCGTCACGCCGTCAGCACCACCGATAATAAACACCACCTGCCGCGCCTCCATGTGCCAGCGTTCCAGAAGGCCCGCAAAGTCGCGGCTGGTGCAATCTTTACCGCGTTCATCCATCAGGACAACATGGCTTTGCGGCGGAATGGCTTGAAGGATCAGGGCGGCTTCGGCCTTTTGCGCTTCGGCCCCGCTCAGGCTTTTAGGCGCGGCCATTTCCTTGACGCTGATATCCTGCCCCAACCGTTTCAGATATTCATCGCACCAGGCGCTTTCGTCGCCACGCAATTTGCCGATCGCAAGGACCAGCACCTTCATGCAACGTCTTCTTCGTGCGTCGGTGAGGCGTCAACCGCGGCGGCTTCGGGAACCGCGACATCGCGCGCGTTGCCTTTTTTGGTCCAGAGCTGTTCCAGATCATAATAAGCGCGCACTTCGGGGCGGAACAAATGGATGATAATATCACCCGCATCAACAAGGACCCAGTTGCCTTCGCTGGCGCCTTCGACGCGCGTATTGCGCACGCCCAACAGGGCAAAAGCCTGCGCCATGTAATGCGCAATGGCGCCAATCTGACGTGACGCGCGACCGGAGGCGATCACGACGTAATCCGCCATGGTGCTGCGCCCCGTCAGGTCGACGGTCACGATTTCTTCGGCCTGTCTTTCATCCAGAACCTTGAGCGCGGCGGACAAAAGCTGTTCCGGCAGACCAGCGGGTTTTTTGATAACGGGCGTAGGCGCGGCGGGTTTAGGCGCGACAGGCTTTTTAGCTGTTACTTTCTTCGCGGCAGGTTTCTTGGCAATGACCTTCTTGGTCGCAACCTTTGCCGTTACCCTGGTGGCCGCGGACTTTTTCGTGATAGCCTTTTTCGCAACGATCTTTTTGGCGGCCGCCTTTTTGGCAACCGGCTTTTTAGCGGCAGGTTTCTTGGCGGCAGGCTTTTTAGCCGTTACTTTCTTCGCGGCGGGTTTTACGGTCTTTTTTGGCGCTGCCTTCTTAGCCGAAGCGGTTTTCTTTTGCGGAGCTGCCTTCTTTTTTGTTGCCGTTTTTTTCGTCGCCACGAGAGCATCCTTTAAAGGGGTTGAATGGGGCAGAGCATAAGCCCTGCCGTTTAAAATGCAAGCCGGGTCAGAGCGTCATCAGCGCTAAACTAACAAGACCGGCAGCCCAGCAGTAGTAGGCAAACGGGTTTAGGGCTTCAACCTCTGACGCTTTGAAATAACGCATCAAAAAGGCGGTGGAACACCAGGCGGTAATACCGGCCACAACGCCCGCCATGGCCATGGCGCCACCATTCAGGCTGACGCTCGCGCCGTCATGCAACAAATGCAAAAGCTTGGGCACTTCCAGAACGCCCGCACCCGCGATAATGGGTGTGGCGAGCAGGAAGCTAAAACGCGCGGCATCACGATGCGACAGACCAACCAGCAGGCCACCGACCATGGTTGCGCCCGCGCGGGAAATACCGGGGATGAGCGCCAGCGCCTGACACGCACCGATGATCACTACGGCGCGCAAACTGATGGCCTCAAGCGGCGTGGTCACGGCCAGATTCTTTTTGGTATGCAAACGACGTTGCAGCTTCTCACCCGCAAACAACACAAAGCCGTTGATGAACAGGAACACAGCGGCCAGCTCCGGCGTACCAAAAATGCTGCGCAATTTATGTTCAAGCGCGAACCCCAGCACGACAGCCGGTAGCGTGGCCAGACAAATGCGCGTGAAAATGCGCCGTTCGCGCGTGACGTCTTCCACAGCACCAACGCCCAGAACGGCGCGCGCAAAACCCAGCCAGTCGCGCCAGAAATACAGCAAAAGAGCCGCCGCCGTGCCCAGGTGTAAAACCACTAGAAATGGCAGAAAATCAGGCGCTTTTTGATCCAGCGACCAGCCCAGCAAGCGTGGCATAATGACGGCATGACCAAGGCTGCTGATCGGAAAAAGTTCGGTGACGCCCTGTAAAATCGCAACCCACAAAGCCTGTAGAAAGGTCATTATAATTTCCACCCTGAATGAATGACGGCAATGCCGCCGGTTAGATTCTGCCACGACACTTGTTCAAATCCGGCGTCGCGCATACGTGTGGCCAGATCTTCCTGCGCCGGAAAACGCTGGATGCTTTCGGCCAGATATTCATAAGAAGCGCGGTCGCCCGCCACATATTGCCCCAGCAACGGCATGACCACATCGCAATAACGGTCATAAAGGGGTTTCAGGCGCGGGTGCACGCCCGACGTAAATTCCATGCAAAAGAAGCGGCCACCCGGGCGCAACACGCGCGCCGCATCCGCAAGCGCACGATCGATATGTGTCACATTGCGCAACCCAAAGGCGATGGAATAGGTGTCCACGCTGTTACTGTCGGTCGGCAGTTTTTCAGCATTACCAACGATAAACCGCATGGGGTTACCCACGGGGGTCGGCACGTCCAGAATGCCTTTGTCGCGTGCCTTGTCACGGCCAACCGCCAGCATCTCTGGGTTCAAATCGCAAACCGTTATATGCGCCTGCCCCTGCGTACGGTCATAGCAACGCAGCGCAACGTCGCCCGTGCCACCCGCGACGTCCAACAGGACCTGACCCGCTTTGGGACGCATCAGGCGAACCAACCGGTCTTTCCACAAACGGTGCAGCCCACCCGACATCAAATCGTTCATCACGTCATAATTACCGGCAACGGATGAAAAGACCGCCTGAACCAGACCGGTCTTTTCCTGCGCGGATACGGCCCGATGCCCGAACCAGTTGGCTTCGGCATCCGGCATTTTGGGGGGTGTTTTTCTGGCGTTGCGTGTGGGCATGATCTTGTGATTTATAAAACCGTTCTGTTGTAACGTTTGTCAGGCTTTCTGTCGAGGGGATGATGCCGGAATTACCCGAAGTTGAGACCGTATGCCGTGGTTTGTCCAAGGCCTTGAAAAACGCAACAATAACGGCGGTTGAGCAACGCCGCGCCGATTTGCGCGCGCCCATGCCGCACAACCTGCCGCGCAAACTGAAGGGGCAGGCCATCACCGCCATAGACCGCCGCGCCAAATATATCCAGATCCATCTGGATGGCGGGTCTGTTTTATTGCTGCATCTGGGCATGTCGGGGCGGATGGTGATCGGCAAGCACGATGACCAGACCGGCAAGCACGATCATCTGGTTTTCCATTTCAACAATGGCGTTACGGTTCGGTTCAATGATCCGCGCCGGTTTGGTCTGTGCGATCTGGTCAATGCACAGCGAATACAAAACCATCCGTGGTTTGCCCATTTGGGCATTGAACCGCTGACATCCGCCCTGACGCTCGACTGGTTGCGGCAAGCGTTGCGCGGACGCAAGACGAACATCAAAACATTCCTTCTCGACCAGCGCCGGATTGTTGGTATCGGTAATATCTATGCCTCGGAGGCCCTGTACCGCGCTGGCATCCGGCCCACCCGGTCATGCGGCAGTCTGAAGCCGGATGAGGTCACCCGTTTGGTGACTGCCATACGCAAGGTTTTAAAAGCGGCGATTGCAGCAGGCGGTTCAACCCTGCGGGATTACCGCAAGGCGGATGGTGAGCTGGGTTATTTCCAGCATCAATTCGCCGTTTATGACCGCGCAGGGATGGCCTGCCCCGACTGCACCTGCGACATCGCCAAAACCGGCGGCATCAAGCGCGTAACGCAGGGCGGACGGTCCAGTTTTTATTGCGCCACACGGCAAAGCTGACCACCGTCAGGCAACCCCTTTCCCATTGTTCTATAAAAGGAAATGGGGTAGATTGAACCCATGCGCCTTTCCGTCCTGCCCTTATCCTTTTTATCGCTTGTCGCTCTGGCCGTCATGGTCGCGGCGACGCCTGCCCTGCAAGCCGCCACGCTCAATAGCCGGGCGACGTTGCAGGATACCACGCCCCCTAATGATTTTGCCGTACGCGACACGACGCCGGGCAAAAACGGTACGCAGTTCGACACGGCAATTGATGACCTGCCCTTGATGCCGGGCCTGACAGTCGACACATCGAACGATACCATCTTTGTCGTACCGCACACGGGCCGCATCGCCGAAAGCACCGCCACGGGCATGGTCGATGTCGATGATGTTTATAGTTATTACTACAAGAGCCTGCCGCACCTGGGTTGGAAAGCCGCCAACCGCCGCACCTATACGCGTGAGGGGGATGTGTTACGCATCACAGCCCGCGCGAACGGCAAAGTCACCACCGTCCATTTTTCCATCCGACCGGAATAGGCACCCCTATGACCCAACAGAAAATCCGCATCGCCCCCTCTATTCTTTCAGCGGATTTTGCTTCTTTGGGTGAGGAAATACGCGCAGTTGACGCGGCGGGTGCGGATTATATTCATATCGACGTCATGGACGGGCATTTTGTGCCGAACATCACCATCGGCCCGACGGTCATTAAACATCTGCGCCCCCACACCAAAAAACCGTTCGATGTACATTTGATGATCGCGCCGGTTGACCAGTATATCCGCGACTTTGCCGAAGCGGGCGCCGATATCATCACCGTGCATCCCGAAGCTGGGCCGCATCTGCACCGCACGCTGCATGTCATTAAGGCGCATGGCAAAAAGGCCGGTGTCGCCCTGAACCCCGCCACACCCGTTGCCGCAATTGAGAACGTCATTCTGGATGTGGACCTTATTCTGGTCATGACGGTTAACCCCGGTTTTGGCGGACAGGCTTTCATCGTGTCGCAATTGGAGAAAATCCGCGCGATCCGTAAACTGATCGACGCAAGCGGCAGGCAGATAGATCTGGAAGTCGATGGCGGCGTGGCGCCAGACACGGTAGCCGAGGTTGTGGCCGCCGGTGCGGATGTTCTGGTCGCAGGATCGGCCGTGTTCAAGGGCGGTGCAGGCGCTTATGCAGACAACATCGAGTTCCTGCGCGGTGCATAAAGGTATAATAGGATTTGGTTTTCCAAGGGGGCGGTAGTCCGATGAAGCCGGCAGAAAAAATACTGCACAAGGTTCGTCGCAGCATTGAGTCTGTTGCCTATGGCAGCCCGCTTTATCACAAGCTTTTGTCGTCTGGCGAAGCGCCGGACCGATTGTCATTCGTTCTGGCCGACCCGTGGCCCGGCCATGCGGATCAGGGCCTGTCCCTCATTAACGCGCAACCTTTTCTGTTCGACAGCCCGCCTGCACCGCATCCTGCCACTGCCCTGCGCAATCTGCGCGCTGTCGGCACGGCGCAAGCACGCGGTTACGCCATGCAAATGATTGGCGGGTGGCTGCAAAACAATGAACGTTGGAATGATGTGGAATGGTCGGCCGGCGCGCTGGGCGAACGTATTGCCGCGTGGGTCGGGTTCTATGATTTTTACACGCAGAACGCGCCGCCGGAATTCATCGACGCGCTGGTCGCCAGCCTGTACCGCCAGTGGAAGCATCTGGTCCGCGCCCTGCCACCCACATTGCGTGGGCGCGACGGGCTGCGCGCCATCAAGGGGTTGATGGTCGGCGGTTTGAATTTCGAGGATGGCGACAAGGCGCTGGGCCTCGCCTTTGAACAATTGCGTCGCCTGATGGAAGAAGAAATTATGCCGGATGGCGGGCATATATCACGGTCGCCTGCGCGACACCTGCTGATGCTGCGATACCTGATTGATATCCGCAACCTGTTCCGCGCAGCGGAAATCGAGGTACCGGACCCACTGCGCACAGGCATTGCCGCCATGGTGCCGGTTCTGAAATTCTATCGTTACGGCGACGGCGGCCTGGGCCTGTTCCATGGCGGCGGGGAAGAAACATCCCTGATGATCGACGCCGTTTTAACGCAGGCCGAGATCAAGTCGCGTGTCCTGCGGCGTCTGCCGGAAACCGGATATGAACGCGTAACGGCGGGACGCAGCCTGTTGGTTGTGGACGGCGCCGCACCACCACCCCGCGACCATGACCTGGAAGCCCATGCGGGGTTGGGGTCCTTTGAATTCAGTCAGGGGCGTGAACGTATACTGGTGAATTGTGGTATCCCCGACCATGCCGACAGCGCATGGCGTATGGCTTGCGCCGCAACCGCCGCACATTCAACCCTGACGATCAATGACATCAACGCCGCCGAAATTATTCCCGATGGCGGCGTGGTTCATGCCATCGCCTGCGACATGCAGCGTTACGAATTGGAAGGCAATCCCTGCGTCGAAGTGATGCATGACGGGTACAGCGCCAAATTCGGCATCACCCACAAACGCCATCTATGTTTGGCGGCAGATGGCGACACCCTGACCGGCATGGACACGATTATCGGCAACACGCCGCAGCCTTTTACCCTGCGTTGGCATTTGCATCCGCAAATACAGGCGTCATTGACCCATGGCGGGCAAACCGCCCTGCTGCGCACACAATCGGGCATTGGCTGGCGTCTGCGCGTCGATACATTTCCGGTAGGCATGGAAGCCGGCCTTTATTGCGGTGATGGAACAGCACAACGCAGCCAGCAGTTAAAAATCGCGGGCACAAGCTGCATCGGCGAAACACGCATTCGCTGGACCCTCACGCGCGAAAAAAAAGCCTAAGCCTTATTCAGGCCTGCCACGCATTTTCTATATGACGCGGCAAGGTGCGGGGTGAAATCAACACAACATCGAAACGCAACACCCAACCAGCGTCGGCTGTCGTCATAACAGACCGTGCGGCCATATAGTCCTGCGCGGCACGTATGATGCGTTGCTGCTGACGCGGACTGATAGCCTCCAGTGCACCCTCTCGTGTGGCACGCGCTTTGACCTCAACCGCCGCCAGAACGCGGCCACGACTGATGATCAGGTCAACCTCACCCTGCGGGCTGCGGTAACGCTGCGCCACAATCCGGTACCCCTTAAGCGTCAGCCATGCCATGGCAAGCCATTCGGCCCACCGGCCTTTATCATAGGTTTGTTTCTTTCTGTCAGCAGCGGTTTTCATGAAACGGTCTTTGTCCTTTGCGCCGCATGAGGTTGGTGCGGGTCGCGAGCGGGTGCGGGGACAATAAGCCAATAACTATTCATAGAGCCCTCAATGTGCCGCAAAGCGCGTGACGTCACAAAGCCCATCCGCACTCACTGGTCGTCAGCGGTCAGTTCAAGGGCGCGTGCATAGACGATGCTTTTCTTGATGCCGGTTGCGGTGCTCACCGCCGTCACAGCATCGCGCAACGTTGAGTGCCGCAAAGCCTTGACCAGTATTGCCTCCCAATCAACCGTGACGTTTGTGTCCTGGGGTGGGCCGACGCACACTACAACCTCGCCTTTTACCTCCGCCGCGGCATAATGGGCCGCCAAATCAGACAGCGTGCCCGCGCGATATTCTTCGAATAATTTGGTCAGCTCACGCGCAACCACAACATCACGTCCACCACCCCAAACAGATTCCATGGCCGCGAGCGAGTCGCCCAATCGTTGTGGCGATTCATAAAACAGCAGCGTCCCCGTCTCTGCGGCCAGGTCTTGCAAGGCTTTGCGCCGTGCCTCCGCTTTGGCGGGCAGAAAGCCATGGAAATGGAAATGGTCGGTTGGCAAGCCAGATCCCGCCAGCGCCGTCAACGCCGCATTTGCGCCCGGCAGGATGGTGACAGGCACATCCGCCGCACGACACCCCGACACAAGGCGAAAGCCGGGATCCGATATCAGCGGCATGCCTGCATCGCTGATATAGGCGACACGTTGTCCGGCCTTGATGTCGTTGATCAGCGTGGCGCTGATATCTTTTTCATTATGATCGTGACAGGCGACCAATGGCTTTTTGATACCATATTTCGACAGCATGCCGCCGCTGACGCGCGTATCTTCGCACGCAATCTTGTCGACATGCGCCAGCGTCACCAGCGCGCGCAGCGTAATATCGCCCAGATGCCCGATGGGCGTTGCTACGACGTAAAGTCCCGCTGGTAATTCAGCGGGTAAATCGCTAGCCTCTATTACCCTTTGGGCTAATTGTGGATAATCGGGTGATGCAGATGCGGTTTTTCTGGACATATCTTTTCCCTCAACGTGCCCCGGCGCGGGTTCTGCCCGCCCTGCTGGCGCTGGGCCTTGTAACAGGCTGCGCACAGAACAGCACATGGGACGCGCCTTCGTCGTGGTTTGGCAAAGACACTGTAGCGCAACAGGGCAAAGCCGCACAAACCAATAAGAAAGCGAACAAGGCCCAAACGCTGCAACCCACCACCGAACAAGGCCAGGCGGGCGCAGAAACACCACCGCAGGCAGCACCCGTGGCAGCCGTTACCGCAGGCACCCCCAGCATCGACCAACCGGGCGTGATCGGCCATGGTACCCGGGTCGCGCTCTTGCTGCCCTTGTCGGGGCCGAACGCCGCGCTGGGTCAGGCGATGCAGAATGCCGCACAACTGGCGCTGTTCGACCTGGGCGACAACAGTTTCCAATTGATGCCGCGCGACACAGGCAACACCGAAGATGGCGCCCTGAAAGCGGCGCAGGATGCCGTTGCTAACGGGGCGCAATTGATCATCGGCCCCCTGTTCGCTTCGCAAATTCAGGTTGTGCGACAAACGGCGCTGTCGGCCAATATTTCCGTCATGCCGCTGTCGACCGACACATCACTGGCCAGCGCCAATACCTATGTCATGGGCTTTGCGCCCGAACAGCAGGTCACGCGCATCATCACCTTTGCCGCGCAACATGGCGGGCGGCAATATGCAGCACTGGTGCCCAATACGCCCTATGGCCATCTGGTCGCCGCCGCGTTCCAGCAAGCCGTTGTGCAAAATGGCGGCACGGTTGCAGGGCTGGAAAGCTATGACCCCTCCACAGATGCCGGTCTGCCGCAGGCGTTGCAAAATCTGTCTATGCATAATGCAACCATCGACACACTGTTTCTGCCTGAAAGCGGCAATGAACTGGCCCGCTTGAGCGGCCCGTTAACCACCGCCGGCTTTGACCCGCAGCGCGTGCACCGCATTGGCACCGGCCTGTGGGATGTTGTCGGTCTGGCGCAACAAGTGCCGTTTTTACAAGGCGCATGGTATGCGGCATCTGAACCGGCCACACGTGGCCGGTTTATTACCGGTTACAGCACAACCTATGGGCAGGAGCCGCCACGTCTGGCCTCGCTCGCCTATGACGCGACAGCACTCGCCGCCGTTCTGTCACGCCGCAACAACGGCTTTACGACCGCCAGCCTGACAAATCCGAACGGCTTTGCAGGTCTGGATGGCATTTTCCGCCTGAACCCCGATGGTCATGTGGAGCGCGGCCTTGCAATCCTGCAAGTCACAACCGCCAGCCCGCAGGTTATTGAAAGTGCGCCCACCAGTTTTGTGAAACCCTAACCCGTCAAGGAGTCGTTATGAGCAATAAAGTCGAAACATTTCAAAAAGAACGCACCGCCTATAACGAAATTCTGGCGAAATACAGCACGCCCGACATGAAGCGTTTTCTGGGCGTTGATACAACCACGTATCTGGATGGCGCCCTGCCGCGCAAAACCAAGGAACTGCTGGGCTTTGTCGCATCGCTGGTCCTGCGTTGCGATGATTGCATCCTTTATCACCTGATTGAATGCCATAAGCAGGGCGTCACCAGCGAGGAAATGAGTGAAACCATCGCCATCGGCCTGTTGGTCGGCGGGTCCATTACCATTCCGCATATCCGCCGCGCCCTGAAAGTCTGGCACGAAGAA
>Ga0213872_10002488_pt1 | contig 10776 bp, 14 predicted proteins | sample VelepicomBERX_R2_FD_160071 | JGI IMG/M metagenome (GOLD analysis project Ga0213872, IMG submission 160071) | Rhizosphere microbial communities from Vellozia epidendroides in rupestrian grasslands, the National Park of Serra do Cipo, Brazil - RX_R2 | ecosystem: Host-associated > Plants > Roots >... | reverse complement strand
TGTATTTCCGGCTTTGAGCATTGGCCTCGCCAGCTTCATTGCCGTGCTGGAAGGTGCATGGCTGAAGACGGGCGAGACGGTGTACCTGAACCTGTGTCGCTTCTGGTCACGTGTTTTTGCGGTCGGCTTCGGCATGGGGGTCGTATCCGGCGTCGTGATGAGTTATCAGTTCGGGACGAACTGGAGTGTGTTCTCCAACTACGCTGGCAGCGTGACGGGCCCGCTGCTCACCTACGAGGTGCTGACCGCCTTCTTTCTTGAAGCCGGTTTCCTCGGGATCATGCTGTTCGGTTGGGAAAAAGTCGGCCGCCTGGCGCATTTCGGTGCCACGGTAATGGTGGCTGTCGGCACCTTGGTGTCCATGTTCTGGATATTGTCATCCAATAGCTGGATGCAGACGCCGGCCGGCTACGCGGTGGTCAACGGCCGGACCGTTCCAATCGACTGGTTCGCCATCGTCTTCAACCCATCCTTTCCATATCGGTTAGTTCACATGGGCCTATCGGCCTTCCTCGCAACAGCCTTACTGGTTGCCGGTACGGCGGGCTGGCATCTGCTCAAGGGGCGGCGAGATGCTGCGATCAAGACGTCGTTCTCGATGGCGCTTGGGATGCTGCTGGTACTGGCGCCCTTGCAGGCATTGGTTGGGGACGCCCACGGGCTCAACACGCTGCGCTACCAGCCGGCCAAGATTGCTGCCATCGAAGGGATATGGGAAACCGAGCAAGGTGGCATAGCACTCAATCTGTTCGGCATTCCGGACGCCCAGGCGGAGGCGACTCGGCACGCCTTGTCTATTCCGCACCTGGGGAGTCTCATCCTCACGCATAGCTGGAATGGCACGATCCGCGGTCTGAAAACCTTCGCACCGCAGGACCGCCCCAATTCGCTGATCGTGTTTTGGAGCTTCCGGGTCATGGTCGCGCTGGGCTTGGCGATGATCGCACTGGCCTTGGTGTCGCTTGTCCTGCGTCGTACAGGACGGCTGTATGCAAGCGCTTGGTTCCTGCGCGCCTGCGTACTCATGGGGCCGGCGGGCTTCGTTGCGCTACTGGCTGGCTGGGTTACAACCGAGGCGGGGAGACAACCATGGCTTGTCTATGGCCTGTTGCGCACGGCGCAGGCAGCGTCACCCGTCAGCCGGCAGCAGGTTGGCGTGTCCCTGCTGATCTATGTCGTGGTTTATTTCCTGGTCTTCGGTACGGGCATCTACTACCTGATGAAGTTGCTGCGTAACGGGCCCGGCATCACTGAACATACACCCCTGGGCGAGCCCGAAGCCATCGGCGCAATAACCACCTGGTCCGGCCGCCGGCCGCTATCGGGCGCAGACGAACTGATCGAATCCACCACTCTCGAGGAGAACCGCCATGCATGATCTATCGTTGATCTGGGCCGGCATTGTTGCGCTAGGCGTGTTCTTTTACGTGATGCTCGACGGCTTTGATCTTGGCATCGGCCTGTTGTTCGCGTTCTTCCCCGCGAAGGAAGAGCGCGACGTGATGATGAACACGGCCGCCCCCGTGTGGGACGGCAATGAGACCTGGTTGGTCCTGGGTGGCGCCGCGCTCTTTGCCGCATTTCCGCTTGTGTACAGCGTCGTGCTGTCCGCACTGTATTTGCCGCTCACCTTCATGCTGGTCGGGCTTATCTTCCGCGGCGTCGCATTCGAGATGCGTGCCAAGGCCAACCGGACTCGCCATTTATGGGACCTGGCCTTCATTGCGGGTTCGGCCACGGCGACGTTTTTCCAGGGGGTATCGCTGGGCAGCTATATCCAGGGCATCTCGGTGGTCAACCAGCAGTACGCCGGTGGTGGCTTCGACTGGCTGAGTGCCTTTAGCATGTTTACCGGTCTCGGCTTACTCGTGACGTACGCCGTGCTTGGTTGCGGCTGGCTCATCATCAAGACGGATGGGGCGCTGCAGCGCAAGATGTTCACCTTGATGCGTCCGCTCGTATTGTTGCTATTGGCGATGATCGCCGCAGTCAGCTTATGGACGCCGCTGGTTGACCCTGCCATCGCCGCGCGCTGGTTCAGTCTGCCCAATCTGCTGTACTTATCGCCGGTCCCGGTGACCGTCATGATATGTACGCTGGGCATATTCCGCGCCGTTACGCGCCGCAACGACAAGGCACCGTATTTTCTCGCCTTGGCCATTGCCGCGATGGGATATGTTGGCTTCCTGATCAGCATCTGGCCACACTTGATTCCCCCGTCGGTATCGCTATGGGAGGCTGCGGCACCGCGCAGCAGCCAAGCCTTCACCCTGGTCGGCGCATTGATCATCATCCCGGTGATTCTTGCCTACACGGCGCTGGGGTATTGGGTATTTCGCGGCAAGGTCAGGGCCGGCGATAGCGGCTATCACTAAGGTGGGGAAAGGACATCGACAATGGCTCATTCGCATTGGTTCAAACGTTCCCTATGGTTTGTGGGGCTGTGGTTGGGTGGCGTCGCCTCGATGGCGGCCGTTGCATCGGTGATTCGTGCCCTGAGTCACCTCAGTACCTGAACGATAAATTCCAACGATGAAGAGCGTGACATGACGACAATGCAAGCCCGTATCGTTCACAAGGTGATGGGTAGACTCCGCTGGACGACCCGCGTGCTCGGCCTGGTGCTTGCCGTTGCCGTCCGGCCAGCGCTGGCTGCTGCGCCTGCGCAGATTCCCGACACGATCGAACAGCGCCTCAAGACCTGCACAGTCTGCCACGGCGCGCACGGCCGCGCCGGCAACGATGGCTACTATCCGAGCATCGGTGGCAAGCCCGGGGCTTACCTCTACCACCAGCTGGTCAATTTTCGCGATGGGCGTCGGCACTATCCCACCATGGTCTATCTGACTAGCAATCTGACGGATGCCTACCTGCACGAAATTGCCGACTACTTCGCGGCGCAGAATCTAGCCATTGAACGCACCGAAGCGCCAACTGTCGGTCCCGAAGTTTTGGCACGCGGCGAGCAATTGGTACGCAATGGCGACCCAGGCCGCAAGGTACCCGCCTGCGTTGCCTGCCATGACTCATCGCTGGGCGGCGTATTGCCCGCGACGCCCGGCCTGGTCGGCCTGCCTCACGACTACCTATTCGCCCAGCTTGCCAATTGGCGGTCCGGCGCCCGCAAGGCGCTCCCGCCGGATTGCATGGCCGAGATCACCAAGCGCCTGGCACCGGATGACTTGCGCGCGGTCGCCGTGTGGTTGTCGTTGCAACACGCAAGTCCTGATGCAAGGCCTGCCGCAAAGCTGGAGCAGGTTCCACCGATGGAGTGCGGGAGCACTACGCCATGAAGAAGATATTCCTCTGGATTGTTAGCCTTGGCGCACTTGCAGTAGCAATCGTCGTCCTGTGGCCCGCCTACTATGGCAATCCGTCCGTGGAAACAAGCGTGCCTGTTGCCGATAGCACGGCCCAGATCGCCAGAGGTCGCTATCTCGCACAGGTATCCGATTGCATGGCCTGCCACACGGCCCGGGGTGGTACGCCATTTGCTGGCGGCCGTGCCATCAAGACGGCGTATGGAACATTTGTCACGCCGAACATCACGCCAGACGTAGGTACCGGGCTGGGTAGCTGGAGCACTGACGACTTCTGGCGGGCAATGCATCTCGGGCGTTCGCGCGACGGGCACCCACTCTACCCGGTGTTTCCGTATACCGACTACACCCATATCACGCGTGCCGATGCGGATGCGATATACGCCTATCTGCGCAGCATACCGGCTGCCTCCGCACCCAGTCAGCCGCACGCGCTGCATTTCCCCTATGACCAACGCTGGCTTATGTACGCCTGGCAACGGGTCTATTTCACGCCGGGCGTCTATCAGCCGAATCCGCAGCAAAGCGAGGCCTGGAATCGCGGTGCCTATCTGGTGAATGGGGCGGGGCACTGCGGTGCCTGTCACACCAGCCGTAACGCGATGGGGTCGGCATTGAGCAAGTCTGCGTTAGCCGGTGGATTCCTCGTTGCTCAGGACTGGTACGCACCGGCCCTCGACCAAACCCCCAGTGCGAGCCGGTCGGCTGCTGCATCGGAGCTCGCCACCCTGCTTCGAACCGGCACTTCGGCCCGCCATTCGGTGTACGGGCCGATGAGTGAAGTGGTATTTGGTAGCCTGCAATACCTCACGAACGAGGACGCGCTAGCCATAGCGGACTATCTGCACTCCTTGCCGCAATCGGAGCCGCCGCCAGCGCCGGCGGACATGGCAAAGGTATCTGGACAATACACGGGCGAACTGATGCAGCGCGGCGCCCAGCTCTATCACAATGACTGCGCGGCCTGCCACCAGATCAACGGTGCCGGCGTCCGCCACATATACCCCGCGCTCGGCGCTAACGCATCGGTGTTGGCACCCTCACCGGTCAATGCGATTCGCATGGTCTTGAACGGCGGCTTCGCTCCGGCAACAGCGCTCAATCCACGCCCGTTTGGCATGCCGCCATTTTCGCCGAGCTACAGCGACAGCGACGTTGCGGCGGTCGTTACCTATATGCGCCAGTCGTGGGGGAACGATGCCAGCGCCGTTGCGCCGCAAGACGTTGCACGATTCCGGTCGGCACCGGTGGACTAGTTGCCGCCAATTGGACGGGTACCCCGAAGCCTGGCCGACAGCCAAATTGCCGACCAGTACGCAGCTGCCGGCTGGCCGCCATCTTTTCGTAGCCGGCGATTCGCACGCAGGGGCCTACACTACCATGCTGCAGATGTTGAGCGATCGAGATGGCGTGGCGTTCAATAACTATTCACAAGGCGGTTGCGCGATCGCCGGCCTGCGCCAGCCCTCGGAGCCACGTTGCCTGCCCTGGTACAAAGGATGGATCGGATTTGAGCCGCTGGGCAAGGCCGGCGAGGCGCCGGCCGTTGTCCAGGAATGGATGGTCGAGATGGTGCGGATGTAGCGTTAAGGCCTGCACCACAGCGCGGCAGCCAGAAAGCCGTACAACAGCGCGAAACAGGCCGGCACAAGATTCTCTACATGGGTCAAAGGACGATAAACCTTGCTGTCCTGGCCCTTGGCTAGAGCCTGCCATTCGGCAGCATAGGGCGCCACAGGGAGCTTCTTTTCCAGCTCATGAATCACCTTGAACTTCCCGCTGTTCAGCTGCCTGTATGACGAGACGATCCGTGCCCACGCATAGCAGAAGAGAATCGCAGTGAGAAACGGCGCAGTGCCGACTAAGCCATGGGTAAGCACTCCGTCCTTCATTAAGGCGGCGAAAGTGGTCACGACCGCCGTGTGGGCAGTAAGGAAGAATGTGTTGGCAAGGGAGCGCCTGGCGCTCACGCGGTCCGCCATTTCGACATAGAGCTTGTACTGCTCAAACAGGTGGGCTTGCTCGGATTCGGCAGATTGATAGGGCTGTCCGGGTGGAAGCTGCTTGAACAGTTTCCCGCGTATCGCGTTCGTGTCGATGGTGTGCATGATCGATTAGGACCGAAATAGGTCCCAGATACCATCGATGACGGACTGCTTATTCCAGCCTACTAGCTGCTTGGAATTGGATGTCACCACGTCGGATGATCGCTGTTGGGCCCAAGGATCTACCCCAAGGATGGGCTTGCCGTAATACAAGGCGCCGTCGATCTCTTTCTGAATCCACTTGCTGTAATTCACGTACATTCCGGTAGGGATTATGACCACGTGACTACGGGCAATCTGGTTATATATAGCCGCCTGCAGCTCGGAGTCGTTGCGCGCGTTGTGAATTGGATCTTGTTGCGGAACAGAATAATTGCGGAGGTCGAGTGACGCCTGGCCGGATCGCCAGTTCTGGTTGAAAATCCAGTCAGCGAGGGTGTCGTAATGCGTGGAGTACGACCACGAATGACTGATGAAGACGTGGATTTGGTGCGTGCTCATCTTCCTGCTCCTACCGCCGTTGTTGTATTGCAGGAGAATAAGGCGTGGCGCACCCGCGGGCAATGGATTCGGCAGCGATTATGGGCGACGTAGCACTTAGCGATGTCGCCTTGGTGTGGACGGGTATGAGGATGGGTAGTGATTTGGAAAAGGAAAAAGCCCTTGAAAATCAAGGGCTTTTCGTGTCCGTGGCGGAAAGGGGGATTTTCAGCTTCCTTTCCGACGCATTGCCCTGCAAGGCTTATTCCGCATAGACCCCGCCCGGGGAGTGTCCAACGAAAGTGTCCAACGGCAGTATATCGTAGACCAGTCGTCCGTCAGCGAGGGCAGACCAGCGGTGCTTCGATTTCCCCACGGTTATCCAACGCAGCATAGTTGACGAACACGACCTGCTGGAAAAATCCTATGAGCAGCATCACACCCACGCCCACCATCAGCCAGTTGGGAAGCCCAGCCTTCAAGTCGTCGTAATCGCTGCGCAGTGGTTTGCCATTCGCATCCTTGCCAGGTGAGTGGAAGAACTCACCGAGACTGACGGCCATCCAGGCGAACATCAACATCATGCCTAAGACTGCTGCCAAGCCAACCCCTTCTTCTGGGTGGCTCTGCAGGAAGGTCAACGGCGTCGTCTGGAACATCTTGAAAGCAGTTGCGCCCGTGGCGACCGTCACCATGTGGCCCACCAGGCCCAGGCCTGGACTGACGACCCGGCGACGGGCCGATTCAAGAACGCCTGCATCGGCCATCAGGCAGATCACGAGCAGCAACAGCAAGGCGGCCAACATCCCGATGAAGTCACGCATCGAGTTGGCGTAGTGCACAAGCACACGGGGCACAGCGTCGAAGGCACTGTGGCGGCCCATGCCGCAAGTGAGCACTTGACTGAAATTTTGGCATACGAGAGCCAGGCCGAAGGTCGTTAAGGCCAACGCGGACACCTCTTTGGCGATGGTGATGTAGCGCCGGAACGGATGGCAGGCGGCCCGGAACTTCTCCGTCGCTTTGGCGAGTAGTGCGTGAATGATCTCTTTCATCGTGTTGATCTCCCTGTATTGGTTGTGGGTTGAAACTGTGACCGGGTGAGGGCAAACAGCCGCCCTCATCACCGTGTAGACCGTAGCGAAGCAGTCAAGGCGTTGGTCGATCCTGCATACTCCTTGCCCTGCGCCGGTAGCGGCGTCTAGAACGAGCAATGCACCCGGCACACGGTCGGGACCACAACGAGGGGGATCATCATGAAAGTTGCCATCAAGGATTTGTCGGTTGACATGGAGATCAAGACGAAGGGCGTAGAGCTCTGCGTCTACGACAACAACGACAAGTTCCTGGGTGACTTGGTTGTCACGAAGACAAGGCTTGTGTGGTGCAACGGTAAGACCAAGGTGGAAAACGGCAAGGAAATCAAGTGGCAGGACTTCATTGACTACATGAACTCACTGTAAGGACTGCGACCGATCTGCAACGTCGTGCCTTGAAAAAGCGGGGGCACATGCCCCCGCCCCGCATCGCCCGGCGTTACTTCTTCTTGCTGGTCGTGCGTTTGGCTTGCGACAAGTCGGACGCTGCAACGCTGCGTTCCTTCTTGGTCGACTTCGGATCCCGGAGGATCTTGGAGGCAATGGTTGCCTCTTTCTTGCTGGTCGTCATACCAACTACTCCTACGGCATATCGACATCGGAACCCGATGGATATCGACGAAGGGGATTGGCAATCGAACCCGACTTGCACTATCGTTCGCCGTGAAGCAAACCAGTGGGCAGCGGACGTGTCGCAAGGCCCGCCAAAAGCCGTCCGGGTGGCACCCCGGGCGGCTTTTTCCATTGCAGTCGATGCGGACGCACTGACCGCCCAGTAACTCTAACCGACAACAATCGTGCCATGCAAGAGAAAACACAACATATAGTGTCTAAATGGTCTATTGAATACTAAATAGGCTATTTTCATGTCTTGGCGTTACTTTCCTGGCTACGTTACTGCGGCTTTTCCACGTTCCAGCGGAGAGCATCCGGAGTGAACTTAGCGGCAAGGCGCAGGGCGGCGGTCTGGGCCGTTCGACGGCAACGTGTTGCGAGGGAGCGCTCGAAAACCTTCTTGCCGAAGATAGTTTGCACGTCGAGGGGGATTTTCTGGCGGTAGTGAAAAACGCCAGAGGGGATGGAGCACCAGGTGGTGCGGTATGCGCAGTTTCATGCTCGGTCTCGTGTGACCAAGCGGGTGTCCAACGGGCGAATTTTCCGCCAAAGAAAAAGCCCTGACTCAGTCAGGGCTTTTTCATTTGTACTGGCGGAAAGGGGGGGATTCGAACCCCCGATAGGCTATTAACCTATACACGCTTTCCAGGCGTGCGACTTAAACCACTCATCCACCTTTCCGCGAAGCCGCGCATTATGCACGAACCGGTTTTTCTGTGCAACATGTCGTCGTGGCATCAACCGCCGATGCGGCTTACCTTGGCGTGCAGTCCGCATTCCTTGCCTTCCGGGTTCTCCCACCACCAGCGGCCCGCGCGGATATCCTCGCCCACGGCGATGGCCCGCGTGCAGGGGGCGCAGCCGATGCTCGGGTAGTGGCGGTCATGCAAGGCGTTGTAGGGAATCTCGCGGGCACGGATGTAGTCCCAGACGTCCTGTTCGCTCCATTCCAGCAGCGGGTTGAACTTGGCGAGGCCGTTGGCTTCGTCCCATTCCTGCTCCGTGGCGTCTGTACGCGTCGTCGACTGGCTGCGGCGCAGGCCTGTTACCCAGGCAGTCTTGCCGGTAAGGGCGCGCGCCAGCGGCTCCATCTTGCGGATACGGCAGCATTCCTTGCGTAGCTCGACGGACTGGTAGAAGGCGTTGATGCCCTGTTCGTTGACATACTTCTCGACCGACTCGGCGCGCGGAAAGTAGACGCGGATGGGCACCGCCGGATAGGTCTCGGCCGTCTTCTGCATTAGTTCATAGGTCTCGGCCGGTAGGCGACCCGTGTCCAGGCTGAAGATTTCGATACCGATGTTTTCGCGGGCGATCAGGTCGGTCAGGACCATGTCCTCGGCGCCAAAAGAGTTGGCGAACACTGCCGGGGTATGCTTCTGCGCGATCTGGCGCAGCAGCACCAGCGTGTGATCAACCCGCGCTTGCAGGGCAGGGGCCAAGGTGGTCATGGGAACTCCGATTGCAACGTGACGATTACCAGACGAGCTTCGCGCCCGTAAGCAGCAGCATGCCGGCCAGCGCAGGGCGCAGGGCCATATCGGGCAGGCGGCGGGTTAGCCGGCTGCCGATCCAGATACCGGGCAGGGAGCCGTACAGCAGCTTGCCGAGCAGCGGCCAGTCGATATGCCCCAGGCCCGCATGGCCCAGGCCAGCGATCAGTGTCAGCGGCACGGCATGGGCGATTTCAGTGCCGACCAGGCGCGAGGTCTGGATCGTGGGGTAGAGCAGCAGCAGGGCCACGGTGCCGAGTGCGCCTGCGCCGATGGAGGACAGCGTGACCAACACGCCCAGCGCGACACCGGTAAGCACGGTGCTGGCAATCAGTGGCGTGCCGGTGAGCGGGGCACGTTGGAAGCGGCGACGGCCGAATTCGAGGAGGTGGCGCTTGAACACGATGGCCAGTGCGGTAAGCACGAGGGCCAGACCCAGCGTGTGGCGGATCACGTTGTTCATCAGTGCGATATCGGGATGGAGGACATGCAGCCCGATGACGGTAAGGAGCGAGGCGGGCACGCTGCCCAGGGCGAGCCAGCCGGTGATCTGCCAGTCTATATTGCGCGCACGCTGATGCACGATCACGCCGCCGCACTTGGTGATGGCCGCGTACAAGAGATCGGTGCCAACGGCCGCGGTGGGCGTAATGCCGAACCAGAGCAGGATGGGCGTCATCAGCGAGCCGCCACCGACGCCGGTGAGGCCCACGATAAAACCGACAACTAGTCCGGCGATGATATAGGGGAGACCCATGGTGCCCGTTTTACATGAACGTGCGCCATCTTATCGGCCCCGCTAATAATCATTAAGATTGATGTGTTAAGATTTTATAAAGAAGGGTTATTTCGAAACGCGTTGAAACAAGATTTGCTGATGACACTCCCTTAGGGGTTTGTCAGCGGCTCAAAACCATCGGGACGGGACATGAAGCTGCAACAACTGCGTTACCTGGTCGAAGTTGCCAAGCAAGGCTTGAACGTGTCGGAAGCGGCGGAAGCGCTACATACCTCGCAACCCGGCATCTCCAAGCAGATTCGCCTTCTGGAAGACGAGCTGGGCGTGCAGGTATTCGTGCGCAATGGCAAGCGTGTGGTCGACGTGACAGCGCCGGGACGCGAGATTCTGACGATCTCCGAGCGCATCCTGCGTGAAGCGAAGAACCTCAAGCGGGTGGCCGAAGAGTTCGTGAACGAGCAGGAAGGCAGCCTGGTCATCGCCACGACGCACACGCAAGCCCGCTACGCCTTGCCCAGTACGATCCAGGACTTCCTCAAGCGCTACCCGGGCGTGAAGCTGTCCATCAAGCAGGGCAGCCCGATGCAGATCTGCGAATTCGTGATGGACGGCAGCGCCGACATTGCCATCGCCACGGAAGGTATCGACCAGTTCCCCGACCTGGCCGCGCTTGACTGCTACAAGTGGAACCGCAGCATCATCGTCCCGGACGGCCATCCGCTCTTGTCGCTGGGCCGCCCCATCCAGCTGGCCGATGTGGCGGCATGGCCCATCATCACCTACGACTTCGCCTTTGCTGGGCGCTCGAAGATCAACCGCGCTTTCGAAGCGGAGCGCCTTACGCCCAACGTGGTGCTCACGGCCATCGATACGGACGTGATCAAGACCTATGTCGGCCTGGGGCTAGGTATCGGCATCATCGCCAGCATGGCTTTCGACCCGGACGACGACGAGGGCTTGCACGCCATTGATGCGGGCCATCTGTTC
>Ga0213872_10002486_pt1 | contig 10787 bp, 6 predicted proteins | sample VelepicomBERX_R2_FD_160071 | JGI IMG/M metagenome (GOLD analysis project Ga0213872, IMG submission 160071) | Rhizosphere microbial communities from Vellozia epidendroides in rupestrian grasslands, the National Park of Serra do Cipo, Brazil - RX_R2 | ecosystem: Host-associated > Plants > Roots >... | reverse complement strand
TGTTCGCGCGGTCACCGAGAAGGAAACGAACGGCTTCATCCGCGGCTATGGATACCAGGGCGGCTGTACGCCTTCTTTTGATTTCGGCGCACCCGGGCTTGGCGCGCAGTATAAGGACGCGGTTCGCAGCGGTCACTGGGGGATGCGGCTCAACTTGTATACCGAGTGCCTGGCGCGCAAGGAAAACCGCGTGGAGATCGATCGTTCGCGAACCGATGCCTGGGGCGTTCCCATCCTGAAGATGAACATGTCCTGGAGCGATAACGAGCTCAGAATGTTTGCCGATGGGCAGCAGGAGGCAATGGCCATGCTGAAGGCTGCCGGCGCCGAGAACATCCGGCTGTATGACGAACGCTCGAAGCCGGGAGCGGCCATTCACGAAAGCGGCGGCGCGCGCATGGGCGATGATCGGCGCACGAGCGTGCTGAATCGTTACAACCAGGCCCACGACGTCGAAAATCTTTTTGTGACGGACGGCTCCTGTTTCGTCACGAATGGCTGTCAAAATCCGACTCTCACGATGATGGCCATCACGGTTCGGGCGTGTGACTACATCACGAACGAATACGCGAAGAAACTGGTATGAGCGATCCGCGGCGGGAGCTTCGCGTTGCGTTGCTCGGACAAGGTTTCATGGGCAAGGCGCACTCCAACGCCTTTGCCCAGGTGAGCCGGTTTTTCGATGTTCCCTTCCGTTTGCGGCTGAGCGTGCTGTGCGGCCGCGATCAGCAGGCGCTCGAACGTTCGGCAGCGGCGTGGGGCTGGGAGCAGACCGCAACCGACTGGCGGCAAGTGGTGGAGCGTCCTGATATCGATTTGATCGACATCGCCTTGCCCAACCACCTTCATTCCGAAGCCGCCATCGCCGCTGCGCGAGCCGGAAAAATTGTGCTGTGTGAGAAACCGCTCGCCAACACAGTGAAAGAGGCAAAGGCAATGGTGGAGGCGGCGCGAAACGTGCCGACGATGGTCTGGTTTAACTACCGGCGAGTTCCCGCGATTGCCTATGCCAAGAGGCTCATAGACGAAGGACGTGTCGGCCAGGTCTTTCACTATCGGGGAACGTATCAGCAGCAGTGGGGAACCGATACGAACCGGCCGCTGACCTGGAAGATGGATCCGGAACAGGCTGGACATGGAGTTGTGGGCGACCTCTTGTCGCACGCGGTGGATCTCGCGCTCTACTTGAACGGCGCCATCGAGCAGGTGACTGCGCTTACGCGGACGTTTGCGCCAGGCAGAGCGGTGGAAGATGCGGTTGAATCGCTCGCGACCTTTGCTAACGGGAGCATCGGAACGCTTGAAGCGACGCGCTTCGGCGTTGGTTCGCGCAACGGAAACAGCTTCGAGGTGCAAGGCGCGAAGGGAATGCTGCGCTTCCATCTCGAAGACATGAACAAGCTCGAGTTCTTCGATGCAACGGACGGCGCGCCGCTTCAGGGCGTACGGAGTTTGCTCGTCACAGACGCGCAGCATCCTTACGGAACGAATTTCTGGCGGCCGGGACATATCATCGGCTACGAGCATACATTTATTGCGGCGCTGGCCGATTTTCTCTTCAGTCTGTCCCGAGACGAGCAGTTTCATCCAAATTTTGAAGACGGGCTGCGGGTGCAGGAAGTACTCGACGCAGTTCTGCAATCGGCGCATTCGCGCCGCTGGGAGGGGATACCAACATGAGCTTGTCGAGACGCGCGTTCACAACAGGTTTGGCAGCCGCTTCGCTTGCAAGGCCGCACTCGCACGCCGAACAGGCCGCCGCGCAGCCTGAAGCTCCGGCGCCCTCGTGGCAGCCGCAAGTTTTCGATCCGCACGAACTCGAGACGGTGGCTGTTCTGGCGGAACTCATCATTCCAAAGACGGACACACCCGGCGCACGTGACGCGCTGGTGCATCAACACCTCGATAAGATCCTGTCCGCGTCTCCCGAAGCTGCGCGAACTGATTTTCTCCAGGGGCTTTGGTGGCTGGATGGTTACTGCCTGCAATCTGCGGCAAAGCCGTTTAAAGATGTTCCCGCGTCAGAACAGATGCAGATTCTGACACGCCTATACGACAGTCCTGATCCGGAACTTCGGCCGGGAAAAGAGTTTGTTCATCTCGCGAAGAACTGGACGGCAAAGATCTACTACTCAACCCAAGCCGGCGAGCAGGAACTCAACAAGGGCGGACACGTGCCATCGAGCTATGTATCGGCCTGCGGCGCCTGAGAGCAAACTCATGGTCTCGCGGCGGCGGTTTTGCTCGCTGTCCGCGGCTGCTTTCTCGCTGCCGCTTGTTGCGAGTGCCAGCGAAGGGGGCGCAATTCCCCTGAAGTTCGGGCATCGCCAGGCGAACATGGTGGAGCAGACCGGACCGATTGTCTTCGAAATCGCCCGTCGTATTCGCGGCCTCTCGGGCGTTGAGCTGCAAATGATCTGGAAGGGCCAGGATCTTTCAGACCACGAAACGACGCTGGCATACAAGAGAGAAGCAAACCGCTGGGCCGTGCAGGTTCCGTCTATTGCCGGAATCTGGTCGCACGGCGAATCGATATTCAACATCGGGTCCGCCAGGCAGACCATTCAGCGGGCCATCCGGGCGGCGGAGCTGCTGGGCGCCAGCGTGATTCTGGTCGCCCTGTTCGATGCGAACTGCCCGAACATGAGCGACGAGAGCTCTTACGGTCCGGTGGTCGACCTTCTGCAAAATGTCTCATCCGAAGCGGCAGACGCGGGCGTAGCGCTGGGGCTCGAGACGTCCCTCACTCCGGCGGACGACAAGAAATTTGTTGATCTCGTGAACCGCTCGGCGGTGAGGATTTACTACGACGCCACGAACAAGGAGCTGGCGTACCCGGGCCAGAGCGTGCCGGGGATCCAATTGCTCGGTCAACGTATCGTTCAGATTCATCTCAAGAACGAGGACCGGCTGCTGTCTGAACCGGCAAAGGTCAACTGGCCGGCCGCGTTACGCGCCTTGCAGCGGATCAGCTATCAAGGCTGGTATGTCTTTGAAACGAAACACCAAAACCCTGAGCAGTGCGTCCTGGCGACCCAGCAAAACATAGACTTTGTCCGAACGTACTCTGCGTAGCGGTCATTTTGCGAAACGAACTTCCCCATGAATCTGATTAATCTCGATCGAAATAATTGACAAACTAGCTGACCTGGACAATCCTGATAGGAATACAGGGTTTTTCAGATATGCGGCTCATTCCTCTAACGCTTCTCCCCGTTTTCTTCGTGGCAACCCTATTCGGGCAATCAACAGGCCGAATCGCGGGTACTGTGGCGGACCCAACCGGGGCCGTGATTCCGCTTGCGACGGTAGTGTCCATAAACAGTCAAACCGGAGAAACGCGCACGACGCAGACGAATCAGCAGGGCATTTTCGCGTTGCCGGATCTACCGATCGGCAATTACACGCTCGCAGCAAACGCGCCGGGATTCGAGACACAGCGGCGGGAGGGGGTGTCGCTGCTTACCGGACAGGCTCTCGAAGTGAACTTCTCGCTGCCGGTGGGTAATGCCTCCCAAACGGTTGAGGTTTCGGAATCGGCGCCGCTTGTGCAAACGGACTCTTCAAGTATCCAGACCTCGGTGAATCAGAAGCAGATGCAGGATCTTCCGCTGAATGGCCGGAATGCCTTGCAATTGACGACGCTGACGCCGGGAACGGTGCTGACGAACGTCGGCACCGAATCCGGCCAGCAGGACAATACGGGGCTGTCAGTGAACGGACTGCGCGCCACGCAGAATAACTTTCAGTTGGATGGAACCAATTACACCAATAGGTTCTTTGACTCGGTTCCGGTCATGCCGGCTCCCGATGCCCTTCAGGAGTTCACGATTCAATCGTCGAATTATGGCGCGGAGTATGGCGGAGCGGGCGCGTTAGTGCAGTTGTCAACGCGTTCGGGTACGAACGAGATCCACGGGACCGCGTTCGAGTTCCTGCGGAATACCGATTTGAACGCGCGCAATTTCTTTAACATCACCAAGCCGCCTTTCAAGCTGAACCAGTTTGGCGGCACGGTTGGCGGACCGATTAAGAAGAACAAGACTTTCTTCTTCTTTGCCGCGCAGGATACGCAGCGCCGGTCGGCGCCGAGTCCGATCTCCATCACCACCCCAACCGAGGCCGAGAGGAATGGTAACTTTTCCTCGCTGCGGACCACGATCATAAATCCGACAACCGGCAAGCCCTTTCCGGGAAACATCATTCCGACCAACATGTTCAATCCTGTTTCGGTAGCAGTTGCGAACGCGCTGCTCCCACTGCCGAACAGCGGGACGCAGTACATTTCCGCCGCGAACCAGAACCTTGATGACACGCAGTATTTGGCAAAGATAGATCAGGTCTTTTCGGACAAGGATCACTTGAGCGTCCGGTACTTCTATGACGAGGACAATTTTCAAAGGCCGTTCAACGCCCCTACCGGCTTCTATGCAGAGAACCTCTTCCGAAATCAAACGCTCGTTTTGAACGAGACGCATGTGTTCGATCCGTCACTGACCGCGACCTTTTATGCCAGCGCCGGGCGGTTCGCAAGGACGCAGATACCGACCGACCCCGGCCTGCAATCCCTGCAGAGCTTCGGACAGCAGGTGCCGCTGGGAACGGCGGTTCCCATCTTTCCCGGCATCCGCCTAAACATTTCCGGATTTGTAAACATTTTCTCGGGTGGGGCATTGCGACAGGATCCGACCACCTTCGAGTACAGGGCGCAGGCGGTGAAGATCTGGGGCGCCCACAGCATCAACTTCGGCGGCGGGTTTGAAAGAACCCGCATCGATGCGAATGACTATTCGTACACACCCGGCGACAACACGTTCAACGGGCAGGTAAGCGGTTCGGCCCTGACTGATTTCTATCTGGGCTACGAGTCGCAGTTCTTCCAGGACAACGGGCGCACGTTCTACCTCCGTGAATCCAGGCCTTCTCTTTATGTGCAGGATGACTGGAAAGTGAACCGCCAGCTCACGTTGAATCTCGGATTCCGCTGGGAGCCCTGGCTTCCACCGATCGATCACAACAACGCATTGACTGCCTTTGTGCCGGGACAGCAATCGACAGTGGCGCCCAATGCGCCGCTGGGCCTGCTATTTCCAGGCGACCAAGGCATCTCCGAATCGGTGTTCAAGCAGAACTGGAAGGACTTTGCGCCGAGAGTAGGCTTTGCCTGGAACGTTGGCGGCGATCAGAGGACAGTAGTTCGGGCAGCTTACGGAATCTTCTACAGTTTTCCCGAAGGTCTCTTGTATCAGCGGACGGATGCCACGCAGCCCACTGACCTCTACTTGAGTATTCCAGCCCCGCAAAGCTTCACCAATCCGTATCAGGGATACCCAGGTGGAACTCCCTTTCCGCGCGCTCATATCGCTCCGAGCGAATTCGCGACATACACGTTCTTGCTGCCGGTGTCCGGCGGCACGCTCGATCCGGCTTCCAGGGTCGGTTATACGCAGAACTGGAACTTTACATTGGAGCACCAGTTTGCCGGGAATACGGCAGTCTCGGTCGCATACGTCGGGAACCACGCAGTGAATATTATGGGCTCGCGGCAGTTCAATCCGGCGATTTTCGGACCAGGAGCCACGGTTGCCAACGAGAACTCCCGGAGGCTTTATCCGGGGCTCGCGGCAATGGAACTCGCCAGCTCTTATGTGTATGAAGAGTTCGAGTCGCTGCAGATCAACGCGACCAAACGAGTGAGCAACGGGTTGACTCTGTTGTCGAACTTCACCTGGGGCAAGACGATTGATGATACTTCGAGCGCTACCGAGGGCAACCCGGGACCTCCGAATCCATTCAATTTCTCCAGCGCGCGGGGACCAGCCGACTTTGACCAGGAGTTCCGGTTTGTTACGTCCCTGGTTTACACGCTGCCGCACTTCGGCGTGACCGGCTTCCGCAATGTGGTGTTCAACGATTGGCAGGTGAATGCCATCGCAAGCCTCTACAGCGGGTTGCCCTTTACGGTGGTGAGCGGCACGGATCGATCGAGATCGGGGATCGGCAATGACTATGCCGACATTGTGGGGAGCCCGGCCCGACCGGCGGGAGCGAGCCAGGTACAGGAGTACTTCAACACGGCCGCTTTCACACAGGCGATTCTTGGAACTTTCGGCGACATAGGCCGCAACAGCCTGCGCGGACCCGCTTTCTTTGACTTCGATGCCTCCATATTCAAGAACTTCCTGTTTGCCGAGAGATTGCGGTTGCAGTTCCGGGCGGAAGCGTTCAACATCGAAAACCGCGCGAATTTCAACAATCCGAATGCGACGGTCTCGGCAGGGGTGACGTTTGGGAGGATTACGAGCGCGGCTGATCCGCGAGTGCTGCAGTTTGCGCTGAAGCTGTTCTTCTGATACGGGGGCGGGAATGCCGGCGAGGCCTGATTTCGGCGGAGCGCTTTTATCACACGCAGAGCCTTCTAAAATGCCTTCGTGAACGATCTTCGGTTCGCGCTGCGCATGTCGGCGAGAAACTCTGGTTCGACCACGTTGATTGTTGCACTGCTCGCCGTAGGCATCGGCATGTGCGCGACCATGTTCAGCTTGTTTGACGCTGTTTTGCTGAGTCCGTTGCCGGTTAGCCATCCCGAACAGTTGGTAAGGATGGTGCAGCAACTGCCGAGACTCGGCATCAGAAGCGAGTTCCCGTATGCGTATTATCGAGCGCTAGGGGACCACTCCAAGACACTTACGATATTCGGCGAAACGGGCGAGGACACGCACTTCAGAATGACTGCGCCTGAGCCGGCAGAGGAGATTACGGTACGTGCGGTGACGCCGGAATTCTTTCGGGCTTTGGGGGTCCGTGCGTTGCTTGGGCGAATCTTGATGCCGGATGATGCGACGCGGAATTCGGGCACGCCACCCGCGGTCTTGAGCTACAACTTCTGGCGCCGGCGTTTTCGCGGCGATCCTGCCGCTGTGCGCGGCCAAACGCTCGACATCAATGGCCACCGGTTCGCTGTTGTCGGCGTGATGCCGCGAGAATTTAACGGGCTTTCGGCAGATACGACGCCCGATCTGCGGATTCCTTTGCAGGCGTTCTCCCTCATCTCGGACTACAAAATAGAATTTGCCGTTTTTGAACTCGCAGGCCGGCTCAAGCCCGGGTTCACGCGAGCAAACGCCCAAGCCGAGTGTCTGTCGATCTGGCAGTCGACAATGTCTGATTACTATCGGAACGTCGAAAAAGAGTCACCAGAAACCGTGGCAGCGCTGCTCAAGCGCGGGATGCGACTTGATTCACTGGAACGCGGCACGTCCATTCTGCGCGAGACCTTCGCCGATGTCTTCAAATTATTGATGGCTTCGGTCAGCCTGCTGGCGCTTATTGTTACGCTCAACGTGGCGGGCCTTCTGCTTGCGCGCGCCGCGACACGGCGGCAGGAAATGGCGGTCCGACTCGCCGTTGGCGGAACTCCGCTGCGGTTAGCGCGGCAAATGGTGACGGAGAGCCTGTTGCTTTCTGTGTCGGGAGGAATCGGCGGACTGCTGATCGCGATGATAGCAACGCCCCTGGCGCTGCATCTGCTGCCGCCGCTGCGAGACATTTCGACCTCAATCATGCCGCTGTCGATTGACACGAACCTTAACGCGCGAGTGCTCTGGTTTGTTCTCGCATTGTCGACGCTCACGACGATCAGTGTTACGGTGAGCCCGGCCTTGACGACAATGCGGCTGAGTATTGACAGCCTCCTGCGAACCGTGCGGTCCAGCAGAAGCTTGCGCGGGCGCCAGGCCTTAATTGTTTTGCAGATGGCGCTGTGCACGTTCCTGCTCGTAAGCGCGGGCTTGCTGGTGCGCAGCTTTCAACAGTTGCGCGACACACCTTCCGGCTTCTCTCGCGACTCGATAGCGACATTTGCCTGCGATCTTGAAGGGTACAAACAAGCGCCAGAAATCCTAGATGCGCTGATGAATCGCATTCGCGAAATACCCGGCGTGGTTTCGGTGGCTACTTCTTCGATCGGCGTGATGCGCGGTCATGGAATGTTCGCCAGCATTGTACCGGCAGGCCAACGCGTTGGCAGAGCCGATTTTATGGAGTGCGCTGTGAATTATGTCTCCCCGGATTACTTCAGCAGTATGGGCGTGCATATTCTGGCCGGGCGTGATTTCAGGCCTTCCGATGTTCCGAAGCCGAAACAGCCGGCTCCGATAAAGGCGGTGGTGAACGAAGCCTTCGTTCGGCGTTTGTTCCCGGGTGTAGACCCACTCTCAAAGCAGTTCGGTTGGGCCACGGAAGGAAGCGTAGCCAAGGCTCGTTTCGAAATCGCAGGCGTAGTAAGCGACGCCAAGTACAGATCTCTGAAAGAGCCGGTCCGGCCCATGTTCTTTGCGCTGGAGACGGATTTCGATTCGTTCGTACTGTACGTTCGCACCCGCACGCGTCCGGAAGAGATCATCGAGCCGGTGCGCCGCGCAACCGCGTCAGTCGCCCACGGATTGCCTTTTCTTGAAGTAAACACGCTGGCTCACGAGGTGGACGAGAGCACGGCCCCGGAGCGAATCACCGCGCTGCTAGCGTCACTCTTTGGTGGCATCGCAACGCTGCTGGCGGGTATTGGCGTATACGGATTGCTGGCCTATGCTGTCACACAAAGACGCCGCGAGATTGGCATTCGCATGGCTCTGGGCGCACAGCGATCGAACGTGGCGCGATTGATCGCGCGACAGACGCTCATCATAACGGCGGCCGGCATCGCCCTGGGACTGGCAGCGGCCCTGATCACCGGGCCCGCTATTCGATCCCTCCTTTATGGAATTTCCGCCACCGATCCGGAATCCTTCGCGGCAGCGGCAATCTTCGTCCTAGTAATCGCCGCGGCGGCAACGGCTATACCGGTGATGGATGCGCTCGAAACACAACCGGCCGAAACTCTCCGCATTGAAAATTGAGGCCGCCTGCCGGTCTCTACTTTACGACGCGGAATTCATTGCCAACCACTTCGGCTGCCGTGCGGCCGGAGCTTACGACATCGGACGGCTCGGAGTTAGAGATGGGCAGCAACGGAAAGAGGAGCTCCGCGACGCGGTACGACTCTTCGAGATGCGGATAGCCGGACAGGATGAAGGTCTCGATTCCGAGGTCGGCGTATTCCAAAAAGCGCTTCGCGACGGTTTCGGGATCGCCTACTAGTGCGGTTCCCGCGCCGCCTCGGACAAGACCGACGCCGGCCCAAAGGTTGGGGCTAATCTCGAGGTTCGCCCGATCTCCCTGGTGCAGGGCCACCATCCGGCGCTGTCCTTCGGAATCGAGTCGAGCAAGCGCCCGCTGCGATCGGGCAATGGTCTCCTCATCTACGTACTTGATAAGCTCGTTTGCCGCCTGCCAGGCTTCTTCGTTGGTCTCACGCACAATCACGTGCAGGCGAATGCCGAACCGCACCGTGCGGCCAGCCTCCGCGGCTTTCTGCCGGACGGATTGAATCTTCTCCGCGACCAGCGCAGGCGGCTCCCCCCAAGTCAGATAAACGTCGACCTGCCGGGCGGCCAGTTCGATGGCGGCTTTTGAAGAACCGCCGAAATACAACGGCGGATGCGGCCGTTGCAGCGGCGGGTAGATGACCTTGGCGCCTTCCACGTGGACATGCTTGCCTTTGAAGGTGGTCGGTTCCCCCGAAATGGAGCCGCGCCATACGGTCAGAAATTCATCGGTGACTTCGTAGCGCTCATCATGCGAAAGGAAGATGCCGTCGCCTTTGGCTTCGTCAGGATCTCCGCCGGTGACCACATTGATAAGCAGCCGGCCGTCGGAAAAGCGGTCAAACGTGGCTGCCATTCGCGCCGCGAGAGTGGGTGACATGACTGCGGGACGAACGGCTACCAGGAACTTCAAACGCGTAGTTACCGGCACCAGCGTGGAGGCAACCACCCAGGCGTCTTCGCACGAATTACCGGTGGGAAGCAGGACGCCTTCATAGCCGAGCCGGTCAACGGCTTGAGCGATCTGCTTCAAGTAACCATGGTCGGTCTGGCGCATGAGATGAGTAGTGCCCAGATAGCGGCCGTCGCCCTGCGTGGGAATAAACCAGAAGAGTTTCATTGATAGTGGGTTGAGCCTCTCAAAGAATCATTGTTGGCGAAAAGAAACGGGCTGAAGTCCCTTGCTCACGGCGAAAAGTGCAATCGTACCAGCAAGAGGCATGACTGCGGCGAGCGCAAAGACCGGCGAATAAGAAAATCGATCTACGAGAAATCCGGTCAACAAAGGAAACAGCAATCCGGAGAGCCCGCCGCACAGCCCGTGAAGCCCGGTGGCGCGACCGACCGACTCATCGGGAAACATGTCAGTGACGGCGGCAAACATGTTAGCGGACAGAAAGGTGTGTCCAAACAGGACGATGCCAATGACGGCGAGAGCTTGCGCAACCGTCGGGACGAAATAAACCGCGAAACTCGCCAGGCAGAGAATAGCGCCGGAGTACATGGTGATTTGCCGCGCCCGTTTCGCACTGAAATGGCGCTTCAAAAGCAATCCCGCGGCCCAACCGCCGGCAACGCTCCCTAAGTCGCCCATGAGAAACGGGATCCAGCTGAATGCGCCGATGTCGCGCAAGCTCAGACCGCGAACCGTGTAGAGGTAGTCCGGCATCCAATACCAATAAAACTGCAGAACCGGGCCGACCAGAAAGCGGCACGCCATGATAGACCACGACTGGCGATAACGAAGCAACTCGACACTGCTCTGTTTCCTGACCGCCGTTTCATTTGAGCCGCTTCTCAATGCGCCGCGTGAAATCGACCGGTGAAATCGCCACCAGAGCGGCACCCAGCAGACGCCCAGGA
>Ga0213872_10002485_pt1 | contig 10789 bp, 7 predicted proteins | sample VelepicomBERX_R2_FD_160071 | JGI IMG/M metagenome (GOLD analysis project Ga0213872, IMG submission 160071) | Rhizosphere microbial communities from Vellozia epidendroides in rupestrian grasslands, the National Park of Serra do Cipo, Brazil - RX_R2 | ecosystem: Host-associated > Plants > Roots >... | reverse complement strand
CTTAAGGACGCCGACGATCAACTCCAGGCGGCGGGTGTGGGGTACATAGAATTTGCGATGCGTTGGCCGGAGCACTTCCGCGTGATGTGGCGCAGTGAGTTGCTGAATGAGAACTCGCCTCGCCTGGAGCAGGCACGAGAAACAGCCCAGCAGCCTCTCCGGGAGGCGTTGAGGCGCGCCAATGCGCAAGGGCGCACACTGTCAGAGGACGAGTTGGCGGTGCGATTCCAGCTGGCCTGGTGCTGCGTGCACGGCTACGCCTCCTTGTGGGTGGAAGGCAATCGTCGATCGCGCTCCCTCGATGAGGCAAAACGCATACTCGACCTCCTGCGACCCGCGCTGGTGCAGGAATGAGTCGCTTCCCGGACCCTTCTAATATGCATCGATCTCGATCTCATCGCAGCTTCTCGAACTCGGCCTTGGCTTGCTTCAGAACAGGGATATCAGAGTCGGCCTCCTTCCACAGCGCGAGGAAATCCCGATACGCGGTCCGAGCTTTCTCTAGATCGTGCATGAGCACATAGGAACGGCCTAGCTGAAGTCGTGCCAGAGCTGCGAGTGGACAATTCACCGCAGCGCCGCGATATTGAAGGTATTTCTGGAACTCAGCCGCCGCTTCGGGGCCTTTATTCGCTCGTAGATACGCTTCTCCGCGAATGAAAGCCGGATAGAGGAAAATTCCGGTTCCCAGAGTAGGATCGAGATAAGCCAATTCGTATGGGACGGTGACCCGCAGGATCTCAATCGCCTGTACTTCATCGCGTTGCAGCGCGAGAGAAGCTCGAGCAGCAGGCACCCAATACTTGTTGATTGCGGTATTCGTGGGAAAGCGTCGGGCGACCGCATCGAGCGGTTCCCCCGAACGATTCGTTTCGCCCGTGCGGGCGAGTATCAGTTCTACAAGCAATTGCACGTCTCGACTCTGGCTCATGTCGAGCGAGGCCTTCACCTGCTTTCGTGCTTCCTGGGGATCTCCAAGTTCGGCTTCGCGCAATGCAGAGTTAAGCTGCCACAGGGCGGCTGCTTCATTCCTGTGGTCCTGCAAGGCGGATTCTACCGCTCGGCGCGATAGCTCCCGAGCCTTTGTCCTCCGGCCATAGAAGGCTTCTGTATCCGAGGCATTGGATAGCAGCAGGTCTTCGATGCCGACTTTACCTGTGGCGGATGTGACTAATTCCTGCATGCCTTTGGTGTCTTCTTCAAGGAACGCCACGCCATAGCAAAAAGACATCGTCCACGGACTTTCTAAATTGCGGGTTTGTACCTGTCGACATATGGTCCTGGCCTCGTCAGAGCGGTTGAGACCCCGGAGTGCGAAGACCAGTTGACGGCAGAGGCTGGGTCGAGCTTAAGCGCTTCTTTCGACTCTTCTTCCGATCGCTTCAACTGACCTACAGTCGCCAGCAAATAAGCCAAGTCGCCATGAGCGGACACTTCCCGGGGATATTCCCTGGAGTAGACCTCAAGTGTCTGGATCGCTTTGTCTATGTCTCCGGTCACAAGTTGATAGTACTGAGCAGAAATAACATACCGTTCTCTTTCGCTTACAAGATCACGCAGCTCGTAGGCTTTCGTACTGTAATCACGGGCTGCCTCAAGCTCTCCCATGCCATAGCTGGTGACGGCAAGTTTCCAATAGGCCGAGGCGAACTTTGGGTCCAATTCGACGGCGCGTTTAAGGAAGGGTATGGACGCCGCGTCTCCTTCGGCATCATATTTACTACCGGCCAAGGAATAAGCTCTCAAGGCATCCAATGACGAGGTAGTGACTCGGTCCATGGGAACGTCATACTTCTGCACGGAGCTTAAGGATTCCCCAAGCCTCTCGCGCAATTTCTTGCCTGCAGTCCCCAGCGCCGCAAGTACCTGCTCCTTGCCATTCGCTGTTTCCTGTTCCTGGGCCAACGGGTCGCCAGTACGGCAATTTACCGCCTTCAGGCCGATAACGTACTGGGAGCCGATGCTTGAAATTGAGCCTTCAATGGCGGCCGCGCTGTCGGTACGCTGGCACACCTCGCGCGCCAGTTCTTGCACCAGAAGAGCATCCCTGGGCTGGTCCATTAACGCGAGTGTCTGAGCGATGCGCTGATCGGAAAGGAGGTTGAGAAAAGGCGACTGCTGGAGCTCCGCTGCAAGCCCCTGCCGCAGGGTTTTGTCAAACACAGGATCGCCAGTGCTGTTTGTAAAATCGGCGAGAACGACGGTGTCCGCATCGGTCAATTTGCCGCCACGATGCGAACGATAATAAAGGCCACCGGTAACCGATGCAGCGACAAGCAGGAGGGCGAGGGGAATGCCCACCTTCCAGCGCACTCGAGAGCGTTGGCCAAGCAACGCGGGGACTTCTTTCGGCTGTTTTGGGCTCGATCCCAGAAGGTCGGAGGAGGGTCTGAACGCAGAATCCGTTTCGGTGGCTACGGCCCGGCTAGCCCCGCTGTCCCGCTTCAGCCTCTGCAAGTCCGCACGCATCTCCGTGGCGCTCTGGTAGCGGAGGTCGCGGTCCTTCTCTAAGGCCTTGTGAATGACTGCATCTAATTGCGGCGGCAACTGCGATGTAAATTGTGATAATGGCTGCGGATCCTTGTGGAGAATGGCACCACAAATTTCGCCGGAACTCTCACCATCGAAGGGAATCCTGCCCGTCGCCATCTCGTACAAAACCACTCCGAAAGAGAACAAATCGGAACGGGAATCCAGATCTTGGGCCCGTATCTGCTCTGGCGACATGTAGGCTACCGTGCCCACCATTACTCCTGTACTGGTTAGCGACTTCTGGGGCGGGTCAGCCATGGTTGCGGCAGGGTCGGCACTCATGCATTCGCCCCTTCCGATCATTTTGGCTACACCGAAATCGAGTATCTTGGCATGACCGCGCCGGGTAACAAAGATATTTGGCGGCTTGATGTCGCGGTGGATAATACCTTCGGCGTGTGCGGCGTCCAGCCCGTCGGCAATCTGGATCGCAATGCTAAGAACCTTTTCCCATTCCAAGCGGGTCCCAATCAGATGTTTAAGTGTGGCGCCATCCAGGAACTCCATGGCGATGAAGGCGTGGCCGTGGTCTTCGCCAATGTCATAGACCGTGCAAATGTTGGGATGGTTCAGCGCTGACGCAGCCCGTGCCTCGCGGCGAAAACGCTCGAGCGCCTGAGGATCTCCTGCTACAACGTCGGGGAGGAACTTGAGAGCAACAAAACGGCCAAGGCGTGTGTCCTCAGCCTTGTACACCACTCCCATGCCTCCTCCGCCCAGCTTTTCGAGGATGCGGTAGTGCGAAATGGAGGCGCCGATCATGTCTGCCGCTCCGGCCAGAGGTTGGATCGGCTTCCCTGACACCCCCAAGCTGTAAGGGAAGGGCTGCGGACCCGTTCTGGAGTTAAGACTTTTCCGCGTGCTGGGCGGAAGCGTCCGGAATCTGCCGCAGTTCGAGCGTCGGAACGGATAGGAGGACAGTATCCGCTACCGACTGGACCATTCGGACAGGTAACTCAAATGTGGCAGCGCGGAGCAGGCTGTGGGCAGCACCGAGTTGCTCGGCGGCCGACTTACTCAATTTGATCTGGAGCGCGATGATCGTCCATGTGGCGGTATCGACAAACAGAGCGCCCACTTCGCCGATCGCCTGTCCGTCAGCCGCAATTACTGTTCGTCCTCGAAGCTGTTCATCAGAAACCTGCATCGTCGAACCGCCTATCTCAGCAATTTAACAGCTAAACCTGCCGGGCCCGGGCAACGCACCGAGTGTACACCTCTCGTTGCTTTAGAAAATGAAAGATTCACGGCAGCAGAACTCTTGAGGCGGGACAGGGCGCGTCGCTGGACAACAAAAGGCCGGAACGGATCCCGGCCTGCGTGTTTCTGCCGGAGCTCCCAGGCGGGCCTCTTCGCGGCCAAGCTAAATCGGCTACCATTCCTTCGAGCATCAAGCGTGCTTTGAGGAGACGGCTCCCTGGCAGTCGAGACACAGACCGCTTTCATCAGCTACTCGCGTGAAGACTCCGAGTTTGCGCTGAAGCTCGCGGAGGATCTGAAGGCGGCCGGAGCGGCGGTGTGGCTGGATCAACTGGATATTGCTCCTGGGCAGCGATGGGCGCGCGCGGTGGAAGAGGCTCTGCATGCTTGTCCACAGATGCTGGTGATTCTATCTCCCGCATCCACTAACTCTACGAACGTAGATGACGAGGTGAGCTTTGCGCTGGAGGAGAGGAAGACCGTTATTCCGGTGCTCTATCGGGATTGCAATATCCCGTTTCGGCTCCGGCCGTTTCAGTATGTAGATTTCCGCGTTGATTATGAGATTGGGCTGAGGATGCTTTTGCGGGCTCTGCCTGTTGCGCCAGACTCGGAGAATGCTGGTTCCACCCCGAAGGAGCTGCCCTACAAGGGTGGTGGTGTTTGGACGAAACAGGAAGGCGGCGTTCGCGAGCACCTGAATTCTGTCAGCTTCGCGAAGAAGCAGAGCGGCTGGGTAGTGGGTGTTGAGGGGACCATCCTGCACACCGACGATGGAGGACGAAGCTGGAACCGGCAGGGCAGCGGCAACCTTGCGACTCTGTTTTCGGTCAGCTTCGTGAATGAGGAAAGCGGCTGGGCGGTGGGAGCGGCAGGCACGATCCTGCACACCGAAGATGGCGGGCAAAGCTGGTACCCGCAGTCCAGCTTGATGAACAGAGTAGCCCTTAATTCGGTCAGCTTCGCGAACGAGCTGAGCGGCTGGGCCGTGACAGCGCAGTCACACAGGATTCTGCACACGGAAGATGGCGGGCGAGAATGGGACCGGCAGGACTGCGATCATCTGCAATTGGGTGAGCATCTTCAATCAGTGAGCTTTACGGACGGGGAGAGCGGCTGGGTGGTGGGGGACAAGGGCTGCATCCTGCACACGAAGGATGGGGGAAGAACCTGGAAACGGCAGAACAGCGGCGTCGACGAAAATCTGTCTTCGGTCATCGCGAATGGTCAGAGTGTCTGGGTTGTGGGTGCTAAGGGAGTCATCCTCCACACCGAAGATGGCGGAAGAATCTGGAGCCGGCAGGGTAGCGGCGTCGACGAAAGTCTGTATGCGGTCAGCTTCGCGAATAGGCAGAGTGGCATGGCCGTGGGAGCGGCAGGCAGGATCCTCCATACGGAAGATGGAGGTCAAACATGGAAAACGCAGGACAGCGGTACCGGCAACTGGCTGCTCTCTATCGCCTTTCCCGCACCTCAATCCGGCTGGGCGGTCGGCAGACATGGCACCATTCTTCACTACGAAGAATAGCGAACAACAGCAAAAGGCCGGGACGGATTCCCGGCCTGCGTGTTTTCTGAAGACAAATTTAGGCGGACTTCTTCGTGGCCAGTGCCTTGACGCGGGCGTTCAGGCGGCTCTTGTAGCGGGAGGCGGTGTTGGCGTGGAGGACGCCCTTCTGCACGCTCTTGTCGAGGGCGGAGGCGGTGGCGCGGAACTGCTCGGTTGCGGCCTTGAGGTCGCCAGCGTGGATGGCCTCGCGCAGAGCGCGCAGGCTGCCGCGCACGCGGCTCTTGTTGGAGCGGTTGACCGCGGTGCGCCTTTCGGTTTGACGGACGCGCTTAAGCGCGGAGACATGGTTTGCCATGGTGGTTCTAAACTCTTTTCTGGAATATGGGATGCAGGCAATTGGACATCCCCTGCAATAGATAAGTTTACGGGATTGCGGGGAATGAAGCAAGCGTTCAGGGCACAGCGCTGAGGGCTCAGTGTCGTGTGTATCTATAATCGGGCGCATGCTTCGAGCCGCTGCTTTGGTGGAGCTTTTTGCCTGCTGGGTGATGTGGGTGCTTGCGTTCGTGAAGCCGCGGAGACAGGCAGCGAGTCAGAAGGAAGTGGCCAGGGCTCCGGCGTCGAAGTGGGGGATCGGGCTGGTGACGCTTGGCTTTGCGCTGATCTGGGTATATGTCAGACCGGTTGGGTTTGAGAAATCAGAGGCATCGCTGATCGTGTCGATGGTTCTCGGGCCACCTTCGGTCGCGCTCGCGTGGGCGGCGGCACGGCATCTGGGCAAGCAGTGGCGGTACCAGGCAGCGGTGAGCGAGGGCCATGAGCTGATCCAGCAGGGCCTTACCGGTGGGTGCGGCACCCGATCTATGCGTCGATGCTGGGGATGCTGCTGGCGACGGGTTTCTGCTGGACATGGTGGCCCCTGTTTGTCGCCGGGATTGTTGTGTTTCTCATCGGGACGGAGATTCGCGTGCGGACAGAAGACCGCCTGCTCGGTGAGCACTTCGGGGAGTCTTCTTCGGCTTACCGGGCGCGAGTACGCGCCTATATCCCGTTCGTGCGCTGACGGGCCGGTGGTGGATTGCTGCTCCTGATACAGGCTGATGCACGCATTCACGAACGCAAACCCGGCCTGCCGGTGAACGCGGTCTCTAATAGGGGAGGATCAGGTGGTGTGGAGCGGCCCCGGACGTGGTAGTTGCATAACGGACTCGCGCTATCGTCTACGGCATCGCTCCATTGCGGGGTCTGGATGCCGAGGGGTCAGGGGCTTGTCCTGCGAAGCGTCCCCGGCGGGGAATGAGGCAAGCAGTCAGCGGGTACGGGATGGATTGCGGCAAATCCCATAGAAATTTACGCGAAATTCATCTTGGGTTTATTTTTTTGTAACGTCGTGCGCTTAAGAGCGAGAGGGGGATTCCGTGCTGATATGGCGGAATAGGCTAGTTCATCGCGCACGACCTGTCGCCGAAAATGTCCGCCACGCCTGAGGCCACAATTTTCCGATGCGGAGGTTTCGCATGATGACAAGTTTGTTTTCGGCGACAATAGTTATCGCTCTCGGTTTGATGGGCCTTTCCGGGAGTACGAAGGCAGGTCCAGCGGCCTTCTCTAAGGCTACCTACTCAAGCCCCATCGCCATCTCAATCGACAACCGGCTCGTTTGGTCGGTGAATCCCAACAATAACAGCGTGTCGGTCATCCGCACCGATACTAACCAATTGATCGAAACAATTGCAGTGGGTCACGAGCCCCAGAGCATCGCGCTCACCCCGGACAACAGCTACGCCTATGTGGCCAATGCCGCCGACGGAACTGTCACAGTGATCGCGATTCTGGACGCTGATCCAAACCACTTTAGCGCCCAGGTTGCCAAGAGTGTTGGCAATAACGGCGCGCTGACTACCGGGGCCGAGCCCTGGAATATCGTTGTCTCGCCGGACGGCAAACGGGTGTTCGTGGCCAACAGCAGCCAAGATACCATCACGGTAATCTACGCGCCCCTGAACTACGTTATCGGCAATGTGGACCTCAGGTACAGCATCTGCAACGACCCCGACCGGGGGCGCCACTTCCAGCCACGGGGGCTGGCGGTGACCCAAGACAACAGCAAGCTCTACGTCACGCGCTTTTTATCCTTCACCAAAGATGTCAAGAATGGGGGTAAGCAGGGCGCCGACGAAGGCAAACAAGGGCTGGTGTGCCAGCTCAGCATCAAGACGACGTCCACAAAACTTGCCGATTATTATCCAGTGATGGCGATCCCGCTCGCTACGCAGCCGACCGGGTTTATTGATTTGGCCGGCAACCCGACCTCAGCCTTTCCCAATCAGCTTCAGAGTATCGTGATCCGGGGCGACCAGGCCTACCTGCCCAATATCGCTGCCTCACCCACGGAGCCTCTACACTTCGATGCTGACACCATGGCCTTCGTCAGCGTGATCGACGGTATCAACAGCGCGACCCCGGTCGATGCACCGGGCAAGTTTCTCAATTTGCACCTTGGCGCGCGCGTCCCCGAAGCGGGTAAGATCAAGCTCTTCTTTGCTAATCCCTGGGCGATCGCTTTCACCAACCAGAGCGGGGCAGGGACGGGCTACGCCGTCTCCGCCGCAAGCGATCTGCTGGTCAAGGTCGATGTTGCGGCTGACGGGAAGCTGAGCTTCACGGACAATAACACTACTACGCGCTATATCGACCTTAACGACCCCAACAATCCAGCCACGAGTGGAGCCAACGCTGGCAAGAATCCGCTGGGGATCGTCATCAATGACGCCGGGACCACGGCCTATGTGATGAACCGCATCTCGCGCAACGTCTCGGTGGTAAACCTCACCACGGACAGCGTGGCGCTGGTCATCAAGAGCGCGAGCCTGGCCCCCGCCTGCTCCCACGCAGAAGAGGTGGCGGTCGGGGCGGAGATGTTTTTTTCCTCGCGCGGCCACTTCGACCGGCCGGCGGGCACCAAGGTTTCAACCGACCAGCGGCTCTCGCAAGCCGGTTGGCAAGCCTGCTCAAGCTGCCACTTTCAGGGGCTTAGCGATGGGGTGGTGTGGCAGTTCAATACCGGTCCGCGCAAGTCCATCCCCTTAAACGGAACCTTCAACCCCCACAACAGCAATGATCAGCGGGTCTTAAACTATTCCGCGATCTTCGATGAGATCGAGGATTTCGAGCTAAATATCCGCAACGTGTCCGGTCCGGGGGCATTAAAGACGCCAGTGACCTGCAACGCCCCGGCGCCGAATTCTCCGTCCACCAGTACTTTCGATCCGAATCATGGGCTTCTGATCGGCGATAACGGCGACATTAACACCCCCCCTTGTACAATTGTCGCCTTCGCGAAGCCCAACGCGAATCGCCGGCAGGTCACAGTCACGCTGCCTGGCAGTAGCTGCCCGGTTCCCGCGCTCACGGCGCTAAGGGAATGGGTGAGATTCGCGATACGCACGCCAAACAGCCCCTTCAGTAACCAGAAGGTGAGCGGCGGTGTCTCCGAGGATGACATCGATGCTGGCCGCGCGCTGTTTGAGCAGGCGCGCTGCACTGCCTGCCACACCGGGGGCAAATGGACCATCAGCACGACCAGACTCTTTAGCGTGCCGCCTGCCGCAGGGGATATTGCCACCGAGACCACGCCGCCTGCGGTTTTCGGCAACCCGGTGAACGCGCAATTCCTTTTTCGTATCCTGAGGGATATTGAGTCCTTCAATCTGAACGTCGAGGGCTCGGGAAGCGAGGTGCCTGGATTCCCACCCATCGGCGGGGTGGAGAAGGCCACGCGGGTTACGGTAGGAGGCGTCCTGCAGGCGGCTCCTCAGGATGGTCTTGGAATAGACTACAACTTAGACGGCAAAGGTACTGGCTTCAACCCCGCATCGCTACTGGGAAGCTTCGCCTCGCCTCCATTTCTGCATAACGGCGCTTGCGAGACCCTGGCCTGCGTGGTTGCGGACGTCGATCATCGAACTGCCAACGGAACGCTACCGGACGTGCTGACCGATCCGGCCAAGCGGGCCCTGGTGGTCAAATTCCTGGAGTCGATCGACGTGACGACTCAACCTTTCATGTAGCAGCAGGAAAGGCTGGTGATCAGGCGAGTCATTCGTTCAAGAGGACTGCCGCGACAGTCGGAATTCATCGGCTCCTGGTCGATTTTGTGCAATGAAAGACGGGAGTCTCGTGAGGCAGGCGGTCAGTTTCGAGTCACCGTTCCGGATTTGATACAGCGTGACGCAATAATTCACGAAACAGGCATTGACGCACCAGCAGAGCGGCGCTACTCTGAGCGCATCTTTATCAGGAGCGCATCGGCGAGCGAAGATCTGGTGCAAAACACCAATAAGGTCATTGCGGCGAATCGTGCGGCGGAGTTGGGCAGAACCCCAGCGGCTGCTATCGGATCGCCGGCCTGCGGCACGGGGGCTTTCGCCTCGGCACGTGGCGCGTCGAAAGTGCAGATTCCGCATCCAAAAATATACAGCTGCTGTTTTGCAGCCCTCGGAGGACGTTTCACAGCTTGATCAAAAAAGAGCTCGACATCACAGCGAATCTTGAGTCTCTGTTCGGGACCCGCGACGAAAACCTGAGGCTCATGGAAGATATGCTCCATGTGCGCATCGATTTGAGATCGGACGCTGTTGTGGTGGAAGGCTCGGGGGAGAGTATCGCCCGCGTCGAGCGGATATTCTCCGACTATGAAGCCCTGCGGAAGGCGGGAGTGAGCCTGCAGAACGGGGAACTGCACGGGATGCTGCGGCTGGTGGTGGCCGATCCAGCGGTGTCGCTGCGAAGCCTGGCGGAGACGGGGAAGCAGCGGTCGGCCGGGATCAAGCGGATGGTGCAGCCCAGATCGCTGAACCAGCGGATGTATCTGGAGGCGATCGAGCAGTTGGACATGGTGTTCGGCATCGGGCCGGCTGGTACTGGCAAGACGTACCTGGCCGTAGCGATGGCGGTGGCGGCGTTGCAGGCAAAGAGGGTGAGCCGCATCGTGCTGGTGCGTCCGGCGGTCGAGGCCGGGGAGCGGCTCGGATTCCTGCCGGGCAGCCTGCAGGAGAAGGTGGATCCTTATCTGAGGCCGCTGTATGACGCGCTCTATGACCTGCTCGAGCCGGAGCGGGTGGACAAGATGCTCGAGAAGAACGTGATCGAGGTGGCTCCGCTGGCGTTTATGCGCGGGCGCACGCTGAACGATGCGTTCGTGATTATGGACGAGGCGCAGAACACGACGAGCGAGCAGATGAAGATGTTCCTCACGCGCATGGGGAACAATTCGCGCGCGGTGATCACGGGGGACATTACGCAGATTGACCTGCCGAATCCGCGGAAGTCGGGGCTGATTGAGGCGATGACGGTGCTGGATGGCGTCGACGGAATCCGCTTTGTGCATTTCGAGAGTGGGGACGTGGTGCGGCATCCGCTGGTGCAGAGGGTGATTCAGGCGTACGACAACTTTGGCCGGGCGCAGCAGGAGCTTCCGCTGCGGATGGCCGAAGGCGAAGGGCAGGCGGCTCTCAAGCCTCAGTATCCAGGCAGTTTTGAGATAAT
>Ga0213872_10002484_pt1 | contig 10791 bp, 12 predicted proteins | sample VelepicomBERX_R2_FD_160071 | JGI IMG/M metagenome (GOLD analysis project Ga0213872, IMG submission 160071) | Rhizosphere microbial communities from Vellozia epidendroides in rupestrian grasslands, the National Park of Serra do Cipo, Brazil - RX_R2 | ecosystem: Host-associated > Plants > Roots >... | reverse complement strand
CAGGCCAGCCGCTGGCCGGGTTCGAGCAGCCCGTAATCAATATCGAGTTCAACCGATTGCCGCCGGATCGGGAGTCGGTGAAAATCGCCTATGCCGAGGGCAGCGGCGAAACCGTCCATGGCAGCGCTGTTACGCGTTTTCTCTATCAAGTCACCAATATCGTACGCGATGGCCGTGCCGAGCCGGGAAGCTGGCCCGCCGCCGCTTTGCCGCGCGGCGATTATGTGATCCGCATTTTCGCGGCGGACCATGCGGGCAACGTCGCGACGGCGGGGCGCGATCTGCCCGTCACGCTGAACTGACTCACTCGGAGCAGCTGATCGTGTAGTCCTGCGGATTGCTGTGATTGTGGTTGCTGTCGATCAGATAGGCGCGGATCACCGCATGGTAATGATCGCCGCCGCAGGGATAGCGGTCGGTGAAGATCGCGCCGGTCTTTTGCTGCGCAGCATCGGCATCGACGCGGGTGTCGGACAGCACCTGCAGCGGATGGCTAGCGTCGCTGGAAACGATGTCGCGATGGATGGCGACCACATTGCCGTCGGGCGAATGGAAATGCAGGTCGGCATAGACCGCCGGGCCGGTGGGGCGCAGCACCACGGAATCGATGGCGGGAGCGGTGCCCGAATGGAACGCTTCGACGAACGATCGCGGCGGGGTGCAGCCGGCCAAAGCAATCAGCGGCAAAAGCAGGGCCAAGCGAAACTGTTTCATCGCAATAGTGTAGGGCGCTAAATGCCGCCCGGCAAAGGACATTTCAAGGGCATTACGGCGAGCAGTCGATTGCGTAATCCACCGCGTTGCTGTGATTGTGGTTGCTGTCGATCAGATAGGCGCGCAGCTGCACATGGTAAGCCTCGGCGCCGCAATGAAAACCGCCGACATAGACGGCGCCCTTCTTTTGCTGCTCCGCGCTGATGTCGATCCGGCTGTCCGACAGGAAATTGAACGGGGTGGGCGCGTCGGTGGCGATGATCTCGCGGTGGATCGCCACGACATTGCCGTCGGCGGCGTGAAAGTGGAACTCCGGATAGACCACCAGATAGCGCTCCTTGCCGGTGTGGAAGGTGACTTCGTCGATGACCGGCTTGGCGGAGAGCAGCGGGTGGTTGCGGATGTCGAGCTGCGGCGGCGGCTCGGCGCACCCGGCCAAGGCCAGCAGGGGCAGGACGAGCTTGAGTATGCGCATGGTTCTCTCAGTCCTTCTTCTTGCCGATCTTGGGTTCCGCGCCCGTTACCAGGCGCTGGATGTTGGCGCGGTGGCGGATGATCGCCAGCACCGCCAGGATCAGCGCCGTCACCGTCACCCAGCTATCGGACCAGATCAGGGCATAGAAGGGCGACAGCGCCAAGGCGACCAAAGCGGCCAGCGACGAATAGCGGAATATCGCGGCTACCACCAGCCAGGTGGCGCAGGCGGCGACACCGACCGGCCAGGAAACCGCCAGCAGCACGCCCAGCGTGGTGGCGACGCCCTTGCCGCCCTTGAAGTTGAGCCAGACCGGGAAATTATGCCCGAGTACCGCGAACAGGCCGGCGACAGCCGCGGCGTCCGGCGAGGCCAGCGCGGCGGCGGCGAGCGCGGCGAAGGCGCCCTTGCCGGAATCGAGGATCAAGGTGGCGGCGGCCAGGCCCTTATTGCCGGTGCGCAGCACGTTGGTGGCGCCGATATTGCCCGAGCCGATGGTGCGGATGTCGCCCAAACCGGCCATTCGGGTCAGCACCAGTCCAAACGGGATGGAGCCCAGCAGATAGCCGCCCAATGCGGCGAGGATCAGCTCAACCATCGATATAGACCGGGCGTCCGTCGACGACGGTGCGCAGGATGCGGCCCTGCACCGGGCGGCCGTCGAACGGGGAGTTCTTCGATTTGCTGCGGAATTTGGCTGGATTGACCTTGCCGATGCGGTCGACGTCGAACAACAGCAGATCGGCCGGAGAGCCCACCGCCAGCATGCCGGCCTTGAGGCCGAGCAGGCGGGCGGGCGACAGGGTCAGGCGGTCGATCACCTGCAAGAGAGTCATATGCTCGTTGTGGAACAGTTCCAGCGAGATCTGCAGCAGGGTCTCCAACCCGACGCCGCCGAATTCGGCCTGGGCGAAGGGCAGGCGCTTGCTGTCCTGATCCTGCGGCGCATGGTCCGAGGCGATGGCGTCGATGGTGCCGTCCTGCAATCCCTTGACGATGGCAACGCGGTCATCCTCGCTGCGCAGCGGCGGCGACAGCTTGGCGAAGGTGCGGTAATCGCCCACCGCCAGCTCGTTCAGGGCGAAATAGGGCGGGGCGGTGTCGCAGGTGATCTTCAGGCCGCGCTTCTTGGCCTGGCGGATCAGATCGACGCCTTCCGCGGTCGAAATATGGGCGGCGTGATAGCGTCCGCCGGTGCCGGCCAGCAGGCGGATGTCGCGCTCCAGCATGATCGCTTCGGCGGTGTTGGAGATGCCGGACAGGCCGAGGCGGGTCGACAGCTCGCCCTCATTCATCACGCCGCCGGCCAGCGCCGGTTCTTCCGGATGCTGGATGATCAGCGCGCCGAAGGTGGCGGCATAGGACAGCGCGCGGCGCATCATCAGCGGATTGGCGATGGCCTTGGTGCCGTCGGTGAAGCCCAGCGCGCCGGCTTCCGCCAGCATGCCGATCTCGGACAGCTCCTTGCCCTCCAGACGCTTGGTGGCGGCGGCATAGGGATAGACCTTGGCCAGCCCGTTCTTGCGGGCGATGCGGGCGACGAATTCCACCGCCGCGATGTCGTCGATGACCGGATCGGTGTTGGGCAGGCACACCATCGAAGTGACGCCGCCGGCCACTGCCGCTTCGCCGGCCGAGGCCAACGTTTCCTTATGTTCTTCGCCGGGTTCGCGCAGCTGCACGCGCATGTCGACCAGGCCGGGCGCCAGGCAGGCGCCCTTGCAGTCGATCACCTCGGCACCGGCGGGAGCGGAAGTCACCTCCGGACCCATGGCGATGATGGCTTCGCCGTCGGTGACCAGGCCGCCCTTGGCGTCGAGGCAGCTGGCGGGGTCGAGCAGGCGGGCATTGAGATAGGCGATCTTGCCGGGAGCGGTGACGGACATCAGGCGGCTCCCTTATCGAGATTGGCGGTCAGCACGTCGAGGCAGGCCATGCGGACGGCGACGCCCATTTCGACCTGCTCGCGGATCACCGAGCGCTCGACGTCGTCGGCGAGGTCGCTGTCGATCTCGACGCCGCGATTCATCGGGCCCGGATGCATGATCAGCGCATCGGGCTTGGCCACCGACAGCTTGTCGTAATCGAGGCCGAAGAAATGGAAATATTCGCGGATCGAGGGGATGAAATTGCTGGTCATCCGCTCGTTCTGAAGGCGCAGCATCATAACGATATCAACATCTTTCAGGCCTTTCCTCATATCGTGAAAGACCTCGACGCCCAACGCTTCGGCGCGGGCCGGAAGCAGGGTGCGCGGCGCGATCAGGCGCACCTGGGCGCCCATCACGTTCAGCAAATGGATGTTCGAGCGGGCGACGCGGCTGTGGCGCACATCGCCGCAAATCGCCACCGACAAGCCGTCCAGCCGGCCTTTGCGGCGGCGGATGGTCAGCGCGTCGAGCAGGGCCTGGGTGGGGTGTTCGTGCTGGCCGTCGCCGGCATTGATCACCGCGCAATTGACCTTGTCGGACAACAGCTTGGCGGCGCCCGAATCGGCATGGCGGACGACGAGAACGTCGATATGCATCGCGTTCAGGGTCATCGCCGTGTCGATCAGCGTCTCGCCCTTGGCCACCGAGCTGGCGCCCACCGTCATGTTGATGACGTCGGCGCCGAGCCGCTTGCCGGCCAGCTCGAAACTGGTCCGCGTGCGGGTCGAGTTCTCGAAGAACAGATTGACCACGGTCTTGCCGAGCAGGCTGGAGAGCTTGCGATCGGGCCCGCGGGAGACTTCGACGAAGCGTTCGGATTGATCGAGAAGATAGGAGATTTCGAGCGGGGAGAGCCCCTCGATACCGAGCAGATGTCGGTGCGGATAATTCATGTCGGTCATGAGCCGCGACTATAGGAGAGGGTTCCGCTTGCGTAAAGGCGAGAACGGCCTCGCTCTCGGCGCTGATCCCCGCTAGAGTAAAATGTCATAAAAAATTCTTGGAACGGGTGACCCATGATGGCGGGCTTTCTTCGTTTCAATGTCTCCCTGCGTCCGCTGGCGACCGCGGCCGTCCTGGCTTTCACGGCGTTCGGGATCGATTTTTTAGCAAGCGGCGTCGATACCGGATCGCGATCCCGGTTCTGGACGCTGGTGGCGAATCTGCCCGAATTGCTGGCCGCCGGCGCGGTGGCCCTGGCGACGAGCTGGCTCCTGACCCTCATCGTGGCTCATTTGCGCCGCGAGCCCGTGCCGAAGCTGATGCGGCAATTGATCGGCTTTCTGTGCTGGATGGTCGCCCTGATCTTCGTCGCCGGCGACATGCTCACCGTGCCGTTGGGCAGCCTGGTCACCACGTCGGGCATGCTGGTCGCCGTGGTCGGCATCTCGCTGAAGAACATGATTTCGGATCTTTTCAACGGCCTGTCGATGCCGGTGAAGGTCGGCGACTGGATCGAACTGGACGGCAAGCTGGGCGAGGTGGTCGAGGTCAGCTGGCACGAGACCCGCGTGCTGCTCGAAGAAGACGTGATGGTGATCGTGCCGAACTCCTATCTCGTCTCCAAGCCGATCCGCAATCTGAGCCAGCCTCATCCTTACTTCCGCGACCGGGTGAAGATCACCCTGCCCCAGGAGGCGACGGCCTATCAGGTCGAGCGTAATCTGATCGCCGCGGCCCGTCAGGTGGACGCCATCGCCGCCATGCCCAAGAAGCCCGACGTCCGGATCTCGGGCTACAACGAACAGGGGGTCGAATGGGAGCTGCGCTATTTCGTCCCGAACGCCGAGGCGGCGTCGCGCCTGCGCTACAGGGTCAATCGGAACATCCTGAGAAACCTCCATTACTCGAATCTCTCGCTTCCCCGACACCTGATCGAAATGCGGACGTCGCCGCTGCCGGCGGTCGATTCGCACGAAAGCGAGGAATTGGCATTTCTGGGTTGCGTCGATCTGTTCAACGCGCTGACCGATCACGAGCTGGAAACGATCAGCTCGACCATGCGGCGCCGTCTGGCGCGCGCGGGCGAAGCGGTGGTGCTGCAAGGGGCGGTCGGGGATTCCCTCTATATCGCCCGGGAAGGGCTGCTGTCGGTCACCATCGCGACCGACGGGATCGACACCGACGTCGGCCAGATCGTTCCCGGCCAGTTCTTCGGCGAAATGTCGCTTTTGACCGGTGCGCCGCGCGCCGCCACGGTGCGCCCCGTCGTCGACAGCATCCTCTACGAGATCACCCGCGACATCTTGGAGCCGGTCATGCAGGGCCGCCCGGAAATCGCCGCGCTGATGGGTGACGTGCTGGCGACGCGGCAATTGGCCAATCAGGAAAAGACCAAGTCACGCGCCGAGCTCGATCAAGCGAAGAGTTCGATCGTGAAGCAGTTGATCGGAAAGATCTCGGCTTTCTTTCGGCTCGATCCGGTCAAGGCGGCTTCTCCCCGCCAGGCTACGGCTTAGAAATCTTACCGCTACCCCCATCCGTTGGAATAAATCGGTTTCGAGAGCGTAAACTGAGCAGTACTCGCTTGCATGGTAAGACCGCGTTGAGCGAGAATCACTGTGGGATAGGGGAATAGCGATCTATGTCGATTGCACGTAGGGTTTTGCTGTGCGGATTGATAGGGATCGGGTTGGCGGGGGCGCCGGCACGGTCCATGCCTTTGGCGTATAAGATCAATCCGAATTCAACCGACATCGGCTTCATGGTCGATGTGCTCGGCCTGACGACCTGTCAGGGCGAATTCTCGAAATTTTCCGGTAGCCTGACGCTGGATCTCGACCGGCCCGAGGCCAGCGAGGTGGCGGTCAGGATCGACGCCGCGTCGGCCTCGATGGAATGGGCGGTGGCGACCCAGATGATCCTGGGCGAATCCTATCTCGACGCCGAACATTACCCGGAACTGCAATTTGTCAGCGACCGGGTGACGATGCTGGGCGACGGCAAGGTGAAGATGGACGGCACGCTGACCCTGCGCGGCGTCAGTCACGAAGAAAGCTTCATCGCCGATCTGTCAGACCGCCATTGGAACAAGGACCGCAATGCGGAAGAGGCGGAATTCACCGCCACCGGCACCGTGCATCGCAGCGATTACCGGATGGACCAGGACCGCACGATGCTGGACGACCGGGTGACCTTCACCATCCACGCCCGGCTGATGCTGACCGAGCCGGGCTTCAGCTCCGTTCAAGCTCACTGAGGCGATAGCGCGCTTCGGCCAGATCGTCTCCGCTGGCGCGGAGCGTCCGGGTCAGGCTTTCGATGACCAGCAGCATGCCGTCGGGCGCGCTGTCCATCATGCGGCTGAAGGCTTCCTTCGACAGGACCGAGCAGGTGGCCTCTTCGGTGACGTAAGCCGACGCCATGCGCGGGCTGTCGTCGATCAGCCCCATCTCGCCGAACAGGCCCCATTTCTGCACATGGCCGATCACGATGCGCTTGCCGGTGATCATCTTGAAGATCTGCACCGTGCCGGATTCGAGGATATAGGCGGCGTTGGCCTGTTCGCCCTGCTTGAAGATGGTGGTGCCGCGCGGAAAGGTCACGCGCTCGGGCAGTCCCGACCGGGATGGGCTCTTGTTCTGGCCATATTCACCCAATCCGCTCATCGCCACCCTCTGTCCCAACAAGCCGTAGCTGAACATAGAACAACTCCGTCACCAATAAAAGCGCACGGCAATTATTGGCGGGTTGTTTCAAGGCATTATTGTGGCGAGGTCAGGGCCGTTTCAGGGCGTCGAGCGCGCCTTGCAGGATGTAGGCGGCGGCCAGCTTGTCGACCAGTTCGGCGCGGCGGGCCCGCGACGCGTCGGCTTCCAAGAGGGTGCGGGTGACCGCGGCGGTCGACCAGCGCTCGTCCCAGAAGGCGATGGGAATGTCGCGCATTTTCAACAGATTGGCCGCGAAGCTGCGCGACGACTGGCAGCGCGGCCCCTCGGTTCCGTCCATGCTGACCGGCAGGCCGATCACCAGGGCGCCGACGTCGTGCTTGGCGACCAAAGCCAGCAGAGTCTCGGCATCCTGGGTGAATTTCTTGCGGGCGATGGTCGAGAGCGGCGTCGCGATGGTGCGGCTGACGTCGGACAGCGCCAAGCCGATGGTCTTGGTGCCGAGATCGAGGCCGAGCAACCGCTGATCGCGGCCGAGAGTGGCGAGGAGGTCGGGGAGGGGAAGGACGGTCATGCGGCCGATGTTACAGCGGAGATTGCGCCCGACGCAAAGCCGGTGCTAATTTCCGCGCTCGATTTTCCGCATTCCGCGAGAGGTTTTCCACCCCATGTCCCTGGACAAAGACACCGTCAAGAAGCTGGCGACCCTCGCCAGGCTCGATCTGCCCGAAGCAGAACTCACCCATCTGGCCGGCGAACTCAGCACCATCATGCAGTTCGTCGAGCAACTGGGCGAGGTGAATACCGACGGTGTCGCGCCGATGGCTTCGGTCGCCCACATGAACCTGCCGCGCCGCAAGGACGAGGTGACCGATGGCGGTTACCCCGAGCGTGTGCTGGCCAATGCCCCCGACGCTATGGACGGCTTCTATACGGTGCCGAAGGTGGTCGAATAATGAGCGAACTTACCAACCTGACCATCGCCGACGCCCGCGCCAAGCTGGCCAAGGGCGAAATCTCCGCCGTCGAGCTGACCGAGGCGCACATCCAGGCGATGGAAGCGGCGCGCGGCCTCAACGCTTTCGTTACCGAGACGCCGGATCTGGCGCTGGAACGCGCCCGCGAGGCCGATGCCGCCCAGAAGAAGGGCGAGGCCGGAATCCTGTCGGGCATTCCGCTCGGCATCAAGGATCTGTTCGCCACCGAGGGTGTCCGCACCACGGCGTCGTCGAAGATCCTCGAAAACTTCGTGCCGCCCTACGAATCGACCATTTCGGCCAATCTGAAGAAGGCCGGCGCGGTGATGCTGGGCAAGACCTCGCTCGACGAGTTCGCCATGGGCTCCTCTAACATGACCTCGGCTTTCGGGCCGGTGATCAGCCCGTGGAAGCGCAAATCCAATTCCAACGCCCAGCTGGTTCCCGGCGGCTCGTCGGGCGGTTCGGCCTCGGCCGTGTCCGCGCGCATCGCCATGGGCGCCACCGGCACCGATACGGGCGGTTCGATCCGCCAGCCGGCGTCGTTCTGCGGCATCGTCGGTTTCAAGCCGACCTATGGCCGCTGCTCGCGCTGGGGCACCATCGCCTTCGCCTCGTCGCTCGACCAGGCCGGCCCGATGACCCGCACCGTCAAGGATGCGGCGCTGATGCTGCAGGCGATGGCCGGGCACGATCCCAAGGATTCGACCTCGGCCAACATCGCGCTGCCGGACTTCGCCGCCGCCATGACCGGCGACATCCGCGGCCTCAAGATCGGCATCCCGAAGGAATATCGCCCGGACGGCCTGTCCGCCGAGATTTCCAAGCTGTGGGATGACGGCATCGAGATGCTGAAGGCGGCCGGGGCGACCCCGGTCGAGATCAGCCTGCCGCATACGAAATACGCTTTGGCGACCTATTACATCGTGGCGCCGGCCGAATGTTCCTCGAACCTGGCCCGCTATGACGGCGTGCGGTACGGCATGCGCGTCGAGGGCAAGACCTTGGACGAGCTCTACGCCAAGACCCGCGCCGCCGGTTTCGGCCAGGAAGTGCGCCGCCGCATCCTGATCGGCACCTATGTGCTGTCGGCCGGCTATTACGACGCGTACTACACCAAGGCGCAGAAGGTGCGCGCTTTGATCGCCGAGGATTTCCGCAAGGCTTTCGAGACGGTCGACGCCATCCTGACCCCGACCGCCCCCTCGGCCGCTTTCGGCCTGGGCGAGACCAACGACGACCCGGTCGCCATGTGGCTGAACGACGTCTTCACCGTGCCGGCCTCGCTGGCCGGTTTGCCGGGCATTTCGGTGCCGACCGGCCTGTCTTCGGAAGGACTGCCGCTCGGGCTGCAATTGCTCGGCCGTCCCTTCGACGAGGAGACCGTTCTCAAGGTGGCCGGCGTTCTGGAGAGCGCCGCCGGGTTCAAGGCGACCCCGAATGGGGTGGAGATCTAATCATGGGTTACGTCATTCAGGGTGAAACCGGCGATTGGGAACTGGTGATCGGCTTGGAAGTCCACGCCCAGGTCACCAGCAAGTCCAAGCTGTTCTCGGGCGCCGCCACCAGCTTCGGCGCCGAGCCGAACACCGAAGTGTCGCTGGTCGACGCCGCCATGCCCGGCATGCTGCCGGTCATCAACGAATATTGCGTCGAGCAGGCGATCCGCACCGGTCTGGGCCTCAAGGCGCAGATCAACAAGACCTCGGTGTTCGCGCGTAAGAACTATTTCTACGCCGATCTGCCGCAGGGCTATCAGATCAGCCAGTACGACCAGCCGATCGTCGGCGAGGGCACGATCATCCTCGACATGAAGGACGGCTCGACCCGCACCATCGGCATCGAGCGCCTGCATCTGGAACAGGACGCCGGCAAGAGCCTGCACGACCAGCATCCCAGCAAGTCGTTCATCGACCTCAACCGCGCCGGCACCGCGCTGATGGAGATCGTCTCGAAGCCCGACATGCGCAGCCCGGAAGAGGCGGCGGCCTATGTCACTAAGCTGCGTTCGATCCTGCGCTATCTCGGCACCTGCGACGGCAACATGGCCGAGGGCTCGATGCGCTGCGACATCAACGTGTCGGTTCGCAAGGCCGGCGAGCCTTACCGCACGCGCACCGAGACCAAGAACGTGAACTCGATCCGCTTCATGTTCCAGGCCATCGAGTACGAGGCCCGCCGCCAGATCGACCTCTATGAGGAAGGCGGCGAGGTGGTCCAGGAGACCCGCCTGTTCGACGCCAACAAGGGCGAGACCCGGTCGATGCGCAGCAAGGAAAACGCGCATGACTATCGCTATTTCCCCGATCCCGATTTGCTGCCGCTGGTGCTGTCGGACGAGGAGATCGCGAAGGTCAAGGCCAGCCTGCCCGAGCTGCCGGATGAGAAGAAAGAGCGCTTCATGCGCGACTATCAGCTCTCGAATTATGACGCCGGCGTTCTGGTGGCCGATCAGGAAAGCGCCCACTTCTTCGAGACCGTCGCCAAGGGCCGCGATCCGAAGCTGGCCGCCAACTGGGTGATGGGCGATTTCTTCGGCGCCCTGAACCGCCTCGGCAAGGAAATCACCGATCCGCCGGTGACCGCCGCCAATCTCGGCGCCCTGGTCGATCTGATCGCCGACAACACGCTCTCGGGCCGCCTGGCCAAGGAAGTGTTCGAGCTGATGGTCGAGACCGGCAAGGCTCCCGGCGACATCGTCGAGGAGAGAGGGTTGCGCCAGGTCACCGACACCGGCGCCATCGACAAAGCGATCGCCGACGTGCTGGCCGCCAACCCGGACAAGGTGGCGGAATACAAGTCGGGCAAAGACAAGCTGTTCGGCTTCTTCGTCGGCCAGGTCATGAAGGCGACCGCCGGCAAAGCCAATCCGGCCCTCGTCAATGACAGCCTGAAAAAGCAGCTGGGCTGATAAAGCCAAACAAACAAAACGGCGGGGATAAAACCCCGCCGTTTTCATTTCAGCGCGGCGCGTCCATTACCTGGACCCGGTCGGTGACCTTCTGGGCGCCGATCATCCCGCCGAGAATGTAAAGCTTCCCGCCCGACGCCAGCATGCCGCGATGGTCCATGCTGGGGAGCTTCTT
>Ga0213872_10002483_pt1 | contig 10792 bp, 11 predicted proteins | sample VelepicomBERX_R2_FD_160071 | JGI IMG/M metagenome (GOLD analysis project Ga0213872, IMG submission 160071) | Rhizosphere microbial communities from Vellozia epidendroides in rupestrian grasslands, the National Park of Serra do Cipo, Brazil - RX_R2 | ecosystem: Host-associated > Plants > Roots >... | reverse complement strand
GAAGGCAGGAACCGCTGTGCCGAGGGCCGGTTCCGTGGCCGAAACGGGACGGACGGTCACAATCCGATCCATTTGGTGATCAGCTTGAACGGCCAGACATGCTCCCACAGAAAATGCTCGAACGGAAAACCGAGCGTCAGGCCGAGCCAGAAACTGAGATTGAAAACGCTGGCCTTCAATTGCCGGTGAAGCCAGATCCACGCCCTGCTCTTTTGTGCTGCCATCATCCACCTGATTTCGATGCTGCGGTTCCCCGCGCAGAAGATGGGCGGATTATCATGTCTGTCAACAATACCAAACTGCAGAGCTCCCGCGCGGGCTTGAACAGCGGGAGCCAAGGGCTTACTTACAGCCGCGACATGACCATCCATCTGATCAAGCTCTGCGTCGGCGCCACCGGCCTCAACGACCTCGCCACCTGGCAGGCCCAGCGTCTCGAAGACAAGCGGCGCGCCGGTGAAAAGCCGGAACTTCTGCACATCACCCGCCAGACTCCGAAGCGTGCCGAAGAGGTGCTGGATGGCGGATCGCTCTATTGGGTGATGAACGGCTTCGTCACCGCCCGGCAGCGCCTGCTCGAATTGCGGCCGGTCGAGCGCGACGGCATTCCCCATTGCGCGCTGGTCTACGATCCCGAGCTGATCACCGTCGAACCCCGCCCGCGCCGCCCCTTCCAGGGCTGGCGCTATTTCGAGCCCGAGGACGCGCCGCGCGACATGGGGAAATGGGTGGCAGGCGCCGAAGACCAATCCACGTCGTTGCAGAACGACAATCAATCAACGTCATTGCAGAACGAACTGATCGCTCTCGGTTTGCTGTAACGCGGATGGAACCGGGGCGGGGGGATCGGGAGGATCGGCAGCCCCGGCGTCACCGGCCGGTTCCTGCACCTCGGGCGGCAGGTTGGTGAACAGCCGCCGCCGCGGTCGCCGCAGCCAGGCCGCGACCAGAGGCTGCAGACCCGGCGGCACCTGCCGGCGCTCGTCCATCCAGGCCTGGACCTCGGCGGGGGCGACACCGACCCCCGCCGCCAGCGTCTCGACCTGCAGCCCGGTATCGGCCATCGCCTCCTTCAGCCCTACCGCCCAGTTCGCTTCGCTGTCATCACCGCCGACGATGCCGGCGGCGGCCTTCTCGATCATGGCGTGAGCCCGGAAGGACAGCAGTCCGGACGAAATCCCCGCAAAAGCGACGACGAAGGTGTTCAGGGTGCCGTTGGCCGAGGAAACCGTCAGCTGGCCGGCCTTGAGCAGGATGAAGACGATCAGGGCGGCGATCATTCCCTGAAAGGGCCGCACCACATACCAGCTGGGCGGATTGGCCTCGTTTCCATCAAGAACGACTTTGGTAACGTGCAGCGCGCTGCCGAGCGCCCCCATCGACAGGGCCAGCACCAGGGTCAGGATCTCGCGCGGCAGCGCGAATAGAATGCTGTAGCCGAGCCGCCGCAAAGTGGCTGCGGTGCTCGCCGCCACCTCGATCTCGGAAGCGCTGAGCGCGGCTTCGCCCGTCTGCACGTGGACTACGCTGGTCCAGTCCTGCTGCAGCAGCTCGTAATGCTTCGAGACCTCCTCGCGGAGCCTGTTCAGATCGACCTGCAGCGCCATCACCTGCGCCATGTCCTTCGACCATTCCTCCTCGTCGGCGACCTCGACGGCCTGCCCCCGCAGCTCGGCCAGCCGGGGCGCATAATCGGTGCGGTCGATCACCGGCTGGATCTGCTGCAGGGACAGGCCCGACCGGATACCCTTCAGCCGCAAAGCCCTGGTAGCGTCATCCAGCGCCTGCTCGATCTCGGTTTCGCGGGCATAATGCCGCCTGAGATCCTCCTCCGCATGGGCATGGACGCCGTCGGCGACCGAGACCGTATGGAAAATGGTCGCCGCGCGATCGCCGAACCGGGCGTAGATCTCGCTGACCCCGAGCGCGCCGACGGCCAGGTACAACAGCGCCAGATAGAGCGCCGCCAACCAGCCGACCGATCCGAGAAATCGCACCAGGGCGCGCATGGCCCGCCCCTTACGCGCCACCCAGGCGATCGAGCAGGAAGGCGTGGATCACCGCCCACTCCATCAGCTCGCCGTCGCGCCCGGCCGTACTGTGGCCGTCCTCCATGCGGACCCGCAACAGGATCTCGGCCTCGCCGGTGGTGCTCGACCGCAGGCGCGCCGCCAGCTTCGCCGGCTCCCAATAGCCGACACGGGGATCATGCCAGCCGGCGGTAATCAGCGTCGGAGGATAGGCTGCCGCCCTCACATTGTCGTAAGGAGCCAGCCCCGACAGCACGGCGTAATCCTGCTCGTCGCGGGGATCTCCCCACTCGCCGCGATCCATCGCCGTGAAGGGCAGGCTGTCATCGGCCAGGGTGCCGATCGGATCGGCGAAGGGCACGTCGGCCACCAGCGCGGCGAACAGGCCGGGCCTTTCGTTCACCGCTGCCGCCGCCAGCAACCCGCCGGCGCTCTGCCCCATCAGTCCGATCCGCCGGAAACCGAGGCCGGCCAGATGTTCGGCGCAGGCGATCAGATCGGCGACCGACTTACCCTTCCGCCGTCGCTGGCCGGCCTTGTGCCAGTCGGGCCCCAGTTCGCCTCCGCCGCGCACATGGGCGAAGGCGAAGGAGATGCCCCGGTCCAGCAGGCTGACCCGCAACGGCGAGAATTCCGGTTCCAGGCTCGCCCCATAGCTGCCATAGACCGCCAGCACCACCGGCCGCTCGGCCAGCCCGGCGCCGACACGGCGGCCGACCAGCGTGACCGGAATGCGGGTGCCGTCTTCCGACACCGCATGCAGCCGCTCGACCTTGTAGTCAGAGGGGCGGAAGCCGACGATCCGGTCCTGGTGCAGCAGATTGAGGCTGCGGCGGTCGAGATCGTAATCATAGACGCGATAGGGGGTGGCGGGAGAATCATAGCCGAATCTCAGGATGGCGCCGTCGAACTCGCGATTGTCCCCCAGATGCAGGACCCGCACCGCATCGGGGAAATCGATCCGGTGCAGCGCCCCTTCCGCGGCCAGCACGGCGATCTGCGGCACGCCCTCGATTCGTTCGTGAATGACCAGATGGTCGCGGAAGGCCTGGACGTGGCGCAGTTCGACCGCGCTCCGGTCGGGCAGCAGCCGACGCCACGAGGTCAGCCACGGCGCCGCTTCCGGCGCGGTGTACAGGCGAAAGGCCGATCCGCCCATATCGGTCAGAATGACGAAGGCGCCGCGCCAATGGGTAACATAGGCCCTGCCGCCGCCCTCGCGCGGGACGAGCAGAATCGGGGTGCCGCCGGCACCGGCGGGGAACGCCCGGATCTCGGTGACTTCGAGGCTCGAACTGGCCAGGAAGAGCCAGGCGCCACTCTCCGACCGGCGCAGCGACAGATGAAAGGCGGGGTCCGTCTCCTCGTAGAGAAGCTCGCTCCCCTCCCCGCCCAGGCGATGACGATACAGACGCCAGGGCCGGTTCGCCGCGTCCAGCTCGATATGATAGAGGGTACGGTCGTCTCCCCAGGCGACGTCCGCTGCGGCTCCCGCCGCGAGGGCTGGGAACAGCCGGCCCGACTCCAACTCCTTCAGATGGATGGCGTGCCGCTCATTGCCGCAGCCATCGACGGAAAACAGCAGGCGCCGGTGATCGGGACTGACCGCCACCGCCGCGACGCTGGCGCCCGGGATGCGCCGGGCCAGTTCGGCCTCGTCCAGCATCACCTCGACCTTTCCGCTGGTCCGGTGCTGCCGGCAATGCAGCAATCCCGCGCTGCCCTCCGGCGCTTCGAGGTAATAGAGATAATCCCCGTGCGGGACGGGAACCTGGCTCGCCGAACGCGGCAGGCGCGAAGCGGCCTCGGCGGCGATGAAGGCCGGCGGGACGCGCAGGGACGACAGGACGCTGTCGGCATAGGCGTTTTCGGCGGCTATATGGCGCAGCACGGCGGGGGAGCGCCGTTCCTGCAGCCAGGCATAGGGATCGGTCCGCAGGCGGCCATGCAGCCATTGGTCCGCCGGGATGACCGGCGCGGCGGGTGGGGGTGCGACAAGTGACGACGCGCCGGTCATTTTCAGTCCTCCGCCAGTCACACGGAACCGAAGACCAGGCAGGGCAGGCAGACGAACCGGGCTCGTCCGCCGCCATCCTCCCGCAGAAGGGGGGACAGCGTCGTCCGGGACCGATCGCCGGCGGGAAGCCGCACCAGCCGCGCGACCGTCGCGCATTGGGGCGGCGGATTGCTCGGGCCGACCTGCTTTTGGAGAGTGGAAGGGGCGGCGCCTGGCGGCTGCCCCGATGCGTTTTGATCAGTCATGCTTTGGACCCTTTACCGAAGGCTGCCCGAAGGACGAACCGCTCAGAGCAGCGACAGGAGAAGCGGGAGGAAGGACGGGCGGACCCGGAGGCCGCAGGCGCCGAGCGCCACCCGGCGGCGATGGATGTTGCGGTCGGTGCCGCGCACCTGGCGGGGAAGATGAATATTCATGGTCATGCTCCTGTGATGTCGATTGGGGAAACGGGCTCCGGCCGCATGGCCGGAGCCCGAACGGCCCGTATTACTGGGCCAGGGCGCCGATGACCGCCGGAACCTTGCTGGCGATCGTGCCCAGGATGTCCAGGAAGCCCGACGGACGGACGCCGGCACCGGCCGCGGCGAGGGCGACCGCGCGCTTGTGGATGTTGCGTTCGACGCCGGGGGCCTGCTTCGGCAGTTTGATGTTGGTCATGCTGTTCTCCTAACGTGATAGAGGTTGTCGATTTACCGGCCGGACGCCTCCCCGGAGGGAGCCGACTGCGGCACGGCCGGCCCTGCCGCCTGCCGTCGCCCTGGGGGAGGGGGACGGCAGGATTTCCCAGAGGGCTCCGCTTAGCGCTGCGAGCCGAAATAGACGAACCAGCTGCGCGGATCGCCGACGGTCACCGGCACTTCGTCGCTGACGTCGACGGTGACGCGGTAGACCTTGCGCGCCTGTTCCATGATCTTGGCCGGGTTGAAGAAGGTGATGTCGACGTCCCAGCAATCGGAGTCGGGGCGCGAGATCGGGCTCCTAGTGACGCCGATCTTGTCGAGCACCATGCTCTGCGAGGCCATCTCCTTGAACATCGCGCCGGCGTGGAAGGCGTTGGTGGCCGCGAAATTGAGCGAACGCTCCTCGGGCGTGATACCGGGATTGCGCATCTCGTAATAGACGCGCTGCAGGAACTGGGCGACGCCGTCGCGGACCTGCTTCTCCTCGTCGGGATTGAGCTTGTCCATGGTGGCGATGACGGCGTCCGTCAGATCGTGCGTGCTCCAGTTGTACATGCCGCGCAGGGTCGGCGAGATGGTCGGCACCACCGTGCCGTTATAGAGGCGGGTCCGCCCCTTGATGCGGCCGGCGATCGAGACGCGCTCGACCCCTTCCTTTTCCTGCTGGAACAGGAATTCCACCAGGCGCAGGAAGCAGATCACGGCGAACTGGCTGTCCGGCTCGATGGCGTAGACCGGGACATTGTCGATATTGAGCGTCCAGATCAGCGCCTCGGCCTCGTCGGTATGACCTTCTCCGCCGCGCTCGGGGCTCTGCAGGCGCGAGGCCATCTTGACCGGGTCGAGAATGTTCGACGCGCCGCCCATCTGCTGGATGAAGTAGTCCATCCGCGCCTCGGTGCCGAAATCGTAGCTGAGCGAACCCAGCACGAAGACCTGCTCGCCCGGGGCGGCCGCGATGCCGCTGGGACGGGCGCGGCCGTCGGCGGCCAGCGCGGCGGGGACGATCCCGGCATCGGCCAGGGAGGCGAAACCCGAGATCCGCGGACGGGGTGCGGCGGGCGCCGCATGATTCGGTGCCGGCGCCGGGGTCGGGGGCACCGCGGCCGGGATGACCTGCAGTGCGGTGACGGGAGCCTCGGCCGGAACGATCGCGGCCTCGGCGGGAGCAATCACGGCTTCAGCCGGAACGATTTCGGAAGGTGTAACGTCGGACATCGCTTTTTCCTTTCTTGCGGTGGGTTGGATCGATGGGATGGGTTCCCTGGAGACCGGACCGAACAGGCGCGTCCGGGTGCCGGGGATGTTGAGCCTTCCCTTCAGGATCTGCCTGGTATCCATGTCTTCCCCAGGCAGGCAGCCGGTGGCGCAATCGAGCAGAGCTTCGCGCACCGCGCGGACATCCGTTTGTCCATCCCGGCGCAATTGCTGGCTGATCAGCAGCGCGGCGACGGCAGTGACGATAGGCGTGGCAAAGCTGGTGCCGGTCTTGAGCACCAGGCGGTCGGGCGGAGCGGCGCCGGGAATGTCGACGCCCGGCGCCAGCAGGCCCTGGCGCCGCAGCGCCCTGCCGAAATTGTTGAAGGGCAGCGGCTGGCCGTCGAGGCCGGCGGCGCCGACCGCCAACACGCCCGGCAGGCCGGCCGGCACATGGACGCCGTCCATGCCCTCATTGCCCACCGCCGCCACGATCAGCGCATTCTTCTTGCGGCAGCGCTCCACGGCCTGCTCGAGCAGGAATTCGGCGCGGCCGGTCGGGCTCAGCACGCCGCCGCTGATATTGATCAGGGCGGCGCCGGCCTCCAGCGCTTGGTCGATGGCCAAAGCGAGGTCGGCCTGATCGCAGGCGACCAGCGCGCCGCTCTCGTCTTCCGAATAGACGGGGATCGAGATGCCGCTGCAGCCGGGAGCGATGCCGACCTCCCGCCCCAGGATCACGCTGGCGACATGGGTCCCGTGATCGGAGCGCGCTTCCTCGGCCGCGGCCGCCGGGCACAACCCCGTTCCCGCCAGCACAGGGTGTCCGTGCTGGACCGGGCCGTCGAGGATGGCGACGAGGATGTCGGAATGTCCCGGCTCGACGGCCTGGAGCTCGGCCAACCCATCGAGTATCCACGGTGCAACGGGCTTTGCGAGATCGGCCACTTTTCCCTCTTTGGTTGAAATTCCCCTTCTGCATTCAATGACGTCCGAGGGCGGGCCGTTGTGAATGAAAAAGGCCCGGGAAAATGAGTCCCGGGCCTCGAAAGCGCGCGCGTGGAAGATCAGGGGTTGGCGATACGCCCCCTGTTGAGAATGCCCAGATCGATGAAGCAATCGCTGTCGCCCAGCAACCGTTCGTAAAGCCTGGCCGGGCTGTAGTCTTCGGGCCTCACATCGAAGAGCGCCCAGAAATGATCCAGCGCCTCGTCATGCTCGAGACCGTTCCGCTCCCGCTTTATGTCATGCTCGAGAGCGGTCTGCTCCATCGCCACCACATAGCACCAGACCGCCAGGCCCGAGCAGAAGAACAACTCGCGACCACCCCCGACCAGGACGTCGAGGACCTTGTTGATGCGGTCCTCGTCATGCAAAGCCCTACCGCCGCCCAGCGAGCTCAAAGCGCATTGGTACGCATACTTGATGTCGAAGGCGCCGTCGTTTCCGACTCCGGCCAGAAGCAGTTCGGCCGCCGCCGCCGCGCCGGCCGCCAGCGCCTGGTTCCGGCAGCGGAACACCGCATAGGTATAGCCGGCATTCGTGGTCAGGATGTCGTTTCTATGGATGCCCTCGCCGCCGATTTCGACCACATGGCGCGCGTCCACGGCGATGGCGGCGTGAACATAGTCTCGATGGCGGGCGCCCGTGAGAGTCTGGCCGACTTTGATCACCGTGTTGGTGAGGCTGCCGTCCGACTGCTTGAGAAGCAAATCGCCCGGCTGCAAGGCGAAGGTCCCCTCCTCGTCGACTTGGACGGTGGGCCCGTGCGTGCTGCTGCTGCTCATATCGCTGTTCCTTTCTCGATGATGCGAGGCCTTGGCGGCCACGGAGAAAGGGACGGATGCCCACCATCGGTTGTGAAAACCATTCACAGAGCTGCGCGTCATTCGTCATCACGGGGTGACTTAACGAACTTCGGTATCCGCCATGATCGCAGACGAAACCCTCCGATACGCCGTCCGCACGCTGGCCTCCAAGACCGCGGATGCGGCCGTGCTGGACAATATTTTCACCCATTGGCTCCGCCTTCCCGACTACGGCGTCGATACGCCGCTGCGGGCCGCCCATTTCCTGGCGCAGACCGCCCACGAGTCGGGCGGCTTCAAGATCGGCGTGGAAAATCTGCGCTACAGCAGCGCCGAGCGGCTTTGCCGCATATGGCCCAAACGCTTTCCCGACACCGAAGCGGCGGCACCCTATCTCAACGCCCCCGAGAAGCTGGCCAACAAGGTCTATGCCGATCGCATGGGCAACGGCCCGCCGGAGTCCGGCGACGGATTCCGGTATCGCGGCCGCGGGCTCATCCAGCTGACCGGTAAAGCGGCCTATGAGGCGGTCGGCGACATCGTCGGGCTCGACCTGGCCACTACGCCCGACCTCGCCGCCGACCCCGCCAACGCTTTGCTGGTGGCGTGTGGTGCCTGGAAGCATCTGCGCCTCGACCAGTTGGAGGAGACCGCGCCGGTCGAACTTTATACACGCCGCATCAATGGCGGCCTGATCGGCATTGAAGAGCGCAAACGCCTGTTCGCCCAGACCAGGACGCTGCTGAACATCCCCGACCACTCCCCCGAATAAGGAGATCCCCCATGCTCTCGCCCCGTATCCTGTGCCTCGCCTTTCTTCTGCCGCTGCTGACCGCCGGCAGGGCCGCCGCCGACTGCTCGGTCGACGAAACCGCGACTCCCGCCATCAATGCCGAGGAAGCCCGCCAATGGGTGGCCAATACGCAGTTCCTTCCCCTGTCCAGCGCCTCGAAACAGGGCATGTGCCGCATCGAAAGGGGATTGGCGCCGGGCGGCCCCCCCTGCCAGGGCGCCGCCGCGGACGGACAATCGATCACCGTGCGCAATCTCATCACCAACCGGGTCTCGCGCGTTTATCCTGACCTGGTGGACGGCCGTAATTGCACGGTCCGGCAAACCCACTGAGTCAGTAAGGGCGCAACCTGCATCGCAGCAGGTTGCGCACCTCCTGTATCCTCTTCCGCGCCAGGGCTTCGGAAATGACCAGTTCGCGGGATATTTCGGCATAGGACCGCTCTTGCAGGAAATGCAGATGGGCCACCGAGGACAGCCGGGGCGGCAAAGCGGCCATCGCCTCCAGGGTCTGCCGCATGCTCTCCCGCCAAGCGGTTTCCATCTCCGGCGTCAGGCTCTCGCCCTTTCCCGCCGCGTCGATGAGCGCCGCGACGTCGTCGAGCGACCCTACGCTGGTCGAAACACGCTTGCGGCGGCGCATCCTGTCGATGGCGACATTGACCACCACCCGGACGATCCAGCGCCGGCTGTCCTGGACCGAAGCGGCATAGCGCGGCATCTCCTCGACCAACCGGAGACAGGCGTCGCCGAGAATGTCGTGGGCTTCATGCCGGTCTCCGCTGGAAAGACGCAGCGCCACTCGAAAAAGATAATTGTGATGGCATCGCCAAAGAGTCCAGAAGGCCTCGATATCCCTGCTGGCGATGCGGTCGAGATATTCCCTGTCCCTGCACGGGGCCGTTGCAATGTCCACCTGCGTCTCTCCTGAGCTTTACCGAGAGACGTTTGGCGGAGCCAACATGTGATAATTGCATCGAACTATATTTAAACAATTTCAGATTGCATTTTTCACTACATCGCGAAAAGAAGGCTTTTCGCTCGACTGTGCGCCGGAATGCCGGGAATGGCAGCTCTGAAAAAAATGACGGGTAAATTCACGCGGCCGACACAACATAGTGTGCGCGACCCTCCTGCAGCGGACATCAGATGAGCGCGAAGCACCACCTTTCTTCCGGCCTGACACTCTCGATGGCCGCCGCGACCGGCCTGGCCGTCGCCAACATCTATTACAACCAGCCGATGCTCGGCGTGATGGAGCGCGAGCTGCCGGGTTCGCTGACCCACCTGATCCCTACCGCGACTCAGCTGGGCTATGCGGCGGGCCTGTTCCTGCTGGTTCCGCTGGGCGACATCCTCGAGCGCCGGCGCCTGATCGTCATCCAGTTCGTTCTGCTGGCCCTGGCGCTGGTCGGCGCCGCCATCGCGCCGGACGCCGCCACGCTGATGGTCGCCTCGCTGGCGGTCGGCGCCCTGGCCACCGTCGCGCAGCAGATCGTGCCTTTCGCCGCCCACCTGTCCTCGCCCGAGCGCCGCGGCGCCACGGTCGGCACGGTGATGGCGGGCCTGTTGAGCGGCATCCTGCTGAGCCGCACCCTGGCCGGCTATGTCGCCACCCATGCCGGCTGGCGCGAGATGTTCTGGCTGGGCGCGCCGCTGGCGCTGGCCGCCGGCATCTGGATGGCGCTGATCCTGCCGCGCCATCGCCCCGACAGCACGCTGCTCTATCCCCGCCTGATGATCTCGCTGGCACATCTGTGGAGCGAATTCGCCGAATTGCGCGTGGCGGCCCTGACCCAGGCGCTGCTGTTCGGCGCCTTCTCGGCCTTCTGGACCATCCTGGCGCTGCGCCTGCAGGAACCGCCCTTGTCGATGGGCGCCGATGTGGCGGGCCTGTTCGGTATCGTCGGCGCGGTCGGCATCCTGGCAGCGCCGCTGGCCGGCCGCATCGCCGACAAGCACGGGCCGTTCCGCGTCATCGCCCTGGGCGCCTTCCTGACGCTGGTGGCCTGGATCGTGTTCGGCCTGTGGACCGGCCTGGCCGGATTGGTGTTCGGCGTGATCCTGCTCGATTTCGCGGTGCAGAGCTCGCTGATCTCGAACCAGAGCGTGATCTACGCCCTGCGCCCGGAGGCCCGCGCTCGCCTCAACACCGTCTTCATGAGCGTGATGTTCCTGGGCGGCGCCACCGGCTCCGCCGCCGCGGTCCAGGCCTGGGAGCATGGCGGCTGGAACGCGGTCGCGGCACTGGGCGCGCTGTTCGGCGCG